>Ga0134125_10008844_pt1 | contig 11363 bp, 6 predicted proteins | sample KB31751_FD_96464 | JGI IMG/M metagenome (GOLD analysis project Ga0134125, IMG submission 96464) | Terrestrial soil microbial communities with excess Nitrogen fertilizer from Kellogg Biological Station, Michigan, USA - KB3-175-1 | ecosystem: Environmental > Terrestrial > Soil > Unclassified ...
CGGGGCGGCGCCATGCAAGGACGCCCAGCCGAGACCGAAGCGAGCCAGGTATTTGCGGAGGCGGTCGGCGTCGTTCGTGCTCTGCTTTTGCGCGCGCGAGGAAGCGAACAGCTCGCGGCCGGCGGCGGAAAGGCTCGGCGACCGTCGACAGACGCGCAGCACCTCGTGTAGCTGCACGCGCTCGAAGCGGTCGAGCTGAGCCGCTCGATCACGCCCGAGCAACCTGCTGAGGCAGGGCTCGGACGCGATGCCCCGTCGCTGCCGCCGATTTCGTTGAAGGACGAGCAGTGAGCATGTTGACGACAAAGCAAACCGAGGTCGCCGATCGCGTCCTCGACGAGGAGTCGCGGAGCCGCACGCACGTCGTCATCAGCGTGAGCGGCGCAATGCGTACGGCTTCCCCTCGCCGGACAGCGATCTCCACCTGAAGGCGATTCACGTCGACGAGTGTGGATTTTCCGAGGCTCGAGAGCTGGTCGCGCAAAAGTGTGCCGGCGAACGCGTCGTCCTCGACGAGCCGCTTCGTGGGACGTGGCGTGGACGGGTCGAACGTGTATTCGCCAGGCTCGACGAGGCGTTGACGAGCTCGCGGCTTCCGGATGACGCACCGAACCGTGCGGAGATCGAATCGTGGCTGTTACAGGCGCGACGTCGATGTGGGAACGGCGATTGAATAATTCCGTAATGGATTCGTTTGGAAGGTTTGAATATGCGTTTGCGTACAAGAAAAAGCTTGACGAACCAACAAACGGCGCGTAGGTGAATAAGGATGATGTTCTTGCGGACAGAGCCAGGTTGCAAAGCGACGCGCGAAAGCGCGATCGCGGCGGCCTATGTGCGTTCGCAGGGGCATAGCCTCGTCGCGACGCTGCCTGGTCGCCCGTTCGCCAACAAGGATTGGATCGGGCCCGGCTCTTAGCAGACTTCCCGAGAGGGATCGCGAGAGGCCGGGCACCCGAGGGTTCCCGGCCTTTTTTTTTTGTTTTCAGCGACGAGAACTGAGGAGAAGTACGGACAAGCATGGCGCGGAAGACACATAGATGCGGCGAGCGACGGTACTTGGGTCGCGGATGCTGGGCATCGGACCGTCTCCAAAACGGTCGCGGCGAGGTTCGATTCCTCGGCGGCCCGCGCTTGCCCTCGTAGCTCAGTAGCAGAGCAGCGCTCTCGTAAGGCGCCGGATCGGGTGCAACTCCCGACGAGGGCTCGAGGTGCGCGCGCACGATGATTCGAATATCGAGAACCTCGATTTCGAATAACGGGATTCGTGTGCGCGCGATATGCGGTCGAAGTGTTGGAGTGACACGCCGGCTTGCCAAGTCGGAATCACGGGTGCGAATCCCGTCGACCGCTCCGCCGCAACTGAGGTCGTAGACGGCTATGGAGACCGGTCCGGCTGTAACCCGGACGTCCTTGCGACCAAGGCGGTTCGATTCCGCCCGGCCTCACTGATGGCGTTCTTTGAAAATCGAATAGTGGCAGCCAAGAAACGAAACGCCGGCTCTCGCGTGCATGGAGAGCCGGCGTCTCGGGTGCGTCGCCTAATGGCAGGGCAGCGGATTCTTAATCCGTCACTTGAAGGTTCGATTCCTTCCGCACCCACTTTCGCCGTCGTAGCTCGAGTGGCAGAGCAGCGGACTTTTAATCCGTTGGGTACGGGTTCGAGCCCCGTCGACGGCACGGCACGCGCGCGGGATTGGCGTAGCGGCAGGCGCACCGGTCCTCCAAATCGGCAAGATGGGTTCGACTCCCATATCCCGCACTCCGAATATTCCGGCGTCGTCTAATGGCAAGGGCGCGAGTCTTTGAAGCTCGCTGTCGTGGTTCGAATCCACGCGCCGGAGCTTCCGTCTCGATCCGGGGTCCTCCAATGGCAGGAGAAGCGGCTCTGACCCGCTCGATGCTGGTTCGATTCCAGCCCCCGGAACCATTGTCGGCCCGTCGCCGGCGTCGCACAACGGCAGTGCAGCGGTTTTGTAAACCGCGGGTCGGAGGTTCGACTCCTCTCGCCGGCTCCATTCCAGCGTAGCCAAATGGAAAGGCGCCCGACTGTTAATCGGGATATTGCAGGTTCGATTCCTGCCGCTGGAGCTCCGGTCCGAGCTTCGAGTGAAGGACACCGTCTGCAAAACGGTGAAGCGCGGTGCGACTCCGCGTCGGACCTCGGCCCCATAGAACACCAGCTAGTTCGCCGGACTCTCAATCCGGAAAACCGAGGGCAGCACTCGGTGGGGTCACTGCATCGTCCCGTTCGTCTAGCGGCCAGGATGCGGCTCTTTCAATGCTGCGAGGCGGGTTCGACTCCCGCACGGGACGCGATCGTTTCATCGGGGTGTAGCTCAGCTGGGAGAGCGCTCGTTTCGGGAGCGAGAGGTCGCAGGTTCAAACCCTGCCACCCCGACCATTCCGCCTTTCGTCCAACGGCAAGGACGCTCGCCCGATTAGCGAGAGATGAGGGTTCGAATCCTTCAGGGCGGACCGTGATGGTGTTGGTAGCTCAATGGCAGAGCGCGCGGCCGTGGCCCGCGAGATGCGGGTTCGATCCCCGTCCATCACCCCATACCTTGCTCGCCGGCGCCTCTGGTGAGGCGATCCGTCTGTCCAACGGAACCAGGTGGGTTCGATTCCCACGGCGAGCGCTTCGCCCCTCTTGCGTAAGTGGTCTGCGCGTCCGGTTGAAGCCCGGAAGGAGCCGGTTCGATTCCGGAGGGGGGCACTGTTGCGATCGATCGGGGGCGCCGTCGGGACGGGTCACTGCCTTGCAAGCAGAGATAAGCGGGTTCGACTCCCGCCGCCTCCACTGCCCTGTAGAGCAAAAGGCAGCTCACCGGAAAAACGTGAAACCGGAACCGTGAAAGCGGCGCCCATGACCTGCTACCTCGACCTGAGGGTGTGGGTTGCGACCGGGGTTGCGGATGCACCGTTGCGTGGCCGGGAGGTTGCGCATGGGAAGCGCGTTTCCCAATAGGTCGCTTTGCATGGATCGATGCGGGTTCGAATCCCGCCAGGGCAATGCCGTCGTCGCTCAATGGCAGAGCGCCGCTCCGGTACGGCGGAGATGCGGGTTCGATTCCCGCCGACGGCTCTGATGCTCGCCTCACCGATTCTGTCCCCGTGTTGAAATGGACATCATGCGAGGCTACGAACCTCGCGTCGGAGGTTCGACTCCTCCCGGGGACGCTACGTACAGGACCTTCGGTCCCCCTTCCTTCGTCGGGGCCCAGGCTCTCGTGGTGAAACGGAAATCATTCGAGCGTCCGAAGCTCGAGTCGCGAGTTCGATTCTCGCCGAGAGCACCGCTGCGCGCACTGGGTGCAGACGAGCCTCATACGCTCGGTCTCGACGGTTCGAATCCGTCCGCAGCGACGATACGCCGAGCTCGGTCTCTGGGGAGACCCACTGTCCTACAAACAGATGCAGCAGGGTTCGATTCCCTGGCTCGGCACTGATCGCGGTCGTGGCGAAAAGGTAAACGCGCCAGGTCGAGGGCCTGGTGGGATTTGCTCCCGTGCGAGTTCGATTCTCGCCGACCGCACAATGCTCGAGTGGCGTAACGGTAGACGCGCGCGGCTCAGACCCGCGTGGGCGAATCAGCCCGTGAGAGTTCGAATCTCTCCTCGAGCACCGCGCGGGCACCAACAATCAACGAAGGAGAAAGGAGGCCGGGCCATGGAAACTCTGGTTTTGACAGCAAGCTACGAGCCGGTGGCTCGCGTCTCTTGGAAGCGAGCCGTGACCCTGCTGTTCGACGGCAAGGTCGAAGTGATCGAGGAGTACGAGGATCGCTTCGTCCGCTCGATCACGTTCGAGATCAAGATGCCGTCGGTGATCCGCTTTTTGCGCGCGGTGCGGGCGCGCAAGCAGATGCCGAAGTTCTCGCGCGAGAACGTCTACGCGCGCGACAACGGCCGCTGCCAGTACTGCGCGAAGAAGGTCCTGCGGCAAGAAGCGACGTACGATCACGTCGTGGCGCGCGCGCTCGGCGGCAAGACGACGTGGGAGAACGTCGTCATCTGCTGCGTGCCGTGCAACCAGAGAAAGGGCGCGCGACTCGCAGCCGACGTCGGCATGCGTTTGCAGTCGGTGCCGCGTCGGCCGAAGAAGCTGCCGGACGGTTGGCGCATGACGTTCACGTTCGGCAAGGGAATGCCGCACAGCTGGAAGCAGTGGCTGCGCGACTTCCGCTACTGGAACGGCGAGCTCGACAACGACAACAGCGAATGACGAAAGGAGGAAGCAGATGCGAACGACCACGTTGTACCGGCCCGTCGGCCCGACGGAGCTCGAGCTCATCGAGAAGAGCGGCTTCCACGCCTTTCCGCCGCGGCTTCCCGAGCAGCCAATCTTCTACCCGGTGCTCGACGTGAAATATGCGGCGCAGCTGGCGCGCTCGTGGAATGCGCCCGCGTACGGCGCGGGATTCGTCACGCGCTTCGCGGTGAATGACGAGTTTCTGATTCGATACGACGTGCGCGTCGTCGGCTCGCGCCAGCATCGCGAGTACTGGATTCCCGCCGAAGATCTCGACGAGCTCAATCGCAACATCGTCGGCGAGATCGAAGTCATCGAGTCCTATCCGTAGCCAGCGCAGCCGCGAGCGCTCTTTCGCGGCATTCCCCGGAAGGTGAGCTGGACGGGGTCCAGGCCTGCCTCGAAAGCAGTGCGCGCGCTCCGGCGCGTGGGGTTCGAGACCTCCGCCTTCCTCTCGGAGAGTGAACCGGACAGGGTCCGGCGTCGGTTGCTAACCGAACGGTGCTCGCCAGGGCATCTGGATCGAGACCAGCGCTCTCCTCTTCCCCGCTCCGCTCTGTCCAACGGATGAGGACGCCCGTCTTCTAAACGGGAGATCGAGGTTCGACTCCTCGGCGGAGCACAGTGTCGAGCGTGCCCGAGGTACCGCGGCCCGATTGCTTCGATCCAGATGCGATGATGCGCTCCGCGGCGCGCCGACCGAGCGTCCGCTCGCGCAGCTCGGGTGTAGCTGATCGACTACGCGACTGTTGAACGGCGACTACAGCTGTCATGAATGCTCGTTGCCGTCGGGGCGCTGCGCCCGCGCGCTTCGCTGGCACGTGTGTTGAACCGCGAGCACGGGTCCATCTCTGATAGGAGGACTCGTGAATCTGATCGGAAAGTACGCTTCGTCTCTACGACCCTTTTGGCTCGTCTCGTTTGCTCTGCTCACGGCGCACGCTGGCTGCGGCGGCGCCAATACATCGCCTGCCGGGGCGCCTGCGGCCTCCGGAAATGGCGCGACCGCCGGTGGCAACAGCAACGGCAGCGCCGGAGCTGGCGCCAGCGGAGGGAACGGCGGCGGCACGTCGTCGGGTGACGGCGGTGGCTCCGTTGCGACGACGGGCAACCCGTTCGCCGGCGCGCAGCTCTACGTGAACCCCGACTACGCCAGCGAAGTCGACTCGTCGATCGCGGCCGATCCGGCCGACGCCGCGCAGCTCCAGAAGATGAAGAGCTACTCGACGGCCATCTGGCTCGACAGCATCGCCAAGGTCGCGTCCGTCGGAGGCTACCTCGATGATGCCGCCAAGCAACAAGCAGCCGGCGGCAAGCCGGTCGTCACCGTCTTCGTCATCTACGATCTGCCGGGCCGCGACTGCCACGCCAACGCCTCGAACGGCGAGCTCACGCTCTCGGCGGCCGACGTCGCGCGCTACAAGAGCGACTACGTCGACGCCATCGGCGCCGCCTTCGCCGCGCACCCGAACCAGCGCATCGTCGGCATCGTCGAGCCCGACTCGCTGCCCAACCTCGCCACCAACATGAGCGACCCTCGTTGCGCGGCCGCCGCTCCGGTCTACCGCGACTCGGTGGCGTACGCGATCAACAAGCTCGCCGCGCCGAACGTGTCGCTCTACCTCGACGCTGCGCACGCGGGCTGGCTCGGCTGGCCGGCCAACATCGCCAACGCCGTCAGCGTCTTCAGCGACGTGCTGACCGCCGCCGGGGGCGCCGACAAGATCCGCGGCTTCGCCACCGACGTCGCCAACTACTCGGTGCTGGACGAGACCCCCGAGCTGTTCGACTACCAGGGCAACCCGTGCCACGACGAGCTCACGTATGTGCAGCAGCTCGGCAAGGCGCTCGCCGCCGCCGGCATCACCAACAAGGGCTTCCTCATCGACACCAGCCGCGACGGCCGCGGCGACATTCGCCAACAGTGGGGCTCGTGGTGCAACGTCCACGGCGCCGGCATCGGCGAGCGTCCGGTGGCCGATCCGGTGGCGGGCGTGGACGCCTACTACTGGGTGAAGCCGCCGGGTGAGTCCGATGGCACGTCGGATTCGAGCGCGTCGCGGTTCGATCAGTCGTGCAGCAACACCGATGCGACGCCGAACGCGCCGCAAGCCGGCACCTGGTTCTCGTCGTACTTCATCGACCTCGTCAAGAACGCCAACCCGCCGCTGTAGCTCTTCGCCAACCCCCAAAAGTGAACGGCCCGCTCGTCTTCGTCGACGAGCGGGCCGTTTCGTTTTGCGCGGATGCGATGCGAATGCGAATGCGAATGCGATTACGACGAGGAGGCGACTACAAGAGCGGCGCGAGCAGCGGCTGCAGCACCTGCTGCTTGTTGGTGTTCACCGTCTGCCAGTCGTCCTGCAAGATGCCGCCGGTATCGCCCGAGTCCGGGTTCCAGCTCCAGAACGAGAAGCTGATGCCGTTGGTGCCGAGATAGCTCGCGATGGCCGCGAACCACTGCTGATCCGATGCCGTGACGTCCTCGGTGCCGAACTCGCCGACCCAGATCGGCGCCACGCCCTGCGTCACCAGATAGCCCCAGTGCTGGTCCCACACGCCCGGCAGGTTCGACGGATAGTTGGGCGCGCTGAACCAGGTCTGCGCGAAGACCGTCGACGGATAGTCGTGCGCCGAGTAGACGAGCTGATTGGGCACGCTGAGCTGGACCGGGAACTGGCCGGCGTTCTTCAAGTTGCCGCCCCACCAATAGGTATCGCCGCCGACGGTCTGGATCCCCTCGACGATGACGAGCAGGTGCGGGTTGACGCCGAGCACGGCGTTGCCCGCGCGCTCCGCAGCGAGGCGCCAGTCGGTGGCGCTGTTGCCGTCGCCCCACGTAGCCGGGTCATGCGGCTCGTTGTGCAGATCGACACCCACGACCGTCGGATCGTTCGCGTAGCGCGCCGCCAACATCTTCCAGTCGTCGATCCAGCGCTGCTCCGGATATTGCGCCGTGTACCACAGCGCCGACTGCGCGCCCGAATCGGGCCGGTGACGATCGAGGATGATGCGCAGGTGACGGGCGCGCGCACCGGCGACGAGGGCGTCGATGATCTCGAGCCCCGACTTGCCGACCAGATCGGGATTCTGGTTGGCGTCGATGCTGTTGGGCGTGCTCCCCGCGTCGAAGAGCTGATTGCAGAACGGGACGCGGATGGTGTTGTAGCCGAGCGATTGAATCTGATCGAGCATCGAGCTCATCGAGCGCGACCACAGTCCGTGCGGCGCGTAGTTGGCGGTCTCGAGGCCGAACCAGCTGAGCCCGGTCAAGCGCACCGTCGTGCCCTGCTCGTCCACGATTTGCGAGCCGTTGGTGTGCAGCCATCCGCTCGTGCCTCCCGACGGCGGAGGCGGTGCCGATGGCGAGCCGGGCGGGGGTGTGCCCGGCGAGGTCGTCCCCGTCGAGGGATCGGGCGTGCCGGGCGAAGACGAGCCATTTGACGGCGACATCGAGCCCTGCGGTTGTCCATTCGTTCCGCCGCACGCGGCGGCGCTGAGCGTGAGAGATGCCAAGAGAGCGAGTTTGCGATTCATCAGGAACCAGTCCTCCTCTTGCGAGGCGGGAAGTCTGGTTCCTATCGGGAGGCCGGACAACCGGGATTACGGCGGGCGGGCGTTCATCACTGCCGAGGGGTGGCTGTCGCGACAGCCTTGCGCCCACGCGGCGAGGACGCGACCGTCGCGCCCGAAGCGATAGCGACCTTCGACAGCGCCTTGCGCGAAGAGCACGAGGTTCTGATCGTAATAGGTGGGCGGCTTTCCGTAGAGGCGACCGTCGCGCGCCGCTTCGATCTGTTGCTCCAGTCGCGCGCGCGCCGCCGGGTCCCCCTCGTGCGACAAGCGCGGCAACAGCACCGCGAGAAACCCGACCGGCCCCGGACGCGCGTCGGCGGATGGCCGTTGCGTGTCGATGCGCTCGGGCACGCGACCGCGCGCGCGCCAGTACTGGTACGGGCCATCGAGCGTGCGAGCGGCCGCGCCGTCGCTGTCGTCGAGCGCGTGCCATAGATAGACGCGGATGGCATCGTAGCTGCCGATCGATCCGGTCACGGCGTCGTCGACGAATCCGGCGCGCGGCTCCCAACCCACCCAGTCGTCGACGAAGCCGCGGCGCGCGCGCGCGACGATCATGCGCCGCAAGTTGGCGCGCATCTCGTCCCACGGTCCGGACACACCGTCGGCCACGAGGCCACGCAGGAGCTGCGGCGGCAGGTAGCTCGGGTTGAGCCGCCACAGCCGGCCGTGCACGAACCCGCGCGGCGCGGGCAAGAGCATGGCACCGAGGCCGGGCAGGTCCGCCACCTCGAGCTCGACGACGCGGCGAAGCAGCGCGGAGCCGGTGCGGGCGAGCCCGTCATCGCGCCAGAGCCGTCCCGCTTCGACGAGCGTGTAACCGATCCATAGATCGGAGTCGGCGGCGGAGTTGGGATCGAGGATCCCCCAACTGTTGTCGGCGCGTCGCCCCCAGCGGTACGCCGGCAGCCGGTCGTCGAGCCGGCCACCGGCGAGGTTGTCGCGGGTCCACGCATACAGGCGGCGGAACAGCGGCCGATCGTTGGCCACGAGCGCGAAGAACAGCGCGTAGCTCTGGCCTTCGGAGGTGGTGACGCCGCCGCCGGTGTAATCGATGACGCGGCCGTCCGCGGAGACGAAGTGCTCGACGTACGCCTGCCACAACGGCCAGTCCGGCGCGCGGCCGCACTCGGCTCCGGCGCTGGCGCCGACCGACGAGAGGACGAGCAGCGCGGCCAGGAGGCGCGTCATCGTGGGAACGCCTTGTGGAACGCGAGCGTGAAGATGACCTGGCTGTAGGCCGCCGAGAACTCGCCGTCGAAGCCGGCGTCGAGCGCGAAGTGGCTGCCGAGGTCGACCGCGACGTCGACGCGAACCTTGCCGTAGGCGTTCACCTTCTCGATGCCGGGGTAGAAGGCGCCATGCAGCTGGGTGCCGAGCCCGGGATTGGCGACGCGGATCCCCTGCAGGCCACCGTCGACGGGAAAGAGCGGCGAGGCGTCCTCGAAGTAGTAGTTGACGCCGCTCTCGCCGCCGGCGGTCAGCGTCCAGCCGTCGCCTTGCGCCACCCACGTCAGCGGCAGCCCGACGAGCAGGAAGAGCTGCGGGCTGAAGTAGCCGCCCTGCCCGAGCGAGAAGTAGCGCAGGTCCTCGGCGTAATTCATGACGAAGGCGTCGAGGCCGAGCCCCACGGTCTGCCGTGGCCGCCGGTAGAACCGCCACATCCCGCTCAGGCTGTAGGCGCCGCCATGGTTGGTGTCGACGTGCTTGCCGGTGAACGCGGCGTACGAGACGAGCAGATGCAGCACGTAGTCGCCGGGATCGAAGTTGATGTTGATGGCGCCGCCTTCGCGCCGGACACCGCCCCAGATGATTCCCGTGCTCGGATCGCGGAGGCCCGAGTAGGAGAGCACGCTGTCGGTGACGGCGCTGCGAAAGCCGCGCAGGCCGAGGGTCCACGGCCCGACGTGGCCGTCCCAGCCCGCTTCACCGACGACATCGACGACGCGGAAGCCGATCGGCGTGGAGCCCAGCTCCAACCGCAGATCGCGGTACTCGTAGCGCAGCGCCATCGCGAAGCCCCAGACGCTGTTGGAGAGGCGCAGCGGCAGCGTCGTCGGCGTGTTGACACCGTCGGTGCCGAAGGCGTCGGCGGTGGCGGGATCGGTGAGATCGGTGGACTGCCCGCCGAGGTACACGGGGACGCCGAGCGCGGTGAAGCGGCCCCAGCGGGGGCCCGGCGACATCTGAAGCGTCAGCGGCAGATCGACCTCGAAGAGGCGCGACAGGCCGGGATCACCGCTGCGAAAACGAAACGAGACGCCGGCGCCGGCGATCGGCGCGTAGCGCAGGTCGAGCGCGCTGATCTCGCTGCGCAGCGCCTCGTCGGGCGGCGGCTCTTCGTCGGACGAGGGCTCGTCGCCCTCGAGCTCCTGCCGCGCGTCGGCGACGAGCGCGCGCGCCGCCGCCAGCTGCACGTCGCCGTCGGGCTTCTCGGCGGGCGCCGCCGGCGAGCGCTCGAGGCCGAGCTTCAACAGGTGATAACCGAGCGCATCGTCGTGGCGGGCCAGCGCGATCCGTCCCGCGAGGAGGAACGCGCGCGGATCGTTGGCGTGGTGCTCGAGCGCGGCCGCGGCCAGCTTGCGCGCGCGCGGAAGATCGCCGGCGGCGACGGCGGCGAAGGCGGCGCCTTCGGTGAAGGCCAGATCCGTCGGATCCTCTTCGACGAGCATGTCGTAGATGGCGAGCGCCTTGCGCGGATGACCGGCGCTCGCCTGCAGTCGCGCCAGCGCGGCCAGGAGCAGCGGAGCATCGGCCGTGGCCGAAAGAGCGCCGTCGAGCCGCAGGAAGGCACGGCGATACTCGCCGGCGCGGCGATCGTCGTCGACCGCGTGCACGAGCTGCGTCGTGCGGATGGCGTCGATCTGAGCGCGCTCGCGGACCGACAGCCGCGGCTCGGCGCTCAAGTCGTCGAGCAGCCGCGAGAGCTCGCCGGCGCCGGCGCCGCCGGCGTCGAGCAGGATCCCGGCGCAGCGCAGGCGCGTGGCCCGCGACGGCGCCTGGGCGAGCACCTTGCGCACCGTCGTCAGCGCGCGCTCGTGCTTGCCCGCCTTCCACCACGCCGCGGCGACGACGGCGAGGAGCTCGGGGTTGGCCTCGTTCTCGCGCTCGAGCGCGGCCAGCCGGGCGGCGATCTGCCGCGAGCCGCGCCCGGTCTCGAGCGCCGCGCGCACGGTCACGCCGAGCTCGAGCCGATCGCGAAGCGCGCGGGCGTCGGGCGTCAGACGCGTCGCATCGATCGATTTCAGGGTCGCGAGCGCGGCCGCGTCGTCATTGTTCTGATCCTGCGCCAACGCCAGCGCCGCGATCACGTCGGCATCGTCGGGACGCTCGCGATGCAGCGCCTCGCCGAGGGCCAGCGCCGCGCTCACCGCCGGCACGTCGAGCTCGCGATAGAGCAGCTCGAGCCGCGTGTCACGGTCGCTCGGATCGCTCTCCAGCGCCTGCCGCAGCGTCTGCAGCGCCGTCGCGTTGTCGCCACGGGCCGCGGCCGCGCGTGCGCGCGCGCGCGCGATCGCCATCTTCAGGCGGCGTCC
>Ga0134125_10008845_pt1 | contig 11363 bp, 6 predicted proteins | sample KB31751_FD_96464 | JGI IMG/M metagenome (GOLD analysis project Ga0134125, IMG submission 96464) | Terrestrial soil microbial communities with excess Nitrogen fertilizer from Kellogg Biological Station, Michigan, USA - KB3-175-1 | ecosystem: Environmental > Terrestrial > Soil > Unclassified ...
CCAGCGAAGCGAAACTGATCGAGTGGCTTTCCGGGAAGCCGAAATTGGCGAAGGCCAGCAACTTGGCGTAAATCTTCTCGGCGAGCTGATTGCCGATCCCATGCCGTGCCATGCCCTCATAAAGCCGCCCGCGGAGACGTTCCATCCGCTCGGTGGATCGTTTGGCGCCCATCGCTCGGCGCAGCTCGTCGGCCTCGGCGGCGGAGAAATCCGCGATGTCGATGGCCATCTGCATCAGCTGCTCCTGAAACAGCGGGACACCCAGCGTCTTGCGCAGCGCGTTGGCCAGCAGCGGGTGATCATAGTCCCAGGCCTCCTGGCCGTTGCGGCGCCGGATGTAGGGGTGGACCGAGTCACCCTGGATCGGGCCGGGACGGATCAGCGCCACCTCGACCACCAGGTCATAGAAGCAGCGCGGTTTGAGCCGGGGCAGGGTGGCCATCTGCGCGCGGGACTCCACCTGGAACACCCCCACTGAATCAGCCCGGGCCAGCATCGCGTACACGGCCGGATCGGTGGGTTGCAGATCCGACAGCTGCACCCGGTGCCGGTAGTGGCCGGCCACCAGATCAACCGCGTAGTGCAACGCCGAGAGCATCCCGAGCCCCAGCAGGTCGAACTTGACCAGACCGGCGGCTGCACAGTCGTCTTTGTCCCACTGCACCACCGACCGGCGCTCCATCCGGGCCCACTCCACCGGGCAGACCTCGGCCACCGGGCGCGAGCAGATCACCATGCCACCGGAGTGGATGCCCAGATGCCTGGGAAACCCCTCCAGCTCGGCGGCCAGCGCCAGCACCGGTTCGGGGATGTCGGTCTCCCCGGCCGCGTGCCCGAGCGGTCCCCACCGGTCGATCTGCTTGCTCCACGCGTCCTGAGTACCGGGCGAGTAGCCCAGCGCCTTGGCGATGTCCCGCACCGCGGAGCGGGCCCGGTAGGTGATCACGTTGGCGACCTGGGCAGCGCGGTCCCGGCCGTATTTCGCATAGACGTACTGGATAGCCTCCTCACGGCGATCGGACTCGATGTCCAGGTCGATATCGGGGTAGCCGTCCCGATCCGGGGCGAGGAATCGCTCGAAGAGCAGGTCCATCGCTACCGCATCGACGCTGGTGATGCCCAGCGCGTAGCAGACCGCGGAATTGGCCGCCGAGCCGCGACCCTGGCAGAAGATGCCGGCCCGCCGGCAGAACGCCACGATGTCGTGCACGATGAGGAAGTAGCCGGGGAAGTTCTTCTGCTCGATGACAGCCAGCTCGTGCTCGATCTGGTGGTAGGCACCGGGACGCTCGTCGTAGCTGCCGTAGCGGGTGGCCGCGCCGAGCCAGGTGAGCTCGCACAGCCAACTGGCCTCGGTGTGGCTGACCCCGGTGTGGCTGGTCGGGACGGCGAACGGCGGCAGGTCCGGCGCCACCAGATGCAGGTCGAAGGAGCACTCCCGGCCCAGCGCGGCGGCCCGCTCGACCGCTCCGGGCCAGCGGGCGAACTTCTCGGCCATCTCGGCACCGGATCGCAGGTGCGCCGTTGCCGCGGCCGGCAGCCAGCCGTCCATCTCGTCCAGGCTGCGCCGGGCCCGTACCGCGGCAAGCGCGGTGGCCAGCCGGTGCCGCGACGGAGTGGCGTAATGCGCGGCGGTGGTCGCGACAGTGTCCAGCCCGTGCGTTGCGGCCAGCGCGGCGAGCGCGTCGTTGCGCTCGGTGTCGTCGGGCAGGCCGTTGGCGGTGAGCTCGACGGCCACGTGGTCACGACCGAACAGCTCGATCAGCCGGCGTAGCTGCTCAACCGCCGCGGCCGGACCGTCGCGTTCCAGTGCCCGGCGTACCGCTGCCTTGCGGCAACCGGTGAGCACGACCCAATGCCCACCCGCGGCGGCTGCTACCGCGTCGAGGTCATAGACCGGCCAACCCTTCTCCTTTCCGGCGATCTGGGCGTCGCTGATCACTCGGGACAGCCTGCGGTAACCCTCGGGATCGCGGGCCAGCACGAGCAGGTGCTCACCCTCCGGGTCGGGTACTCCGCTCTGGGGCGCGGGAAGACGCAGGGACAGCTCCGCTCCGAAGACGGTCCTGATACCCAACTCGCGGGCTGCCTCGGCGAAGCGCACCACCCCGTACATCCCGTCGTGATCAGTGAGCGCGATCGCGTCCAGGCCCAACCGGGCAGCCTCCTCGACCACCTCCTCCGGATGGCTGGCGCCGTCTAGAAAGCTGAAGTTGGAGTGGCAGTGCAGCTCGGCATAGGGAATGCGGTGGTGGGTCTGCGCGAACCCGGCTGTCGCCAGTCCCGGCGGTGGCTCGTAGCGCTCCCGGTGGCGTGCCCAGGCTGGGCTGTCCCCACCATCACCGGGATGCTCCTCGTCGCGAAGTCCTGATCTGGAATCGGGAGGCAGCCCGGACAGCGCGCGCTCCAGATCTACCCACCGCATCGGCGGGTCATTCCAGCCCATCGTTGGCCAGATCGGAGCGGGGGTAGGTCAGGGGTCGGGCGGGGTCGATCCCCGTCCGGGGAGTTACAAGCCCAACGATATCGAACATACGTTCGATACTAGCACGTTGTCTTGCCGGGCGGATCGTGTGCTGCGAGAGAGACGGGAGCCGGTGTCCTGACACGTGGCTGCAAGTCGGTGATGTCCCGCGTCCCTATTGATCCTCCTCGCCGCGCAGGAAACGCTCGAGTTCGGCGGCGAGTTCGTCGCCGGAGGGAAGCCCCGAGGGTGGGGTCAGCTCGTCATCGAACGCGGCCTCGAGACGGCTCACCAGCACCCGGTATTCCTCGTTGTTGGCAACGATTTCGTCGATCTGGCCCACGATGCTGGCGGCCGCGGCGTGCAGCGGCTCCGCATCGAGCTTCAGCCCCGCCACGGAGGCGAGCGCATCGACAAGGGCGGCAGCTGCCGCCGGGTAAGGGGTAGCTGCCAGATAGTGCGGCACCCGCGCCCACACACCGATCGCAGGTACGCTCGCGGCGGCGAAACCTTCCTGCAGCGCGGTCTGGATCCCCGCGGGCATCTCGGCGGTGCCGGGCACGACACCCACCTGGGCCGCCAGCTCAGCTCTGGTGGCGATTGCCATCAGCCTGACCGGGCGGGTATGGGGCACCGGAGCGGCGTAAGCGCCGAGACCAGCGACCAGCCGCACCTCCAGTTTCGTGGCGAGGTCCACCACTGCTCGCACAAAAGCGTGCCAGGCCATGTCCGGTTCAGGTCCTACCAGGACTAGAAGACTTTTGCCTGCGCCGTCCCGGCCGGCCCGCAACTGGATCTCGGGCCAGCTCAGGCCGTCGACGACCCCATCAGCGATCCGCACGATGGGACGGCGGGATCGGAAATCGATCAAGTCGTCGGACTTGAATGTGGCCAGCACCTCCGTCGGTATCGTCTCGAGAATCTGGGCGATGGCGGCTTGAGCACCGAGCCCGGCGTCGGTCCAGCTCTCCGTTGCCAGCAGTAGCACCGGAGACTCCAACGGGCTATGCGAGTACAACTCGTAGAGGGAAGACATCACGACCCGCAACGATCAATGTCTGTGGTGGTCACCCGACACATCTTCGCACCGTGGCGCCGATGTTCGGGCTCGCCGGCAAAATTCCTGTCCAACCGGTGTGGCGGCGTCGCGTTCGCTCAGCCGGGCGGCACTGGTGTAGGCGGGACGCGCCAGCAAACGATGACCTGCCAGGACGCACAGCGAGCCGCGGGTCTGGCTGATCACCGGCGCCAGCAGCGGCTTCGAGCGGACGCCACCAGGTCATCTGGGGTACTCGTGCCGGGCAGCCACGAGCGATGACCGGCACGTTTCGGCTCGCGTCGAACAGACGCGTCACCACACTGGAGCGATGAGGGCATCGACGAGCCGGGCGGCGACGCCGACCGACATGAGGGTGCTGTCGCCGGCGCTGATCGCGATCGGCCTGGGTTACTTCATGGTCATCCTGGACACCACGATCGTGAACGTGGCCCTGCCCGCTTTGCGTGCCGATCTGCGGGCGTCGGTGAGCGGGCTGCAGTGGGTGGTGGACAGCTACCTGCTGATGCTCGCGGCGTTTCTGCTCTCCGGTGGGGTGCTCGCCGATCGGCTGGGGGCACGGCGTGTCCTCCAGCTCGGGTTGGGCATATTCGTGGTGGCGTCGGTGGGCTGCGGGGTGGCCCCGAGCACCGTGGTGCTGGTGATCACTCGGGTGGTGCAGGGCGTGGGCGCGGCGCTGGCGGTGCCGGCGTCACTGGCGTTGCTGCGCGCGGCGTATCCGGATCTGGGCCCCCGGGCCCGCGCAGTCGGTGTGTGGGGCGGGATCGCCGGCATCGCCGCCGCGGCCGGTCCGATCCTCGGCGGAGTCCTGATCACCGCCGCCAGCTGGCGGCTGGTGTTCTTCATCAACGTCCCGATCGGGCTGGCCGCCATGGTCCTGACCGCCCAATACGCCCCCGCGCCCAAGGCCTGCCCACGCAGCCTGGATCCGGCTGCCCAGCTCGCCGGGGTGCTCGCGCTGGCGGCGTTAGCCCTGGCGCTGATCGAGGGTGGCCACGGGGGCCTCACACCACTGGCGATCGGTGGGGCCGCGGTCTTCGTGGCAGCGACCGCAGCATTCATCGCCATCGAGGGCCGAGTGGAGCACCCGATGCTGCCGTTGAAACTGTTTCGGGATGCGACGTTCACCGGTGGCAACGTGGTCGGCCTGCTGATCAACCTCGGCTTCTACGGTGAGCTATTCGTGATCAACCTGTACTTCCAGCAGGTAATGGGCTACTCCGCGCTGCTAGCGGGGTTGGCTGTGCTGCCCCAGATGGGAGTGGTCGCCGCCGCGTCTGCGCTGTCCGGGTGGTATACCGCCCGCGTCGGCGGTCCCCGGCTGACCATGCTCATCGGGCTGGTCACCGGTGGCGCCGGATTGCTCGGGTTGATCGTGGTCGGGTGCATACGCCGTACCTGCTGCTGGTCGGACCGCTGGTCGCCGCCGGGTTCGGGATGGCCTTCACCATGCCCGCTGCGACCACCGCTGTGGTAGAGGCGGCGCCAGCCGACCGGGCGGGGCTGGCCTCGGGGGCGATCAACGCAGCCCGCCAGGTCGGCGGGGTGATCGGGGTGGCCCTGCTCGGCGCCTTGGTGGCCGCCGGCGGCCCGATCGTTCCCGGGCTGCGGATCGGCCTGGCCATCGCCGGTGCCGCCTTCCTGCTCGGCGCGGCCGTCACCATGAGCACCATCGGCCACCGTCACTCGTAGATTCCTTCGACCCGCCAGCAGCCCGTCTCACAGGCCAGCAGCACCGCGAGCGGGTCGTCGGTCGGTTCGGCGACGTCGAGCACCGCCTGCAGCCGCGCGCAACGCCGTCCCCCGCCGGGCTCCCACCAACGTTCCTCGACTGGCCAGGGCCCTGCCCAGGTGAGCACCCGACGCGGCGGGTTGCCGCCCACCGCGATCCGGTGCGGGATACCGGTGAGCCTCCCGCGCCCGCTCACCCCGACAGCGAATCCGGCATCGTCAAGCACTTCGGCGGGCAGCGGGTGAGCAGGTATCCGCGAAGGGGACGGCGCAGGCAACCGACCCGGCCAGGGGAGGCCGGCATCGCGCGCCGGAGCCGGGTCGTCTCCCCAGGGCACCAGGCGCACCCGGTCGGTGGGGTCCCGGCCACCGCCGATCACCCCGGTGAAGACCCTATCGGGTCCGAGCATCGCCTGCACCCGGACCAGCGCCCGGCCGGCCCGCTCGTCGTCCTCCCCGGATTCCCCCCACAGCCCGCGCTGCAGAGCCTGCCCACCGATCACCTCCTCCGGGCTCAGCGTCAGGACGGTGATGCCACCGAAACCTGCTGGCAGGGTCGAGTCATCAACGCTGCTGGGCCGCGAGCCGCGGAAGGTCAGCCAGCCGTCCAGCTGCCAGCGCACCCGATCGGAGATGCCGGCTGCGGTCAGCGGCCCGGCGCAGCGCCACACCCGATGCAGCTCCTCCCCCGCCTCGGTGCAGGCGCCGACGCCGAGCCGGACACAGGCCAGACCGCGGGCGGCCAGTGCGGTGTGTAGCTGCTCCGCGGGTTCCCGGGCGGCGAATGCCGCCGCGTCGACCCGATCCAGTGGCGGGTCGAACCGGCGGGTGACGGTGAGATCGACCGGCGGGTGGCGGCGGGCCAGCGGGCGCTCATCGAGCCCCTGAGCGAGCCGGTGCGCGCGCACGCCGTCGAGGCCGAACCGGGAGGCGACGTCGTCGACGGGCAGCGCGGCGAACGCGCCGAGGGTGCGCAGCCCGAGGCGGTGCAACAGACCCACCAGCGCGCCCCGACCCGTCCCGATCCGATCAAACCCGGTGGCGGGCTGGTGCAGCTCAGCGATGCTCAGCGGCGCGAGGAAGTCGGCCGAGCCCTCCGGCGGCACCAGCAGGCCCCGGTGCGCGGCCAGAGTCGCGGCGAACAGGCCGTCGGCGATACCGATCTGGCATTCCACCCCGGCCTGCGCGGCGACCACATCAAGGATCCGCTCGACCACCGTGAGCTCGCTGCCGAAGTACCGGATCGGGCCTCGGGCCGGTAACGCGACCAGCCCAGGACGTACCACCTCCACGCCGGGCACGAGGGCCTCGACAGCGGCGACCACCGGTTCGAACGCCCGGGCGTCCCGATCGGGGTCATCGGCGAGTACGGCCAACTCCGGGCAGCGGCCCTGCGCCTCCCGGCGGCGTTGCCCACGGCGCACCCCCTGCGTCCGAGCCGTCTCCGAGCACGCCACGATCCGGTTGGCGGCCACCACCGCCACTGGTATCCGCGCGGCCAAGCCCTCGGCGGCCGCCCCGGCCACCACGGGCCAGTCCGGGCACCAGATCACCACCACCCGATCCGGGACCATCAGCCCACCGCCTTGATCGCCGGGTGCCCGATCGCCACTGCCACTGCACCGTCCGGGCCGGGCAGCAGCAGGCGGGCGGTGCGGGGCCGGGTCGCCGCACCGCGACCCATTGCGCGCACTACCACCTCGCGGCTGCGCAGCCGCCCGTGCCCGTCATCGGTGCCGTGCCAGGAGTCGGTCCGGCAGTCCAGTTCGACGTCTGCGCCCGGCCATCGCCCGAGCGGGAGCAGCACCGACCCGCGCTGCCGTGCCCTGGCGGCCAGGGATCGGCGCGCCCCGGCAGGTACTCGCTCCGCGCCGGCCAACGCCACCAGGCCTATCCCGTCGAGCAGTGCCGCAGCCACCGGCGCCGGATCCGGCCCAGGCCGGGGAACCAGCGCCAGCCGCCGCACCACCACCCCCGCCTCCGCCGCGGCCAGTACTCCGAGGTCGCCGGCGCCGATCACCGCGGCCCAGGCTCCCTGCGCGGTGGCTGCAGCCAGCAACGCCAGTAGCAACGACAGCGAGCCGTGCACCGCGATCACCGACCCGCGGCGCAGCCCCCCGCCGGGCAACAGCGGCGCGAGCGGTTCGGCCACCGGGAACGGCGGCCGGCCGCCGGGGGCGTCGAGCCGCTCACCCAGCGTCGACGCGGGCGCAACCTGCACCCGCTGCAGCGCAGACGCGACGCTCCCACCAGCCATCGGGCGACCTCCTCCCACACGGTGGGTGCATGCCGACGTCGACCCGCTGGGTCGACAGCACCCGGATCCACTGCGGGGAAGGCAGCGCCGGACATAAGACAGTATAGAACGTATGTTCGATACTCGGCGACCGACTGTCCGTTAGGATGAGCCATCGATCTAACGGCGCTGCGGGCTGACCGGGCTGTTTGCGCTTCTGCTGCCGGCGTCGGTAAACGCGTCCCCAAGAGGATCCCCCCGGGTGACGACCGGCGGCGGATAGCCGCTGCTCTGGTAGCCGGTCGCTCGCCGGCTCCCGGTATCGCACACTCGATGTCGTGGCGGCCTTCGACTGGATCTCCCTGTGCACCGATTACGGCTATGCAGACGGGTTCGTAGCCGCGTGTCACGGGGTGATCGCCCGGATCGCGCCGCAGGTGCGTGTGCTGGACGTGACCCATGCGATCGGGCCAGGTGACGTACAGCACGGCTCGGTGGTGCTCGCCGACACGCTGCCCTGGCTGCCCCCGGCGGTGCATGTCGCGGTCGTCGACCCCGGGGTCGGTACGGCACGGCGCGGGGTGGCGCTCGTCAGCGGCGACGCTGTGCTGGTCGGTCCGGACAACGGGCTCCTGGTGCCCGCTGCGCGAGCCCTGGGCGGGTGTCGCGCCGCTTATGAGCTCGCCGAGCCGAGCTACCGGCTGCCAGTGGTCAGTGCGACGTTCCACGGCCGTGACGTCTTCGCGCCGGCCGCCGCGCACCTGGCCTGCGGGGTGCCGCCAGACGCGCTGGGTCCCGAGCTGGATCTGGCATCGCTGGTCACCCTGCCCGCGCCGGTGTGCCAGGTGGAAGGCGATCGGATCCGGGTCGAGGTGCTGTGCGTGGACCACTTCGGCAACGTCGCGCTCGCCGCTGGGACCGGCGAGCTGGCGGCCGTTGGGCTGCGGAGGGGGGCGGCGGCGACGCTGCGGTGGCCGGCTGGCGCCGAGCCGGTGCGCCTCGGCATGACTTTCGCTGACGGGGCTCCCGGCGAGCTCATGCTGCTGGTGGACTCCGCCGGACACCTCGCGGTGGCCTGCCGCGGTGGCTCGGCAGCGCGCCGCACCGGCTTACGGCCCGGCACGGTGGTCGAGTTGATCATGGACTGACACGTGATCATATTTTCGGAAGATCGGCTGCGGTGAGCGTGGTTGTTGCCTCATTCGACCGGCGCGTAGTTGGGCAACGGCATGCACGGCTGTGGTGTGCGTCCAGCCGGCGAGGACGTGCAGACTGGGGCTAACCGCGGGCCAGCGGGTCATCGAGGAGCAGACATGCGCATTGCCGTGGTAGGAGCGGGTCCGACCGGGCTCTACACCGCAATCGCGCTGGCCCGTCGCGGGCATGCGGTCACGGCCATCGATCGCGACTCCGGCCCTGACCGGGACGGGTCGTGGAAGCGCAGGGGCGTGATGCAGTTCCACCACCCGCACGGCTTCCGTCAGCAGGTCGTGGACGCTCTTCTCGCCGAGATCCCGGAGGTCTGGGATGACTTGATGGCAGCCGGAGCCGAACCGGTCACACTGCCCGACAACCCCGGGCGGGTGATCGGGCTGCGCTGCCGCCGTCTCATCTTCGAACGGGTTCTGCGGTCAACCGCCGAGACGCAGCCCGGTGTCACGCTGCGGATCGGTCACGTCGATGATGTCTGCTGCGAGCGAGGACGGGCGGTCGGTGTCCGGATGGATGGTCACCAGGTGGATGCCGACCTGGTTCTCGACGCATCCGGTCGCGTCGGCCGCCTCGCCGGGACGTTCCGGGCGCCGGCCGAGGGTGGTGACTGCGGAATTGCCTATGTGTCGCGGCAGTACCAGCTGTTGCCGAACGCCCAGCACGGGCCGATGAACGCGCCGATCGGGATGGTGGCGATGTACCCCGGCTACCAGGCGATCGTGTTCGTCCACGACAACCGGACCTTCTCCACCCTCATCGCCCGAGCCAGCACGGACCGTCAGTTGGCGGCGCTGCGATTCTCCGAGGTGTTCGAGGCCGCCTCCCGAGCGATCCCTTCGCTGGCTGCGTGGACCGAGCCGGACCGGTCCCGGCCGATCTCCCCGGTCCTGCCCGGTGGGCGGCTGTCCAACACCTACCGGACGCAGCTCAACGACGTAGGTCAGGTCGCTGTCAACGGGCTGATCTTCGTCGGGGACGCGGTGTGCACGACCAATCCCGCGGTCGGACGAGGCATTGCCACTTCGCTGATGCAGGCCCAACGGTTGTTGGCTCTGCTCGACGAGCACCGGCGCGACTTCATCTCGTGCTCGCTGGAATTCGACCGCTGGTGCACCGAGAACATCAAGCCGTGGTTCTCCGACCACGTGTACTGGGACGCCGAGCTAATCCGCCGCTGGTCGGGTCATGACGTCGACCTCACCCGGCCGCTGCCTTCCGACCTGATCATGGCTGCCACCCAGGTCGATCCTGAGATGCTCAAGGTCGTCGGTCCCTACATGGCCATGCTCGCCCTGCCGGCCAGCCTCGCCACCGTTGAACCCCGCGCCCGAGAAATGTACGCCGGCGGCTGGCGCCCACCCGTTCCCGACGGGCCCACCCGCGACGAGCTGGCCGAGCTGGTCGCCGCGGCAGCTGCACGTCGCATCAGTGCGTGAAGTGGCGGGTTCCGGTGAGGTACAGCGGCACCCCGGCGGCCTCGGCGGCCGCCGTCACCTCGGCGTCGCGGATCGACCCCCCGGGATGCGCCACGGCGCGCACACCGGCGTCGAGCAGCACTTCCAGCCCGTCGGGGAACGGAAAGAAGGCGTCGGAGGCGGCCACCGCGCCAGCTGCTCGCTCGCCCGCCCGGCTCACCGCGAGCCGCGCGGCGTCGACCCGGTTCACCTGACCCATGCCGATCCCGACGGTGGCCGCATCCGCGGCGAGCAGGATCGCGTTGGAGCGCACCGCGCGGCAGGCTCGCCACGCGAAAGCCAGGTCAGCCATGGTCGCGCCATCCACGGGCGACCCGGTGGCCAGCGTCCAGGTCGCCGGATCGTCGCCGGGCGCGTCGAGCGCGTCACGGGTCTGCAGCAGCAACCCGCCCGACAGGGCACGGAACTCAACACCACCCCGCTGCGGGGGCGAGGCCAGCAGCAGGCGCACGTTCTTCTTCCGGGCCAACACATCCAGCGCGCCTTCGGCGTACGACGGCGCAAGCACCACTTCCGTGAACACCTTGCTGATCTGCGCGGCCAGCTCGACAGTGACCTCGCGGTTGCACGCGATCACGGCACCGTAGGCGCTCACCGCGTCGCAGGCATGCGCCCGGCGGTGCGCGTCGGCGACGTCCCCGGCGGCCGAGACGGCGATACCGCACGGGTTGGCATGCTTGATGATCGCAACGCAGGCGGCGTCGTGATCATGCGCGGCCCGCCACGCGGCGTCGGCGTCGACGTAGTTGTTGTAGGACATCTCCTTGCCGTGCAGCTGCTCGGCGTGCGCCAGCCCACCCGGTGTACCCGCGGTGTACAGCGCGGCGTGCTGGTGGGGGTTTTCCCCGTAGCGCAGCGCCGCGGCCTGCCGCCAGGAAGCTGCCACCCAGGCGGGGAACGTGCCCGTCGCCGGTGACGACCCCATCCAGGACGCCACGGCGATGTCGTAGTCGGCGGTGTGCCGGAAGGCCTCGACGGCCAGTGCTCGGCGTTGCGCCAGGGTGAACCCACCTGCGCGGACCGCATCGAGCACGTCGGCGTAGGCCGCCGGGTCAACCACCACGGCTACCGAGGCGTGGTTCTTCGCGGCCGCCCGTACCATCGCCGGACCACCGATGTCGATCTTCTCGACGCACTCGTCAGGATCGGCGCCGGAGGCCACGGTGGCCTGGAAGGGGTAGAGATTGA
>Ga0134125_10008846_pt1 | contig 11363 bp, 12 predicted proteins | sample KB31751_FD_96464 | JGI IMG/M metagenome (GOLD analysis project Ga0134125, IMG submission 96464) | Terrestrial soil microbial communities with excess Nitrogen fertilizer from Kellogg Biological Station, Michigan, USA - KB3-175-1 | ecosystem: Environmental > Terrestrial > Soil > Unclassified ...
AGGTACCGCTCGATGGCGTCCTTGGCGTAATCCGTCGGCGCGGACAGCAGTGCCGTGTTGCCCAACAGGCCCACGGGAGAAGCCATCGAGAGCCAGGCGCCGTGTTGCTTGGTCAGTGTGGTGGTCAGGGTGGTCACCGCCTGTGGCCAGACAGTCGCCAGTTGGTCTCCGGCCTCGTCCGCCACCGTCGCGTTCCTCCCTGCTCTTCCCCCCGAACGCAGACCATCCACAGTAGCTGTCCACAGGAGTGGACAACTAGAAGCGACGGCGACGGGCCGCTTCCGACCCGACGAGTTGGTCCAGTCGATGGCGACAGAGTCGAGTCCACTGGGGCCGCAACGCGGAGGGTCCGGAAGTCCGGTCCGACCGGGGACGCTAACAACTAACCGGCCGATCCCACAAGGCGCCAACCGGATGCAAGGATCTCAGTCGGCGTGTCGCAGGTTTTTCGCGACCCGAGGGGGAGATCGGCGCGCCTCGGTTTGACCCTGCCCGGTACCGATCCGTACTCTGGGAAGGTGCCCGGGCCTCTCCGGGCTGCTGTGTGCTGTCCGAACGGGACCCTCGAGCTTCGATTCGGCGAAACGCGCAGTTGCGAGCGGGTCTGCCGGCTGAGGATGGGGACCACGAAGGCGCTCAGCTCCCGCGAGGGAACCTGCCTCAGCACCGCCAGCACGACCGACATGATCCAGCACTACCGATTGACCGGAGACGACCGTGAGCAAGCGCACCTTCCAGCCGAACAACCGCCGGCGGGCCAAGACGCACGGCTTCCGGCTGCGCATGCGGACCCGCGCCGGCCGGGCCATCCTGGCCGCCCGGCGTCGCAAGGGCCGCGCCGAGCTGTCGGCCTGACCAGTTCGTCGACGAATCGTCCTGACGTGCTGCCCGCGGCTGCCCGGCTGCACACCGCGGACGAGTTCGCGGCGGTGGTTCGTACCGGTCGACGGGCGGGCACCCCGCGGATGGTGATCCACTTGCTGCCCTCTTCCCGGCCGGGAGCGCCCCGGGCCGGGTTCGTCGTCTCCGGCAAGGTGGGCAACTCGGTGATGCGACACCGGGTCACCCGCCGGCTGCGGCCACTCGTCCGGTCCGCACTTGACGGCCTGCCGAACGGCACCGACCTGGTGGTTCGTGCGCTGCCCGCTGCGGCGACCGCCTCCAGCCGGGAACTGTCCACCGACCTGCACGCCGGCATGACCGCGGCTGGGCGCAAGGCAGGGTTGTCGCTATGACCTCGGATCAGCCGGCTGTCGAAGCCTCGGTCGCCACCGATCGGGCCGAGAAGGGCGATGCGGCGCCGGCACCGGTCGCATCGGCACCCCGGTTTCGGTTCTCCGCGGTGCTCATCGCGCCCATCCGCTTCTATCAGCTGTACATTTCACCCGCGCGGCCGCCGACCTGCCGCTACTACCCCACCTGCAGTCAGTACGCCGTCGAAGCGTTGCAGCTCCACGGCGCGGTGCGGGGCAGCTGGTTGGCCACCCGTCGGTTGCTGCGGTGCCATCCCTGGCACGCCGGCGGCGCCGATCCGGTGCCGGACCCGAAGCCGCGACGGGAACGCGGGGGACGCATGCAGAGTTCAGTGAGCAGTTCGAGTAAACCCCTGAGAAGTTCCAGCACCACAGAGCAGCGGCCGACAACGGCCGGGGCCACGATCGGGAGTGCCGCGGCGTGACGTTCAACTTCTTCTCGCTCGATTACCTCTACTACCCGGTCTCCGGGATCATGTGGTTATGGCACAAGGTCTTCGGTGCCGTCCTCGGCCCGAACAACGTCTGGGCCTGGGTGCTGTCCGTCGTCTTCCTGATCTTCACGTTGCGCGCCCTGCTGTTCAAGCCCTTCATGAAGCAGATGGACAGCCAGCTGAAAATGCAGGCGGTCCAGCCGGAAATGAAGAAGCTCCGGGAGAAGTACAAGGACGACCGGCAACGTCTCGCTGAAGAGATGATGAAGCTGAACAAGGAGGCGGGGGTCAACCCCATCTCCGGCTGCCTGCCGGCGTTGGTCCAGGCGCCCGTGTTCATCGCGCTGTTCCACGTGCTGCGGATGTTCCAACCGGTCGCGCAGCCCGGTGGCGGATTCGAATACCGGCAGAACGTGTACTTCTTCGGCGCGGCCGACGTGCAGTCCTTCGCCGGCGCCAAGTTCTTCGGTCATGCGCCGCTCGGGTCGTTCATGTCCATGCCGGCCGATCAGTTGGCGTTCATGCAGGGCGACCGGGCCTGGGTCATCGCCATCGGCATCCCGCTGACCATCCTCGCGGGTATCGCGACCCACATGACCAGCCGCCGGTCGGTTGCCCGTCAGGCGCAGCTGAGCACGAGCGGACTGCCCACCGGGCAGGCCGCGATGATGAACAAGCTGATGCTGTACGTCTTCCCGCTGTTCGTGATTCTCGGTGGACCGTTCTTCCCGCTGGCCATCCTGATCTACTGGTTGGCCAACAACAGCTGGACGTTCGGTCAGCTCTGGCTCGCCCACCGCATCCAGGACAAACGCAAGGCGGCCGAGGTCCAGGTGGTCGAGCAGGCCAAGGAAATCAGCAAGTTCAGCACGCCACCGCCCGGGGCCAAGCCCAAGAAGCCGACCACCAACCGTCCGGTGGTCCAGCCCTCGCCGGTGGAGTCCGGCACGAGCGGTACCGACGGTGCGGCGGCCCCGCCAGTGGCCGGGACCAACGGCGGGTCCTCAGCCAAGGGCGCGAGCAACGGCGCCTCCAGCAACGGTGCGGCCAAACCCAAACCCGGCGCGCGACCGGCGGGCTCCCCCCAGAATCGCAAGAAACGCAAGCGCTGATCGGCGGCCCCGCAGCCGCGATCCACAGTCGAAGTCAGCAAGCCAGACAAGCAAAGAAGGTCATCATGAGCCAGACCTCTGTCCCGGTCGAGGACGAGCAGACCGCGAGCAGCGACGTCGTCGAGACGGACGCCGCCGAGGGGACCGACAGCCGCATCACCGGGGACGACAAGCACGATCTGCTGGTCGCCGAGGGGGACGCCGCCGGTGACTACCTGGAGCGGTTGCTGGACATCCTCGACTACGACGGGGACATCGACCTGGACGTCGAGGGCGAGCGGGCGGTCGTCTCGATCATCGGCGAGGGCGAGCTGGCCAACCTGGTCGGTGACCGCGGCGAGGTCCTCGACGCGTTGCAGGAACTCACGCGGTTGGCGGTGACCGCTGAGACGGGGCAGCGGTCCAGGCTGATGCTCGACATCGCCGGGTACCGCGCGCGCCGCCGCACCGAATTGGCCGAACTCGGCGCACAGACCGCGCGCGGCGTGCTGGCCGACGGTGAACCGGTCCGCCTTTCGCCGATGAACCCGTTCGAGCGCAAGGTCGTGCACGACGCGGTCGCCGAGATCGACGGCGTCACCTCGTCGTCCGAGGGCGAGGAGCCGCGCCGGCGGGTCGTCGTCAGTCTCTCTTCCTGACGCTGCGACCGCGGCCCAGCTGTGCCCTCTGAGGACGAGAAAACTGTTCTGCCAGAAGACGTTTCGCACACCGCTGGGCGAGAACCGCTGCTGGATAACGAGATCGAGCCGGAGCCAGCGGGACTGGGCACGGCGTTTTCGGCGGATCGGCTACCGGTGGCCCGAGCCTATGTCGCCGCCCTCGCCGGTGACGGTGTACTGCGCGGGCTGATCGGACCTCGTGAGCCGGGCCGACTCTGGTCTCGGCACGTGCTGAACTCGGTCGTGGTCGCGCCATTGGTGCCGGAAGGCGCCCGGGTGGTCGACGTGGGCACCGGAGCCGGGCTGCCCGGCATCCCCCTGGCGATCGCTCGGCCCGACCTGCGGGTCGACCTGGTCGAGCCGCTGGAGCGCCGAACGATCTTCCTGGCGGAGATGATCGAACAGTTGGGCCTGAACGGCTGCCGGGTGGTGCGCGGTCGTGCCGAAGACGTCATCAGCGACGCGGGCGGTGCGGACGTGGTCACGTCTCGTGCCGTCGCTCCCCTGGGCAAGCTTGCTCGCTGGTGTGCGCCCTTGGCCCGCCCCGGCGGGCTTCTGCTCGCCCTCAAGGGGTCGTCGGCCGCGGACGAGGTCGACCGTGACGCCGCCGAGCTACTGGCTGCCGGCCTGACTGACATCGAGGTACTCACCGTGGGCGAAGGAGTCGTCGACCCGGTCACCTACGTCGTCCGCGCCACCGTCACCGGCCGCCCGGCCACGCCTCCTTCTCGCCGTAAACGACGACACCGCTAGACCGGCCGAGGGCCAGGTCGTCTCCGCGGACCCAAGGTCGTGGGTGAGCGCCGGGTGTTTCACGTGAAACGAAGAATCAATCGCGCCGACGAGTGCGCCCCGCGCGGAGAGCTCTTGACCTCGCCACCAGTGAGCATCAACCAGGAGGGTGGCCGCCGGCGAAAAGGGCCGGGCCGTTGGTGGAATCGGCGGCGCGGCGGACGCGGTCGGGGTGGCTCCCGGGCATGTCCGGGAGGGCGTCGAGCGGATACCACTGGGCGGCAGTGTTCTCTCCATCGGCCGGGTACGGCTCCCCGGAGACCCAGCGACACCGGAAGACAACGTCCAAGTATTGGGCACGGTCGCCGTTCTCGTACTCCATCGGCGGCAGGACGTTGATCCATGCCAGGTGCTCGGCCACCGCGACAACGCCGGCCTCCTCGAGCACCTCGCGCACGGCCGCATCGGCCGGTTGCTCCCCCGGATCGACGATGCCAGTCACCGGGGTCCACCAGCCGTTGTCGGCGCGCTCGACCAGGAGCACCTCGCGATCGCCACTCGGACCGTCACGCAGAACCACGGCGGTGACGCCGGTGAGCCACAACAGGTCAGTGCCCACCTTGGCACGCAGTGCGAGGACGAAGTCAGGAGTAGGCACGTCGACCGACCCTACCGGCGTTCCACGTGAAACCTCAGCCGGCGACCGTGCTTCGTGGGTGGGCCCACTCCGGTCGACCATGGGTGGGCGGGCTGGTGCCGTGTGCGTTGGCTGCGACCGCTCTGACCCAGCCCGGCTTCAGTTGGGCTCACGCCCGCCCACCCATGGTCGTCCTCCGCGTGCCTGCTCCGGAATCCTGTACCGCCGGACGCGCTTCGCCGAGCGCCGGGAGGCAACTGTGGTCTCCGTGAGGCGGCAGGGCGATGTTCCACGTGAAACCACGTTGACATCACGCGGGGGTCGGCGGGTGCTTGCTCCGTCCGTGAGGTGGGGTGGTCGGCTGGTGCGGTGCGCGTTGGCAGCGTCTGCTCTGACCCCAGCCCGGCTTCAGGTGGGCTTACGCCGGCCCCCCACATCCCGGCTCCGCGAGCGGTAGTGGGCCGCAAGGCGCAGTCGCGCGGTCTCGTGAAACACCGGAGGGCAACTGTGGACTCCGTGAGGCGAGACCAACGACGTTCCACGTGAAACACGCGCACGGCACGAACTCGGCTGCGCAGTGGGCGGGCGTACGGCCGGGTGCGGAGCCAGCGATGTGGGTGGGCCGGCGTGGCCCACCGAAGTCCTGCTTCTGCTGAGGAGTGAGGCGTGGCTGTGGCGCGAGCGGACGCGGAGTCAGGGGTGAGGTGGCGGGCGTGAGCCCAACGCGTACCCGCTGGGTCAGAGGATCAATTGCCAACCCACACAGCACCAGCCCGCCACCTCACCCCTGACGGAGCGGCAGCGGGGACAACAAAACCAGCGACGAACGACGTTTCACGTGAAACAGCGGCGACGCGCCGACGACGTTTCACGGCGAACGCATGCACTCCGCCTACCGTCGGGAACAGATGCCGCACATCCCGGGTGGCCTCAGGAGGTCGGATGAACGTCAGCACAGCAGAGCGCGCGGTGATCGCGCCGCCCGAGCCGGACACCGTGGCGGACACGGAAGTGGCCACAGAACTGGGCTTCGACGGCCCCTCGTACCCCACGGAGTCGGACGACTCGTTCGACGACACCCCGATCGCCCGCGCCGCCCGGCAGGCCTTGGAGGTTCGCAACGGCGAACTGAGAATGCCGCGTCCGCGGCAGCGTCGGGTCATCGGCATCGCGAACCAGAAGGGCGGCGTCGGCAAGACCACGACGACGGTCAACATCGGCGTCGCGTTGGCGTTGGCCGGACTCAACGTCCTGGTGGTCGACCTCGATCCACAAGGAAATGCGAGCACCGCGCTCGGCGTCGACCGGACCAGCGGAACACCTTCCATCTACGACGTTCTGCTCGACGAGATCTCCGCGGCCGAGGCGATCCAGGTCTGCCCGGATGCGCCGCGTCTCGGGTGCATACCGGCGACCATCGACCTGGCCGGCGCTGAGATCGAACTGGTCTCGATGGTGGCACGCGAAACCCGGCTCAAGAAGGCGCTCGACGCCATCGACGGTGAGTACGACTACATCCTGATCGACTGTCCGCCTTCACTGGGCCTGTTGACAGTGAACGCGATGGTGGCCACGGAGGAGGTGCTCATCCCGATCCAGTGCGAGTACTACGCCCTGGAAGGCCTCGGCCAGCTGCTCAACAACATCGACATGGTCAAGTCGCATCTGAACCCACGGCTGGAGGTCAGCACGATCCTGCTGACCATGTACGACGGCCGGACGAAGCTCGCCGACCAGGTCGCCGCCGAGGTGCGCAGGCACTTCGGCCCCAAGGTTCTCGATGTGGTGATCCCACGATCGGTCAAGGTCTCGGAGGCGCCCGGATTCAGCCAGTCAGTGATGACGTACGACCCCGGATCCCGCGGTGCCACAACCTATCTCGAAGCCGCCAAGGAAATCGCCGTGCGCGGCGCGAAGGAGACCCGATGACCAGGGCCAAAGGCGGGCTGGGACGCGGTTTGGCCGCGTTGATCCCCACCGGACCATCCACGACGACCGTGTCCGACGTGCTGATGAACGGGGGAGCCATCCGGTCGGAGGAGGATGGCGCCACCGGATCGAGGGCCGAGGGCGGTACGCCGCCGGCCCCGACGCCGTCAGTTCCCGACTCCGGTTCCACGGGGAACAGCGCCGAGGCAACGGCAACCGACGGTCCCCGGTACCAAGAGGTCTCGATCGACCTCATCGATCCGAATCCACGCAATCCGCGGACGGTGTTCGACGAGGACGCGATGGTCGAGTTGGTTCATTCCATCCGCGAGTTCGGATTGCTCCAGCCGATCGTGGTCCGGCCGGCCGGTAAGCGCTACGAGCTGGTGATGGGCGAGCGCCGGTGGCGGGCCGCGGAACGGGCCGGGCTCACCGCAGTGCCGGCCATCGTCCGCCGGGTGCAGGACGCCAACCTGCTGCGGGACGCTCTGCTGGAAAACATCCACCGGGCCAACCTGAACCCGCTGGAAGAAGCGGCCGCCTACCAACAGCTGTTGGAGGAGTTCGAAGTCACCCACGAGGAACTCGCCGGCCGACTGGGTCGAAGCCGCCCGGTCATCTCCAACACCATCCGGCTGCTCAAGCTCCCGGTACCGGTCCAGCGGCGCGTGGCTGCCGGAGTGCTGTCGGCAGGCCACGCCCGGGCGCTTCTGGCCCTGGACGACCCGGCCGCCCAGGAGGACCTGGCCGCCCGGATCGTGGCCGAAGGGCTGTCGGTCAGGGGAACCGAGGAGGCCGTGACCCTGGCCGCCCGGTCGCGTCGGCCGAGCCGCCGTTCGCCGGCTCGGAAGCTGACCATGCCCGGCCTCGAAGACCTGGCCGCTTCGCTGTCGGACACCTTGGACACCCGGGTGCTGGTCGATCTGGGCCGCCGAAAGGGCCGGATCATGATCGAATTCGCGACGGTGGAGGACTTGGAGCGCATCGTCTCGATCATGGCGCCGGGTGCGCGGCCGGAGGTGGCGGTGATCGCCGAGGAGGCCGTGGGGCGCTGACCCGAGGACACGGGACCGTTTCGTCACGGTGACCAATTGAGCCCACGCCGGGATCAAATTCGTTCACAAGCCTTATGCACCAACGATTCTCGCGATCCACTCCGCCGGCCGGTCGGCTCCGGTCAGCCGAGGGGTCCCGACCCGGGCCCGCGGGATACAGCGCGCTCGATGAGGTCGGCGTAGACCGATCCGAGGTCGAGCCCGGCCGCCGTCACGGCCATCGGCAGCATCGACGTCTCGGTCAGGCCCGGCGAAACGTTGGCCTCGAGGAAGTGCACAGCACCGTCGGAGTCGACGATGGCGTCCGTGCGCGACACATCACGCAGGCCGAGACTCGTGTGCGCCGCGACCGCCAGCTCGGCGGCTTCCGCGGCGGCCCGGGCCGTCAACCGTGCCGGCGTGTAGTACGTCGTGGTGCCCGCGGTGTACCTGGATTCGTAGTCGAAGTGCTCGCCCGGAAAGTCGATCTCGACCGCGGGCAGCGCGCGGGGTCCGTCGGCCTCCTCGATGACGCTGATCGCCAATTCGGTTCCGGTGACGAACCGCTCGACCATCACCACCGAGCCGTACGCGAACGCACCGACCAACGCTGCCGGCAGCTCCTCGGCCCGCTGCACCACGGCGGCGCCCAACGCCGAACCACCCTGGTGCGGCTTGAGCATCAGCGGCAGACCCATGTGCGACACGATGGCCTCGATCACCGCCGCGGCGCCGAGGTCACGGAAGGTGTTGTGTGCCAGCGTGACCCAGTCGGGTGTCCGGTATCCGGCCCGCTGCAGCAGCGATTTCGCAGTCGGCTTGTCCCAGGCCAGCCGGGCCGCGTGGGACCTGCTCCCGGTGAACGGCGTATCGGTCATCTCGAGAATGCCTTGAAGCGCGCCATTCTCGCCACGGCCGCCATGCAGAGCGATGACCGCCGAATCCGGCCGGTGAGCGGCGATCCAAGGCAGTAGGTCCGCGTCGGCGTCCCGCAGGGTGACCTCGACATCATGTCGGCGCAGCGCCTCGGTCAGCCTGGCCCCCGAGCGCAGGGACACCTCGCGCTCGTGAGTCAGACCGCCGGCCAGCACCAACACATGGCGGTCGGTCACAACGTCACACTCCTTGTCGAAACTCAGGAAGGATCGGGGCCGGTCAGGCGGTGTCCGGCGACGGCGACGAGGGGCCGCGCAGCGCCCGGGCGGCCTGCGCCCCGGTGCCGAAGGTGCGCATGACGTCGAGCTCGCCGTCGATCACCCCGGCGAGCCGGCGGACACCTTCCTCGATCCGGGACGGAGTCGGGTAACAGTACGACAGGCGCATCTGCCGGGAACCGAGACCGTCGGCATAGAAAGCAGTCCCGGGTACGTAGGCGACCCGCGCGGTCACCGCTCTCGGGAGCATGGCCGCAGTGTCGAAGCCCTCGGGCAGGGTCACCCAGACGTAGAACCCACCGGCCGGGCGGGTCCACGTGGTGCCGTCCGGCAGATGGTCTTCCAGGGCCTCGAGCATCACGTCCCGACGCTCGAGGTAGAGCTGCTGGTAGGTCTTGATCTGGCTCAGCCAATCGAACCCGGACAGGTACCGGGAGATCATCATCTGGTTGAACACCGGAGGATTCAACAGCGCAGACTCGTTGGCCAGCACCAACTTCTCCCGCACTGCGTGCGGAGCCAATACCCAACCCACGCGCAGGCCCGGAGCGAATGTCTTGGAGAACGAACCGAGATAGACCACGTTCTCGCTGTCGTCGGCGCGGATCGCACGGTAGGTGACGTCATCGAAACCCAAGAGACCGTAAGGGTTGTCCTCGAGTATGGCGATGCCGGCCCGGCGGCAGAGTTCGGCAATGACGGGCCGGCGCTCGAGGGCCATGGTGACGCCGGCCGGATTGTGGAAGTTGGGAATGGTGTACAGGAACTTGATCCGGCGCCCGGCGCGGCGACAGGCGTCGATCGCCGCTTCGAGCGCTTCCGGCACCAACCCGTCGTGATCCATCTCCACGTGCACGACGTTCGCCTGGTACGCCGCGAACGTGCCGAGCGCACCGACGTAGCTGGGCGCTTCCGCCAGGATGACATCTCCCGGATCGCAGAAGATCCGGGTCGTGAGATCCAGGGCCATCTGCGACCCGACCGTGACCACGACGTCGTCGGGATGGGCGTCGATGCCCTCGAGGGACATCACCTGGCAGATCTGTTCCCGCAGCTCGGGAATGCCCTGCCCGGACCCGTACTGCAGCGCAACCTGTCCGTCGGCACGCACCATCTCGGCGACGTCGGCCGCGAGCGCTTCCAGGGGCAGGGATGAGAGGTACGGCATGCCGCCGGCCAGTGAGACCACCTCGGGTCGGTTGGCCACCGCGAACAATGCCCGGATCGCGGATGCTCGCATGCCCGACGTGCGTTGGGCGTAGGCCATCACGTGCGGATCGAGACTGTTTCCGGTCACCGAGCACCCCGAGGTCGCCGCCTCCGGACGGAAGGGCCAGGTGGGCCGGGACGGATCGGGCCCAGTCTACGGGTGGGCGACCGCCCGACCCAGCAAACCGGTGGCCCGGCCGCGGACACCCGGAAGGCTCCGGCGCACCTATCCTGGGCACGGCAGGACGCCCACGCGGTGTTCCGCCTGGTGGTCGTCGGTGCGGCCACCAGGTCCAGCCGAGCAGGGCGAGGCCGAGTCGGACGGGAGTGTGTCGGTGACGCGTGCGCTGCGCCCGCTGTCGATGTCGTCCATCTCCCTGCTCCCCGAGCCCTGCCGTTCGTGTGTGGCCTGGGAGTTGTCGCCGGACGCCGTCGCAGAAACGCACCGCTCGGGCCTGTCCGCCTTCGAGAAGGAGGTCTGGCTCAGCGGCGTGATGCTGACCTGGGGCTCGGCCGGCACCGTGGTCACGGTCGACGACCGTCCTGCCGCCTTCGCCCTGTTCGCTCCGCCGCCGGCCGTGCCGGGGGTGGCCGCATTCCCCAGCGGCCCGGTGTCCCCCGACGCTGTGCTGCTCACCTCAGCCCGGGTGTTGGGCGAGTTCCGCGGTCAGGGGCTGGGCCGCTATCTGTTCGCCGGCGTGTTCTCCGAGCTGATCCGGCGCCGGGTGCGGGCGGTGGAACTGTTCGCCCGCACCAAGCCGGTCAAGGGTCGGCGCGTCGCGCCGGACGGGTCCGAACCGGACCCGGAATCCCTGCCCGACGGTCCGAAGGCCTGCACCGTGCCGCAGAGCTTTGCCGAGGCGGTCGGCTTCCGGACGGTGGCCGCCCACCACCGTTACCCGCGGATGCGGATGGAGCTGTCCGGCGAGAGCGGCTGGAAGGCCGACGTCGAGGCCGCACTCGACCGGCTCCTGGAGAGCATTCAGCTGCCGCTGGCCCCGGTTCGGGAACCGGCGCTGTCGGGGGCGACTCCGGCCGGCATCACCGCAGAACGGACCGCACGCTAGGTGGCCGGTGATCGGGGCAGGTCGGCGTCGGGCGGACGCCGGAGCATGAGGTCGTCGACGATGGCCAGCACGGCGAACACCACCCCGGCCCACCACCCCACGGTGAGCACCAACGAGCCGGCCGCGATCGCGAAGACGACGGC
>Ga0134125_10008848_pt1 | contig 11363 bp, 11 predicted proteins | sample KB31751_FD_96464 | JGI IMG/M metagenome (GOLD analysis project Ga0134125, IMG submission 96464) | Terrestrial soil microbial communities with excess Nitrogen fertilizer from Kellogg Biological Station, Michigan, USA - KB3-175-1 | ecosystem: Environmental > Terrestrial > Soil > Unclassified ...
ACATTTGGCCATCCGCAGCTGACGAAGGCGAGCAATCTTCGCTGCCTCCGCAGCTCGGTCCTCAGGCATATGTGGCTTCATGTGCAAATCGTCGCGCGATAGCTGGTCGAAGATATCGTTGACGAGGACGTCCAGATCCGCTGCAGCCATAGTTCCCTCCGGCGCTGCTTGTGTATTTGATTCCAAAGCAACGCGCGGCGGCACCGAACGTTCCATAGTTCTCAGTGCACCTTTTCTCCCGCCGCCGGCGCCGGAGCCTGCAACCGCTCGATTGCGCATCGCACCCTTTCACATGCCGCGGCTGCAGCCATGTTTCCGTCCTCGACCAACTGATCGGCATAAGCGGCTACCGCGAGCGAAGCATCCGGACCGTGACGCCGGACCAAGGCCACTGCGGCACGCCAGACTTGAGATTCAGCAATCATCGATCCCTCCACACAATCCGCAAGCCGTCGGGCATATGATCAATGCCTCGCATCAGCCGGCGTTCCACGACGCCGAACCAACGAAAGCCCCGCACCGGGGGGCGGTGCGGGGCCTTCTGCCGGTTCAATGCTACGGCGGGTCCGAGCGAGCGGTGGGGACGCCGGGCGATCATGGAGGCTGTGCAATGGGGCGGGATGATCGCCTATGGACGCCGCACGTAGTCAACGCATCGCGGCGGCAAACGTTCCAAGCAAGAAATGTTCGCGAAGGCTTGACGCACCATCTCCGCCTCCGCCGGACCCCAGCCTGCGTGCGCTCGATCGCATTTGAGATGCGATGCCACGCCTCGGCGCCGGCGAAATGTCGCAGTGCATTGACACATGCCAACCGCTGGCAAGATGATAGCTCCAACGAGAAGCAGAAAAACGCGTGTGGCGATGGACAAGGCCCGACCATTGGTCCCAGGGCGTCGATTGTTGAGGGCGCTCCGCGGCGTCGAAATGTGGCATATCGAGGACGGCAGAAAGAGCGGGCAAGGCACCCCGGCTGTGCACTACTCGGTCAAGCAGAACGGCAGAGAGGACAGGTTCGAGCGGCCCCACGAAGCTTGGCAGCACTTCCAGCAGCTGACCGGTGCGCGGGACAGAGACACTCGCCCTGAGCCGCCGCCACTCGATGAGACGTTCCTCAAGCCGCGGACCGACAGGCCCGACCGCAGGCGATCACGTCCAAAGCCCGCGTAGCGGCCGGCGCTCGATCGCATCCTGATCGGAAGTGCGCAATTGGCAGCGAGGTCTAGGGAGATCGGTGACGGTCTTCCAGACCCCGCCGTAGTACTTCACTTTCATTATTGGGGTCAGATATAGATTGCTTCCTTCGAAAGGGCGTCGGCGTACGCCGCCATCAGTCGTCTACGGCCATGCCGATCACGATGAGAACCTCGTAGTCCTGCTTGTGGCAGCCCTCGACGGGCGGCATCGGCCCGCCGGGAGCGACGGGAAAGGCCGTCATCTGCGCCCTGGCGGGAGAGCACGCATTGTCGCTCGTCGCCGGCGTGTAGCGTGCGGAGCGGCAGCGCAAGTGTGTCACATCGTGGAGCGTGGCGCCGCCGTCGAGCTCCCAATGCTGGACGCCGTCATCGCCTTTGGGATGAACGGTCAGAACGGCGGTCGCCTCGCGGCCGCCCGTGACGACGTAGCGGCCCGGAGGTATCGGGAACTCCGGCTGCTCCATGATCAGGCCATGCTCCTCCAGCCACCAGTCCGAACCGTCGAATTTCCACAGTGCCGGCGCGACGCCGCCCTTCAAGGCCTCGTAGCCGCTGAGCCGTACGCCCCGGGGACCGGGATCCTCGCGCCACAGACCCCAGGATTCCGCGCCGGTCCCGGAGGTCGCATCTGGATCACCCAAGGCTGCGATAAACTGCGTCGGGATCGGCTTGAACACCGTCTCGGCATCAACCAGTCGGGGCAGCATGAGCAGCCCCATCGCCAGCACTACGCAGCTGAGGAGCCGCCCGGTTGCGTGCATGGCCGACAACATCATCTGGCATTCCCCGTGTGTTCGCTTCACAGCAGCCATCTTCACCGGAGTCGGCATCCACGCCGGATGAGCGGCTTGCTGAGCCGAGATTGCCACCATGGGCGGGCATAGGCAATTCCGAGCCGTCGCCACGTCGTCGTCACGATGTCGCCCTTGGGGCTGCATTGCAACAACGTCGTCTTGAAGAAGACGAAATCTCTCACGGCGTGCTGCTCTCACCGGAGACCCCGGAATTGTGCGCGCGCCGCCGATCCCCTAGCATCGAGCGACCGTGAGAAGGGAGGTGTGCCATATTCATTCGCACGCTTGACGAACTCGAGAGGCTCGGGCGCATCAGGTTGCCGGTGGGCAATGATGCGTTTCGCTCGGCGCGCTTTCTCACCGCCGCCGACGGCATGGGCTTCTCGTACAACGAGAACCGGGTCAAGAAGGGCGTCGATGTGGTCGTGTGGCTGAAGCACCACTGGGAGGCCAATTACATCATCGCCGGCAAGGGCGAGGTGACGGATCTGTCGAGCGAAGCGCGGTGGCCGCTCGAGGCGGGCGTTCTCTACGTCGTCGGACCCAATGACCGGCATCGCCTGCTCCTGACCGAGGACGCGCATTATATCAGCATCTTCTGCCCGCCGCTCAGGGGCGACGAGCGCTTCGACAAAGACGGCGGCTACGAGGCCAGCGGGCCCATCGAGAAGACCGACCGGCGCATGTTCGCCAAACGCGCCGACGAGATGCGGCGGGCTCGGGCGGAGATGATTATCGCCAACGGCCAGGCGCGCACGCTGCGCATGCTGACCAGGGCCGATGGTCTCGGCTTCGGGTTCTCGGTCGTACAGCTTGCCGCGGGCGCCGAGGCCGTCCTCTGGTACAAGCATCACTGGGAAGCGAACCACATCATTTCCGGCACCGGCGAGGTGACCGACGTCGCCAGCGGCCAGACCTGGAAGCTCGCGCCCAGCATGGCCTACAACGTGGGGCCTAAGGACCACCACCGCGTGCGCGCGCATACGGACATTCATCTCCTGAGCGTGTTCTGCCCGCCGCTCGCGGGCAACGAGCAGCACGACAAGGACGGGGCGCTGGCCGCGAGCGGACCCGTCCCTCCGGGCCCGCCAGGCTATTGAGGGGGCGACGAGTCGCGATCGTCGACGGCGTTTTGGCCGTTGGCGCCAGTTCCGCCTAGCCTCGTGCCTCGACCGGCTCCTGCCCTGGAATTGGCGAAAGCCAACGATCGGCCACGTCAGTGCTCCCGACCGAACGGCCGTTATCCGCCGTGTTCGCCGAACTGACGTGGCGAAACGATCGTGTGTCGCGCCGGGATGACGTGGCCTCGTGCGGTCATCGCCGGAGGTGTTCGAGGAGAGGTTCCGAGCCGGCTCGGCCGTGCCACTGGTCGAACCACAGGACATCGCCCAGGGGGGTGCGGGGAAGCCATCCCGCGGTCTCCAGCTCGGGCTTTCGCAAGAAACTGGAGACGTAGCCGACGCATAGATAGGCTATCGGCTGGATCGCCGGCGGAATGCCAAGAGCGTTCCTGAGATCATCGGGTCGGACGATGCTCACCCAACCCACACCGATATTCTCCGCCCTCGCCGCCAGCCAGAGGTTCTGCACGGCGCATACGGCGCTGTAGAGGTCCATCTCGGGCTGGTGAGTCCGCCCAAGCACGACAGGTCCGGTCCGGCTTCGGTCGCAGGTGACACAGATCCCGAGCGGGGCTTCGAGAATGCCCTCCAGCTTGAGCGCGCGGTAGGCTCGCTGCCGCCCATCGTCAAACATCTCGGCCGCCTCCCGGTGTGCGGTCTGGAAGGCGTCTCGCACCTTCCGTTTGACCGCGACATCGCGGATGACGATGAAATCCCAGGGCTGCATGAACCCGACCGACGGCGCATGGTGCGCGGCGCGGAGAATGCGCACGAGGATCTCGTCCGGGATCGGGTCCGGAAGAAATTGCCCGCGTACATCACGACGGTTGAAGATGCACTTGTAGACGGCATCCCGCTCCGCGGGCGAAAAGGCGGCATCGGTCTGGATGTGGCTGGCTTCCATGGTGTCCCCTTCATGGCGAAGCGCGAGCGACCGTCCGTCCGCGACGGTGCCCTATGGCTTCCAGGCCGGTCTTCTGACTGAGGTTCATCCCATCCGAACGCCTTCCCGGCCGAAGCCGGTGGCGTATGTCCGGATAGTCCCCATCACAGCGTTGGGCACGTGGCGGTCTCTCACCGCCTTCCCGATTCTCCCGAGGCATCGCCTCAGGCACCTGGAAGCGTTCACAGTGTGGCACGGAAGCTATTGGCCGATCCAGCCGCCCGTAAGGCCATTGAGGGGGCAACGGATCGCGATCGCCGACTGCATTTGGATAAGAACACCGATTGCGCGCCGCGTCCGCGACAGGATCGACTTCCCAAAGCAGTCGGGGGCGACGCGGCGCCGCGAGGCTCTGTGCAGATATTGCGGCGATTTGGACATTCCTGATGCAATCTGACACGCAAGGCTCGTCCCGCCCGCCGATAGCCTTCATTTTTCAGATGAAGTTCTGCTACGGTGCGATGCGAAACGCTCATCGTTCGAAAGCGCTCTATCAGGAGGGGATCAATGGTTGCAGAGCCTTCATCGTCTTTCCGGGTCTTGGGAGCCGTGTCAGGCGCGGCCTTTGGTTTGGCGCTCGCTGTCGTGGGCTGCATGGCATATGCCCAGCAGGACAAGTACAGCGTGAAAGTGCCGGGTGGGCTGGCGTTCTCCGAGTTCAGGGGCTACGAAAGCTGGCAGGTCATTGCCACCAGCCAGAACGAGAAGGCGGTCGCGGCGATCCTCGGCAATCCCGCGATGATCGCGGCCTACCAGGCCGGCATTCCCGACAACGGGAAGCCATTCCCCGACGGCGCCATGATGGCGAAGATCCATTGGGTTCCGAAAAAGAGCGAGTATTTCCCGGAGACGACGATACCGGGTCCCCAGCATGACGTGGACTTCATGGTGAAGGACAGCAAGAGGTTCGCGGATAGCGGCGGGTGGGGGTGGGCGGTGTTCGAGTATGATGCCGCGACGCAGACGTTCAGGCCAGGCACGGTGAATGACGAGCCGCCGCAGGAGAACGATGCCAAGTGCGGGTTCGCGTGCCACACGATCGTGGAGAAAAGGGATTACGTCTTCACGGCGTACGGAACGCGGTGATGCGGCTGAGGTGACCGCGACTCGTGGCGGGAGCACGACCGGCCTTCGCCGATTCGTCGATCTCCAGCAGCAGCGCGATTGGATGCAGGGCAAGACGCGCTTGCGCGACGCCGACGAGCGCGCGGATTCGCCGGAGCTGCGTCTCAAGTACGCCGCGCGGTTCGAGAAGCTGGTGCGCCGGCCGCAGGCGCAGGAGGTGCTGGAGATTCTCCGCCGCTATTGCCGCGACTGCATCCCGATCCCGCGCCAGACCGAGCGGCACTACTGGTCGGTCTCCTGCCTGCCGTCGACCCCGGGCCGGGCGCTCGTCCGCGTCAATGCGAGCTGGATGGAGCTTTTCGCGCTCTATGCGGACGGCGAGGGCATCCGGGCGAAATTCCTGGTGCACCTTTCGGATTTCACCAGGGATCATTCAGCGGGGCAGGGCCAGGTCGACGAATCCTTTCTCGCACGCTGCGTCGCGACGCCGGAAGACGTCGGCCATTTCTTCCCGCGCGGCGAGGACATTTTCGGCATCAAGGTCCGCGGCTTCCGCTCGATCGGCAAATTCCTCAGGACGAGCCGCGTGCGGCGCGCCATCCGGGCTTTCAACCTGACGCATATGAACCGCGGCCGGAACGCCTACCAGGCGAGCCACTGCTACAGCCTGGCGGATTGCATGCTCGAGGAAAGACGGACGCTTCCCTTGTTTTCGTCTGACGATTGAAGGAAGGGAAAGTATCCGCGTTTTTTTGCCGCTCGATCGGTCTGCTTCAAACTGACAGGTACTTGAGCATGACGATGCCCGAGCCAAACTCCGTGCATTCTTCGAGCTTGACGGTGCCTTTCCAATCCTGCGGAAACAACCGGATGCCGCGGCCAAGAACGGTCGGAAAGATCATGAGATTGTACTGATCGACCAGACCGGCAGGCATCAGCGTGTGCAGGAGCGTGGCGCTGCCGTACACCAGGATGTCGCCGCCCGGCTCGGCCTTCAGCTTCTTGACGCGCGCGACGACATCCTTGTCGATGATCGTCGAATTGTTCCAGTCGGCCGTCTTCAGCGTCGTCGAGACGACGTATTTCGGCATTGCATTCATCCGTTTCGCAAAGCCGGCTTCGTCGTTGACTTGCGGCCAGACAGCGGCAAAGGCGTCATAGGTGCGTCGCCCCAGGAGAACCGCTGCGCTGCTGAAGAGTTCGTCATGCTTGAACGCGTCGCCTTTCGGTCCGCGCGAGAACGGCCCAGTCCAGTCTCCCAGACCGGAACCTTCCATGCCGACCGGATCCTCCAAGACGCCGTCGAGCGACAGGTATTGCGATGCGATGATCTTTCTCATGGGATGCTCCCGATCTCAGGGTTGATGACGGTCCAAGCTAGGATGCATGCCGGTGAACGGTCTTGAATAAGAGCGACAGCGTCAGCGATTGGCCTTGCCGATGCGTCCTGGGGTCTTGCCCAGATATCGCTTGAGCGACCGCGTCAGATGCGCTTGATCGGAATATCCCTGACCATGAACGACGTCGAGTATTGAGACGCCATTCAGAAGCAAGCCGGCCGCGCGCTCGGCTCGTTCCATTTGCCGTACTGCGCCATAGGTCAATCCGGTGGACCTGATGAATCGGCGCTGCATGGATCTGTCCGAGATCGGCACCCGCCTGCGTTGCAGAGTCTGCTCGACAACGGAATCGCGTACGAGTGCATCCGATCGAATGAGGCTGTCGACGAACACATCGGCGTTCTCGAAGGTCGGTATCTCGAATTTCGTATCGTTCAGCCAGAAGCCGCGGTCCGAATCCGTGGACAGAGACTCTGCATGGTCCACGAGCCTCCCGACGGGATAATCGGGAAGGAACACTCCCAATTCGAATTGGATACCGAGAAACTCCGCGTCCTTGGGGATACTGCACCGGGTCGCGCGCGTTTCGGGGCCGCGCGCGACCACGCTCTTCGAGCCGTTGGCGCTTTGGACAAATACGATCTGCCAAGTCGGGACGGCAATCGAAATGAAAGAAGGAAGCGCCACGCTCCGCGAGCGCCAGATCCGCCTGACGAAGCCTGATCGCTCGGTCCGGCTTTCAATCGGGAAGATGTCGGTGGCCCAGACTGATCCTGATTGTCTGTCCGCGGGGCAGCTCATCGCGCGGCTCACCTGTCCGCCGCGGCTTCCAGTGCCGCGATGTCGAACTTCACCATCTTGAGCAGAGCCTCGGTTACGCGCTTGGCCCTGTCACGGTCGGGATCCATCATCAGCTCGCGCAGGCGCCTGGGCGTGATCTGCCAGCTCAGGCCCCAGCGATCCCTGAGCCAGCCGCAATGTTCGACCGAGCCGCCCTCCTTGAGCGCGTCCCAGAGGCGGTCGATCTCGGCCTGGCCGTCGCATTCGACCATGATCGAGAAGCTGTGATTGAACGGGTCGAGCGGGCCCGCCTCGATCGCCATGTAGCGCTGGTCGCCGATGGTGAACGCGGCGAGCTTGACGCTGCCCGCCGGCCCGCTCGGGGTGTCGGCAGGAATGGCCGAGATCCATCCCATGGACGAGCCGGGGATCAGGGACGTGTAGAAGCGCAGGGCCGCCTCCATGTCCTTCTCGAACCAGAGATGCTGGGTGACTTTCGTCATGATGATCCTTTCCCATTCTTTCGATGTGGTCCGGCGAGATGATCGTCACGCCGGCCGCAGGCGCTCGCGCGGGGGCGGGAAGGCGAGCGCCACGGCCACCGCGCCGAGCGCCACCGCGAACGAGCCGATGTAGAGCCAGCCGTAGGCAGCGAAGCGGTCGAAAATCCAGCCGCCGATCAGCGGGCCGATGGCCATGCCGAGGCAGGACAGCATCGTCGCCGCGCCGAACACCGTGCCCATGATGTGCTGGCCGAAATACTGGCGCGCCAGGACGGCATAGAGCGGCATCACGCCGCCATAGGCCGCGCCGAAGACCAGGGCGAGCGCGTAGAATTCGGCAAGCTCGCGGACGAACAGGTAGGTGCCGATGGCGAGCGCCTGCACGAGGAGCCCGGCGACCAGCACCTGCTTGGCGCCGAGCCGGTCGGCGAGCACGCCGAGCAGGAGGCGGCCGCCCAGTCCCGCCAGACCCTCGACGCTGTAGATGCTCACCGCCGCCATCGGGCCGACGCCGCAGAACGTGGCATAGCTCACCATGTGGAAGATCGGACCGGAGTGCGCCGCGCAGCAGGCGAAGAAGGTGAGGCCGAGAACCAGGAATTGCGGCGAGCGCAGCGCCTGCGCGACCGAGATCGAGGTCGGTCCGGCGGCGACACCGGAGGTGGCGCCGGCATCGGCGGCTGCCGCGGACGCGGGCGGCCGGCGGACCAGCAGTGCCGCCGGCAGCAGCAGGGCCCAGGCGAGCACGCCGATCGCCAGCATCGCGGTGCGCCAGTCATAGGTCGAGATCAGCCAGCGCGCGAACGGCGAGATCGTCATCGGCGCCACGCCCATGCCGGCGGAGACCAGCGAGACGGCGAGGCTGCGGTTGGTCTCGAACCACGCCGTCGTGGCCGCGATCATGGGCGCAAAGAAGGCGCTGGCCGCGAGGCCGACGAGAATGCCGTAGGTGGCCTGGAACACGAGGAGCGATGCGGCCCGGCTGGCCAGCACCAACGCCAGGCCGAGCAGCACCGCGCCGATCAGCACGACGATGCGGGTGCCGAAGCGGTCGCTGACCGCGCCCCAGCCGAAGGCACCGAGGCCCATGACCAGGAAGTTGAGCGTCATCGCGCTCGAGATACCGGCGCGCGACCAGCCGGTCGCGGTCGACATCGGCTCCAGGAACACCGCCAGCGAGAACATCGCGCCGATGGCGACGCAGGTCATGAGCGCACCCGCGCCGACGATCACCCAACGATAGGAAGTCTCCATGTCCGCTCCACGGGCCGGTCTGGAGGCGAACGAGGTTTCGCCTCTCGTCCTGTAGTCGACCGGAGACCCGCCGAATCGACAAGCGCCGCCAGAACTATGACACGTCTCCAGGGAGCGAACGGCGTGTGGCGAGCGCACGGCTTCCGACCGCGATGGCGAGGGCGCCGACGATCAGGATCGCCGCGACGGCGAACGTGACCCGCATGCCGGTGGCGACGGCCTCCGGAGGCGCCGTCGTGATGTCGGTCGTCGCCGATGCGAGCGCGAACACGGCGCCCATGACGGACGCGCCGGTGATGAGCCCGAGATTGCGCGACAGGTTGAGCATGCCGGAGATGACGCCCCGCTGGTCCGGGTGGACATCCATCATGACGGCGGTGTTGTTGGCTGCCTGGAACAGCTGATAACCGGGGGTCAAGACGACAAGGGCGGCAATGTAGCCTGCAATGCCGAACGTCGCCGGCAGCACGGATAGAGCAAATGAGCCGGCCGCCATTTCGATGAGTCCGATGATGACCATGAAGGGCGCGCCCAGACGGTCGACAATGCGACCAGCGGGGATGCCGCTCAGGGTGGAGATGATGGGGCCAATCGACATCACGATTCCGACAAGAGCCGCGTTGAGTCCGAGCGCGCGCGAGAGGTAGAACGGCCCGACCACCAGCGTCGCCATCATCACCGCCGAGACGAGCAGGTTCATGGCCAGGCTGGCACTCAACACCGCATTGCGGAATGCCGACAATCGGATCAACGGCGATGCCACTCTCGCCTGCGCGAGCACGAAGAGGCCGCCTCCAAGGGCCGCGGCCAACAGCAGGGCCATGTTGTGCCGATCGAAATGACCGCCCCCGACCGTCACGGCGAGTGCATAGGCCGCGAGCGTCAGGGCAAGCAGTAGCGTGCCCATCGTGTCGAAGCCGGCTTGATCGGCCTTCCGTGCCGGGCGATCGGCGGGCAGATAGCGATAAGCAAGGAGAAGCGTCAGGATGCCCAGCGGCAGGTTGACGAGGAAGATTGCCCGCCAGCCGAGTCCGGCGATCAGAAGGCCACCGAGCGACGGGCCGAGAGCGGTTCCGATCGCGGACATCGTTCCGAGCAGCCCCATGGCGCTGCCGGTCTTTGCCTTCGGAACGATCTCACCGACAAACGCCATGGTGAGGGCCATCATGACGGCCGCTCCGAGACCCTGCGCCGCCCGGGCGCCAATCAGCAGCCAGAGCGTGGGCGCGACACTGCATACCACCGAGGCCGCTATGAAGAGGAAGATCCCGGCCAGGAGCAGCCGTCGGCGGCCGGTGATATCGCCGAGCCGCCCGACGCTGACGATCAGGGTGGTGATGGCGAGGAGATAGGCGAGGACGATCCACTGCACTTCCTGGAAGGAGGCGCTGAACGCCTGGGCCAACGTCGGCAAGGCGACATTGGCGATGCTGGTGCCGAGCGAGGACAGCAGCATCGATAGCGAAAGGCCGGCGAGCGCCCACCGGACCGAAGATGTCCGTTCCGTACTTCCAGCGACGGTCTCATCTCGTCCTGCAATGATTGGCTTCAACATGAACTCCGTTCTGTGGCGGCTCCGAGATGGCGCTGTCAGAGACGTAGTCATTTGCCTGACATGGCGGAAGACGCATCATTTGCACTTTATAATTGCGTTTGACGCCACATCACGATCAAACCGTGCTATGGTCGGTGCATGGCGACGCCCGATCTCAACCTGCTTGTCACCCTCGATGTGCTGCTCGCGGAAGGCAGCGTGGCGCGCGCGGCCCACCGGTTGCGGCTCAGCCCGTCGGCGATGAGCCGGGCGCTGGCGCGATTGCGCGCGACGACGGGCGATCCGCTGTTGGTCAGGGCCGGACGCGGTCTCGTTCCCACCCCCCGGGCGCTCGAGCTCCGCGAGCGGGTCGGTCGGCTCGTGGAGGATGGACAGGCGGTTCTGCGCGCGGCCGAGAAGCTCGACCTCAAACAGCTGGTCCGAACGTTCACGCTGCGGACCAGCGACGGCTTCGTGGAGAATTTCGGACCGGACCTCATCGCTCGCGTCGGCGCGGAAGCGCCCCGCATGCGCCTGCGCTTCCTGCAGAAACAGAACAAGGACAGCGCGCCCCTTCGCGACGGGACCGTCGATCTGGAGACCGGCGTCGTGGGCGAGACGACAGGTCCGGAGGTGCGTGCGCAGGCCCTGTTCCGAGACCGTTTCATCGGCGTCGTGCGCAAAGGGCACGCGTTGAGCCGGGGCAAGATTACGCCCGCCCGTTATGCGGCCGGCCGGCACATCTGCGTCTCGCGGCGTGGCCTCGACAAGGGACCGATCGATGAAGCCTTGAGTCCGCTCGGGCTGGAGCGCGAGATCGTCACGATCGTCGGC
>Ga0134125_10008851_pt1 | contig 11360 bp, 9 predicted proteins | sample KB31751_FD_96464 | JGI IMG/M metagenome (GOLD analysis project Ga0134125, IMG submission 96464) | Terrestrial soil microbial communities with excess Nitrogen fertilizer from Kellogg Biological Station, Michigan, USA - KB3-175-1 | ecosystem: Environmental > Terrestrial > Soil > Unclassified ...
CGATGCCGAGCTCGACGAGACGGTTGCGCAACGCGTTGCGCCCGGAAAGCTTGCCCAGCACGAGCGTGTTCGCATGCCAGCCTACGTCCTCGGCGCGCATGATCTCGTACGTCTCGCGATGCTTCAGCACGCCGTCCTGGTGGATGCCCGACTCGTGCGCGAACGCGTTCGCGCCGACGATCGCCTTGTTCGGCTGCACCGGGAAGCCGGTGATGCCCGACACGAGCCTCGACGCCGGCACGATCTGTGTCGTGTCGATCCGCGTTTCGCAGGCGAAGACGTCTTTGCGCGTGCGCACCGCCATCACGATCTCCTCGAGCGACGCGTTGCCTGCGCGCTCTCCGAGTCCGTTGACCGTGCATTCGACCTGCCGTGCGCCGTTCATCACGGCGGCGAGCGAATTGGCGACGGCGACACCGAGGTCGTTGTGGCAGTGCACCGACCAGACCGCGCGATCCGAATCGGGAATGCGCGTGCGAAGCGATGCGATCAGCGCGCCGAACTGCCACGGCATCGTATAGCCGACGGTATCCGGAATGTTGACCGTCGTCGCGCCTGCGGCGACTACCGCTTCCAGAAGACGGCAGAGGAAATCCTGTTCCGAGCGTCCCGCATCCTCCGGCGAGAACTCGACGTCGTCGGTGAACTTGCGCGCCCAGCCGACCGCCTTCACCGCCTGCTCGAGCACCTGCTCCGGCGTCATCCGCAGCTTCATCTGCATGTGGATCGGCGAGCTCGCGATGAACGTATGGATACGCATCGACGAAGCCGGGCGCAACGCTTCGCCGGCGCGCCGGATGTCGTTCTCGTTCGCGCGCGCGAGCCCGCAGACGGTGCTCGTCGTGATCGCCTTCGCGATGTCGCGCACGGCGTCGAAGTCGCCGTTCGACGAGGCCGGAAAGCCGGCTTCGATGACGTCGACGCGCAGCCGCTCGAGCTGGCGCGCGATCCGCATCTTTTCCTCGCGCGTCATCGATGCGCCGGGACTCTGCTCGCCGTCGCGGAGCGTCGTGTCGAAGACGATCAAATGGTCGGGCATGATGGCTCCTCGCGGGCGGATCGGAGATTGAGGATCGGCAACCGGCGTCGCGACCGGGCTCCCTCTAGGCGGCCACGTCGATCGCGCGCGAAATCGCGATCGCTTCCTGCGCACAGGCACGGTTGACGGCCGCCGTCACGGCCTTGAGCGTCGCCGTCACGATGTTCGCGTCGAGCCCCACGCCGTAGACGTTCGCAGCGCCGGCGCGCAACTGCACGTAGGCGACGGCCGTCGCATCCTCGCCGGTTCCCGTCGCATGCTCGTGATAGGCGAGCACGTGCACGTCGATGCCGAGCGTCTCGCGCAGGCCGTGCACGAATGCGTCGACGGGTCCGTTGCCGCTGCCTGCGACGAGCGTCTCGACGCCGGCGACCGAGAGCCGCGCCGTCAGCTGCTCGTGGCCGCCGCCGACGTGTCCCGTCCGGTGGTCGACGTATTCGATCGGCGTGCCGCGCGCCACGTACTCGCGATGGAACGCCGCGTGCAGATCGGCTGCCGTCAGCTCCTTGCCGGTCGCGTCGGTGATCGTCTGCACGACCTGGCTGAACTCGATCGAAAGAAGCCGCGGCAGCGCAAGGCCGTGGTCGCGCTCGAGGAGGTAGGCGATGCCACCCTTGCCCGACTGGCTGTTGACGCGGATCACCGCTTCGTAGCTGCGACCGATATCGGCGGGATCGATCGGCAGGTACGGCACCTCCCAGATCGTGCTGCCCGCCGCGTGTGCCGAGCGCTGGGCGGCGAAGCCCTTCTTGATCGCATCCTGGTGCGAGCCCGAGAACGCCGTGAAAACGAGTTCGCCCGCGTACGGATGCCGCGGGTGCACCGGCAGCGCCGTGCAGTACTCGGCGGTCCGGATGACCGCGCCGATGTCGCTGAAGTCGAGCTTCGGATCGACGCCCTGCGAATAGAGATTCATCCCGAGCGTCACGAGGCACACGTTGCCGGTGCGCTCGCCGTTGCCGAACAGGCAGCCCTCGACGCGATCGGCGCCCGCCATCACCGCAAGCTCCGCGGCCGCGACGCCGGTGCCGCGGTCGTTGTGCGGATGCACCGACAGGATCACCTGGCCGCGGCGCGACAGATGCCGATGCATCCATTCGATCTGATCGGCGAACACGTTCGGCGTCGCGACCTCGACTGTCGCCGGCAGATTGAGAATCACCGGGTGCGCGCTCGCCGGACCGAGCACGTCGACGACGCGCTCGCAGATCTCGAGCGCGAAGTCGAGCTCGGTCATCGTGAACGTCTCCGGCGAATATTCGAAGCGCCAGTCGGTTCCCGGCTGCTCGGCCGCGCACTGCGTGAAAAGCCGGGCGCCGTCGGTTGCGATCTCGACGATGCCCGCGCGATCCTTGCCGTAGACGACGCGGCGGAAGAGCGGCGCCGTCGGGTTGTACAGATGCACGATCGCGCGCGCAGCGCCGCGCAACGACTCGAACGTGCGCCGGATCAGCTCGTCGCGCGATTGCGTCAGCACCTGGATCGTCACGTCGTCGGGAATCAGGTCTTCCTCGATCAACCGGCGCACGAAGTCGAAGTCGGTCTGCGACGCCGACGGGAATGCGACCTCGATCTCCTTGAAGCCGATGTCGACGAGCTGGCGAAACATCCGCAGCTTGCGCGTCGCGTCCATCGGCTCGATCAGCGCCTGGTTGCCGTCGCGCAGATCGGTCGACAGCCAGATCGGCGGGGCCGTGATCGTGCGCGACGGCCACGTACGGTCGGGAAGATCGATCGGCTGGAACGGGCGGTACTTCTGCGAAGGCACGGCGTGCATGGCGTTGTCCTGAACGAGGAACGAAAATCGACCGTCCTTGGCTGGACGGCGCGGGCACTGCTCGAAGCGAGGGGTGTGGAGTTATCTGCGCGCGAGGCGCAGCAGGAGCAGCAGGCCGCCGCACAGGAGGGCGGGCGCGAGCGCGCGGGCGACGGAAGGATGGCTGCTCATTCCGGCACACTAGCCGAAAACGGCGTGCCGCGCAACGGGGCCGGCCAGTCGGGTGTGCGAAACTGCGCGCTGCCAAAACGATGGCCATGATCGCAACCGCCCTCGCAAGCCCGTCCGATCCGCGGCCGTGGCCCCGCTCGGCCCTGGTCGTGCTCGGCCTCCTGCTGGTCGCGCACGTCGGGCTGATCGCCTGGGGCGTCTCGCGGCTCTTTCCGGAGAACCCGTACAACCCGGTCGACGTCGTCAAGCTGCGGCAGGTGTCGACGTCGGCGCTACTCGTCCTCGGCATCGTCGTGCTGCTCGAAAGGCGACGCCCGGCGCGAGCGGTCGCGCTTGCGGTGCTGATCGTCGCGAGCGCGCTGTTCCTGCCGGGAACGGTCCTCACCGTCGGCTGGCTGCTGGCGGACGCGTGGCTGATCGGAGATGCGCTGCTGCGCCGGCTGCGGCAAGCCGCGCCGGACGACTGGAAACCCGACGTCGGCGTCGCGATGCTCGCCGGACTCGCGCTCATCGTCGGCGCGATGTCGCTCTGCGGCGCGTTCCGGATCCACTACCAGGCCGTCTACGCGATCCTGCTCGCGGTGCCTGTGCTTTTTGCGCTGCGCACGTTGCCGCAATACGTGTCGCGCGCGTCCGCGGCGCTGCGCGAGCCCGCCACGACGTCACTGGCGGAGCGCGCATGGCTCGCGCTGCTCGGCGTCGTGCTGGTGCTGCACCTCTTCACGGCCGCGAGGCCCGAGGTGGGCTTCGACGCGCACACGATGCACCTGCAATTCGCGCGTCTCATCGCCGCGACGCACGCATGGCACTACGACGTCGCTCGCTATGCGTGGGCGGCCATGCCGCTCGGCGCCGACTGGATGTTCGCCGCGGCCTACCTGCTCGGCGGCGAACCCGGCGTGCGGCTGCTCAATGCCGCGTTCGGCGTCCTCGTCGGCTACCTGCTGTATCGCCTGGCGCGCCGCGCGGCGCCGAGGCTTGCGTCGCTCGTGAGCGTCACGCTGTTCGCATCGGCGCCGCTCGCGTTCCTCGTGACCGGACTGCTGTACAGCGAGACGCTGTGGTGCGCGTTCGTCATCGGGACGTTGCTCGCGGCGCTCCAATGGATGGAGACGCGCTCCCAGACGGCGCTTTGCGCGATCTGGCTTCTTGCTGCCGGCGCGTTGCAAAGCAAGGCGATCAGCATCCTGTGGCTCGTCCCGCTTGCACTCGTGTTGATCGTGACGACCCGTGGCGCGGTTCTGTATCTGCACGGCGCGAGCGCGCGCATCGCGGTCGCCGCCGCCGTCGTGATCGGCATCTGGCCGTATGCCAACGCCTGGTGGCGTACCGGCAACCCGCTGTTTCCGTTCATGAACGGGCTCTTCCGGTCGCCGCTCTTCGAGACGACGCGCTCGTTCGTCAACGCGGCGTATCGGCAGCCGCTCGTTCCGTGGACGCCGTACGAACTCGTGCTCGACAGCGGCCGGTTCATCGAGGGCGCAACGGGTGCTCCGGGATTCCACTGGCTGCTGCTGTTTCCCGTCATCGTGGTCGCGTTCGTCCTGCGCCGGCGTGCGCGAATGCAATGGCTTTGCATCGGCGTCGCGGCGGCGTTCTTCGTTGCCGTCTACGTGCAGCAGGCGTACCTGCGTTACCTGTTGCCGGCGCTGCTGGTCGCCGCGGCGGCGGGCGCCTGGGCGCTGGCCGACCTTCCCGACGGACGCGCGCGCCGCATTATCGTCGGCGTCGCCGGTGCGCTGCTGGTCGCGCTGAACGTGCGCTTCATGTACACGGGAAGCTGGACGAACGCCGAACTGTGCCCGACGTGCGCCTTCGACGACGGAGCGCGCAGACGATACGTCGCGCATTACGCTCCGCTCGGCATCGTGAGTGAATGGCTCAATGCGAATCTGCCGGAGGCGCGCGTCGGCTTCTTCACGCTTCACGATCCGAGTCCCGCCGGCTACACCGGTTACTCGCGCAGCGTCCATTGGCACGACCCCGCCGTTTTCGAGGCGTTCGCGCGCGCCCGCAATGCCGACGACATCCTCGCGATCGCGCGTGCATGGCGACTCACGCACGTCGTGGTCCACGCCGTGCCCGCCGCGTACGAGCGTGCGATCACCGATTTTCGCGACCGCTACACGAAGCCGGTCTGGCAGTTCGAGAATTACCTGGTCGCAGCGATCGTGCCGCCGCCAGCCGCGTCCGACGACCCGGCCGCCACCGTGTCGTCCCGCTGACGCGCCGGTGGCGCGTCGGGCAGCCGGCGGAAGATCGACAGCGAAATGTCCGGCGGCAGCCGCTGCAGCAGCGGCGCTGCGAGCGTCACCGCGAGCCACGTCGCCGCGCACGAAATCCACGACGCCTGCGGATCGTAGCGAAGCCGCTGCCACAGACCCTCGTGTGCGATCGACGGCAGCGCCTGCCGGTCGATCTCCTCGAATCCGCAATCGGATGCAAGGCGTGAAAGCGCGTCGGGATGAAAGTAGCAGAGATGCGGTGACGGAAAGCCCACTTGCCAGAGGCGATCATGCGGGCCGCGAAAGCCGAGGCGACGCAACCCTTCGGCGAGCCGGTAGAACGCGCCACGGCTGCTCGGAAGATTGATCGCGAGCAGGCCCCCGGGCGCCAACGCCTCGGCGAGTGCACGAAGCGCTGCGCGAGGAGCGGGAAGATGCTCGAACACGTCGTTGAAAACGACAACGTCGAATCGTGCGCGAGCGCCGAGCACGTCCGGAAACAGGCCGTGCGTCACGTCGTGACCTCGCTGCACGGCTTTCGCTGCAACGTCACGATCGGGTTCGATGCCGGACGCCGCATAGCCGCGACGGCGCGCGGCATCCAGGAACCAGCCGTGCGCGCAGCCCACGTCGAGGAGCGTGCCGCCACGGGCGCCGCACACCGCGAGCCGATCGAGCACGACCTCGAAGTTGCGCGCGCGTAGCGGCGCGAGCGCCGCTTCACGGCGATCCTCGCGCAACCGCACGGTGGCAGCGCCGCCGGGCGCAATCTGCGGACCAGCGCACGCGAACGCACAACCGGCGCAGTCGTAGCGAAAACCGGCAATCGGCCCACGCAGCGCGCCGCCGCAGACGGGACAGCCGGCGCTTGCGGGCGGCTCGTCAGCGCTCACCTCGGCGGCACTGGATGCGCGACGCGTTGCAGCGGGTCACGCGGCACGCTCGCGATGTCGTAGTTGAGCGCCGCGATCAGCAACTGCGCGCCGATCAGGATCGGCAACGCCGCGAGCATCACCTGGCCCGACGTCGTCGACACGCCGGTGGCGGCCGAATGAATCCAGTACGCGGCGCCGACGATTACGCCGGCAAGCGTGATCAGGCTGCCCAGCACGAACTGCAACGTCCCCGCGTTGAAATCGCGCAGGAAGTACGAGTAGAACAGCCGCTTGCAGGCGGCGCGCGCGTACTTGAACGGAAACGCCGCTGCGACATGGCCGATGCAAAGGCTCGACGGCTCGTCACCGTAACGCGCGGGCATCGGCACGTCGTGCACGACCGCGCGCACGGTGTAGAGCCGGAACAGCATGTCGGACTCGAAGAAGTAACCGCGGTCGATCTTGTCGAGCGGCAAGAGCGACAGCGCTTCGCGATGGACGGCGGTGAATCCGTTCGTCGGATCCATGATGTGCCAATAGCCGCTCGCGAGCTTCGACACGAACGACAGCAGCGAATTGCCGAACAGCCGCAGGCGCGGCATCGCGCGCAAGAACTCGATCTCGTAGAAGCGATTGCCCTTCGTGTAGTCGGCGCGGCGCTCGACGATCGGCGCGACGAGCCGCTCGATCTCGGTCGGGTCCATCTGGCCGTCGCCGTCGAGCTTGACGACGATTTCGGCGCCGTGGGCGAGCGCCGCCCGATAACCGGTCATCGTCGCGCCGCCCACCCCCTGGTTGACTTCATGCCGAAGCACGCGCACGCGGGCGTCCGTGCACGCCTCGGCGATGCGCTCGCCGGTACGCTCGGGACATGCATCGTCGACGGCATAGATCGCCGTCACCGACGGGCCTATGCGTGCGATCACGCCCAGCACCTGTTCTGCCACGCGATAGCAAGGGATGACGACGGCGATCCTGGGCGCCGGCATCTGGAGCCTGTTCACGTCATGCCCGCTGCAATGCCGACGGCGTCGCGGCGACGGTTCGCTTCAAGGCGAACCCGTCGCGCGAACGCGCCGCTCGCGCAACAGCATCCACGTCGACACCACGTAGCCCGAAATGGCATAGACGACGAACGCGGCGAACAGTACGAGCGGCGGCTGCCACGACAACAACGCGACGAACAGTACGCTCAGGAAGATCGCGACGAACGGAACGCTCTTCTTGAGGTTGATCGTCTTGAAGCTGTAGTACTTGAGATTGCTCACCATCGTGAGGCCGGCGAACAGCGTGACGGCCCATGCGAGCCAGCGCAGCGCATCGGGGTCGTAGCCTACGTCGTCGATCACCCAGACGAGGCCGGCGACGAGCGCTGCGGCGGACGGACTCGGCAAGCCCATGAAGTAGCGCTTGTCGGCGACTTCGAGCAGCGTGTTGAAGCGCGCGAGGCGCAACGCGGCGCCGGCGACGTAGACGAACGCGGCGATCCAGCCGAGCTTGCCGAGATCGCGGAGCACCCATTCGTACATGACGAGCGCGGGCGCCGCGCCGAAGCTCACCATGTCGGCGAGACTGTCGAACTCGGCACCGAACGCGCTTTGCGTGCGCGTCATCCGGGCGACGCGCCCATCGAGGCCGTCGAGCACCATCGCGACGAAGATCGCGATCGCCGCCTGGTCGAAGTTGACGTTCATCGCCTGCACGATCGCGTAGAAGCCCGCGAAGAGCGCCGCGGTCGTGAACAGGTTTGGCAGCAGATAGATGCCGCGGCGGCGCACGCGGTTCTTGAGCAGGCGCCGCTCGCTTTGCAGGTCGTCTTCGTCGTGGATCATCGGATGCGGATCCCCCACGCTCGCGGTTCGGCAGCGCTCATGGACCTGCCGGCCCGCGCAGTTCGGCGACGATCGACTGCGTCGCATAGACCTTCTCGCCGACGCTCGCACGCGGAATCGCATCCGCGGGCAGATAGAGATCGACGCGCGAGCCGAAGCGAATGAATCCGTAGCGCTGTCCGCGAGCGAGCCGGTCGCCCGCCCGCACGTAGCAGAGGATGCGCCGCGCAATCAGTCCGGCGACCTGCACGCACGTCACCTCGGCGCCGGCCGCGGTCACGAGCTTGAGTGCGTTGCGTTCGTTGTCGACGGACGCCTTCTCGAGCGCTGCGTTCACGAACCTGCCCGGGTGATACCACGTCTGCGCGACGTCGCCGTCGACCGGGCTGCGGTTCGAGTGCACGTTGAAGACGTTCATGAAAACGCTGATCAGAAGCGCGTCTCGATCGAGGTAAGGATCGCGAACGTTGCCGACGCGGACGATCCGTCCGTCGGCCGGCGACAACACGGCGTTCGGTTGCATCGGAACGTCGCGCGGCGGATCGCGGAAGAACTGCAGGATGAACAGGAACGCGATCCATGCGAGTGCCGCGAGAACCCACCAGCCGACGAACGACAGCGCGAGCGCGACGGCGAGTGCGATCAGCAGAAAGGGCCAGCCCTCGCGCGCGATGATCGGATGCGGATAGCGCGTCATGACGCCCGGCGCGCGGCGGAACCCGACGACGGGCGCAATCGCCGCCCGGGCTCGAGGCGCGGATGGCGCGCGATGCACGTGATCACTTCGGAATCGCGTCGTCGATGCGCTTTTCCTGCTCGATCGCGCCCTGCTTCACCATCTCCTGCACGCCTTTGGCGCGCTCGATCGAATTGCGCGGCGTGATCGTCGCCGCCTGCTCGGTCTCGTTGGCGCCCGGCGCCGCCGCATGCCGCGGTTTGTCGGAATCGTCGAACAGGCCGTACGCCTTCAGCGCGCTGCGCGCCGACAGCGCGACGATGACGAGCGCAAGCAGGATCAGCACGAGGCCGACCCAGCCGCGTTGACGCACGCGCGATGCCATCGATGCCCCCCGTTCCGATGATGACGGACGCGAGTATACCGTCGGCAACCCCGTCGCGAAGGCCCGCCCCCGGGACGTCCACGCGAGCAGGACGAGCGTCGGGAGATGCCTGAACTCAGTTGCGGGTCTGGTCGACGAGCTTGTTCTTGCGGATCCAGGGCATCATCGAACGCAGCTTCTCTCCGACGACTTCGATCGGATGCTGCGCCGTCATCCGCCGCCGCGACATCAGCGTCGGTGCGCCGGCGCGGTTCTCGAGAATGAATTCACGCGCGTATTCCCCCGACTGGATGCGGGTGAGCGCGTCCTTCATCGCGCGCTTCGTGTCCTCGGTGATGATCTTCGGCCCGGTCGCGTACTCGCCGTATTCGGCGTTGTTCGAAATCGAGTAGTTCATGTTCGCGATGCCGCCTTCGTAGATCAGATCGACGATCAGCTTCACCTCGTGCAGGCACTCGAAATAGGCCATTTCCGGCGCGTAGCCCGCGTCGACCAGCGTCTCGTAGCCGGCCTTGATCAACTCGACCAGGCCGCCGCACAGCACCGTCTGCTCGCCGAAGAGGTCGGTTTCCGTCTCCTCGCGGAAATTCGTCTCGATGACGCCGGCGCGGGCGCCGCCGATCGCCGCCGCGTACGACAGCGCGACATCGCGCGCCCGTTGCGATGCGTCCTGGTGCACCGCGATCAGCATCGGCACGCCGCCGCCCGCGACATACGTCGAGCGCACGGTGTGGCCTGGCGCCTTCGGCGCGACCATGACGACGTCGAGATCGGCGCGCGGCACGACCTGTCCGTAGTGGATGTTGAAGCCGTGCGCGAACGCGAGCGTCGCACCCTTGCGGACGTTCGGCTCGACGTCGGACTTGTAGACCGCGGCGATGTGCTCGTCGGGCATCAGCATCATGACGACGTCGGCGCCCTTCACCGCGTCGGCGACTTCCGCGACTTCGAGTCCCGCGGCCTTCGCTTTCTCCCACGACGCACCGCCCTTGCGCAGCCCGACCGTCACGTTGACGCCGGAGTCGTTCAGGTTCTGCGCGTGCGCGTGGCCCTGCGAGCCGTAGCCGACGATCGTGACTTTCTTGCCTTTGATGAGCGAGAGGTCGGCGTCTTTTTCGTAGTACACCTTCATATGAATGTCCTCGTTGATGCCTTCGTTTTGAACGGATTGGGGATTCAGGATCGAGGATCGAGGGATACACCACGATGAACGCGCGGCCGGTGCTGTAGTGGCCGCATCAATCGCCGGCGACTCATGCAAAGCGCCGACGCTCCCTCAATCCCGAATCCTCGATCCTGAATCCTCGATCCTCGATCCTAAATCCTCAAGATCCTCTCCCCCCTGCCGATCCCCGATGCGCCCGTCCGCACGGTTTCGAGAATCACCCCCGGCTCGATCGCCTGCAGGAACGCGTCGAGCTTCGAGCCCGTGCCCGTCAGCTCGATCGTGTAGCTCTTGTCGGTGACGTCGAGGATGCGGCCGCGGAAGATGTCGGCGAGACGCTTCATCTCGTCGCGATCCTTGCCCGCCGCGCGCACCTTGACGAGCATCAGCTCGCGCTCGATGTGATTGCCCTCGGTCAGGTCGACGACCTTGACGACCTCGACGAGCTTGTTCAACTGCTTCGTGATCTGCTCGATCACGTCGTCGGAGCCGCTCGTGACGATCGTCATCCGCGACATCGTCGGGTCTTCGGTCGGCGCGACGGTCAGCGACTCGATGTTGTAGCCGCGCGCCGAGAACAATCCCGAGATGCGCGACAGCGCGCCCGCCTCGTTCTCGACGAGGATGGAGAGGATGTGCCTCATGAATCCCTCCGCGGCACGCTCGCCCCCTCACCCGCCTCGCTCGCTCCGCGAGATCGTTGTCCCCGCGCGGGGAGAGGGTTGGGGCGACGGGCACTCACAGTTCCTCCGCGAGGATCATCTCGGTCAGCCCCTTCCCGCCCGGCACCATCGGGAACACGTTTTCCGTCTGGTCGGTGATGAAGTCGAGGAACACGAGACGCTCCTTCTGCGCGAGCGCCTCGCGCAGCGCGCCTTCGACGTCGCGCGGCTGCTCGATCTTCATGCCGACGTGGCCGTACGCCTCGGCGAGTTTCACGAAGTCGGGCAGCGCGTCCATGTACGACTCGGCGTAGCGGTTGCCGTAGAAGAACTCCTGCCACTGGCGAACCATCCCCATGTAGCGGTTGTTGAGGTTCACGATCTTGATCGGCAGGTGATACTGCTTGCACGTCGAGAGCTCCTGGATGCACATCTGGATCGACGCTTCGCCGGTGACGCAGACGACCGTCGCGTCCGGATTGGCGAGTTGCACGCCCATCGCGGCCGGCAGCCCGAAGCCCATCGTGCCGAGGCCGCCGGAGTTGATCCAGCG
>Ga0134125_10008853_pt1 | contig 11360 bp, 14 predicted proteins | sample KB31751_FD_96464 | JGI IMG/M metagenome (GOLD analysis project Ga0134125, IMG submission 96464) | Terrestrial soil microbial communities with excess Nitrogen fertilizer from Kellogg Biological Station, Michigan, USA - KB3-175-1 | ecosystem: Environmental > Terrestrial > Soil > Unclassified ...
AATCCGACGCTTCACGATAGATGGCGCTGGTATGCATCTGGGCGAGCCGTTCCAACACGCGCCGAACGTCTTCAAAGAATGAGTTCGCCGAGTTAGCGAGTCCCGCAGGCCCCTTGAGTTGGTGAATCATGAGCATGGCCGGCCCTTCCACCAAACCGACTATCGACCAGTCTGAGGTCCGGTTTCTCATTGAGAAGAATGCCGACGGCATTATCGTCCTCGATGACTCGGGTGTGGTGCTGTTTGCCAATCCGGCTTCGGAGGCGATCTTCGGTCGGCCGATCGGGTCGTTGATCGGATCGCCAATCGGCATACCGTTTGTCGTGGGCGATATGACCGAGATTTCGGTTCACCAGCCAAGTGGTCGCCTGATAGATGCGGAAATCCGCACGGTTGAGACGACCTGGGACGGCCGACCTGCGCGTCTTGCGAGCATTCGGGATGTTTCGAGCCGTCGGGCCACGGAGGAGCGTCTGCGTCATGCCGCCAAGATGGAAGCGGTCGGTCGGTTGACCGCTGGTATCGCGCATGACTTCAACAATCTACTTACCGTCGTCCTTGGGAATCTGGAAAGCGCTACGCGCATAGCGGCAGCCCCGGACAGCCGGCTTGCCAATGTGCTCGAAAATGCCGCGCGCGGCGCGCGCCAAGCCGCGCAGCTTACCGCGAAATTGCTAAGCTTTGCGCGCCAAAAGCCGCTGGAAGCTCGCGTCGTTGATTTGAGGCAGCTGATATCTGGCATGTCGGATCTGCTGCAAAGGACGCTTGGAGAGACGATCTTCGTCAAAACAATCATACCCGAGGATCTTTGGCCGGTCGAAGTCGATCCGACCGAACTGGAGTCGGCCATCCTGAACTTGGCCGTGAACGCGCGAGATGCGATGCCGCACGGCGGGACTATCGTGATTGAGACCGCAAACATCGATCGAAGGCTCGACGATACTTCTCGAAACGACGAGGAATGGGCAGGCCCTCACGTCGTCATGTCCGTCAGCGATTCAGGCTTTGGAATGACCCCTGAAGTGCTCAGTCGCGTTTTCGAGCCCTTCTTCACGACAAAGCCGGAGGGGAGGGGGACGGGGCTCGGCTTAAGTCAAGTCTACGGCTTCGTCAGGCAGAGCGGGGGGCACATCACAGTCTCCAGCAGGCCAAATGAGGGGACGAGAATCGAGATCGTCCTTCCGAGGGCGTCGGCGCCCTCGGAAGCTTGTCCTGCAACGCAAGCTCCAAAGCAGGGGAACGTCGTTGTCGCCCCGTCCGGCTCCGGCGAAACAATCCTTGTCGTTGAAGATAACGATGACGTGCGCGCATTCACGAGCAATAGCCTCCGCGAGCTCGGATACGCGGTGCTCGAAGCCCGCAACGCGGCCTTGGCGCTGGAGGTCCTCAAGAGCGACACAACGCTCGACCTGCTGTTCACAGACTTCGGCCTTCCCGGTCAGCTCAATGGCAAGGACCTAGCTGAGCGTGCACTGGAGCATCGCCCGACATTGAAGGTTCTCATCACGACCGGCTATGCCGGCGACGTTCTGATCCAAGAGGGTCGTCTTGCGCCCGGCATCAAGCTCCTCAGCAAGCCGTTTTCTTCTGCAGAGCTCGCAAGCGGAGTGCGCGAACTGTTGGAAGATGGAAAGCCGCGCGCGCATCGCGTCCTTGTGGTCGAAGACGAATTCCTCTTGAGCTTGCTCGTGAGTGACATGCTGTCGGAGAGGGGCTTCGTCATTGAAGCCGCAGCAACATTCAAGGAAGCTGTCCTCAAGGCGAGAAGTACGTATCACGAGCTCGCGGCAGCAGTCGTGGATCTCGGCCTTCCCGACCGGCCTGGCGATGAACTGGTCGCGGAGCTTCGAGCCCTTCGATCAGACCTCCCCATCATCTTGGCCACCGGCTATGCCGACGAAGATACACGTCAACGCTTCGCATCCATTGCGCGGCTTCAGCTACTTACGAAGCCGTTCGATTCAGGGGACTTGATAGCCGCCTTAGAGCGAGCGGGGGTTCGCTCGTAGTCATTTGGACTCCGACTTTCCGGTTGAACATGCTTGACCAAGCCATAGCCGGGCAGTTATATATCGGTCCATAGCCAAGCGGTTATCGATTTGAATGCCGAGCGCCCAGGACATCCTGTTCAAAACCCTCGCCGACCCGACCCGCCGGGCGATCTTCGAGCGACTATGTCGCAAAGGAGAGCAGACGGTCGGCGCACTCACCGCGCAGGCCGGGATCTCGCAGCCGGCTGTCTCGAAGCATCTCGCGGTGTTGAAGCAGGCCGGGCTGGTGCGCGACCGCCATGAAGGTCGCCTGACGCACTACAGCGCGCAGCTCGGCGCGCTGGCGCCGCTCATCGACTGGACCAGCCAGATGGCCGGCTTCTGGGAACGCCGGTTCGACCAACTTGAAGATCTGTTGAGAAGGATGGACCAATGAACGAAACATCGGCCGAAACGCGCTCTGTCATTGTCGAACGCGACATTCCATTTCCGGCGGAAAAGATCTGGCGCGCGCTCACACAACCGCATCTGATCGAGGAGTGGCTCATGAAGAACGACTTCAAGCCAGTCGTGGACCACCGTTTCAATTTTCGCGGAGACTGGGGCGCCGTCGACTGTGAGGTGTTGGAAGTCGAGCCGAACAAAACACTATCCTACACATGGGCGGCGCTTGGTCTCGAGAGTGTCGTCACCTGGACGCTCACCCCGACAGGTGCGGGGACCCATTTGCGCATGGAGCAGTCGGGCTTCCGACCGGATCAGGAGCAGGCCTATCAGGGAGCGAAATACGGCTGGCAGCGGTTCCTCGCAGGGCTGGAGCAGGTGGTGGCGCGGCCGGATTGAAGTCTGACGCATTGCGCGACGAGTTGTCTTCGAAGGAGGTTCCCTCGAACTGGAATGCTTGGGTTCGCCAGATTCATCGCTGGCTGTCGATCATCTTTACGGCGACAGTGATCGCCAACTTCGTCGTCATGGCACTGGGGAAGCCTCCTTCCTGGGTGGTCTACTCGCCCCTGCCCCCGCTCTTTCTGCTGCTGTTCACGGGGCTCTACATGTTCGTGTTGCCGCATGCCGCCAAATGGCGCTCCGATTATCAGAGTCTCGGCCGTAAGGAGAAACGCGCATGACGAAGAGTGCGGCGCAGAAAAGCAACTCTCCGTCTCAGCTGATTGATGCGAGGATCAAAGAGCTCTCGGACTGGCGGGGCGAGATGCTCGCCCGAGTCCGCGCCTTGATCAAGGAAGCCGAACCGGAAGTCGTCGAGGAATGGAAGTGGCGCGGGGTTCCGGTATGGGAACGCAATGGAATAATCTGCACCGGCGAGACTTACAAGAATGTCGTCAAGCTGACTTTCTTGAAGGGCGCCTCATTGGACGATCCCGCAAAGCTCTTCAACTCCAGCCTCGAAGGCAACACCAGGCGCGCGATCGACATCCACGAGGGCGACAAGATCAACGAGAGGGCGCTGAAGACGCTCATTCGCGCCGCCGTGGCCCTGAACAAATCCAAAGCCTGAATCGGAAACACCGATCAAGCCCGCGTCAGGCGGCAGCCCTTTCGGGTCGATCGGCTGCGCTTCACTTGCGCAAGACCGCAAGGCCTTCAATGAACACTTTGATTGCAAGCTCGTAGCTTTGGTCGTGACCGAGCGGCTCGAGAAATGACGACGCCATCTCGTGCAGTACGAAGCCGCGCACCAGGCTCCTTAAGATGCGCAGTGCATGCATCGCCTGCTCGCCGCGCACGCCGAGCTGGCCGAACACGCCAAGCACGACGGCACCGAGTTCCATGGAGGCCGCGCGCCATTCCGGACTGTCGGTCTCGGGCGTGCGGAAAGTCGCCGCTGACAAGCCCGGCCGCTCCAGCGCGTAGCGCCGCATCGCGAGCATCATGGCACGCAAGGCCTCGGCCCCGGTCTTTCCCGCGATCTCCCGTTCCACCGCCTCGCGCAGCTCGCGATAGCCCCTCACCGCGAGGATGCGGCGCATCTCCGGAATCGTCGATATCTTGTCGGAAAGGTGCCGCTCCATCTCGGCTGTAAGATCGGCGGCGATCTTTTTGTCCCAGGTGGTCTGGGGCACTTCCAGGATGTCCGAGGGCTGCACGACTGCGGTCCGTAAGGCACGATGCCAGTCAACTCTCGGCCATTACCGGAATGCGCCCGCAATTGCCAAGCACGAAATGCGGAGCTCACATATGCGCCGCACTCGGCCTTCAGTGGAACCAGACTTTCCCGATGCTAACCTTGAAGACGCTGGCGTTCGTAGGCCTTCAAATGCGTATAGGCGACGTGCAGCCGCTGCAGCGGCACTTTTGCGGCCTCGCCGCGCGCGATCAGATCGCCGACGACATGATCGGCCTCCACCGGCAGGCCGGCCTTGATGTCGCGGAACATCGACGCCGTCAGCGGCGAGCCCTCGGTGGTCAGCATGCCCAGCGAGCGTTCCAGGAACGGCGCGCGCGGCGGAAAGCCTTCCGCGGTCGCCACGGCCTTGCATTCCTCGAAGATGCCGAGCACGGCGTCCTTGCCGCGGGGGGCAGCGAGGATGTTACCGAGCGAAGCACGCATCAGGCAGGTTGCAGCGGCGAGCGAGGCCAGGAACACCCATTTCTCCCACATGTCCTGCAGGATGTGTTCGCTGGCCGTGCCGTTGAAGTTGCCGCTCTTGAAGACTTCGGCGATGGCGCGGACCCGCTCGCTTAAGCGGCCGTCGCGCTCGCCGAATGTCAGGGATTGCATCGGGGCCAGCTGCACCACCTCGCGCTTATCGTTTAGCGTCGCCGCAATGGCACAGAGGCCGCCGAGCACGCGCTCACGGCCGAACCTCCTGTCGAGAATGTCGAGGTGGAGCATGCCGTTCAGCAGCGGGACGATCGTGGTTTGAGGCCCGACCGCCGGCGCGAACGAAGAGATGGCGTCCTCGAGGTCGTAGGCCTTGCAGCTCAGCAGCACCATGTCGAATTCTTCTTTCAACGCATCGGCCTGCACCGTCGGCGGATTTTTCAGCGTCACGTCGCCATGAGGGCTCTTGATCACTAGCCCTGCGGAAGCCAATTCCGCCGCCCGGCGCGGCCGCACAAGAAAAGTGATGTCCTGGCCGGCTTGCAGCATCCTGCCGCCGAAATATCCACCGATGGCTCCGGCACCGACCACGAGAACGCGCATTGTTTGTTTCCTTCGTTGTTTCCATGCAAAATAGCGCAACGGCTTGCCGTTCGCCATCTTCCCTGTTCGGGCTATTTGGCTGAGCTATGGCGCCGCGTCCAGCCGTTACATGATAATCATCATATCGTGATCGGCGGAAGAGCGCTCAGATCAGGCGCTGGACCGCGCGCCTGCGCCAAACCAGGAGATAATAGCTCATCTGCAGGACGAACATCGCGCAGAAGGTGATCGGGTAGGCGGCCCAGATCCCGTCAATGCCGATCAGACGGCTGAGGACGATGGCCGAAGGCACTTCGATCGCGGCGATGGCAAAGATCTGGAGGAAGAGCGGCATCCAGACCGTGCCGCTCGCGCGCATCGCGCCCGAAAACACCGTCGCCATCCCGAATACCACCGTGCTCCATAACACGATGTGCAAGAGCCCTTGCGCAAGCTCCAGCACCGCGCCGTCCGTGATGAAGAAGCCCATGAGCATGCGCGAGAAAATATAGGCGATCGCGGCCAGGCTTCCGGTGAGTGCGAGGTTCATTTCCAGACCGGTGCGGACGATAGCGCCCATCTGCTCCGGCTTGCCGCGGCCGATTGCCTGCGCGCCGAAAATCGAGACGGAGATCGCAATCGACAGCGCGGGAAATTGTACATAGCTCATGACCTGGTTAACCGCGCCGTAAGCGGCCGTCGCGTTCGAGCCGAAGCTGTTGACGAGGCCGAGCAGCACCAGTTCGGCGAGCGACATCACGATCATCCCGATCGCAGTGGGAATCCCGAGCCGCAACACGGTTCGGAGCAACATCGGGTCGAGCCGCATCGAACGTCGGAACGCCGCGTCGAAGGCAAGCGCATGCTTGCACCTTCGAAGATACAGATGCAGGCACAGCAGCGTCACAAAACTCGATATCGCGGACGCGCAGGCGGCGCTGGCGATGCCGAGCTGGGGCAGGCCGAACCAGCCGCGGATCAGAGCCGGCGTGGCGGCAAGCCCGATCACCGTCGAGACCGACAGGGCAAGCAGCGGCGTCAAGGTGTCGCCGACGCCGCGCATCATCGCGGTGAACAGGATGAAGGTGAAGGTCAGCGGCATCGTGAGCATCATGATGCGCGCATAGACGCTCGCCGCATCGAGGATGTCGGGCGGCGTTGCCAGCGCGCGAAGGAGCTGCCGGCTGAACAGTCCGCCAAGGATCGCGATCACACTTGCGAGCAAAAGCGCGACCGTCAACGTCGTGCCGGCGATCGCCTTCACTTTGCCGGGCTCGGACGCGCCCCAGGCCTGGCCGATCAGGACGCCGGCGCCCGAACTCAGTCCGACCACGAACGCGACCAACAGGAACATCACCGGGAAGAACACGGACACGGCGGCCAGCGCGTCGACGCCGATCATCTGGCCGAGATAGACGTTGTTGATGGTGCCGAACAAGGCTTGCATGATGTTGCTCAGCATCATCGGCGCCAAAAAAATCAGGAACGGCTTTCGGAGGCTGGGGACGGTCGACACGGTATGTCCTGTTGAGCAGGAGTGGGGAGTCCGCGCCGCGCAGTGCCGGGCGAACTGACTTGTCGGGACGGGCCGAGCGCGCAGCGAGCTATTCGGCGCGGTCGGCGTAAGCGAGCTTGATGACGTGGTCGCGAATATCGGCCGGCCAGGCCGCGAGGCGCGCGACGAAGGCACGGCGGTCATCGGCGAACAGCGCCCGAGCGGCCTCCTCGAAATCGGGCAGATTGCCGGCCATCGCCGACATGAAATGATAGGCGGCATCGCGGGCCGCGCGCTGGCGGTCAGCATCGCCATTGGCGCGGCGGGCCTGTTCGACCAGCTTTCGTAGCGCGACCGAGGCGCCGCCAGGCTGCGCATTGAGCCATTCCCAATGCCGCGGCAGCAGCGTCACTTCTCGGGCGACCACCCCGAGTTTCGGCCGACCGCGGCCGCGCGGTTCCGCAGGCGTGGCAAGCCCCGCAGCGGGGCAGGTGATGGCGCTGGCATAGCGGGCCGCGACCTCCTCCGCCGTGCCGCGCAGGTCGAGATCGACGGCCCGTCCAGTGGCGTCGTTGAAAATTGCAATCGGCGCGGACGATGTCCGCTCCGCGCGTTTCACGGCGCAGGCGACATCGGCGAGCACGCCCGACGCCAGACACCGCTCGCCTTCAAAGGCGGTAAAGCTGTTGCTCACGGAATTTCCCCTTTTTCCGGCGGATTAATATCCGGGTTTAATTCCGCGGTCAATATCGTCCGGGTAAATTTATCTCCGGCTGCGCTGCCGGTAGTACACGGGATTCTGGCCGGAGCGCGCAAACATCTGAGCTGCTTCGGAAAGCAATTCTGCCAGCACGCCGGCGTTCAGTTCATCGAAGCTGCGAAAGCTGAAATTGTTATTTCCGCTCCGCAGCTCTCCGAGGGCGCCGCGATAAGCCTGGAGGATCGGCTGGCCTTCCTTCGTTACCGAGAGGTAGACGCTGATGTAGTTTTTCTGAAGAGCAACGCCGAGGACGGGCCACTCGATCTCGCTGCCCTGCGTGGCCAGGTAGAGAAATCTGCCGTAACCGATCATCCTCATGCGCATCCCGGGGCTGCCGGCTGGCGTGCCGGCATGGAAATAACGGACCAGACCTGGCGCGGATTTGCGGATCAATGCGTCGAGCTTCAAGAGATCCGCGCTGCGCCGGGGATCGAAATCGATGTACTCCCGCACGCTGTTGGCCTTGACGCGAAACATCCGCACCTCCCACGGAAAGCATCCGCTCGGTGTCGACGAGCCATCGCTGCAGCCCCACGCCGATCGTGCGCGCGTCAATCTTCGCAGCAGGCCGGCCGCGCCAAATCATCGTACCTATCGTGATGGCGGACCCAGCTGGTCAGATTCCCGCCTGAAGGTTCATTGCGGCCATGGGGCGTCACGTCCAAGAGGCCGTAAACGCCGCCGACCTGTTCGCTGCCGCGCGCGAATACCGAATAGGTGTGAAAGATGTCGTGCGCGTCTTTGTAGAACACGCTGAGGCCCGGCATCTCGTCGCTCATGTAGTCGCCCATATCGAAATTGTAGAAGGCCTTGCCGCGCGCTTGATCAGCGGCGGTGAAGGAGACATTGTAGTCGAAATTGAAGTCGCTTCCGAAAGAGGACACCCACTTGAAGCGCCAGCCCATGCGCGCGTGGAAAGCGGCGATCTCGGGATAGGGCGCCCGCGAAACCGCTACGAACATGACGTCGTGGTTCATGAGGTGGACCACGGAGCCGTCGACCTGGTCAGCGCCGAACGAGCACCCGACGCAACCTTCCTTCCAGCCGGGTCCGAGCATGAAATGTTTCACGATCAGCTGGCTTCGGCCGGCGAACAAATCTGCAAGCGTCTCCTTGCCGTTCGGACCTTCAAAGACATAGGGCTTGTCGACCTTGACCCAGGGAAGCTCGCGGGTTTGGCGCCTTAGTTCGTCATTCGCCCGGAGGAGAGCCTTTTCGCGCGCGAGAAGCTCTCGCCGCGCCATCAGCCATTCATCGCGTGAGACGATCTTGTGCATCTGCATGTCCGACTCCTATCATTTCGAAACGAGCGGTTTCTTTCGCGCGCGGCGAAGTGCGCGCGAGGAAGCGTTACGGGCGGATCGCCCAAACGTCTGTTCGAGATAGCGACGTAGATGATCCAGGCTCTGCGCGGCGACGGCGGCGCTACCGGTCGCCTTTGCCAGAATGAAGCCGCCCTGGATCACCGCCTGGATGTACAAGGCAAGGCTCTCCGCCGTCCATTCGCCATCCGCGACATATTTACTCATTGCCGCGGCGATATCGCGCTCGAGTGTCTTTGCATGCGCGGCGATATTGCGCGCGCAGGCAGCACTGACATCGGGATGCGTGCGGTAGGACTCCTGGACGATCGTGCCCGCGAAGCAGGTGAAATCGGGCAGATCTCCGGTCAGGATCGATTTGCGAAATTCGACATAAGCGACGAGCCGATCGAGCGGATCGGTCGCATCATGATAAGCCGCCCCCGCGAACAGCTTCTGCGTTTGCTCGTCCCAATGCGCGGCGGCTGCAAGCGCCAACTCCTCCTTGCTCTTGAAATGGTGGAAGAAGCTTCCCTTGGTGAGTCCGGCCTGCGCGCAAACGTCCTCGACCCGCGTCGCCGCATAGCCTTTCCAGCGAACCACATGGATTGTCGCAGCCAGGAGCCTGGCCTTCGATTCGTGGCGCATCAGGTCACCTCTTAGGAACCATACCAACTAGTCGGTATGAGTTCAAGTCCGCCGTTCTCGACCGATCCGATCGGCATCCCGAGCGAGTTGCCGCTGCTCCTTCTGCCTGTTACGGCAGGCCGCGAGGCGAGGCGTTGCCAGGAAGGGACACTCATGCTGACGGTTCATCACCTCAACAATTCCCGTTCCCAGCGGGTGCTGTGGCTGTTGGAAGAGCTCGGCGTGCCTTATGAGATTGTGCGTTATGAACGGCAGCCGAGCTTGCTCGCGCCCAAGGAGCTGCGGGCCATTCATCCCCTGGGCAAGTCTCCCGTCATCACCGACAACGGCAACACCATCGCGGAATCCGGCGCGATCATCGAATACCTCGTCGAGACCTACGGCAATGGGCGGTTGATCCCGCCGCCGAAGGCGCCGGAGCGGCTGCGCTACACCTATTGGCTACACTACGCCGAAGGCTCGGCGATGCAGCCGCTGCTCTTGAAGCTCCTGTTCACCTTGATGCCCAAGCGCGCGCCGGCGCTGCTGCGCCCTTTGGTGCGCAAGGTGTCAAGCCAGGCGCTGACGACGGTGGTCAATCCGCAGCTCAAGCAGCACATGAATTTTTGGGAAGCGGAGCTTTCCAAGAGCGAATGGTTTGCCGGCGGCGAGTTCACCGCGGCCGACATCCAGATGAGCTTTCCGCTGGAAGCGGCCGCCGCCCGTGGCGGACTCGAACAGGGCCATCCCAGGGCGATGGCCTTTCTGGACCGTATCCACGCCCGCCCCGCTTATCAGCGCGCACTGGACAAGGGCGGCCCGTATCAAGTGGGGCGGTAACCGTCATTCCGGGGCGCGCGCCCGAACTCGGGTTTGCCCGAGTTCGGTTCATAGCCATCCAAGTCGGCAATAGCCGACATGGACGGCGAACCCCGAATCTCGCGCCACAATCTCCAGATTCCGGGTTCGCCCGCTTTCGCGAGCGCCCGCGAATGACGTGTACTTTGTCTCCAATCACCCATCCGCGTGCAGCACGCGGCCGCGGGTCTCGGGCAGGGCGAAGGCGGCGAGGAAGAACACGCCGTAAGCTGCGACCGCAAAGATCGCGATGGCGTTGCCGAGCGCGGTCGTGGTCGAAAGCGCGCCGACGAGATAGGGAAACAGCGCGCCGATGCCGCGGCCGAAATTGTAGCAGAAGCCTTGGCCGGAGCCGCGCAGCCGCGTCGGGTAGAGCTCGGTGAGGAACGCGCCCATCCCCGAGAAATAGCCCGAGGCGAAGAAGCCCAGCGGAAAGCCCAGGATCCAGAGCACTTCGTTGTTCAGCGGCAGTTGCGTGTAGAGCAGCACAACGGCGATGGCGCCAAGCGAGAAGGTCAGGAACAGATTGCGCCGGCCGATGCGGTCGGCCAGCCAGGCGCCGACCAGATAGCCGATGAAGGAGCCGATGATGAGCGCCGACAGATATCCGGTCGAGGAGACGATCGACAGTTTGCGCTCGGTGGTGAGAAAGCGCGGCACCCAGAAGGTGATGGCGTAATAGCCGCCCTGCATTCCCGTCGCCATCAGCGCGGCGAGGATCGTGGTCTTGAGAACGGGACCAGAGAAAATCTCCCAGAGCGGCGGATGCCCGCCCGCTTCCGCCTGCCTGACGCGGGTGGCCGCCGCGATCTCCGGCTCGGCGACGTAGCGCCGCAGATAGAAGATTAAGAGCGCCGGCAGTGCGCCGATGGCGAACATCCAGCGCCAGGCGACCTCAGCCGGCAGCAGCCTGAACAGGATCGCTTGCGCCAGCACGGCGAGGCCCCAGCCGACCGCCCAGCCGGATTGCACCGAGCCGACCGCGCGTCCCCGATATTGCGGCCGGATCGCTTCCCCCATCAGCACCGCGCCCGCCGCCCATTCACCGCCAAAGCCCAGGCCCAGCACCGCTCGCGCCATCAACAGCTGATCGAAGCTTTGCACGAGGGCTCAGACCAGGGAGAGGACCGAGAACCACAGGATCGTGAATTGCAGGGTTCTTACCCGGCCGATGCGGTCGGCG
>Ga0134125_10008854_pt1 | contig 11359 bp, 19 predicted proteins | sample KB31751_FD_96464 | JGI IMG/M metagenome (GOLD analysis project Ga0134125, IMG submission 96464) | Terrestrial soil microbial communities with excess Nitrogen fertilizer from Kellogg Biological Station, Michigan, USA - KB3-175-1 | ecosystem: Environmental > Terrestrial > Soil > Unclassified ...
AGTTTGTCGGCGGTCCTGGTTTGTGCCCATACACCGATGGGCGAGAACGGCCTACGTCGTACGCCGTCGCGCCTGACTGGTGTCTCTACCCGCTCCCCGGCGATCCTGACGCCGTCGACGAGCGCGAGACGGATGAGGTGCCGGCATGAGCGCCGCAGAGTACGCCGAGCTGCTCAAGCGCTGGGTCCTCGAACAGGCGAAGCGAGGTCCCTGATGCCACCGCCGCAGAAATACTCCTGGCCGCTCGTGGTCGGCGCCGTTGTTGAGATTGCAGCGTCCGACAGTGCCACTCGGGAGCGCCTACAGTCTCAGGCGCACAACTTCTCGTATCGCAGACGCTGGGTCTATCGCACGCATTGGGATGGGGCCGTCGTGCGGGTGAGGAGGGTGGCGTGACGCGACATCATAACTACGGCGAGCCGACCCCAGCCCTTCAGCGCCCCGAGCCCGACTTGCCGCTACGGGAGAAAGTCTGGTGCGGCATCGTGCTCGCCATCGCACTTACGGCGTTGGGGTGGATCGTGGCGAAGTTGTGGGGGTTGGGGTGACACTGCAGGCCCGCATCCTCGCCGCACTGTTCCACCGCACCATGACCCCGCGCGCGCTCTACGTCGAGATGCGCCCCGAGTCCGCCGAGGCAGTCGATCACGCCATCCGTAGCCTCGTGAAGGGCAGCCAGGTGGCGCTTCGCTGCGGGCACTACCAGCGCCTCGATATGCCGGTAGCCCCGCCCGTATCCGTCCCGAAGCGGCCGCAGGTGCATGTTCGCGTCCTGGCGGGCGCGCCGCTCACGCGCCGCGAAGAGGAAGTCGCCGAGCTTACCGCAAAGGGCGAGACCACCAAAGCGCTGGCCGAGCAGCTCGGGATCGAGGTCAAGAGCGTGTCGCAACATCTCACCAGGATTTACCGGAAGTTGGGTGTCGAGGGAAAGACGCAGCTTCAGGAGCGGCTACTGGCACGGGAGGGGGCGGCATGACGTTCGTGATCGAGGATGAGATGCCGGGGCCGCGCTACACACTCTCCCCTGAGCTTGTCGTGCGGCTCGTGGAACAGCAGCGACAGGTCGCGAAGGAGCTGCAGGCGGCTTGCGAATTGGTCGTGGCGAAACGGCAGGAACTCGCTGACATCGAGGCGGTGGTGCGGATGGTGACGGGGAGGGGAGGGTGAATATGGCCGCGCCCGTTGAACTGCGGGACTACCAGATCAGGGTCGAAGCGGTGATCCGCGACGCTTTCGGTCGGTTGAAAAAACGCGCGCCGTTGGTGGTGATGCCGACGGGCTCCGGTAAGACGGTGCTGTTTTCTCACATCGCCCACGGTGCCGCAGCGAAAGATAACCACGTCCTCATCCTGAGCCATCGCATCGAGCTCGTCGACCAGATATCTGCGGCCCTGGCCGCGGCCGGCACGCCTCACGGGTTCGTTGCCGCGGACTATCCGCGTGCCGTACGTCAATGCATGGTGGCGAGCGTGCCGACGCTGTTGCGGCGTCTCGATTCGATACCGGCACCGCAACTCATCATCGTAGACGAAGCTCACCATGCCCGGTCGCAGACGTGGGAAGCGATTCTCAAGCATTGGCCGCAAGCCAAGCTCCTCGGCGTCACGGCGACCCCGGTGCGCGCCTCGGGCGAGGGCCTCGGCAAGATTTTCGACCATCTCATCGTTGGGCCCTCGGTCACGGAACTGACGGACGCAGGCTATCTTGCGCCCGCGCGCGTGTTCGCGCCGCCCACGGTTGACACATCGGGACTCCATACGAGAGCTGGCGAGTTCGTAGCGAACGAGTCCGAGGAACTGCTCGACAAGCCTGCGATCATCGGCTCCGCAGTCAAGCATTACGAGAAACACTCTCCGGGTTTACCGGCGCTCGTGTTTTGCGTGTCGGTCAAGCATGCCCACAATGTTGCCGAACAGTTCCGCGCCAGCGGTCACGCTGCTATGTCACTCGACGGTGGTACAGCCAAGGAAGTGAGGCGCGGTGTCGTCGCCGATTTCCGGCGCGGAGCCATCAAGATCCTAGCGAGTTGCGATCTCTTCTCCGAAGGCTTTGACGTACCCGGCGTGCATGTCGGGATAATGTTGAGGCCGACGCAATCGCTCGGACTCTACTCGCAGCAGGTCGGTAGAATCTTACGTCCCGCTGAAGGCAAAACGCATGCACTTATTCTGGACCATTGCGGCAACACACAGAGGCATGGGTTACCCAATGAGCCACGCGAATGGAGCCTAGAGGGCGAGGAGCGCAAGAAAAAGCCCCTATCCCAGGCTGTCAAGGTGTGCCCCGGTTGCTTCTGCGCGCTACCGCCCCGCATGTCGCGCTGCGATCAATGCGGACACACGTTTGAGGCCGCGCCGCGCGTCGTGCCGGAGCGCGAGGGAGAGTTGCGGGAGATCACCGCCGAAGACATCGCCAAACGCCACGCGCGCCGGGAGCAGGGGCGGGCGCAGACCTTGGAGCAGCTCCTCGAGATTGAGCGTCAACGCGGTTACAAGCCAGGCTGGGCCCGTCATGTGTTCGCATCCCGCGGCGGCCAGCGCGCGCAGCGAGGTGCGCAGTGAGTGCGGCGATGCGCGTCAACGAGGCCGACCTCCTCGCGCAGATCCAGCTCGCCTGCTCACGCGGCGATACGCGCCTGTTCAGATTCAATGCCGGCATCGCCTGGGCGGGAAAGATCATGGAACGAACACCGCGCAAACTCGTGCTGCTCGACTATCACCCGGTGAAGCTCGGGCCCACTGGAATATCAGACCTCATCGGCTGGTCCTCTGGAGGAATCTTCACCGCGATCGAGACGAAGGTGGGCCGTCGACAAGCCACCGACGAGCAGGTGGCGTTCCTTCGGCTAGTGCTCGCGGCAGGCGGTCGGGCCGGCATCGCGCGCAGCATTGAGGACGCTGTGGCGATTCTCGCGTCGACGCCACAATCGTGAAAATTGACTTCCCACGTGTCGCAGCCCATCTCCTCGCGCGCGCGGAGACGTTGGTGCCGGCATGGCTCCCTGGCGGAAAGCGTCGGGGACATGAGTGGGTCTGCGGGAACCTCCGCGGCGATCCTGGCGAGTCCTGCAGCATCAACCTGACCACGGGCAAATGGGCCGATTTCGCGGGCGGTGACGATGCGCGCTCGCGCGGCGGGGACCTCGTCTCACTCTACGCCGCGATCCACGATATCACGCAAGCCGAGGCCGCTGCGGAGCTCTGCCCCGACGATGAGCCGCCGCCGCGACTGAACGGGCATGCCAAGATGAGCCCCGCGCCGCGCGCCGCAGACCCGCTACCGCCGCCCACATCAGCGCCAATTGATGCCGCATTACCAAGCGTGCCCGGTATGACCGGCCGCTGGCTCTACTACTTGCCGCCGGCATTGGGGCCAGTGCTCGTCGTATGCCGCGTGCCGAAGCCCTACGGCAAGAAGGCGTTCGCGCAGTTCACCTGGCGCGGCGGCAAATGGATGGCGAGGGGGTATTCCGATCACCGCCCGCTCTATCGGTTGCCGGAATTGCTCGCCAACCCCAAGGCGCATGTCCTCGTCGTCGAGGGCGAGAAAACCGCTGATGCCGCGCAGGCCGTGCTCGGCTCGGAATGGGTCGTTATCACCTGGGCGGGCGGTGTTGGCGCACCCCCGAAGTCGGACTGGACGCCGCTCAAAGGCCGTGGAACCGCTGAATCCCCGGTTGTCATCTGGCCCGACGCCGACACCGTAGGCCGTGAGGCGGCATCTAAGGTGGCCGGATTTCTCATGGCCTTTGGCTGCACGGTTGCCATGGTCCATCCAGACGGCCGACCGGAGGGCTGGGACGCGGCTGACGCCGACCCGAACGAGATACCCGCCATCCTTGCGGCAGCGCGCGTCATCAAAGCCACCGCGGCGAGCCCAGAGCGCCACGGGCGGTCCAACCCGCTGCCCGAACGCGGTGGCGCCACCGTCACGGAATCCGGCAGGATCATTGCGGACGGCTCCGCGTTCGTGACGTGGCAGTCATTGGGCCTCGACTGCAACGGCAACGGACAGCCTCATGCGACGCTCGGTAATGCGAGCATCGTCCTCACGCGCCATCCCGAGCTCGCCGGCAAGATCTGGCGCGATACCTTCCGTGGCCGCGTCTACCACCGCCTACAAGGGGCGCCGCGGCCCTGGACGGATGCGGATGCGCTGCGCCTCACCGCATGGATGAATCAGGTCCTACGGCTGCCCAAAGTGGGCATTGACACCGTGCACCACGCGGTCGAACTCTGCGCCGCGAACAATCCGCACAACTCGGTCACGGAATGGCTTGAATCGATCACGTGGGACGGAATCGAGCGGCTGTCCAACTGGCTCTCGGATTTCCTGGGCGTCGTGAAGACCGCCTTCACGATTGCAGTTGCGCGCAACTGGTTGATTTCCATGGTGGCGCGCGCCTATCAGCCTGGCTGCCAAGCCGATCACATGCCGGTGCTCGAGGGCAACTCCGGCGCCGGCAAGTCCTCGGCGCTCGCGATTCTCGGTGGCGAGTGGTACCGCGCCGCCCCGCAAGCCTTCGGGTCCAAAGAATTCGTCGAGGTGATCCAGGGCACCTGGCTCGTCGAGATCCCGGACATGGTCGGGTTCGGCCGGCGCGAGCACACCCAGATCATCTCGGCCATCACCACCCGCTCGGATTCGTACCGCGCGAGCTACGGCCGTAACGCCGAGGACCATCCCCGCACCGTGATCTTCGCCGCGACCTCGGAGACTGACGAGTACCTGCAGGACTCCCGCGGCAAGCGTCGGTACTGGCCGGTGCGCTGCACCGAGATCTCACTCGATGGTCTCGCCCGCGCACGCGAGCAGCTCTTCGCCGAGGCCCTCCATGCATTCCGAGCCGGCGCGACCTGGCACGAGGTGCCCGCCGAGGAGGCGCAGCGCGAGCAGGCGTTGCGCGAGCAGGGAGATGTATGGGCCGAGAGAATTGATTACTACGCCCGAAGCCGAGAGTACGTAACCGTCGCGGAAATTGTGACGAATGTGCTCGATATACCCATTGGAAAACAGACACACACCGATGCCATGCGGGTGTCTAAGTGTCTGAGAAGCCTGGGTTACTCAGGAAAAGTGGAGCGCGACGGGAAGGCCGTGCAAAGGAGATACAAGCGTGTTGTGTAAATCACGCGGCTCGACCTTCGCAGAGGGCGGCCTGAGGTGCCGGGGCGGCCTTATCGTCGAACACGAGGCGAGCTCTCTCAACGACCGGAGGCCCACGCAGCACTGCAATAGTGGCGCCGGCAACCATCAGCTCCATCGCCTCGCCATAACTCACCCATCGCAGCGGCGTACCACCAGCGAGGGCGGCAAGCGCCTTGGTCTTGGCGCACACGTAACGGCCATCATCGGTCTTCCAAATTTGCATTCCAACACCCTCGCTCACGCACGCGCGGAACCGCACGCACGCGCGAGATGGTGCCGCGTCAAGACGTCGAAATCAAGCCCGCTGTTACGGGTGTCACGGGTTGCACGTCGTTCCCCAACAGTTCCCCATTTTATGGGTCACCCCACAAATTCTATTTATTCCAATCTATTAACTATTAGTTGTTACACCTGTAACACTGTAACAATAGGTGATAAATCAATGGCTTACGCGTTACGGTTTGGCGTTACGGGTTACAGGTTCAAATCGGGCGGAATTGTAGACCGGGGTGGACTTTGGGAGGGGAGGGAGGCATGACCCCTCACCCCGCCAACACTTCCCGCAGCACCTCCGGCCGCTTCGCCGCGATCGTAAGCAGCGAGCGGGCCGCCCCGGTAGGCTCGCGCCGACCCTGCTCCCATTCCTGGAGCGCGCGGGTTGAAACGCCCAGAAGCTGCGCGAACTCCCGCTGCGAGAAGCCGGCGCGGGCGCGAGCTTCGGTCACCGCAGAGACTGCGACCCGATGCACATGGCCGGCCCGTCCGGCCTTCATCTCGCGCACCGACTTGATCAGCTCGGCACCGAGGTCCCGGCCCTTGTCGCGCTTGCGCAGCGCCCGTTCAGTCATTTTCGCCATCGATCGTCTCCCGAATCACAGCCAGTGTCTGTGCGTCCTACGCGTGCAGCGGCTTCGGCACGAATGTCAGGCCGAGGGCGCGCATCACTTTCAGCACCGTGCCGAAAGTCGGGTTGCCATCCTTCGAGAGCGCTTTGTACAGCCCATCCCGGGTAATCCCGGTCTCCTTCGCAAGCTGAACCATGCCATGGGCGCGGGCGATATCGCCAAGCGCTGCGGCAAGGAACGCGGGATCGTCAGGGGCTTCTTCGAGGCAGGCTTCGAGGTAAGCGGCCATATCGGTCTCGGACTTGAGGTAATCGGCGGCATCCCACCGGGAGAAAGTCTCTTTCGTGCGTCGCTTGGTTGCCATAGGTCACCTCTTCCAGTCCTTTGCGATTGCGATTGCCTGTTTGATATCGGCGTCCTGAGTCCGCTTGTCTCCGCCGCAGCAGAGCAGCACACGGACATTCCCGTGCTGCGCGTAGTACACGCGGTATCCCGGCCCGTAATCGATCCGCATCTCGGAGACGCCCGAGCCGACCGGCTTCACGTCACCGGGGTTGCCGAGGGAGAGCCGGCGGACGCGGGCATTGATGCGCGCCTGGGCTTCCCGGTCCCGAAGGCCGTCGAACCAGCTCTCGTACGTCGCGGACTTCAGGATCTCCAGCACGGAGCAAGTGTATACCACACTATACAGCCATGCAAGTGGGGATCGGATCGAGGTGAGCGGGCCGGACGGCGAGCCCCTCAAGCCCTACGTGTGGTCGTGGCTGCAGGCGCATCCCTGCGGCTGCGCCTGCCTGCCCTGTCGAAACAAGGTGATGTGAGGTAATCCACATGCATCAACAAACGAAGATGCTTCTACTGCAGATGCTAACCGCGATATTCCTCACTGCAGCGCTCGTAGTCATGGGCCGCACGGTGCGGCGCCAACACAATGCGTTGCAGCGAATGTCCACCGCCATGATTCAGGCTCGCGCCGCACTTCATGCCCAGGGTGATGCGCTTGATGAGTGCATGAAGTCGGTATTTCCGCAGTTGGAGGAGTCGCCGCCTGACCGCGAATCTCATCCTATGACATTCGATACAAAAATGGCTGATGAGGTGACGATGCTATGACCGCCCAGCAAGAACTCATCACCGAAGTCGCCGCGCGCCTTCGCCAACTCGCAACCATGGTCGAACAGTCCGATGCCCATATCGTGACATTCACCTTGCGCGCGGAACTTGATCGCTGGCGAGTCGACATCGGCATCATTGGCGGCAACGCTGGATTGAAGGTGCCGCAGGTCGCGCCGCATGCACAGAAACAATCAACGGAGCCCACCGCCTAAATGAAAGCCATCGAGCGTTTGTTCTCTGCCGCCTCCGCCCACGGCATCGACTTAAAGCAAGCCGCCGGCGAGTCAGCCAACTTGTACGGTGCCGGCGCTCCCCGCCGCCGCCAACTGATGCGCCAACTCGCCGGCCTGGACACCCCCGAGGAGCGCGAGAAACGCGAGCGGCACGAGAACCGCGAACGCATCCCCGAGAGCGTCAAGGGCAAGCAGAGCCGCGTCGCACGTCCGAAGCTCCACTCGCATGCGGAGTTGGGACGCGCACTCGCAGGTCTTCCAGACAGCCCCTATCACGCCGCCATGTATAGCTTCGGACTTGATGAGGGCTCATACGATGCGATCTATCGCGAGCTGCGCCTCGCCATGACCGAAATGGATTCCCGCGAGCATTGGCCTCTCAAAGTGCAGGCGACCGGCAGGCGCATGGTTCACTACGGCGATGAGCTCTGCGAAGTGGTGCTGCTCGCGGACTGGTGCAAGCCGTTTTTTCTGAAATTGCCGGCACTTTATGCCATCTACCTCGATATCCCCGAGGCGACTTGGGCCTCGACGCTTATGCGGCCGTACCTTGAGACTCTCTCGCGGTATGAGAGCTGGCTCTCAATCGCGCGCGCGTTCGTGGAACGGCGCATTCGCGAGGAGCTTGAGTACCCCGCACTTGATACCCGGGCAGTTGACAGGCGCACCGCTTGAGCCGTAGCATTCGGTGCGACAACTGGTGCCTGGTCCGGTCACAAGACCCTGAACCCGTCACCTACGACAAGCCCAGCAAACGAGGCGGGCGCCGCAGGCTCAGCAGGGAAGGTGCGCTCCAAAAAAGCCTCATGACCGTCTACGCGATCTTCCTCTGCCTCCAAGCCGCCGCGTCCTGCCAGCCCGCGCAGGCGCCCTACATCGACTCATTCGGCGATCTGCACCAGATGCCGGTTTACCAACTTTTGGCGGACTGTCAGCACGTGATGCTGGTCGATTACGCTGGACGCGACGACCCGACGCTGCTCGATGCGCAGGGCAGATACGTCATGGCGTCAGGCGTGGTGTACGAATGCCGCCATCGGCATGTCGACACGTGGGAGTCGCAGTGAATCGGGTGATTGGCGGGGTACCGCTTTGGGCATGGCTCTGGATGGCATGCCAGACGGTGCTGACGACGTGGCTGATATTCGCCGTCGCCAGGCTGAGGCGCGAATCGGACGCCGAGGCCGCGCGAGTGAATGAGGCGCGTGTACGACAAGTTGCACGGGAGCTTGCACAGGCGCGCCGCGGATGAACCGCCGTGGCTTCCTCGCCGCCCTTGGCGTCACGGCCGCAGGCGCGGCAACCGGGCTCGCGGTCCCGGAGATCTGGACGCCGAAGCGGACATTTTTCCTGCCGCCGCGCGGTGGGTGGCAAAAGCATTTTGCCGACCCTTACGCCTATCAGTGGCAATGGGTCGCAGGGGGTAGCGGCCTGACGATAACCGATCCGCTCTCGCGCAAAACAGCATTCGTCGCCACGAAGCGGGACGGCTGCAGCGGGAGCGCTCAATGCACGGTCACGGACAGCAACGGTAGACAGCAAAGTACTGTCTTCTACGTGAATTTGAGCTTGGATCGCGATTCCATCATCGTCAGGGCATGAAAACCGCCGACGGCCGCGATGTCTACGGCATTTCCGGCGGCCCAATGGATCAATTCCGCGAGGGCTGGGCGATCCTGCCGGTTCAGGCGTCGATGCAGAAGCCGCACTACTGGCGGCGCATCGAGCTGACTAGCCGGTACGTCGCGCTCTGCGGCATCAAGGGCGCGCTTGCCACGCATGAAGAGCTCGCCGCGCGAGGCTTCGTCCACATGAAGACCATTACGCCCCTCGAGCCGGGCGTCTTCATGGCTGCGCGCTGCGGCACATGCCAACGGATGCGGCAGCGGCAGACACGATACTTCGCGCCTCCATAACCGTTTCTGCGGGCGCCCACTCGGCCAGTGGCGCACTCATCCGGCCCGCGGCGAATCCATAGCGCCGCGCCAGCCGAAATCACCCCGAGCGCCCCTGCGACAGGTCTGGCGGGGCCGCCCCACACGATGCATTGCCTGCGCCTCCCGTGACGAGCGAGCGCCCTCACCCGGCGCCTACGGTGGCGCGGCTGACGTACACGCGGGCTCGCGGCGCCTCCTCGAAAAAGCCAGGGAGCCTGTCGGCGAGGGGCACTGTTTCCACGATCCCATGAACCATGAGCACCATCCGCGACATCGACAGCATCCCGTACCGGCGCACCTCGAAGTTCAAGCGCGCCCAAGCCGCGGCCGCCGAGCAGAAGTTGGCCATGCGCCATCGGGTGGAGCAGCTCTGGCCATCGCAGGCCGGGCAGTCGACATCAGGGATGCTGCGTACGGCGGGAAGGCGGTGAGGGGTGAGAAACTATCGCAAGCTGAAGCCACGGATGCGGCGGTTCGCCGAGGCAATCGCATCTGGCAAACGATCCTGCGACGCCGCCCTGATCGTGATGCCGAAGTCGCGCGCGCCCAACAAGCTCGGCTGGAAGCTGCGTAACATCCCACTGGTGAAGGCGGCGATCGAGGAACTCGAGGCGCAGGCGATCGAGGATGCTGGCATCACGCGCGTTCAGGTTCTGCTCGATGCGCAGACGATTAAGCAGCGGTGCATGCAGGCTGAGCCCGTGCTGGACCGCAAGGGCAATCCGACCGGCGATTATGTCTTCGACTCGACCGGCGCGAACAAGGCGAACGAGTTTCTCGGCAAGTACTTGAGGATTGCGCCGGAGCGGCATGAATTGAGCGGCCCCAATGGCGGCCCCATCAAGTCCGAGACGAATGCCCCCTCGCTTGCCGACTTCTACAACACCGTTACGCGAATTCCGCTCGAGCCGGCCGCGCTGTGCGAGGCCGCCGCAGGGCCTACCGAAGCGCCGGCCGAACCGTCGGCCAAGGAGACCTGAATGGCGCAGGAATACGGCTCGACCGCGGTTGCGGCGCAGAGCCAAACTCCTGAAGGCGTGGTGGCGGGCGCGAACCCCGCGCAGCCCGCGTTCCTCGAGTACTCGGCGTGCTTTATCAATGCAGCATTCGTCGACATTATCGGCGAACCTATGGTGCCGCGGTCGCTCCAGTATCGGATCGATGACGTCGCCTCAGGCGAGCAGATCCTCTCGTGGACGAGCACGGCGCCGGCCGCCAGTCTGCAGATTGCGGTCACTTCGTCCCAGAATGCGTTGATATCGGCGACGCGCAGCCACGAGACGCATCAGGTCCTGCTCGCGATCACGGACCCATCGGGCAACGGCCCCTTCTACGCCCGCTGCCTTTTCGACCTCATCAGCATTCCCGGAGTGGGATGAGTGATCTCGCGGCGCTGCATGTTGACCAGCCCGTCGACATCAAGCGGCCAATCAGGCTCAAGCCGCCGCCACCGCCGCGCGTCGGTGAGCTACAGCTAACGGATGACTTCTGGCCGCTGCTCACGCAGCGCGGCAGGTATAAGGTCTACTACGGCGGCCGCGGCGCGGGAAAGAGCCTCTCGATCGCCAAGGCGCTGATCTGGCTCGCCGCGCGCGTCAAGATCCGCGTCCTCTGCACTCGCGAAATACAGCACACGCTCAAAGAATCGGTGCACGCGAGCCTACGCAGTTGCATCGATGAGATGGGCTACGCGGAACTCTTCGTCATCACGAACGAGGGGATCAAGTCCAAGGTCGGCGCCGAGTTCATCTTCATGGGATTGAGGTCCCACTCGGCCGAGATCAAGTCGCTCCATGCGATCGACATCGTGTGGGTCGAGGAGGCGCACGCCGTCTCGGAGGACTCGTGGGACAACCTCACGAAGACCATCCGCAAGATCAAGGCCGAAGACGCGGACCCGCAGATCTGGGTGAGCTTCAATCCGTACGAGGAGAAAAGCGACAAGGGCGTCAAGAATCACACCTACGCGCTTTTCGTGACGGGCAAGGAGAGCATCGAGCGCAACTACCCGGGATCGTACGTGAAGCTCGTGAACTGGGACCGCAATCCCTGGTTTGTGAACTGCGGACTTGAGACCGAG
>Ga0134125_10008855_pt1 | contig 11359 bp, 12 predicted proteins | sample KB31751_FD_96464 | JGI IMG/M metagenome (GOLD analysis project Ga0134125, IMG submission 96464) | Terrestrial soil microbial communities with excess Nitrogen fertilizer from Kellogg Biological Station, Michigan, USA - KB3-175-1 | ecosystem: Environmental > Terrestrial > Soil > Unclassified ...
ACCAGGTTTACGTCGCCGACGCCCGGCGCGGTTACCTATGGCGAGACCATGCTGTCATCCGGCACGGTACGTGCACGGATCGGCTACGCGCCCGGCAACTGGTTGTTCTACGCGACCGGTGGTTTTGCATGGACTTATGACAGTCAGGACCTCGCTCAACTTGGTCCGGGCATCGACGAACCCCGATTGCTGTGGCGGCTCGGCTGGGCTGCCGGCGCCGGCGTCGATGTGCCGATCGCCCCACACTGGACAGTGAAAGGCGAGTTTCTGTGGACCGGCTTTCCGGCACAGACGGTCAGCCATCCGCTCTCGGGGCAGCGCGTCGCTTCCGATCTTTCGCTCGAACAGTTCCGCCTCGGCCTCAACTATCGTTTCGACGATCCGTCGCGGCCTGCTCAATTTGCACCGTCGCGCTTCGTGGCCGCGATGGATATCTTCGCCGTCCACGGCCAGGCGACGTTCGTCGATCAGGACTATCCGTCGTTCCGCTCGCCTTACGAAGGCATCAACAGCCTGTCCGGGGGCGGGCAGAACCGCGAGACCTTCGACCTGACGCTCTCGACCGGCGTGAAGCTTTGGCAGGGCGCCGAGTTCTGGGTCAATCCCGAGATCGACCAGGGCTTTGGCTTCGACGACACGCATGGCGTCGCCGGCTTCCCCAGCGCGGAGTCCTACAAGCTGGGGTCGGCCTATCCCTATGCCCGCCTGCAGCGTGCGTTTATGCGTCAGACCATCGATCTCGGCGACGACACCGAAAAGGTCAACGACGATTTCTATCAGTTCGCCGGTACCCGCAGCACCGATCGCCTGGTACTCACGGTGGGGCGGTTCAGCATTGTCGATATCTTCGACACAAACAAATACGCCAACAATCCGAAAGTCGATTTCCTCAATTGGTCTCTGATCAATGCCGGCACCTTCGACTATGCCGGCGACGGCTGGGGTTACTCTTACGGTGCTGCCGCCGAATGGTACACCGGGCGCTGGACGCTTCGCGCCGGCGTCTTCGATCTCTCCAATACGCCAGCCGGCGGCGTCAGTCCGACGGCCTACGCGCTCGATCCAACCTTCCAGCAGTTCGAGGTGGTGGGCGAGATCGAGGAGCGCCACGATTTGTGGGGCGAGCCGGGCAAGATCAAGATGACCGGCTTCCTGAGTCGCGGCCGCGCCGGCAATTTCAATGACGCGGTGGCACTCGCGCAGGCGACCGGAATGTCCGCCGACATCAATGCGGTTCGTTCCTCCACCAGCCGGCCCGGTGTCAGCTTGAACATTGAACAGCAGGTCAACGAGAGTCTCGGCGTATTCTTCCGCGCCGGTTGGGCCGATGGCGATATCGAGCCGTGGGACTTCACCGACATCGACCGCACGGTGTCAGGCGGCGTTTCGATCAACGGCAAGTCGTGGGGGCGGCCGGATGACACGATCGGCGTCGCCGGCGTCGTCAACGGCATCAGCAGCGCTCACATTGCCTTTTTCAATGCCGGCGGGCTCGGCGTTCTCGTCGGGGACGGGCAATTGACCAATTACTCGATGGAGAAGATTCTCGAGGCCTATTACTGTTATGTGCTGACGCCCTCGACGCGGCTCACCTTCGACTATCAATTCATCGGCAACCCCGGCTACAATGCTGACCGCGGTCCCGCCAACATCTTCGCCGCCCGCGCTCATTGGCAGTTCTAGCGAAGCAAGAATGTCATGCTCACATATCTGAAACTCGCCGTCGATGACGCATCGACGGCTTCGCGCACAAGGATTGTGTCGCTTTACGCGTTCCTGCTGGCAATCAACTGCCTCGCCTGGACCTGGGCCGTCATCGCATTGTCCGGCCGGCCAACGCTGCTTGGCACCGCGTTTCTAGCCTACGTGCTGGGCCTTCGACACGCCGTCGATGCCGATCACATCGCGACCATCGACAATGTGGTGCGCAAATTGATGCAGGAGGGCAAACGTCCGCTTGCCGTCGGGCTGTTTTTCTCGCTCGGACATTCGCTTTCGATTGCACTGGCGGTTGCGGGCATCGCCGCCGCCGCGTTTGCGCTGCAAGGTCGATTTCAGGAATTCAGGGCGCTCGGCAGCATCATCGGGACAGGAGCGTCCGCGTTCTTCCTGCTGACGATTGCCGTCATCAACCTCGTGATTTTGCGAAGCGTCTGGCACAGCTTTCAGCGGGCGCGGCGCGGAGAGCACGTCGGCGAGCACGAGCTGAATCTGCTGCTGTCAGGTCGCGGTTTTCTGGCCCGCATTCTGCGGCCCTTGTTCCGCATGGTGACGGCGAGCTGGCAAATGTTTGCGATCGGCCTGCTGTTCGGTCTCGGCTTCGATACTGCGACCGAAATCAGCCTTTTCACCGTAGCGGCAGGCCAGGCGTCGGGCGGCTTGAGTTTCAGCACGGTGATGATTTTTCCGGCTCTGTTCACCGCCGGTATGACTCTCGTCGACACCACTGACAGCATCCTGATGGTGGGCGCCTATGGCTGGGCATTTCTCAATCCGATCCGAAAGATCTGGTACAATCTCACCATTACGGCCATCTCTGTGGTGGTGGCCCTCATGATCGGTGGGATCGAGGCGCTGGGCCTGATCGCCGACAAACTTCGGCTCGAGGGAGCATTCTGGGGGGCGGTCGCCGATCTCAACGAGAGCCTCGCGAAGTTCGGCTACCTCGTTGTGGGGGTCTTTCTGGTTAGCTGGGCGGTATCGTTTGCCGTCTATCGCTGGCAACGGCTCGAACAACCGATTGAGATACAATGACGCCGCTACGAAATGAGGGCGGACGGCTGGCGCCGGCGGCTGCGCAAGGCTGTGGCGCACGTGTTGCAGCATCGGCCGAAGGCGGCGGATGTAAATCGAACTAATGATGTGGTATCGCCGTACAGGGCGCCGCCAAAGATGTCAGCGGGGGAAATGGAACCTGGAGGCTCGTTTCACGTTCCCAGATTTTTAGGCAGCAATTTCTCGGCAAGACGCCGTGGCTATTCATTCCGCAATGGTTGGAAACAGGCTGCTGGCAGCATTGCCTCCGGCAGACCTGAGTTTGCTGACTCCGCACTTCCAGAATGTCTCGTTTGAACTCGACACCGTGTTGGTGCACGCGGGAGATCAGCTGGACAAGGTCTACTTTCCTCACAGTGGCGTCATAGCTTTTATGGTCGAGGTGCCCGAGGGCCAGACGGTGGCGACCACTCTGATGGGGTCGGAAGGCGCAATCGGTTCGCTCACGGTGCTTGGGCCGTCGATTTCGGCTGTGACCGCAACGGCCCGTGTAGCCGGAACCGCATCACAGATATTGGCGACGAAATTGCAGCATGCCTGTGCGCGCAGTTTCGCGATCAGGCACGTCGTGCAGGTTCATCTGCGCACGCAGCTATTGCAGCTGCAAGATGTAGCTGCGTGCAACGCGCTGCATTCGGTGGAGCGCCGGATGGCAAGATGGCTTCTCCAGATTCATGACCGCGTGGCGGACGATGCGCTTCTATTGACACAGGAGTCACTTGCCCAGCTGCTCGGCGTCCGTCGGACGACCGTGACACTGACCATGAGCAGGCTTCGCGCGGCGGGTGCCATCAAATCCGAGCGGCGCGGCCTGATCGAGATCGATCGCGCGCGGCTCGAGAGCATGGTTTGCGGATGCCATGCGGTGATGCACAGAAGGATTGACCGACACTACGACGAGGAACTGTCGGCGCGACAGCGCATGTCCGTCCTGCTCCGGGAAAGCCTGCCCAGCCCTGAAGCGAACATTTGACGTTCGCGGCAATTTACCGAGCGGATGTGGGATCAGCTCCGTATGCGACAGGAGCATTGCGACAGGACCATCCTCCGCGATGGTTCACTTTGCTGTGGTATACTTGTATACAAACGATGGTTTATATTGACATTTCATAAGAAATATTTGCGCGAGAGTCGCAGAGCGAACAGACTCCGCGCGAGGCAGCGTACATAGTTGCACTCACATACTCGGACTGGGGCTGGATAGAAGCTCATCAAAAAAGCGATCGGACACGGAAGCGGGGATAATCCTCCGCCTCCACAAGTACTCCTGACGCCGAGACCGGCGCCTGGAGCGGTGGTTTCGTTTGAGTAGGAGATGATGCCGTGAATGAAAGTGAAGTGAAAGCCGGACTTGGTGAAACGAATGGGTTCAACATGCCGTGGTTCGGTTTCCCGAAGTTTGCATTCGGTGAAGTCGCCGAGCGTGGCGCAGCCCGCGCAAAGGAAGGCTGCGAGAAGGCCAAGGCCGTGTCGGAGGACATGGCGGACGCGTTGCGTGACGCCTATGCGAACAACGCCAGGGGCGCAGCCGACTACGGGCTCAAGATGATCGAGATCTCGAAGGTCAATACCGCCTCCGCGCTCGATTTCGTCTCGCATCTCTTGGGCAGCAAGTCGATGACGGACGTCTTGACGGTTTCGGCAGCAGAAGCGCGCAAGGCGTTGGAGACCACGGCGGTCCAGAACCGCGAGCTTTGGGAGCTTGCCTCGAGACTCGCAAGGGAAACCGGCGAACCGATCAAAAACCAGGTCGCCAAAGTTTTCCGGCAGACCGGCTGAAGCGCAGGCCAACTCACGGTCCAAGGGTTCCTCCAAGGAGGGGATCCGGCCGGTTGGAAAACGCCCACCCGACGAGCATGCCGCCCCATGCTCTCTCACAACGGACAGGTGCTAGCCCCCCGCTTATCCGCACCGACGAGAGGCGTCACCCAACCGGCCGGGCTTCTTGGCCCAGCCCGATAATCACCACGCGACAGAACAAAATTCGAGGGAGGCTTACATGGGGATGGTCATGGTCAAATGCCCGCAAACCGGGCGCGCGATCCCGACCGGCATCAAGACCGATCACGAGAGCTTCCAGCGCAGCGCGGTGTTCTTTTCGCGGACCCGCTGCCCAACCTGCCGCACCGAGCACGCGTGGTTCGCGCGGGACGCCTGGGTCCAGGAGTCGAGTTCGATAGGGCTGGATTGGGTGCGCAGTCGCTGTGCGCCTTCGCAAGTGTGATCTTGGCTGAACCTCGCCGGTCGCACAGATGATCGGTGTGGTGGAGCCTCTCCCTTTTTCTCGGGAGAGGCTCGCACGTAGCCTGGCAAGAAGAAAATCAGCTCGGCAGCATCACAGTGTTGATCACTTGGATGACGCCGTTCGACTGCATGACGTTGGAGATGGTGATCTCCGCAGTGTCGCCCTTGGCGTCAGTCAGCCAGAGCTTGCCGTTCTTCTCCGTAACGGTCAGCGGCTCGCCTTCGGCTGTCTTGAGTTCGGCCTTGCCGCCGCCGGCCTTGATCTTCTCGCGCAAATCCCGCGTTGTCAGCCGGCCCGGCACGACATGATAGGTGAGGATGCTCTTGAGCTTGTCCTTGTTCTCGGGCTTGAGCAGCGTCTGCACGGTGCCGGCCGGCAGCTTCTTGAACGCCTCGTTGGTCGGCGCAAACACCGTGAACGGACCGGGCGATTCAAGCGTCGGCACGAGCCCGGCGGCCTTCACGGCCGCAACAAGCGTCGTATGATCCTTCGAGTTCACCGCATTCTGCACGATGTTCTTCGACGGATACATCGCGGCGCCTCCGACCATTTTGGTCATTTCCTTCGCGAAGGCGGGAACGGTGGCAATCGAGCCGAGGCCGAGCGCAAGCGCGGCGCCTGCGGCTAAGGCGGCGGTACGAATAGATGTGGAACGAATAGGCCTCATGGGGCAACTCCGTTTGCTCTGTTTGGCGTCCCATCGTGGAGACGTGAGCAGTTACGGAGCCGACGCCGATGCGGATGCAGGTCCGGATTAAAGATTTTCGAGCTTACCGGAGGCAATCACCGGACCCGTCGGCCGGCCGGTCGGCGAGCCGCCGGGCGGTTCCAGTGACACCGCAAGAACCGAATTGCGGGCGGCAAGCTTCGAAAGCTCCGCCGGCAAGGCGAGGGTCACGGTATGGTCCGCCCGCAAGAGGCCCAGCGGCCGCGGCTTGCCGTCCGACGGGATCAGCCACAACTCGGGCACGCGGCCATTGCCGTCGTCGGAAAAGGCTGCCGGCATGACGGCGATGGTGCTGCGTTTGTCGTCGACGGTCGCAACGAAATGGTGGTGACCACCGCCGTCGATTGCCGCAACCAGCGGCTCGCCGCCCTTGAATGAGCCGAAATAGACAACGAGTGCGAGGCAGGCGGCGGTGAACGCACTCACGAAGCCGAACCCGCGCCAGAATGCCAGACTGGACCAAAGTCTCGGCCGCGTCTCCGATGGCGGGGGAAGAGCAGTGGCGATGCGGCCCCAGACTTCCGGCGGCGGCGAAACCTCGTCGATTTCAGCGGCTAACGGGGCGAGGCGCTCTTCCCAAGCCGAGATGAGACGTGCGAAAGCGGGCTCGCGGGCGAGGCGCCGTTCGGCCGCGGCCCGCTCGGCGCCCGACAGCACGCCGAGCGCATATTCGGCAGCGACCAGTTCGTCCTCCCGTGGGCCGCTATGGTCGTGGGTGTCGCTCATTGCTCGAGACAGGCCTTCAGCTTGATCATGGCGCGACGGATGGTGCTTTTCATGGTGCCGAGCGGCACGCGCATTCGCGCGGCCAGTTCCTCGTAGGTATTGCCGTCGAAAAACGCGGCGCGCAGGGCAGTGCGTTCGCGCTCGGCGAGAGCGTCGAGGCAAACGTGCAGCTTTGCATTGGCTTCGTCCTCTTCAAGCGCGCTGTCAGCGCCGGGCGCAGGATCGGCGACATCGGTCGCCGTCTCGATCGTTTCCATACGACGGTTTCGTCCGGCCGCGCGGAGCCGGTCGATGGCGCGGTTCCGAGCAATGGCGACCAGCCATGTTATCGGACTTGCCCGCGTGGGATCGAAGGCGGACGCCTTTCGCCACACCGTCAAATAGATCTCTTGCAAGACATCCTCGGCCTCGCTGCGCTCACCCAAGATACGTAATGCAACGCCAAAAAGCTTCGGCGAGGTCAGCCGATAAACCGTTTGCAGCGCCGCGCGGTCGCCCACTGAGATCTGCGCGAGCGCCGCGACGATGAGGCTGCGGTTGGCGTCGAGGTCCATCAGCGAGCCGGCACCGAGCCACGTCGCTTCGAGGCACCTAAGATACTTCGACAGACCCAGTTGGCCACGCCCCAGCCCCCCTCGCAAACCGCTAGTCTACACCCCAGCGGGTGCATTGCCAAAGCCACCGGTATCCGACCGTTGGAAAGTGCCTGAATAGCCACTCTGTTACGGATTGCGCAAAACTTCCGCGGCAAGAGCCCTCGTGATCGGCCGGCCCAGGCGGAGGGCTTCGCGATCGAGGAGGGCGACCGTGTCGCGCGCGGCGGCATAGGAGCGCTCGATCCGGCTGGCGAGATAGCTCACCATCGGCTCGTCTACGGTCAGCTGACGATCCGCGCAGTATTTCACGATCAATGCGCGGAACAGTTGATCATCGGGCGGCAGCAGGGAGGCCACCGGCAGCGCGCGCAGCCGGGAACGCAGATCGCGCAGTTCGACATCCAGGGCCGAGGGCGGCACGCGCGAGGTCAGGAGCAGGAAGGCGGACTCCTCGCGCGCCAGGTTGAGGAGGTGAAACAGCGCGCGCTCGTCGAAAGCCCCCAGCCGCAAATCCTCGACAACCAGCGCGCCGGTTGCAAGCGCGCTTGGCACATCCATGGTCGAGAGCGCGTGGGCGGCGGTGGAGCGTGCGCCGGACTGCTCCGCCCAGATCGCCGCGAGATGGCTCTTGCCCGAGCCTTCCGGCCCGACCAGCAGCATGGTGCGGCTCGGCCATTCCGGCCATGCGTCGATCAGCGCCAGCGCTGCCGCATTGGCGGGACCTTCGAGGAAATTATCGCGGGTCAGGCTCTCTTCGTGTGGCAGCACAAAGGCTAGTTGACGCGGATGAACGTGGCCGGCCACGCAAGTCTCCATGCCGGAAGCAGCCGGCGCTGGATCATGATCCGATTGGACGGAATCGGATCATGATCTCATCTCTCTACTTGAGCATGATCTTTCGGAAAACCGGTTCCCACTTTTCCGGATCATGCTCTGATGTTCAAATCAGCCGAACGGTCACTTCACGTCGATCGTGTTCATATGCCGCGCCCATTCCACGAGATAGAGCGAGACGGAGGCCAGCGAAAACACCGTGACGATGCCCATCAAGATCAGATCGTAAGGGCGGGGGTTAAAACCGAAGGCGAGCGAAGCCAGCACCAGGGCCGCCAACGCCACCTGCGCTACCGTGTTGATCTTCGACACCATCAGCGGCTTCATTGGAATCGGCTTGCCGAACAACCATGACACAATCACGGCAGAGACGATCATGATATCGCGCGACACCACCAGGATCACGATCCAGCGCGGAATGGCGCCCCAGATTCCGAGCGCGACGTAAATTGAAACAAGCAGCGCCTTGTCGGCGAGCGGGTCCAGCATGGCGCCCAGTTCGCTGGCCATGTTGAAATGCTTCGCCAGGAATCCGTCGACCCCATCGCTGACGCCGGCGATCACGAAAACGCCGAAGGCGATTTCCATCTGGTTGGAGGCGATCGCCCAGATCACGATAGGGACCAGCAGAATGCGGCCCAGGGTGATAACGTTCGGAATACTCACGCGGCGCTTCCCGGAAACCCGCCAGCTTCGAAAGATACGGCTTTTTGCAGTCTAAGCCGGTTGTTATCTACACATAGTATAGACGCTGCCCGCTTGCGAGCCATTGCACCCGGACGAAATCCGACGTAACCCAGCCCCAATCCTAAGGCGCGCGCCGCCGCGCTTTAGCCTATTGTTGAGCATGGTCCTTCCGGAAACCGGTCCTCACCCCTCGATCCATTTGCGGGACAGGTCTTCCGTACCATGCTTGCTGTGGAATTGGGCATGACCGAGCGCAAGAACGGCCTCACTTACGCAGATTCGGGCGTCGATATCGATGCAGGCAACCGGCTGGTCGATCTGATCAAGCCGATGGTTCGCGCCACTGCGCGCGCCGGCGCCGATGCCGAGATCGGCGGCTTCGGCGGCCTGTTTGACCTGAAGGTGGCCGGCTTTGTCGATCCCGTCTTGGTGGCGGCGACGGACGGTGTCGGGACCAAGCTCAAGATCGCCATCGAAACCGGTTTGCATTCCGGAATCGGCATCGACCTCGTGGCGATGAGCGTCAACGACCTCGTGGTCCAGGGCGCCGAACCCCTGTTCTTTCTGGATTACTTCGCCTGCGGCAAGCTCGAACCGCAGGCCGCCGCGGCGATCGTCGCCGGGATCGCCGAAGGCTGCCGCGAATCCGGTTGTGCGCTGATCGGGGGCGAAACGGCCGAGATGCCGGGGCTCTACAAGGACGGCGATTACGATCTTGCCGGCTTTGCGGTCGGCGCGGCCGAGCGCGGCCGGCTGTTGCCGCGCGGCGACATCGAGGCAGGCGATGCCGTGATCGGCCTTGCGTCGTCGGGCGTTCATTCCAACGGCTATTCGCTGGTACGCAAGATCGTCGCGCAGTCGGGGCTCGGCTTCGACGCGCCGGCGCCATTCTCGCCGGTGATGACGCTTGGCGGCGCGCTGCTCGCGCCGACCAAACTCTACGTCAAATCGTGCCTGCGCGCGATCCGCGAGACCGGCGCGGTGAAGGGGCTCGCCCATATCACCGGCGGCGGATTCACCGACAACATTCCGCGCGTGCTGCCGAAGCAGCTCGGCGTCGGCATCGATCTTGCGCGTCTGCCGGTGCTGCCGGTCTTCAAATGGCTGGCGGAGGAGGGGCGCGTTGCCGAGCTCGAACTCTTGCGGACCTTCAACTGCGGCATCGGCATGATCGCGATCGTCAGCGCGGATGCGGTCGACGCGGTCAGTTCGGTCCTCAGCGCGAGCGGCGAAACTGTGACCCTGCTCGGCGAAGTGATTCCGGCCGCGGGCGAGCATCGCGTCGTCTACAACGGCCATCTCGACCTTTCCCGGTGAACCCATGAAACGCCGCGTCGCCATTCTGATCTCCGGGCGGGGCTCAAACATGGCCGCGCTGATCAAGGCCGCCGCGGCCTCGCACGATTTCCCGGCAGAGATCGCGGTCGTGATCTCGAACCGCGCTGATGCGGCGGGCCTGGAAAAGGCCAAGGCGGCCGGCGTTCCCACCGCCGTTGTGGAGAGCAAGCCGTTCGGCAAGGACCGGGCCGGCTTCGAAGCTGCGTTGCAGGCAACGCTCGACGAGTGCCGGATCGAATTGATTTGTCTCGCGGGGTTCATGCGATTGTTCACGGCGAGTTTCGTGCAGCGTTGGTACGGAAGGATGCTCAACATCCATCCATCGCTGCTGCCGTCGTTTCCCGGGCTCGACCCGCACGGCCAGGCGCTGAGCGCCGGCGTAAAAATCTCCGGTGCCACCGTCCATTTCGTGATTCCCGAGACCGACGCCGGCCCCATCTTGATGCAGGGCGCCGTCTCGGTCAGCGATCACGACAGCGCCGATACGCTCTCAGAGCGGATCCTCGAAGTCGAGCACCGCATCTATCCGGATGCGTTGAGGCTACTGGCAAGCGGCCAGGCTCGTCTTGAGGGTGACATCTGCAAGACGGTTGCGAGCGCTGCGTCAGGCAATTTTCTGATCTCGCCCGTTGTCGGCGAGTGAGCAACCGTACCGCGCTAGGGCGCGATACCATCGCGCTCTAGATTTTTGTCTGAGCATGATCTCCGCGCAAACGCCTCGCGTTTGTCGCGAGGGAAAGCCGCTTCAGACTTTTCAAGATCATGCGCCGATGGCGACAGCGTCAGGAGACCTTCAGGTTTTCGGCCGACATCTTGCCGCGGTTCTCCACGAGGTCATATTCCACGACCTGGTTTTCGTTGAGGGTGGTGAGTCCCGCGCGCTCGACGGCCGAGATATGGACGAACACGTCCTTGTCGCCGCCCATCGGCTTGATGAATCCGTAACCCTTGGTCGGGTTGAACCATTTGACGGTGCCTTTTTGCATCGCCATCGCTTGTCTCCTCGTCTAGACGAAAAAAAGACGCGCCACGCAATCAAGCGTGTCACGCCGCAAACGGGCTTCCGGAAGTCTGCTCAGTTTCCGAGTCTTGGGTCTCAACGTCGCGAAACACACAGTCGAACGGCCAATTCCGATTGTGCGGGGATTGCAACACGAAATTTGGAACTTAGCAAGCTTCCGGCGCCGCTCTCGGAGTCCCGCTTCCACGGCAATCAACCGTGGGTCGGGCGGAAACCGGTCACGTCCGGTTGACGCCGACCACGCGGCCGCGCTCGATCGCGAGCGCCAGTTGCCCATGTTTCAGCGCGAGCGCGGCTTCGCCGAACAATTCCCGCCGCCAGCCCTGCAGGGCCGCCACATCGGCCTGGGCGTGTCGACCAGCCTGCAGCCCAACCCGGCCTTCGCCGACTGGTGGTCGGCGTGGGGGATG
>Ga0134125_10008856_pt1 | contig 11357 bp, 15 predicted proteins | sample KB31751_FD_96464 | JGI IMG/M metagenome (GOLD analysis project Ga0134125, IMG submission 96464) | Terrestrial soil microbial communities with excess Nitrogen fertilizer from Kellogg Biological Station, Michigan, USA - KB3-175-1 | ecosystem: Environmental > Terrestrial > Soil > Unclassified ...
AGCCCGGTAAGGGAGAGATTTATGCCTTTTATCGCAGTCCACATTGCCCGGGGGAGGCCCCTGGAAAAGCGCCGGCGTCTTGCCGCTGCCATCACCGAAGCGGTGACGGAGATCCTCGAACTTGAAAGGGGTGCAACGCAGGTTCTGATCCACGAGCATGATCGCGACAATTGGGCGGTTGGAGGCGAGCTGTTGAGCGAACGCCAAAAGACGTCGGAGCTTCTGGATCTGGATGCTCTCTTCAAGAAACCAGTCAGCAGAGCCGCCCGGAAGGCGGGCTCTAAGGCTTCACTCCGAACAGCACAAGCAAAACCACGATCACGACGATGAGCGCTGCGATCCAGGCGACCGACAGCAAGCCGGTTCCTGTCTTGGGGGGTAACGTCTGCCTTCGAGTGACCGCGATCTGCACCTCAGGATCGGGAGTCAATACCGGCACAGCAAGGGTGGTAGCGAAGCGTTTGAAAAAATCGTCGGCGATCTGTCTTGCGGCACCGTCGATGAGACGCTGTCCGATTTGTGCCAATTTTCCCCCTACCGAGGCCTTTGCGGTGTACGTCAATACTGTTCCGGTTCCTTCCGGAGTGAGGACGACTTCGGCATCTCCCTTGGCGAAACCGGCGACTCCTCCCTGACCTTCGCCACCAATTTTGCAGCGGCGGGGCGGATCAAGGTCTGACAACGTCACTTTTCCTTTGAACGTTGCGCTAAGGGGTCCGATTTTCAATTTTACCGTCGCGACGAAATCCGTAGGACTAGTCTTTTCCAGCTGTTCGCAGCCGGGAATACAAGCCTTGAGAATTGCGGGGTCGTTTAGGGCGTCCCATACCGTTTGTGGCGCGGCATCGATCGCATAGCGCCCCGTAAAGTCCATCGAATCACTCTCCAACTACGCAGCCCAAGAAGCCCTATAGCCTCCTTGTCCCCTCCCTCAAATAGGGGGGTATCGGCGCCGGCTCCGGCCATGACAAATTCTGCGAAGGCCTGAGGAGATCAAGTTTCGTTTTGACCCTAGAACATGGAACACGACATGAGTGGACGCGTAGCAGACTCGCCTGACACAGCGGATGGCGCACTTGAAGTCATCGGCTCAATAAAATGGTTCGACATGAACAAAGGATATGGCTTCATCAAACCGTCAAACGGTCTCGAGGGGGATATACTCCTGCATCAGACCTGTGTTCGTCAGTCCGGATTCAAGGCGGCATATGAGGGCGCGCAGGTCGTCTGCGAAGCGGTCAAGGGCCCCCGGGGGTTGCAGGCGCGCCGGTTGATCTCGTTGGACAATTCGACCGCACAACCGTCTCCGGCCGCCGCAGCGCGGTTGGATCGATTTGTGGCCGAACCAAAAAGCTTACCCTTTGACGCTGTTGTCAAATGGTTCAATCGTGGGAAAGGCTACGGATTTGTCACCCGGGGTCCAGATACACCCGACATATTCGTTCACATGGAGACTCTGCGTCGCTTCGGAATCCGCGAACTGAGACAGGGTCAGCGCGTCAGGGTCCGCACGGGAGACGGGCCAAAGGGCGAACTTGCCGCCGAAGTCGTGCTGGTCGATCCTTAGAGCGCAGCATCTGGGTCCAGCGTATGTCCGGCATCGCGTCGCGCCTCCAGGCGTTCCAGGCTGATGTTCCCCACTGGGTCGATCTCCTGGCCCAGGTACCAGCGCGGAACGTCCTAAGGCATGACACGGCTCACCCGGCGTTTCATGGCTGCATCGACTGGCATTCTGCCTGTCATGCGACCTGGGCACTTCTTGCGCATCGAGCGGTGACGGGCGACGCGCGCTATGAGGCAATTGTCGATGACATACTGATGCCGGCAAAAATCGCGCAAGAAGGTGCCGATTTGGCAGCACGGCCACAGTTCGAGATGCCTTACGGCCGCGCCTGGTTTCTACGGTTGGCTCTCGAAGATCGCATCGTCACGGGTTCAACGCGTTTGCAGTTTGTCGCGCGTGACGTTGCATCCTCGCTCGCCGCGCAATACCGCTCCCGCGTGTCTGAGCCGTTCGCGCGTGAATACGCCAACCCCTGCTGGGCGCTCATCAATCTTCTCGATTATGCGACTGTCGAAGGCCGCGCAGATCTGCTGACGATCGTGCACGATGCCGCATCTCAAATGTTGCCGGCTTTCGATCGGCTTCCTGACGAGACCGAGGAAGAGACCTGGTCCGACTTCATGGCGGTCACGCCTACGTTTTGCGAACTCAGTGTTCGGACTGGAACCATCAGTGTTGCTGCCCTTCGTGATAAGGTCGGTCCGCGCCTGCGTCGTTTGCGGCCGGTTACAAACCCGCTGAAAGACCATCACTATGCGCTAAATTTCAGTCGTGGGTGGGCGCTCCTCGCTTTGGCCCAAGCTGGTGGCGGCGACGATCTGCTTGCGCTTGCGCTCGACCACATCGAAGCAAATCTATGTCGACCGAGCTGGTGGAGAGGTGACTATCGATCCGTTGGTCACTGGGTGCCCCAATTCGGAATATTCGCGTTGCAACGCGCAGTGAAGACAATTTCCAACTTTTGAAGGGGAAGACTGTTCCATGCGTGCTACGACGTTAGGCGCGGCATTGCTTCTTGCGACAGCGGGATGTGGGGGCGCGCCGGTTGGTCTGCCGACAGCCCAGGTGACGATCGACACGGCGAGCGGGCCGAGAATATTCAATGTCGAGGTTGCTGCAAATCGCGCGTCACAACAACGTGGCTTGATGTTTCGACGCGAATTGGCACCGAGCGCCGGAATGCTTTTCGATTTTCACAAGGCGCAATCGTTGTCGTTCTGGATGAAGGACACGATTCTATCGTTGGACATGTTGTTCATCCGGTCGGATGGCACGATCTCGACAATTGCGTCGCACACAACTCCGCTGTCGACCGCGCCCATCCCCTCGGCTGAGCCCGTGCGGGCCGTGCTCGAGATCAATGGCGGCCGGGCTCACGAACTCGGGATTAGCCCAGGCGATAAGATCCATACGTCGATATTCCACAACGACGATTGAGCGTAAGGGAGGTTCTTGCTCCCTGCCGGTCCGGCGTGTATCTGACGCTCGCCGGACGGGGCGTAGCGCAGTCTGGTAGCGCATCTGCTTTGGGAGCAGAGGGTCGCGTGTTCAAATCACGCCGCCCCGACCACCGGCCTGCAGGAGCTTAACGTTATGCGCGCTCGAATTTACCGACCGACTCGCACCGCTATGCAATCGGGCAAGGCTCGGACGAAACTCTGGCTTCTCGAGTTCGAGCCCGAACAACCACGGCAAATTGACCCTCTCATGGGGTGGACCAGTTCCGGCGACATGCTGCAGCAGGTTCAACTTGAGTTCGACACTGGCGAGGAGGCGGTTGCCTATGCCGAGAAAAACGGCATCGCCTATCAGATCTTTGAGCCGCTCAGGCCTGCTCCGAAGGCAAAGTCCTATGCCGACAATTTCCGGGCGGATCGCAAGATACCGTGGAGCCACTGACAGTAGCGTGACAAAGTGGCCGCAGAGTCGCGCAATCGACCCCGTAGCTCAACTGGATAGAGCACCTGCCTTCTAAGCACTTCACTAAGCGATTCTGATGCACTACCTTGCAATCCGCTGCGAACAGCTGCAAACGCAAGATGATGCAAATAACACAACAATCATGGGGTAATTCGCGACCCGCGACTATGCAACTCTTAGTATCGCGTCGCGGCGGTTCGCAGGGAAGCGCGCGCCAAGCTTACCTATGCTTTACCTATTCTCGCTGCCCAAAGCGCCAAGCTTGTCGATGACGCGTCGCGCGCTGACCGTGAAGCTCATCGAAGCGGTGACGTCAAAGGGCCGACCCCAACTGGACCACTTCGACGGTTTCTGCCCCGGGCTGTCGATCAGGGTGACGAGCGCCAAGAAGAAGACCTGGAACTTCCTTTTCACGTCTCCGCGCGACGGCAAGATCGCTCGGCTCAGCCTAGGGACGTATCCGGCGATCGGGCTCGATGATGCTCGTCAGCTGGCCCAACAGGCGCGCAGGAAGGTCCAGCAGCACAAAGACCCGCGCGACCCCGACAATACACCCAAGCCCAAAACCATGGCCGAGCTCATCGAGGACCGGCTGAGCCTGACGCTGCGGGACAAGAAGCGCAGCGCGGAGCGGGCGGAGTGGCGCTTCAAGAAGTATGTGACGCCGTTCGTGGGAAAGATTGCCGTCGAGAACTTTAGAATTGACCCGCACTACAACTGGATCGTCGACCCGCTCCTGAAGGCCGGGAAGATCAGGACCGCCGGAATGGTCTTTCAGGATCTCCGCGCTCTGATGAATTTCGCCATCCAGCGCGGCGTCATCGAATATTCCCGGCTCGCGAAGGTGAAGCGGCCCGACGAGGCGGCCACGCTAACGCGCTACCTGTCTCTCGATGAAATCGCCATCGTGTGGCGCGGGCTGGACGCTGCGCTGCCTCGCGCCGAACACACGCGAACCATCCTGCGGCTCTGCCTACTGACCGGTCAGCGATTGAGCGAAGTCGCTGGAATGCGCCGAGAGGAAATTGATATTGCCGGCGCGCTCTGGACGATCCCCGCGGCGCGGTCGAAAAACAAGCACTCTCACCAGGTGCCGCTGGCGAGCCTGGCGCTCAAGCTGGTGAGCGAAGCGCTGCGGAAATCCAACGGCGACTATCTCTTCCCGGACCGGAGCGGTGAAGGACCAACGAAACACACCGTCGTCGACTACGCGCTCAGCAATGCGCAGAAACCGCGCGAGGGGTTGCCAATGGGTAAGTTTGGCATCCCGCGCTGGACGCCTCACGATCTGCGGCGGACCGTCGGCACGCAACTGTCGAAACTGAAGATCGCTGAACAGGTCGTGATCGGACACGTACTCAATCATCGATCGGTGACGAAGGCTTCAATCACTCAGCAGATTTACGATCAGCACGACTTTATCGATGAGAAGCGAAAAGCGCTGCAGGACTGGGACGAGCGGGTCGTTGCTTTGATTTCGTTGGCGAGTGCGATGGCCGCGGCGCCAGCGATACAGCGCCAGGCGCGGACCGCGTGAGCTCTAAGCGACATAGAGACCTCAAACCCACCGGTGCACGGCGCTCGGTCCACCGGCACGCACAGATCATAGAACTCCCCGATACTTGTGTTGACGCGCCCACTGCGATCGACGCCGACCTGGTTACGGCCTGGATGCTGTGGCCCGATGACCCGACGACACGGCAAGCCGCCTTTGGGGCACATTGCGCTAAGCGCCTATATGAGCAGCGCGGGAGTCTGACACGAGAAGATCTGGAGGGAGCGCTGGCGTTGGCACTGGCCACGCCCGGCGTAGATTCACTTCGTGAGATGACACTTCAGCCCACTGTCGATGGGGCGATCGCCGGAAACATTTTTTTAAACGTAATCGCTGGCGTGCACCGCGGCAAACCCGTGACTTTGGGCAACGAAGTCGGTCGTCATTCGAAAGCGCTCATGCATGACGGCAACGCAGACAGTCGGAATTGGCCGCTAAAATCACAGTTCCCAAACCGGCCGCTACCGACAAGCAAAACCGAGCGGAACCACGCTTGGAGAAAGTTTAAGCCGGTCGCGCACTATTGGGCCGCCATGATCTATCGAGAACTCGCCGAAGCTGCTTCCGAGCCGTTTCCTTGTCGTGTCGAGTCGCTCGGCGCGTTTCTGTCGCGATCACACCAGCTTCTGACGTTGGCGAAGTCTGCGCACCTGCCGCACGCGGGTACGCTCGGAGCCGGTGATGCAGTGAAAATTCCAGCGAGCGTCCGAGTCCGGCTCCCCAAACTGGCGCCGCCCAACTTTGGAGTCGCGAAGTCGAAGGGCGATGGCGTCCTTACCGGAAAAGTTCGGTAAAGACGTCTGCAAGGTCAGTTCATAGCTTCCAGACGCAGCGCAATCCTCGCTGGGCACAGGAGGCTTCAATGACCGACATCGACGCAGAATATCTGGACCAGGACGCGGTCTGCCGCTTCCTTGGAGGCTCTAAAGCGATCCATCCGGCGACGCTGTTCCGGCTGGTGAAAAGTGGGAAAGTCCCACGACCGATTAAAATATCACCCAACAAGAACCGCTGGCTCAGGCGCGAGCTCGAGGCCGCGATCGCACAGAGAGTCGCCGAGCGCGACCAGGTGGCGGCGTGAGCGATGGACACCACAAACGAGCGAGCCGCCCCGGCGCGACCCGGTAGCGGCTCGAAAAACACTTCGCTTGGCGGCGAACGCAAAGAACATAGCCAACAGCATGCCGACGTTCAACCGGTCTTCATCGGCGACTTGCAGAAAAATCAACGCGAGCGAATTCGCATCCAGCTGCGCCAATATCGAGGCACCGACCTCTGCGACGTCCGTGTGTACTATCCCAGTGAGGACGGCAGTTTCCTGGCGACCGGCAAAGGCATCGCCTTCAAGCCGGCCTTGCTGCCAGAGCTGATCAATTTGCTTCAGAAGGCGACAAGAGAAGCCCGCGTCCGCGGACTCATTCCGGAGTCGGCGCCATGACATACCGACCGGAGCGCGCGGAATCGATCGCGCATGCCATCCTCACAGCGATCGGGAGATCCGATGGCTGACGGCTTTACTCGGCGCCTGTTTCAGTGGCTCGACCAGGTGGGCAACGATCGCTCTCTGAAGCCCACGGCGTTCCTGGTGGCGTACATCATCGGCCGGCACATCAATCGCCAGGAAGGCATGGCGTGGCCGTCCCAGGCTTCGCTGGCGCATTCCAGCGGGCTTACCGTTCGCTCCGTACAGACCTGTCTGCATGATCTCGCGGCGCTCGGGCACCTTCAGATTGCGAGCGGACGTGGGCGACGAATTGTGAGCCAGTACCGCACGGTCCTTAAGCGTGACGAAAAGACGAACGACGCTTCGTCTTATCCAGCGCAAAACACGAAGCCTGCTTCGTCAATTACGCCGACTGAAACCACGAATCTCACTTCACCTTTTGAATGCCGCCGAGATGCAGAAAAGGCGAAATCCAGCGTCAGAAAAGGCGAAAAAAACTGCAATAAAACACGAAGCCTGCTTCCTACGGAACCATTTGAAGAACCATCTGAAGAACCATTTGAGCTCCACACGCGCGAAAGGCGCACGAATTCTCGACGGCAAAAGCTGTCGTCGATACCCGACAATTGGCCAGACGAGCGCGATCTCAATTGGGCGGTCGAACACTGGAGCAAAAAGGAGCGTGCAGATCTCATCGAAAATGCCGGCGAGATCGCCGCGCGTTGTCGCGACCACCACTTGAAGGTGGGCAGCCAATTCGTGGACTGGCGTGCCGCCTGGCGCACTTGGGCCATGAACGAGATCAAGTTTAACAAACCCGAAACCCGACGCTCGGAGAACGGCGGCCTGTCCGCGGCGCGCGGCGTGATGCGAGCAATGGTCGGAGGAGACACCTGAAATGGGACAACTACTCGCTCTGAAATCCGTTGGCGGTGACCTTGATCGCCTGACTGCGGTGCAACGCGTTGAGGAGGCATTGCGCGTCGCACACAAGCTGTTTGGACAAATGGCCCATGTCGACACCTACGATCCCTACGACGTTGCCAGGCTTCGCGCTGCGCTGCCACAGGCCAAGGAACTGGTGACGAGTGGCGCGCTCGCCGAGTTGATCGACGAGTTCACGAAAGCGACCCAGAAGGCCACAAAGAAACAAATCGGTCAGAATCTGGCAGCGCTTGTAGCGGTATTCCCAAATGCGGGAAAGTCTGATCTCGGACCATATGGCGCCATGCTCGCGTCCGACGTCGCGAGCAAATATCCAACATTCTTCGCCCTCGAGATTGTGTGCCGACGGTTGCGGCAGACCTCACGCTTCCTGCCATCGATCTCAGAGGTGCTCGAGGCAATCTCCGACGCCGAAGAGCGCGTGAAGAATCATCATTGGGCCCTGGACAACTTCCAACGATATTTGATCCAGACGGAGGCATACCTTGACCAGCGTGAAGATGACCGCGAGGCAGAAAGGCTCCGCGCAGTCGAGCGAGCCGAACGCAGAGCGCGTGACGCTGAGACGACCGGGCGTCGCCTGCCATGAACACAGAAGCCAAATTCGACAAAGCGGGCACGGAACGGGTAACGAGAGATCAGGCTGACCCCGAAGCCATCGTGCCCGCCGGCGCCCTCGAACTAACGCCAGCGGAGCAGCAGGTGATCGACGAGTTCTGCTCCAGACCGCGACGGCGTGGCGCGAAGGTCAAGGTCAAGTCAGTGCGCACGGGGTCTGGTGGAAAGCTAGCGCTGGTACCCACTCATCAGAACGAATTGGCTGGCCACATACTGCTGATGAGCTCCGTTGGGACGGAAGAAGCGGCATTCCTGGACGAGCTATTGAAGCAGCTTTCAAAGGTGACTTCGCAGGGTGACGAGGTCGATGAGCGTGGGCTCAACTTCATGCTTTCGGTCGTGCAGGGCATCGAGCCACGCGACCAGCTCGAGGCCATGCTGGCCGCGCAAATGGCGGCCACCCATATCGCAGCGATGAAAGTGGCGCGAAACCTGATGCAGACTCACACCATTCCTCAGCAAGATGCCGCAGAACGCACGTTCAACAAGCTGACGCGCACCTTCGCGGCTCAGATGCAGACGCTCAAAGTACATCGCAGCAGCGGCGACCAAACCATGCGGGTCGAGCACGTGACGGTGCATGAAGGCGGCCAGGCTATCGTTGGAAATGTCAGGCACGGGGGAGGCCGGGCGCCGAAGAATTCGAAGGCAACCTCATGAAGAAACTTCACCCCTATCATCAAAGTCCTCGGTGCTCGGCGACCTCCAAGCGCACGCGAAAGCCCTGCCAGGCTCCAGCGGTCAAGGGTTGGACAGTCTGTCGCTTTCACGGCGCATACGGCGGCGCGCCAACCGGAAAGCGCAACGGCAATTATCGCAATGGCTTGCATACGAACGACGCGATCGCGCAACGGCGTGCAGTTTCGCAGCTCATTCGACGCTCGACCGAAGTGCTCCGCACGCTGGCGAAGGAGTGAACAGCAAACTGGCATCGCACGACGAGAGGCGCGGACATTTGCGTGACATGATTTTCCTAGTCTAAACATGTGAAACACGAAGCAGGAGAAAATGGTGAGCGACACCAGCCTCGGCGAACTCGGCGCTGCCTCGATCGCGATCAAGACCGACCTCGCGTCGTTCATGTCGTCGGTCAAGCTGGCCAAGGCGGAACTCGAGAAGCTCGAGCTCGCCGGCAAGCCGGTGCAGAGCGGACTCACAGCTGCGTTCAATTCGGCCGAAAAGAGCGTCACAAGCTTCGTCGGCGGCGTCAAATCGGCGTATGTCGCGATCGGCGGACTGCTTGCTGCGCTCGCGGTCGAAAGAGTCGCCGGCGCAGTCAAGTCGACGCTCGAGTGGGCGCAGGCGCTGAAGGATTTAAGCGTCGAAACGGGCCTCTCGACCGAAAAAATCCAACAGCTCCAATACCGCGCGCTTCAGTTCGGTATCTCAACCGACACAATGACGACAGGTCTGTTGTTTTTTTCCAAGGCGCTTGGCGCATTCGAGAACGACCAATCCGGGCCAGGTGCGAAAGCCTTCGAAGCGCTCGGCGTCAAGGCCGGGATCCTAAACGGCACTATCCGCGACTCCGGGCAAGCGTTCGATGTTTTCGAGAAGAATCTCCGTGGCGTCAAAAACGTCAACGAGGCGGCGGCGTTTTCAGCCGAGGTCTTCGGCCGCCAACTTGGCCCACGACTCGCGGCAATGTTGCGCGAGAGCGCTGACGAAACCGCCCGCTTCAACGCAGAGGCCAAATCGCTCGGCTTTATTGTCGGCGACAACGTCGTCAACGCCGCGGCTGAGGCGAACGTCAAGCTAAACGTGCTTTGGGAGACGACGAAACGCGATTTCGTAACCCAGATCGGAAATCTCGCGCCGACGATTGCCAGTCTGGCTCAGCAACTCACCGCCGATATGCCGGGAATCCTGAACTGGTTTGAACAGCTGTTGTTCGACCTTGGCGCCATAGACTCACACAGCCTCGCCGGGATCGACGCCCAGATCGGCGAGACCAAGGACGAAATCGCATCACTGCAGGATCGCATTGCTCATCCCTTGGGCTCAAAGGGCGCCGGCTGGAAGGCATGGCTCGAGGGCGTCTTCGGACAGGGCAATCTCGACGACAAGCGCTATCTCGCACAGGCACAGTCACAACTCGACGCGCTCGTGAAAGAGCGTGATGCCTTCGTCAAGGCACACCCACCGCCGAAGACACCGGATACGAAGGAACCACCAATCATACTCGGCGCATCGAAGGCCGAGATAGATGCCGCGAAGAAGCTCGCAGCGGAACGCTTGGCGCTGCTCGAAAAGATCACAGCTTACGATGCCGCGATGTCCACTGCCGATCAAAAGGCGTCGAAGGAGATGACTGCCGCGCTTGATGAAGACGCAATCAAAACTGCAGAGATCGCTGGCGACAAGAAGGCGATGTTCGCCGCGCAGATCAAAGCGGCGCAGGATGCAGCGGAGGCAGAAGCCGCAGTCATCGTTGCTGAAAGTGATCAGCAGATCGAAGCACTGCACAAGTTGAACGCGGAATACAAAAAGCTATTTGGCACTGATCTACCTGACTACCAGACGCAACTTGCTGCGATTGTCGACGAGACTAGCAACCGCATGGTGGCCAGCTACCAGAAGTCGCAAACCGAGATCAAAGGCTTTGTGCAAAATCGCCTGCTATTCGAATCGGACGCCGCAATACAGATGCGCGATGCTTACATGAGCGCAATCGATCAATCATTCTCAGCCTTTGAGAACTTCGTGCAGAACGGCGGGAATATCCTGCAAACGTTGAGCGGTCTAGCGAAGCAAGTTGCGAGCGATATCTCCAACACGTTCATCAAGCTCTCCATCGAAAACCCGTTGCTCAACGCTCTTTTTGCGGGCCAACCAGGTTTCACGAAGCTGCCGACAATGGGCGGTCTCGGATCTGTATTCGGCAGCGGTGGGTCCGACGTTTCGAAGCCAACGGGCAATGCCGGAGATCCGGTACACGTCTATGACGATAGCACTGCGTTAGGCGGGCTTAGCGGCGGTCCTGCTGGCGGCGGTGGTCTTCCAGGCAGCGGTCTGCCAGGTGGCAGCAGCGTCCTCAACGACCTCTCCGATCTTATGGCCGGCAACGCGTCAGGACAGAGCATTTGGAGTCAATTGTTCGGCAGTTCACTTCTGAGCACGACCGAGCAACTTGGCGAAGCAGGGAGCGGGCTCACAGACATCGCGTCCGCTGGCATGTCGAGCAGCGGTATTCTTTCGTTTTTGACCGACGCACTCGCGTTCATCGGTCTTGCCGACGGTGGACCGTTCTCGGCGGGCGGTCTCTAATAGGTTGGCGAACGCGGCCCCGAATGGTTCGTCTCCGATCGTGC
>Ga0134125_10008857_pt1 | contig 11357 bp, 9 predicted proteins | sample KB31751_FD_96464 | JGI IMG/M metagenome (GOLD analysis project Ga0134125, IMG submission 96464) | Terrestrial soil microbial communities with excess Nitrogen fertilizer from Kellogg Biological Station, Michigan, USA - KB3-175-1 | ecosystem: Environmental > Terrestrial > Soil > Unclassified ...
GATTGGATCAGAAATATTTATAGAATGTGCTTCCTGCATCATGGAATTGAATTGTCTTCCTTTTTCTAAAATTGCCTCTAACCCTTTCGTTTCTTTTTCAAAACCCGGTGAAGGCTGAGGTTCGATACTCACTGCATCGTCGGCAAATAATTCCTGTTGTGCTTTTTCAAAATCACCTTTTTTGCAAAGTTCTGCTAGGCGATCAGCAATTTGTTGAGTGGTCATGATAATTTTTAATTAAAATTAAAAAATATTTATAAAAAGTTTTTGTTTCATTATAGTTTTACGAAATCATGAAAAACACCAGAATTCTGCGTTGGTACTTCAAACACCGGATAAGTGTAAATTTGAAAATCGTCGGCTGTGGAATATCTTTACCGCCTGATTTGGTCTTATAAAAAACAGATGTAACAATATATGCCGTTAAAAGTTTATAATTCATTCACAAAAGAAAAAGAAGAATTTATACCTATAAATCCTCCTCATGTGGGCATGTATGTGTGCGGGCCCACGGTAAGCGGAGAAAGTCATCTTGGGCATGCACGTCCTTACATCACTTTCGATGTGGTGTACAGATATTTATTGTACCTGGGATATAAAGTGCGTTATGTACGCAATATCACTGATGCCGGCCATTTTGAAGAAGAAGGCCGTGAAGCAGAAGACAAAATTTCCAAAAAAGCACAATTGGAAAAAGTAGAGCCCATGGAACTGGTTCATAAATATACCAACCTTTTTCATTGGGCGTTCAGGCAATTTAATACCCTTGACCCAAATATAGAACCAACAGCAACCGGACATATTGTAGAACAGATTGGGATGATCGAAAAACTAATTGATGCGGGTTATGCTTACGTCGTAAACGGTTCTGTTTATTTTGACGTAAAAAAATACGCTGAAAATTATGATTATGGAAAACTCAGCGGTCGTGTGGTCGATGATCTTTTAGAAACAACACGCGAGCTGGAAGGACAGGAAGAAAAAAGAAATAAAGCTGATTTCGCCTTATGGAAGTCAGCACCACCAAAACACATCATGCGATGGAACAGCCCTTGGGGAGAAGGTTTTCCGGGATGGCATATTGAATGTTCTGCTATGGCAACGAAATATTTAGGGCCTCGTTTTGATATACATGGCGGCGGAATGGACCTGATGTTTCCACATCATGAAAGTGAGATTGCGCAAAGTACTATTTGCAATCATACGCCTCCGGCAAAGTACTGGATGCACAACAATATGATTACAGTGAACGGGAAAAAAATGGGCAAAAGTTATAACAACCAGATTACACTGACTCAAATGTTTAGTGGTGATCATCCATTGCTTACACAGCCATTTTCGCCAATGGTAATCCGTTTTTTTATTTTACAAACACATTATCGCAGCACGTTGGATTTCAGCAGTGAAGCGCTGGTAGCTGCAGAAAAAGGTTTGAAAAGATTATTTGAAGCTTTTGAAATTCTGAAAAAGCTTCCTGTTGTTGAAATGCAGGAAGCGACTGATACAGAACTTGAAGAAAAAATAAATAAGCTGGTAGATGAATTTGAAGAATTTATAAACGATGATTTCAATACGGCAAAAGTATTGGCGAATATGTTTGAAATTGTTCCGGTGATCAATTCAATGAAAGATGGATTGATAAAAACAGATGCGATATCTGCTGCTACATTGGAAAAACTAAAAGTAAAATTTACAGTTTACCTCCACGATATTTTGGGATTAAAAGATCCGAATGAAAATTCCCTTCAACTCAATGGAATCATGGATTTGCTCATACAGATCCGCAAAGAAGCGAAATCAAAAAAGGATTTTTTCACTTCTGATAAAATCAGAAAACAACTTGCTGATTTGGGCATTGAAATGAAAGATGAAAAGGAGGGAAATATGAGCTGGAGCAGGATGTGAGGGTTCGGGGTTTGAGGTTCCAGGTTGAAGGTTGAAGGTTGAAAAAAATGATAATATTTAATTTTCAAGTGAGCGAAGTAAAAATTAATCTTACAGTAAAAGCAGAAATAATTTGCATTTTTATTTTTAAATCATGTGATAAACCGATAAATTGAAATGACAAACGAAAATGGCTTTGAAATTCTTTCCTGTTATAATTCTCCTTTTAATTTTACATCATAGGTAATGAAAGTAGGAGATATTATCAAGCAACTTCAAGATGAAGGGTAGTATATAGCACGCCAAAGCGGTAGTCATAAGATTTTTAAAAATCCGCAAAAACCTGATATAAGAATAGTCCTACCTGACCATGGAAATAATAGAGAGCCTTCTATTGGCGTGTTAAATGATATTAGAAAGAAGGCTCGATGGAAATAATAAATTAATTTTAGAACATGCAATATTTAGTAATTTTCGAGAAAGCAGCAGACGGAACGGTGTGGGCAAAAGTTCCTGACCTTGACGGATGTTATTCCAGTGGAGATAGCGTTGATGAAGCAAAAGAAAATGTAAAAGATGCGATTGCATTGTATCTTCAGGATTTAAAGGATGAAGGAAAACCAGTTCCTCAACCAATCGTCTTGAAAGCTGAACTGGTGGCTATTTGAGAATTTTTATATTATGTTTCCATGCGATACTTTTTAGCTTTTCTCTTTTAGTGGCATGTGCTAACAATGTCTCTGAGCATTTTTTTGCGGGTTGTTAAGAAAGAACTATTATTTACATTCATTTTTCAAATCGGGAAATATTAAACCGATGTTTGTAAATTGCCACCTTACAAAATTTAAAGCCTGATGATAAAAAAAAACTGCTTCTTTCTATTCCTTTTGTCTTTTGTTTTTCTTCAAAAAATATCTTCGCAACCTAAGTATGAATTTCGTGGTGTTTGGATAGCGACAGTAGAAAATATTGATTTTCCTTCTTCAAGAAATTTAAGCACACAACAGCAAAAAGATCAGTTTATCAAGTTATTGGAAATGCATAAAAGAAATGGCATGAATGCGCTTATAGTGCAAATCAGGCCCGCATCAGACGCGTTTTATCCATCGCAATATGAACCATGGAGCGAATATCTCACTGGCAAACAAGGACAACCGCCATCTCCTTATTACGATCCATTAGAATTCATGATCAGAGAGACGCACAAACGTGGAATGGAATTTCATGCCTGGATGAATCCATATCGCGCAGAATTTCATGTTGGTAAGTCTTCTATCTCTCCGAATCATATCACGAAACTGCATCCGGAATGGTTTATCACTTATGGTAGTACAAAATATTTTGATCCCGGAAATAAAGACGCGCAAAATTTTGTAGTCAATGTAGTACGTGATGTGGTAAAACGATACGACGTTGATGCGATCCATTTTGACGATTATTTTTATCCCTACAAAATAGCCGGTAAAGACTTTAATGACGCATCGTCTTATAGAAAATATGGAAATGGCTTGACGTTGGATGACTGGCGTAGAAGTAATGTAGATTCCATCATTGTTCATTTGAGTAAGGCCATTAAAGAAGAAAATCCGTATTGCCAATTTGGGATCAGCCCTTTTGGTGTATGGAGAAATATTGATAAAGATCCGGAAGGAAGCAATACAAAAGCTGGCGTAACGAACTATGATGATCTGTATGCCGATATTTTATTATGGCTGAAAATGAAATGGATTGATTATGTAGTGCCGCAATTATATTGGGAAGTAAGCCAGAAAGTTGTTGGCTTCAAAGTCCTTACCGATTGGTGGGCAAGGCACACTTATGGGAGGCAATTGTATATTGGACAAGGAATTTACCGTGCTTTAGAAGCAAAATCTTATGCGTGGAAAAACAAACTGGAACTTCCGGATCAGATACAATTTCTCAGAAAATATCCGCAGATAGAAGGAAGTGTATTTTTCAGCAGCGCCACGTTTGCCAGCAATCCGAACGGATGGAGCGATACACTGAGAAATAATTATTATAAATATCCTGCGATACCACCACCGATGCCGTGGATAGATTCATCAAAGCCGGAACAACCAATCTTATCCTACGATAGTTCTAAAACAACTTTCTTCACTAATTCTGTAGATTTATATTTTCGTGAAAATCAAGAAAATGACCTGATAAACCGTTATATAATTTACCAGTTTAATGATGCCAATAATATCGATGATAACGATCCAAAAAATATAAAAGAGATCATTTTATCAGGTAACAATTTCTATCATTTTATTTTTGACAATATTCCGGCAAACCAAAATAAAATCATCATTGCTGCTACGGCGCTTACAAAAACAAACAATGAAAGCCCGTTGAGTGATTCTATCTATTTGGAAAGAAAAGGAAACGGATGGCAGATTCTGCCGTTTCCGGCTAAATAAAGCGTTTGGGAAAATCAGTAAAACAAGAAATAATGCAAATTTTTGTTTTCACCGGAAGAATTAAAGAGAATTTTTGGGAGAAAGCGTGACGATAATTTGTGCAACATTAAAACGCAACCTTGGGTATGGAAGCGATTAACCTTTGCGTGTACTCCTTCTTAGGATTAAAATATATCTCATCTGAAGTGCCGCTTTCTTCTATTTTCCCTTTATTCATCACTATGATGCGGTTGCTGATATAATGCACCACTCCCAGATCATGGGAAATAAAAATACAGGTAAATCCAAGTTCTTCTTTCAAATCGTTCAATAGATTTAAAACCTGTGCCTGCACGCTTACATCAAGCGCAGATACGCTTTCATCACAAATAATAAAATCAGGATTGAGTCCAAGCGCGCGCGCAATACAAATACGCTGTCGCTGACCACCGCTGAACTCATGTGGATAGCGATTGAAATATTCCGGTTTTAAATCTACCTTTTCCAACAGATCAATTATTTTTTCTTTACGCTGTTTTTGCGTCGGTAAAATAGAATGAATTTTCATCGGTTCATTTATGGCTTCCCCAATCGTTAAACGCGGATTTAAAGAACCATAAGGATCCTGGAAAATGATTTGAATATCTTTTCGCATTCTTCTCAATTCTTCATCCGGAATGCCGGCAATGTTTTTTCCGTTAAAAAAAATATTGCCCGATGTCGGATTTATCAATCTTATCAAAGTGCGACCCAGCGTGGTTTTACCACATCCACTTTCACCAACCAAGCCCAGCGTTTCGCCTTTGTCAACAGTAAAACTTACATCATCAACGGCTTTAAATTCTTTTAAAATTTTCCCAAAAAAATTCCTCTTTACAGGAAAATAAACTTTCAGATTTTCTACTTTCAAAAGAGGAAAGCCGTTTTTGTTCAACGTTGAAGGCTGAAGGCTGAAGGTTGAAGGTTGAAGGTTCAAAGTTGAAGGTGGATTTTTTGACGGCTCATTCCTGATACCTTCGCCTAAAAAATCGCTGATAACAGGAAGGCGTTTCCCTTTCGAAGAAGCGTCAGGCCTGCAACTGAGCAGTGCCTTAGTATATGGATGTTGCGGATTTAAAAATATATCTTTAATCGATCCTGCTTCCACCACATCTCCTTTGTACATCACAATTACTTTATCGGCAATTTCTGCTACCAGCCCCAAATCATGTGTTATATAAATGACGCTCATTTGTTGTTTTACTTGCAATTCTTTAATTAATTGAAGAATTGTTTTTTGTACCGTAACATCCAGCGCTGTTGTCGGTTCATCGGCAATCAACAAAGAAGGATTACAACTGATAGCCATCGCAATCATTACCCTTTGCTTTTGTCCGCCACTTATTTCATGAGGATAACGGTGAAGCATAGACGAAGCATTTGGCAGTTTAACCTGCTCAAATAATTTGATCGTTTTTTCTTCTGCCGCTTTCAAAGAAATGTTTTCATGAATCCGCATTGCTTCTATCACTTGTGAGCCACACGTTTTTACAGGATTTAACGACGTCATTGGTTCCTGGAAAATCATCGATATTTTATTTCCCCTTATTTTTCTGATCTCATTATCAGAAAGTTTCAAAAGATTCACAGTTGAAATTTCATCTTCTGAAAAAAGAATTTCACCACTTTTATATTGTGCCGGTGGTGAGGGCAATAATTGCAAAACGGATAAGGAAGTAACGGTTTTTCCAGAGCCGGATTCTCCTACAATTGCAACCGTTTCTCCATGATTTATCTCAAAAGAAATATTTTTTATGGCAGATGTTGTTCCGGAATCTGTAACAAAATCAACACTGAAATTTTTTATTTGGAGAAGAGGAAATGGCATAATGTAAAGGTGCTGATGCGTTAATGTGCTAATGTGAATTAGGGTTATTTGTTTATTTATTGCAGTCCGCTCTCAGAGAGTTTGAATACTAAATTATCAAAACTTCAAATGTCTTACTGTTAACCCATTATTGATCAATTGCTTCAGCGATTCAATACCAATCGTTAAATGCATTTCTACAAAATTCGCTGTTACGCTTGCGTCACTTTCACTGGTTTTCACTCCTTCCGGAACCATTGGAGAATCACTTACCAGCAGCAATGCACCTGTGGGAATTTTATTGTAAAAACCAACAATAAAAATGGTGGCAGTTTCCATATCAACAGCATAAGCGCGAATTTTTCGGAGGTAAGTTTTGAACGCTTCGTCATGTTCCCATACACGTCGATTGGTTGTGTATACGGTTCCCGTCCAATAGTCAACGGAATGATCACGAATGGTTGTTGAAATCGCTTTTTGAAGCGCAAATGCAGGAAGAGCCGGCACTTCAGGCGGGAAATAATCATTGGATGTTCCCTCTCCCCTGATAGCGGCAATTGGTAATATCAAATCTCCAATTTTATTTCTTTTTTTCAACCCACCACATTTGCCTAAAAATAAAACGGCTTTTGGCTCTATCGCGCTCAGCAAATCCATTACAGTTGCAGCTCCCGGGCTTCCCATTCCAAAATTGATTATCGTAATATCTCCTGCTGTAGCGCATTCCATTGCTTTCTCTACTCCTACTATCTTTACACCATGAATCTCGGCAAACATTTCTACATAATTGCTGAAATTGGTAAGCAGAATATATTCCCCAAAATTTGATAATTTTTCACCGGTATATCTCGGCAGCCAGTTATTCACGATTTCTTTTTTTGTCTTCATATTTTTTATTTGGTATGGATAAAAATACGATTTTAGATTTTACATTTCGCTGCAAAAATTATCATAAAAATGTATAAGCAGTTTCGGCAGCTTTATTTGCTTGCTTTTTAATAAATACTTTTAACTCAAATGATCAAAATCGGATTTCCAAAACAACAGATAAAAATTGAACAACGGGGCAGCATAAACGAAATTTTTGATATCATCAGAAAAAAATGGATCATTCTTTCGCCCGAAGAATGGGTGCGGCAAAATATTCTTGATTATCTTTTAATTTCAAAAAATTATCCTAGTTCATTGATTGCTGTTGAGAAAGAAATAAGGTTGGGTGAATTAAAAAAACGCTGTGACATCGTTGTTTACAACAGAGACGCTAATCCGTGGATGATAATTGAATGTAAAAAAATGACGGCAACGCTTTCTGAAAAAACATTACAACAAATCCTTCGATACCATATCACCTTACCGGCAAAATATTTAATAATCACGAACGGAATCTATTCTTTTGGCTTCGTGAAAGAAGATGGAATATTTAGTGAGATAAATATTTTTCCTGATTATGAAAAATAGGCATCAGATTTCGAGCTCTAAAAAAGCATGAAACTTTATAAAATTAAAAACCCGCCAACAAACGTTGCGGGTCAATAAGTTGAACAGGAAAAATATTATTTAGAAAGTGTTTGTATCCCTTTCGTCAATTTGCTTTTTAAATTAGCAGCTTTGTTTTTATGTATTATTCCTCTTTTTGCAAGCTTGTCAATCTTAGAAGAAAGTTCTGGCAAACTTTCCAAAGCCGTTGCTTTTACATCTATCACTTTAAAATCGCGAATCGCATTACGAGTGGTTTTTCCCTGGTAACGATTACGCTCATTGCGCTTTGCTGATTTACGAACACTTTTCCTGGTTGCTGAATGGTTTGCCATTAAATAAATTTTTTGGGCTGCAAAGATAACGATATTCTTGAGAAAAAAACATGCTTTTCAATTTTTTTATTGCTGCATTTAGATGAAATAAAAAAAACATCCTGGCAATTTTGACTGCGTAAATTCCGTTTAAAACAAATCTTTATTTGTCTGATTCGTTTCCAAATTAATTGATAATGTTCCTTTTATTATAAATTTATCTTAATAAAACTCACGATATTTGCAGTAAAAATTTTAGGTCAGTTTAAACATCCAGTCTCCTGAAAACTCATTTTTCAAGAGAAAAAATAGCAAAATTTTCTTTTAATCATGAAAGATTTCTCTTATATTACCAATTCGCATCCGTCATATATTGAAAACTTATACACAGATTTTAAAAAGAACCCCGAAAGCGTAGATATAGATCTCAGAAAATTTTTTGAAGGATTTGATTTCGCTCTCTCGAATCAAAACGGTCATGCTAAAACACCAGAAGCAGCCACATCTACCGTTTCAACCGCTTTCTCGGTTACCAATCTCGATAAAGAATTCGGAGTTTATCAGCTCATCCTGGCTTATCGCAAAAAAGGGCATCTCATCGCAAAAACAAATCCCATAAGGGAAAGAAAAGACCGGCATGCAAATCTTGCTTTGTCTTATTTTGGCCTTAATGACAACGATCTTCAAACAGAATTTGTAGCAGGCAAATTTGCTGGATTGGGTACAGCCACTCTCGAAAAAATTGTTAATCATTTAAAGAAATGTTATACAGAATCTGTAGGGGTTGAATTTAGCTCACTTAATGATCCTGAAAAAATTGATTGGATCATTAATGCCGCTGAAAAAACATTGCAGGAACCTGTACCTCTTCAGCAAAAAAGACGAATACTTGAAAAATTGAACGAATGAGTGATGTTTGAAAAATTCCTTCAAACGAAATATATCGGGCAGAAAAGATTTTCATTGGAAGGCGGCGAAAGTACGATTGCAGCATTGGACGCGATCATCAATACAGCCGCAGAAAATGAAGTGCAGGAAGTGGTAATCGGCATGGCACATCGCGGAAGATTGAATGTGCTTGCAAATATTCTGGGCAAAACGTACGAACAGATCTTTACAGAATTTGAAGGAAATACGCCAACGGATTCTACAATGGGAAGTGGCGACGTGAAATATCACAAAGGTTTTAGCAGTGATGTTGAAACTCCTGCCGGGAAACTGGTTCATTTAAAAATGAGCCCCAATCCCTCCCACCTCGAAGCGGTAGATCCGGTGGTGTTAGGATTTGCAAGAAGCAAAGCTGATGTGATTTACAACAGCGATTATGATAAAATTCTTCCTATCTTATTGCATGGAGATTCTTCCCTTGCCGGACAAGGAATTATTTATGAAGTTTTGCAAATGAGTGGGCTTCGTGGATTTTGTACGGGTGGAACTCTTCATTTTGTAATCAACAACCAGATAGGATTTACAACCGATTTTGACGATGCGCGCACTTCCGATTATTGTACTTCTGTCGCTGCCGCCATTAAAGCGCCGGTATTTCATGTAAATGGCGATGATGCAGAAGCCGTGGTAAAAGTTTCGCAAATCGCGATGCTCTACAGGCAGAAATTTAATACAGATATTTTTATTGACATGGTTTGTTATCGGCGTCATGGCCACAACGAAGGCGATGATCCGAAATTTACTCAGCCGGGTTTATATGCACTTATTGATAAACAACCGAATCCACGTGAGGTATACGTGAGTTGGTTAATGAAGCATGGTGATGAAAAAACAGCCGGGCTTGCTAAAGAAATGGAGGAAAAATTCTGGAGCGATTTGCAGGCAAGGTTAGACGAACTGAAACAAAACCCACTTCCGTATAGTTATCAAAAACCGGAATTGTGGTGGCAAAGTCTTAGAAAAGCTACTCCCGGGGATTTTAATCATTCTCCGGTGACTGCTGTTCCAAAATCGGAAATTGAAAAATTGTTTCATGCCATCATGACGCTCCCGGAAGATTTTACACCGTTAAAAAAGATTAAGAAAATCCTTCAGGATAAAATTCACCTGTATGAAACAGAAGGAAAATTTGATTGGGCAACGGGCGAATTGCTTGCTTATGCAAGTATTCTGAATGAAGGTAAAGATGTGAGAATGAGCGGGCAGGATGTTCGGCGTGGTACTTTCAGTCACAGGCACGCAGTGGTGAGAGATGAAAAAACAGATGAATTTTACAATCGTTTGAGCCGGATTTCTGATAAGCAAGGTTTGTTAAGAATATGGAATTCATTATTGAGCGAATATGCGGTTCTCGGTTTTGAATATGGCTACGCAATGGCCAATCCAAACAATTTGGTTTTGTGGGAAGCGCAATTTGGTGATTTTGCAAATGGCGCTCAAACAATTACCGATCAGTTTATTTCCTGCTCGGAACAAAAGTGGCATCGCATGAATGGCATTGTTTTATTATTGCCACATGGGTACGAAGGGCAGGGACCGGAACACAGCAGCGGAAGAATGGAACGTTTTTTACAGATGTGTGCTGAATTGAATATGGTAGTAACAAATATTACTACTGCTGCGAATTTTTTCCATGCTTTAAGAAGACAACTTGCATGGCCTTTTAGAAAACCCTTGATTAATTTTTCACCGAAAGCAAACCTGCGTCATCCGGGAAGTTATAGCAAGATAGAAGAGTTTACAACGGGCGGTTTTAAAGAAGTAATGGATGATGAAAAGGTTCCAGATGCTGAAAACATTACCAAAGTATTGCTTTGCTCCGGGAAAATATATTTTGATCTGGATGAAAAAAGAGAAAAAGAAAACCGTAAGGATCTTGCCATCATCAGAATGGAACAATTGTATCCATTGCCTTTCGATCAATTGGATGCTTTATACAAAAAATATAAAAAAGCGATCTGGTATTGGGTTCAGGAAGAGCCATTGAATATGGGTGCTGCTTCATTCCTTAGAATGAATCTCACAACGATTAATTTTGGTGTAATTAGTCGTCAGCCAAGCGCAGCTACTGCAACAGGCTTTTCCAAAGTACACGCAGAAGAACAGAAGGAAATTTTGGATACAGCATTTTCTATCTAAAAGTTATAAAAGAAAGACGAATTCAACTTATTTTCTTGTTTACTGCAATGACGGTTTCTAATTTTCCCGATCCGCAGATTTCATTGTTTTTATTGATCATCTTTGAATTTGATTTTTAAAAAAATGTTTTCAAAGAGAATTTTAATCAAACGTATTTGTTCGTTCGCTGCCGAATATGAGCAATGAATGAGAAATTACTTTTTTATACTCCTAATCAAAACAAAAATCCTTTCAGTTCCATTGCTTTTTGTTCATTTCTCAATTTACCGTAGGTTTGTAACTCTTAAAAAAAATTCATGTCAGTAGAAATAAAAGTGCCGCCGGTTGGCGAAAGTATCAGTGAAGTAA
>Ga0134125_10008859_pt1 | contig 11355 bp, 6 predicted proteins | sample KB31751_FD_96464 | JGI IMG/M metagenome (GOLD analysis project Ga0134125, IMG submission 96464) | Terrestrial soil microbial communities with excess Nitrogen fertilizer from Kellogg Biological Station, Michigan, USA - KB3-175-1 | ecosystem: Environmental > Terrestrial > Soil > Unclassified ...
CGTTCGCGCGGTTGGTAAATGTCCGGCGCGAGCAATCTCGCGACGTTCATGAGCGGTTCGCCGAAGGCGCGGCCATAAGCGTCGAGCACGGCCAGTTCCACGGCGCAGCGGGCCGCGTTCCCTTGAATGAGCCGGTCGTCGCCAGGAGCGGGAACGAGGCGGAGCCTTTCCGCGGCCTGGACGGCGGAAGCGAAATCGCTGCACGGCGGAAACTGCCCGGCGAGGTCGCTCCGCTTGAGCAGGTCGACAGAGAAGTCGATGGTCTCGCCGGTGACGTAATCGCGGGGGACGCCTTCGCCGAAGCCGGTGCTGCCATCGGCGAGGACGCAGCGAACGACGACGTTATCGGTATCGGTGCGGGTGTGGCTGGCGTGGGTGACTTTCCGCCGCAGCGGGATGCGCACGTGCCGGGCTTCGAGTTCGACAATGCGCATTTGAAGTTCCAAGTAGATCGGGCTGTGCCCGACATGCGCCGTCGGGCACAGCCCGACATGCGCCGTCGGGCACAGCCCGACCTACACAAGATCAGTTCGCCGCTTGCAGCCCTTCGCGGCAAAGCCACAAGCCGATCGCCAGGAGTGCCGCGGCGCTCGCCATGGGCAGCAACTTGAACCAGCGGCTGTCGCCGAAGCGCATCGCCCCGGCCCTGTGCGCGTAGACCACTCCGACGCCGAGCATCACGAGCACGGCGCCGAGGCCGGCACTGAACGCGAACAGGAGCGGGATGGCGAAGCCGACGCGGTTGAGAGCCGTGGCCGCGAGCAACAGCAGCACCGCGTCCCAGCAGGGAATCAGGCCGCCGCCGAGCCCCATCAGAAGCAACCGCGTCCAGCCGGCCGTGCTTTTCGCGCTTTCCGGCGGCGGCCCATGATGATGGTGATGATCGTGGCCATCGCCGTGATGATGGTGATGATGGCCGTCGCCGTGATGGTGGTGATGGCCGGCGAACAGATGGAAGTGGTCCGCCTTGCCGACGACGCGGCGCATCAGAAGCCAGAAGCCGACGCCGGCGACGAGCGCCCCGCCCGCGAACTGCAGCATCCCCTGCGTCGAACCCGGCACATTGTTCCCATACGCGGACCAGAGTATGGCCGCGATCAGGATGACCGAACCCGTATGGGCCACCGTGGTGGCGACGGCGAGCAACACGGCATGCCAGACGGTGCCGCGTTCGCCAACGAGATAGGCCGCGACGAGCGTTTTGCCGTGCCCGGGCGTGAACGCATGCGCCGAACCGAACAGGAACGCGGCCAGAATCAGAATGCCGGCGCCATAAGAGGAATCGAAAAGGGCCGGCAAGCCGCGGCGGAACAGATCCGCGAACAGCGATGCATGCTCGCCCTCGGCAACTTGCACTTCGGGTTCGGCAGCAACTGGTTTGAGTTCGCCCTTGGCGACGGCTTGCGGCAGAGTCACGGTGGCCGAGGCGCGGCGCAGCCGTAAGGCCTGTTCCAGCGTTAAATCGATGGCCGGCTTGTCGCGCCACTTCGGGTCCGGTTCGATCGCGTCGTCGAGCGACACACCGCTGCCGGTCCCGCCGGCAGTGTCGAGCGTGAGTGCGAGAATGCCCGGCTTGCCCTCGAACGACGCGTCTTCGAAAGTGAAGGCACGCTTCGGTCCGCCGGGGGGCCAGTCGGCCTGAAACTGGAACTGGAAGCGCGGATGCTCGCCCGGCTCCACGTCGATTTTGGTACTGCGGAACTCCAGAGGTTGGCCATCGCATGTAGCGCGCAGATCGCGAGCGATCTCCGGGGCGATCTTCCTGGCATAGGCCGTGCTGAAGCCGCGTGCCGTCTTGTCCAGCTTCGCGATCTCCTCGGGGGAGAACAATCTGCCGCCGTCGAGCCAGATGGTCAACTGGCTGACTTCGAGGGTGAACTTGACGTGAACGCCATCCGGACCGACGCGTACTGCGACGGTGCGGTCGTAGCGCGTGTTGGGAATGGGGTGCGCCGCGGCCGGAGCGGCCAGCGCGAACAGCAAGAGAACGCCAGTGATGCGCGGCATAAGGTTATCAAACAGGAAAAGCGGCCAATGTTCAACAGGGGTGCGCGCTCTGGGGGCACAGGCATTCTTGCCTGTGCAAAGCTCGCACAGGCAAGAATGCCTGTGCCACCAGAATCCAAGGTAGGCCGAAGGAGGACAGCGATTCATGCACCGAACATGGCCTTCCAGATGATGTCGATCAGGCCGTGGGAGGGCGGGCTGGCGGGGTCGACGTTCCCTTCGCCGCGGCAGGTGAAGCACTTCTCGCGATCGAAGCCTGGCTCGGTGAGAAAGCCGGAGCCGCCGCAGGTGGGGCACTTGAACGGCAGCCAGCCGCGCGGGCCGGCCTCGTATTCGTACGACTTGCTGCCGTGGCACAGCCGGCAACTGGGCCGCCCGCCGCAGTGACAGAGGATCTTCTTCGCCATTTTGGCAATGCGCTCCCCTTCGGGTCGCGGCTAATCCTGTTGGTATCGCTTGGCGATGCGGTCGGCCTCGGTGTTCTTCTTTTGCGCTCGCAGCGCGTCGAGAAGGAGGCCGCGGGCCGGTTCGCTCATCACATCGATATAGAGCGCATCGCGGGCGAAATGCTCCGCCTCGGCCGGTTTCTCCCGGAGCAGCAACCGGGCCAGCTTCACGCGCGCCGGCAAGTCGTCCGGGTCGCGGCCGACCATCTCGCGCAGCGCCGCGACCAACTCCGCGTCCTTCTTGAGCGAGGTATAAATCCGCACCAGATCCGTAAGCCAATCGCCATCGAGCGGCGCGGCCTTGCGGCCCCGCTCGTAAAGTTCCGCCGCCCTGGCTAGTTCCTTCCTGTCGATGTAGAGCTTGCCGAGCGCCCGCAGTAGCCGAGGGTCGTCCGGGTTTTCCTTGGCGGATTCTTCGAGCACCTTCAAGGCGCCGGCATCGTCCTTGTCGCGAATTAACAGCCGGGCCAAAGCGATCGATGCGAGCGGATGTCCCTTCTCTTGCTTGAGTGCCGCCTCGGCGAGTTTCTTGGCCTCGGCGGGCTTGTTGCGGCGAATGAGTTCGCTCGCCAGCCGGGCCATCAGGTCGGCATCGTTCGGCTTCTTTTCGAAGGCCGCCTGCAGTTCGGCGAAGGTCATCGGCTTGTCGGCGCGGCGCCGCGGCCCGCTGCTCTTCACCACTTCATCGACGTACTTGCGGTAGCCGCGTTCGAAGTCCGCCTTGTTTACGCCGAGGGCTTTCTTCAAGACGGCCGCGGTGTCGCCGCCGCTTCGATAGGCGTCGAGCAACCTGGCGACCGCCTCTTCGCCATGCGTCTTCGTGGCGTACTCGACGTAAAGCAGGGCCTGGCAATAGGCGCACGGCCAGTCGTCGGCGCTGCGCGGCCGCACGAACGCCAGCGTAATGTTGTCGAGATCGAGCAACTTGCCGGCGGCATGCCGCTCGCGCAAGACGGCGAGCCACGACGGCGGCCGTTCGCCACCTTCGCTTCGCACCGCCAGCCCTTCCGTCAGCCAGTGCGGCACGCGGTAATCGGTCTGGATCAAGTTGAAGGCATGCGTCAATTCGTGGCGAACGACGCGGGCCCAGTTCGAAGGCCGGCTGCCGGCGGCCTTCGGCGACGGAAACGCGATCACCCGACCGGTGCACGCCCCGGCCGCCGCATCCGGCAGCGACGGCAAGGCGATCGTTCGCCCGCTGAACATCTCGCGCGTGCTGAACACCTCGATCAGCACTTTGCCCGGCGGCTCGAAGGCGAACTGCTTCTTCAACTCGGCGTGCGATTCTTCCAGGTAATCGGCCAGGAACGCCGCCATGATTGCGTCGGTCTTGGCGTCGAACTTGATCCGATAGTGCGGCGTTTCCAGCGTCTGATAAGTGTCGAGGTGTTTGAGGACGCGGAGCGAATTGGAAACGCGGACATTGAACGGATCGGCCTTGAGGGCCGCTTCGAGCGTGGTGCGGGCCTCGGGTTCGCGGCCGGTGCGAAGGAGCAGCATTCCGAGCCCGGCGCGGGCCGCGGGAAGCATCGGCCGCAGTTCCGCGGCTTTCCGCAGGTACTCCTCCGCCGCGGTGTACTGCTTGCGGCTCTCGAGCGCCGCCCCCAGATCGCGGAAAAAGACCGCCGGCTTGGCGTCGAACGATTCCGCTTCCTTGGCCAGCCTGGCAACCGCCTCCGGCTTCTGCATCAAGTGGTAACAGGCGGCGAGGCTAGCGAGGGTCGCCTCGTCGCGCGGGTTAATCAATTTGGCGACGCCGAGCAAGCGCTCGGCCTGGGCCAAATCGCCGCCGGCCAAAAGCACTCCGGCCTTGAGCCGCAACGCCTCCGGATGCCTGGCGTTCACCTTCAAAGCCTGATCGGCGTAGCGCTCCGCATCCTTCAGGTCGAACGAATCGAAGGCCGCGAGCCCCTTGCCGACGAGGGCCTCGGGCGCCTTGGGGTTGATCCGCAGCGCCTTGTCGAATGCATCCTGGGCGTCGGCCCGATTGTGCTTTTCGAGGAGCATCCGGCCGGCGAGGTTCTCCGCTTCCCAGCACGCCGGGTCGTGCTTCAAGGCATCGCGATAAACCTCGTTCAGGATGAAGCTGAACTGCTGGGGGCGGTTATTCCACAGGGCGTTCTCGGCCCCGGCCTGCCCCACGATTAATAGCGTTTCCGCATCGGTAATGGGCTTGTCGGCGTTCTCGGCATCGGAGTAAGCGCGAACGAACCAGCGAACTTCCTTATCCGCCGCCGCGTGATCGCCCTTGTCGCGGAGGATGCGGGCTCGCACCCACCGCCCAAGGAAGTGCCTGTCGTCCCTGGCGATGACGGCCTCGGCATCCTTGAGAGCATCGTCCCAGTGGCCGAGGGAATAGAGCAGGTCGGCGCGATGGGCGCGGAGGTCGGTGTCGGCCGGGGCGGCCTTCAGGGCTTCGTCCAGAGCCGCGAGAGCCTTTGAGTTTTCGCCTTCGACGCGCCAGCACCGGGCGAGGCCGATGGCGGCGCGGCTGGCTAGCTTGACGTCCTGGGCGTGCTTCTCGTACGCGCTGCGTGCCTCGGCGATGTTCCCACGCTGAAGGCGCTCGCGCGCTTCCGCCAGTGGGTCGGCGCTTTTCTCCGGAGCGACGGCAATGGCCAGAGCGACGAGCGCGATGACATTCATGAGGCGGCCTCCCGACACAATCACGGTATCGGGGCGAGGAAAGGGAATCAATCGCGCGGCTTACGGCAGAAGTTGAGAAACAGACCACAAAGGCACAAAGGTCCACGAAGAAGCCAAAGATCCTTCTTTGAAATCATGGTCTCATGGTGGTTCTTTGCGTGATCTTTGTGTCTTTGTGGTAATCCAGGCGACTCCCGGTGCCTCAATGCCTCAGTGCCTTGCCGATAGCATCGAGCATGCGCTTCTCGCTTCCCTTTTCGACCCAGCACCAGTCGTCGAGGTTGGAATCGTTTTCGTTCCAGGCGCGTTCGATGGGGATGTACCCCGGGCCGCATTCGCCGTAGCCGGCAACCAGCACGAACGCATCCGGACGCATCTTCTGAGCCGCCAGTTGATACTCGATGTAGCTTTCCGCGGGGAGAAGCACGATCGCGGCCGTGCCGAAATCGAGCACGGGAAGGTCGATCGGGATGCCGGCGCGGACGCGATGCTTCCAGCTTAACCCGAGAGCGGCGAGGCATTGGCCGAATGGCCGCGGATCGGAGGCCAGGCGCTTGCGCAGTTCCTCTTCCGAGAAGCCGGCGGACTTGCGCGCTTCCAGCTTCAGCGGCACGGAGCGGAATTCCACTTGTGCGATGGGCTTTTTCTGGACCGCTTTCCAGGCGGCGGCCATCGCGGCGTGCAGGCGGTCGGCGAGCACGGGGCGGTTGGTCGGGGCGCCGTCGTTGTACTTGCCGGCCGTGACGTTGCCGCTGCATCCGGACACGTACATCTGGAAGACGCCGGGCGTTTCGGCCTGGCGTCGTTTGCGGGCCAGACCCACGAAATCCGCCGATACGCCACCCTTCCCGTAATAACTCATCGGGTGAGTGGCATACGCCGAGAGGCCGAGAAGCGGCACGTCGCCGTTCCAGAAGCTGAGCGTCTTCAAGAACGGATCGATGGTTCCTTCCTCGCCGGCGCGAATCTTCGGGTCGCGGCTTGCCGACATGCGGTTGTAGTGCACCGCGCCGGCTTCATCGCGATAGCGGCGATTCGACGCAACCCGGTCCACCTTGGCCTGGCCCGTGCCGATGTGGGTGATCGGCGTCGCCTTTTGCATGGCCTTCTTCGCCGCATCGGCGACGCGATCCACCGTCTTTTCCAGGAATGCCAGGTCGCACACCGACCCCTTGGCCTTTTGCTTTTCGAGCAACTGCTGGGCCTCGATATCCGGGATGGGCGCGTCGTGTTGATGCAAGGACGAGAGCATGACGCGAACGGGCGTCGTGCCGATGGCGGCGGCGATCTTGTCGCGGAACAGGTCGTACGCGCCGTTGCGGATCTCGCACCAATCGACGGCGATCACAGCAACGGGTTCGCCGGCGCCTTGAAGGATGAACCCGTGCGCGAACAGCGGATCGACGATTTCTTTGGCCGGCGCGATGCCGCCGCCCATGCACGGATGGCCGAGCGGAATCGTCACCTCGACCATGAATGTGCAAAGCGACAGCCTGGGCGCGGCAACCCCGGCGAACGCGGCCGCCGTCGATGCCAGCATCTCTCGCCGCGTCGGATCGACTAGCGCCATAACAGACTCCATCGAGTTTTAGTCCCGGAACCGCGGGCGATACTTCTTCCGCTTCGCGACACGCGCCGATTGCGTAAACTATACCAGTCGCTTTTTTATCACCAGGAAGGGCCGGTTCCATGTCGCGAGTGTTGTTCGCCGTTGTCGCCCTGTCGCTCGTTTGTTCCCGCGGGATGTCCGCCGAGCCGGCGAGCCGGGCTCAGGCCGATGCCGATCTTGCCCGCACCGCCCAGGGGATGTTCGCCGACCTCAAAACCACCACGCTCGATAACGGCCTCCGCGTCTACCTGCTTCCCGTCAAGAACGCCCCGACCGTCACCACGATGGTGGCCTATCGCGTCGGCAGCGCCGACGAGGAAAAAGACCAGACCGGCCTTTCGCATTACCTCGAACACCTGATGTTCAAGGGGACGGACAAGCTGATGCCCGGCGACGTGGACCGCGCCACCCAGCGCAACGGCGGCCGCAACAATGCCTACACCTCCGAGGACATGACCGTTTATCACTTCGATTTCGCTGCCGACCGCTGGCAAAGCGCCCTCGCCATCGAAGCCGACCGCATGCGGAATATCCGCATCGACGCCAAGCACGAGTTCGAGCAGGAGAAAGGGAACGTCATCAGCGAACTGGAACGCAACGAAGACGGCCCGTGGGATGTGGAGCAAAAGCGACTCTTGACCAGGCTGTTCCCGAAGGATTCGCCCTATTCGCACCCGGTGATCGGCGAGCGCGAGCACGTTCGCAACGCCACCGCCGAGATCATCAAGCGGCATTACGACAAGTGGTATTACCCGAACAACGCGGCGCTCGTGATCGTCGGCGGGTTCGATGCCGACGCGGCGTTGGAACAGGTGAAGAAACTGTTCGGGCCGATCGCGGCGGGCGACTTGCCGAAGCGGAAGCCGCCGACCTTCTTCAAGGAGCGCCAGGGCCCGGATCGCATCGAATACGCGTCGAAGTTCGCCGTGCCCCGCGTCGTGCTCGGCTTCAACACGATTCCCGTCGGCGACCCGGACGATCCGGTGCTCGACGTGATCTCGAACCTGTTAACCGATGGCCGCACGTCGCGGCTTTATCGCAAGCTCGTGGAGGATGAACGGATCGCCTCGAATGTCTTCGCATACAACGCCACCGGCCGCTATCCCGGTTGGTTCGGCGTCTTTGCGGAACTCTTGCCGGGGAAGGATCGGGCCAAGGCCGAGGCCATGCTGTTCGCCGAACTCGGCAAGCTGGGGAATGAACCGGTGGCCGCCGCCGAGTTCGAACGGGCGCGGCGGAAGATTCTCGCCGGCTTCGTCTTCTCGCGGGAAAGCGTGCACAGCCTCGCGGATTCGATCGCACGGGCCAGCACTTATCCGCATGGGCAGGACGTGGCGAAGTTTTACCGCGACTACCTGGCCCGGTTGGCGGCCCTCACTCCGGCGGACGTTCAGCGCGTCGCCAAGAAGTACCTGGTCAAGGGAAGTTCCGCGGTGGTGTGGAGCGTGCCGAAAGCCGGCAAGGCCGGGGCGCGCGGCGCGGCCAGCGCTGCTCCAGCACAGCGATCGGCGCCGCCACAACGCCAACTGCGTTCCGGCGGCGCTTCGCGCAAGGCCGATGCCCCGGCGCGATCGTTCTCGCTCACCGGCGCCAAGCGGGTCGTCCTGCCCAACGGCCTCGTGCTCGTGATGCTCGAGGATCACCGCTTGCCCGTGGTCGTGGGCAACCTGGCCATTCGCGATGCCCGGCTTTACGAACCCGCGGATAAACTCGGCATCGCCACATTCGTCGGCGGGTTGCTCGAAGAAGGAACGACCCAACACAGCGGCCAGGAGATTGCCGCCCTCATCGAGGACACCGGCGGCACCATGAGCGCGTCCGCTTCCGGCGGCAGCCTCCACGTTCTCACGCCGGATACCGACCTGGGCCTCGGTTTGATGTTCGAATGCCTGATTCGCCCGAGTTTCCCCGCGGATGCGTTGGAACGGCAACGGGATCAGCAGATCTCGGCGATCGAGGAAACCGCGACGCAACCGCATCCGCGCGGCAGCCAACTGTTCAAATCGCTCATTTATGGCGACCATCCGCTCGGCCGGCCGTCGCTCGGCAAAAAAGAGATCGTCGCCAGGCTGACCGCCGCCGATTGCCGCGCGTACCAGCAATCGGTGATCGCCCCGAACCATGCGATTCTCGTGATGGTCGGCGACTTCTCGGCGGACGCAATGGCCAAGAGAATCGAAGGCTTGACCAAAGACTGGAAGCCGTCCCAATTGGCGAAGCCGAAGCCGCCGGCGCCGGCTCACGGCACCGTGCTGGTCGAGAGGATCGTCAGCGACCCCGCCGCCGCCCAGGTCCACATCTTCCTCGGCCACCTCGGCATCACCCGCAACAACCCCGATTACTACAAGCTCTTGGTCATGGACAACGTGCTCGGCACCGGGCCGGGCTTCACCGATCGGCTGTCGGCGAACCTCCGCGATCGCCAGGGGTTGGCCTACACGGTGACGGCGACCATTGCTTCGGGCGCCGGCGTCGAGCCCGGCCTCTTCTCCGGGTACATTAACCCGGCCGCCAAGAACTTCCTGCAGGCCCGCGATGGCTTCGTCGGCGAAATCGCCAGGATGTGCGAGGCGGCCCCGACGGCCCGCGAAGTGGACGACGCCAAGAAGTACCTGGTCGGCAGCTTGCCGTTCAAGTTCACGACGATGTCGGACGTGGCCGGGCAGTTGCTGGCGGCCGAGCGCTACGGCCTCGGCTTCGATTTCCTGGAGAAGTATCGCAAGGAGATCGAGGCGGTGACGCCGGAGGAGGTTTTCGCGGTGGCCAAGAAGTACTTGCGGCCGAAGGCGTTGACGATTGTCGCGGTCGGGCCGATCGACAAGGACGGCAAGCCGCTGAAGTGAAGTCGCGTAGCCGCGACCCAACGGGGAGCGCTGGGCCGTTTACTGGCAGGAAAGCAAAAACATCGAGTCAGCCAGCCATTCTGACCCTCTCCCCGTTGGGGAACGACGCGAGGGAATTATCGGTCTCGATTACGGGGCTTTACACACACTGGAGATCATGAAAGAAGCCGGACTCCCCCCTAACAGCCCGGTGAAATAATGCCGAGTTTGCGCTAAATCTGACTTCTCCCTGGAATCCCTCCGACAGGAAGGCTTCGATGGCCAACATGGCTCTCCCTGTTTCCTTGGCTGACGTGGTCGATGAAATGGAGATGCTTGGGGAAGGTGATTTACGCGCCTTCCTGAACCGTCAGACGGCAGAACTTTACAGCGGGACCGACGAGCAGATTGCGAAGGCCGAGGAGAATGACGACGACCTCCTGGATTGGGAAGTCGAGGTCATCGACCGCCTTCGCGACATCCTTGAATCACCCGACTGGCTGGAGCTGCCGCAGCGGAATTCGCATGAGGATTACCGGATAATGGAGCGATTCTGTCGGGAGCGCTGTGAGGGTTTGCTCCAGGAGGAATTGTTATCGGCGATCACCAATCGCGGAGCATTTGGACGGTTCAAGGATGCGATTCACCGTCGGGGCGTTCAGGAGGCGTGGTATTCATTCCGTCGCCAACGGATTGAAGAAGAAGCCAGGGAGTGGCTGGAGGCGCATGGGATAGCCTTTACGCCATAAGGCGTTCGTCCCCGTGTGCGACAACCAACCGTTTCGTTAACCGTTCTTGTACTCAGCATACCCCCCTTATCGCACCGCGGTGCGTTCGCTACAATCACATTACCCTTGCCGAAGCCATCGCCTTTTCGATCCCGAACTTCGACGCCGCCCAGCCTGCGGTTGGCCTGTTCGCGCCCGTCGATACTCGTTAAAACTTCCTCCTGAAGACACTCCCCGCATAAGAGGTAACTCATGAGCATCGCCGTGGCAAAAGGGCCGGCCCGCACCGCGGAGCCCGTTGGCCAGTCGACGCAGCCCAAATACCAGTACCCCGGCATCCCGACCACTTGCGACGGTTCCGAAGCGGTCGTTCACGTCGAAATTGCCATCAGCCAGGCGGCCGGGGCCTATCCGATCACCAGCTCCACGTCCATGGGCGGCGGCTTCAACACGGCGGTTATGAACGGCGACAAGAACCTGTTCGGCGACTCGCTCATGTTCTTCGAACCGGAAAGCGAGCACTCGGCCGCTTCCGTCTGCGAGGGGTTCGCCGTGGCCGGCGGCCGCGTCACCAACTTCACGTCGGGGCAAGGCCTCGTTCTGATGAAGGAGGTGCTCTACACGATCAGCGGCAAGCGGTTGCCGGTCGTGATGAACATTGGGGCCCGCGCCTTGACCAGCCAGGGGTTAAACGTCCACGCCGGGCACGACGACGTGATGAGCGTCGCGGACTGCGGCTGGGGGATGCTGTTCGCCCGCAACGCCCAGGAGGCCGGCGACTTCTGCCTCATCAGCCGCCGCGTCGCCGAGGAAACGCAAACGCCGTTCTTCAACATTCAAGACGGCTTCCTTACCACGCACACCGTCGAAACCGTTCGCCTCATCGAGCACGAATTCATGAAGGAATTCGTCGGCGACCCCAAGGTGAAACTGACGAACCTCATGGACCCCGCCAGCCCGCTCATGTCCGGCGTGGTGCAGAATCAAGACTCGTACATGAAGGGCAAGATCGCCCAGCGCTGGTATTACGATCGCGTGTTGCCAGCGCTGGAAGACGCCTTCGAACTGTTCGGCAAGAAGACCGGCCGCCATTACGA
>Ga0134125_10008860_pt1 | contig 11355 bp, 7 predicted proteins | sample KB31751_FD_96464 | JGI IMG/M metagenome (GOLD analysis project Ga0134125, IMG submission 96464) | Terrestrial soil microbial communities with excess Nitrogen fertilizer from Kellogg Biological Station, Michigan, USA - KB3-175-1 | ecosystem: Environmental > Terrestrial > Soil > Unclassified ...
AGTTCGTTTTCAGGAGTAAGGGATGGCTACCTCCGCCGCCGTCAAGGAAGAAGAACCGGCGACACGTTTCGCCAAGGATCAGCTCAAGTCGATCATCGAGCGCATCGAGCGGCTGGAGGAAGAAAAGAAAACGATCTCCGACGACATCCGCGACGTCTATGCCGAGAGCAAGGGCAACGGCTTCGACGTGAAAGCGCTGCGGACCATCATCCGCCTGCGCAAGCAGGATGCCAACGAGCGCCAGGAGCAGGAAACCATCCTGGAAACCTACATGCTGGCGCTGGGGATGCTGTAGGACTGCGCCTTCACCGCTATTGCTGGCGAAAGCCGGGGCCGGCAGCGTCAGTCAGTGATGTTGGCCCGCGCAATACTCGCGCCAGAACTGGCGATAACCCGCCTCGACACGTTGCGTGTAGACGGTGACGTTTCCGGCCGGCGAGCTTGCGATTATGGCGGGAAGATCGGCCCGCAATCTCTCCAAATGCGAAGGCATCGCTGCATATTTCTGCGCGATTGCAACATAGCCGTCGTCATCCTCGGCGACCCAGTCGTCGAGGCCGATGGCTTTCAGGATCGCTCCGGCCGCGCGGGATGATGCCCCGTTGCCGAGCTTGGCCACGACCGGAACGCCCATGTAGAGCGATTCCCATGTGCTGATGCCGCCGTTCTGCGGAAACGGATCGAGCGAGATGTCGACGTTCTCGAAAGCCAGCAGATGCTCGCGGCGCTGGCTCGAGCCCATGCAGATCACCCTGTCCTGCGGAATACCCTGGGCCATGAAACGACCGACCAGGCCATCGCGCAAAAACGCTTCGTCGAGGGCGAGGTGCTTGACGACGATCTTCGACCCCGTCACGCTGCGCAGCAATTTCGCCCAGACGGCCAGCACCTCGTCGGAGATCTTGTCGATCCTGTTGAATACGCCGAAGGTGACAAAGCCGTTGCGCAGCATGGGAAGCGCGGCAGGCCGCACCTCGCATATGGGCTCTATCGTTATCACCGACGGCAAATCATGGACGCGTTCCGCAAACATATGCCGGACGTGTTGGGGAACGGTCACCGGATCCGCGAGAAAATAGTCCATCGTCTTCAGGCCTGTGCCCGTGCCGCTGCCCCAGGCCGTGACCTGCACCGGCGCCGGCTTGCGCGCGAACACGCCGATACGATTACCCGTCGTATAGCCTGAAAGGTCGACCAGTACATCGACGCCATCGGCTTGAATGCGGTCTGCCAGTTCGTCGTCGGAAAGGCTGAGGGCGTCGACCCACACATCGGCCCGCGACTGGAAAACGTCGGTCAGCGAATCTCGCGCCGGCGAACACGAGTAGCAGTTGATCTGGAAGTTCGCCTTGTCGTGGCATCGCAGCACCGGCAGAAAAGCAAATGCCGCCGAATGGGTCCTGAAGTCGGAGGAAACATAGCCAATGACGATGCGTTTTTGGGGGTCGAGCGGCGAAGCCACAAGCTTGCGCCTTGCGAATTTGGAGCCGATCGCATCCCACCAGTATTTTCGCGTCGCCTGTTGGGCGGCGAAATCCGCCTCGGGAAGGAAATCCAGATAGAAGATCTTCTTTGAGATCGCCTCATCGCAATCCGGCTTGATCTCCAGCGCCCGATCGAAATGCTGGATTGCGGCGGCCGTGTCGCCGAGCCTTCCGAGACACGCGCCGAGCAAAGTGAGGCCGATTTCGGAAGTCGGATTTTGCTCGAGCACTTTTTTGCAGGCGACGATCGCCTGCGCAACGCTGCCCGTGAGCATGCTGACCTGCGCCTTGCCCCGCCACGCCAGCTCAAGCGACGGCTCAAGGGCGACCGCGGCATCATAGTCGGCTTCTGCCTGCGCCCTTCGTCCCAACAGCAAATTGAGCCGTCCGCGGTGGGCGAGGAGCTCCGCCATGTCCGGCTTGATCGTGAGCGCGGCGTTGAACGCCGCCTCGGCGATCTCGTAGTGCCGCAGCTCGAGGTGGGCCAGACCTTTGCCGACCGTGGCTTCGAAATGGCGTGGTTGAAGCGCAAGCGCCCGCTCGTAGCTCCTGAGGGCCGCTTCGTATCGCTTGACCATCATTTCTGCGACACCGCGATTGCAATAGGCGTCGATATCGTCCGGCTTGAGCTGGATCGCGCGCGTGAAGGCTGCAATCGCCGCTTCGCCGCGGTCGAGGCGCAACAGAGCATTGCCCAGATTTCGCTGGGCGGTCGGAAAATTCGGCTTCAACGTCAGCGCCGTTTCGCAACAGGCACGGGCTTCGTCGTAGCGTTTGAGGTTGAAAAGCGCAAAGCCGAGATTGGAATGAGCGTCCGCCGAGAACGGGTCGAGGGCAACCGCGCGATCGAGGATCCGCTCGGCCTCCTCGAACCGTTCGCATTCGAGTACGGAGACGCCCATGAGATGCACGGCGTCAAAGAAGTCAGGCAGATCGCGCAGCACACGCCGGCAAAGCGACTGGACATCCGCATGCCTGCCCTCACGATAGGCGGCAAACGCCGTCAGCAACGTTTCCGCCTGCTTCCGCATTTTCTTCTGCAGCTTCGCGTTCTGGAAGGCGCGGGAGCCGACGGTGCTTTGCAAGGCCTGAATTCTCCGAATCTTTCGCGGGGATTCTAGCACAGGCGAGCAAGACCACTAGAGCGCGCGGAGATCAGGTTGAATCCTGTCGCGCTCCAAGCCTTGTTTGCGCATGGTCTTGGGCGAGAGCGGCGCTACGGCCGCTTACTGCAGCAGTGCAGCACGCAAGGAGAACGGCGCGATCTTAAGCTTGGTGGTCGCCGACCCCGAGAAGTGATCAGTGGAGAGCCCCTGCATGGGATCGTCGGAGAAGCCCATCGAGATCGAGGTCTGCGGTTTCACGAAGAACGCCCGCATCTGGGTCATGTCGGTGTCGCCCATGACGGTCACCGACATCCCGGTGGTCACGCTCGGCGCCAGCATCACGATGCGGAGCCAGACGTCGTCGCCCCTGGCGGCAGAAATTCGCGCGGCGTCGACGATCTGATTGCTCGGCCCGGATGAACCAGGGGTGGCAACCGTGTTGATCTCGGCGGCCACATCCAGGTTGCGCGGCGCCGCAAGGCGGGTCGTGCGTGAGATCGGCGCGGACACGGCGACGATGTTGGCGCGATCGATCGGGGATGAGGCCGGCGGCGCGTAAGCCATCGCCTGGTAGGGTGCCGATGTGCTCGCGGTCGACTGCGGATCGACGGCTTCAAGCGCCTTGCGGGCGGCGACCGCGGCGATCACCTGGGCGGCCGTTTCCTGCTTCGACGCGCTCGCGCTGTCGCCCCAGAAGCCACGGGCACTGATGATGTCGGCCGGCGTCTGCGGCCTGGACTCAGCCGCATCGGCCACGGCCGGCTTCGCCTTCAACGACCCCACAGCCTGGGCGTCTGCCGAGGCAAGCTGCAATGCGGCAGGCATTCGCGGCTTCGCGCCCGGCAGCAGGGCGGGAGCGGATGGCCTCGCCGCGGCGGCCACCGTCTCGGGCTTCTCGTCGACGGCCGCATCATCGTCGTCGTCGCTTGGCTTGGTGCTGCCTTTGAGCAGCGCGGCCAGGAACGAGGGTTTCGCCGTCGCGACAGCGTGGCCGTCGGCGCGCCTTGCGATATCGGCCTTGGCGAGTTCGTAGCCCTTCAGGGGCACGCCGTCGGTTGGGATATGGACGGTGCGGCCGTCCGGGAAGACCTTGACGAGCTCGTCATGCGTCATCCGCGGCCAGTGGCGGATGCCACCGGTGTCGAGATGAACGAAGGGCGATCCCGAGTGCGGATAGAAGCCGACCCCGCCGCGCTGCAGGCGCAGGCCCGCAAATCGGATCTGCTCGAGCGGCACGCCGGGAATGTAGAGGTCCATTGCGTGGCCGAGCATGTGCTGGCTGAATCGCGCTACGCCCGAATGCGCAGAACGGCGGCGGAGCATGGCGTTGGTGGCGGGTGAGCGGTAGGCGGAGACGATCTGGATCGGCTGTTTGCCGTCCACGTCGCGATAGACTTCCCAGATGATGTCGAAGAGGTGAGGGTCCATCACCGTCTGTTCCTGGGAGCGCCAATCGCGGAGATAGTGATTGAGCTGCTTCAACGCCTCTTCGTCATAGCGCCCGTTGCGCTTGAATGTGACGGTGAGGTCTTCCCCGGAATGGGTGTGGTGGAAGGAGAGCGTGCGCGTCTCGTTTTCCGCGGTCGCGTCGTGGACCGAACCGGCGCCGAAGAGCAGCATCAGGGAGGCGAGGCCGACGCAGACTCCGGCCCTGAAACCCGCGGCCCTGACGCCCGCCATGGGCGCGGACAGCGATTTCAATCGACGTGCGAAGTCAATCAGCACGATGAGCCCACCCAATCGTGGAGCGGTCAAACGCCTTTCGCCGACCCCGGGCGAGGCGAAAGCGGAATGAACGCTCTCTTAAAGCGAGATGGTTAATGAACTTTAACCATCCCGCCCCCAAGTTAGGTTTCAGCTAACCCATCGAGTATGGCGAAAAAGTGCCGGCGGGCGGATGATGGCCAACGTGAAAGGACCCCGCCTGGCGGCGAGGTCCTTGATCTCAAACCGGAATATCCCGAAAGGGGCTGTGGACTACCGGGTGAATATCCGCCGCTGGCTGGGATGCCGGCCGATCGGGGCAGGCGGAGTGGGCGGTCCACCGAACAGCCGTTCGAAGAATGACGGACCCGAAGAAAAGGCGGAAAAACCGCCCTCGTTGCTGGCGTAACCGACGCCCGGGGGCAGGGTATAGCCGGCCGGCCTGCTATAGCTCGGCTGCGAATGCGCGACCACATTCTCCAGGTCCCGCGTATGCGGGGCCTTGAGCATCGCGATCATGGTGGCGTCGCGGCCATAGAGGTCCTTGCGGAACTGGAGCTTGCCCGCATCGTCCACGAACGCGGTCTGGTAGGTGATATTGACCGGAATTGGCGTCGGGAATTTCAGATCGATCTCGTTCGTTCCATACATGCTGCGGATCTTTTCCGGCGTCCAGTGCTCGTTCGGCTCGGTGATGTTCAGCAGGATGGAAGCGTACTGATCCGGATACTGCACCCGCATGCAGCCGTGGCTGTAGGCGCGCACGCTCTTGTCGAACAGGTATTTGTCCGGCGTGTCGTGCTGATAGACCAGGAACTTGTTGGGGAAGTTGAAGCGGATGCGGCCGAGCGCGTTGGCTGCACCCGGCGGCTGCGAGATGTGGATGCTGCCGTCGCGCTCCTGCTCGACGTGCAAGCCCATGCGCTGCAGCACCGTCGGATCCTGCTGCAGGGCCGGCAGGTATTCGCCATAGACGATCGAAGGCGGCACATTCCAGGTCGGATTGACCGTGATGTACTTCATCGTCTCGGTCAGAAGCGGCGTGGCGTGGATGCCCGGTTTTCCGGTAACGACCTTCGTGCTCCAGACCTGGGCGCCGTTCTGCATCACCTTCAGCGTAAAATCGGGGATGTTGAGGATGACATAGGCATCGCCGATCCCGGGCGCGCCAAGGTCGCGCGGCAGCCAGCGCCAGCGCTCCATGTTGACGATCACGGTGTCGATCTGCTTGTTGCGCTTCGGGCTGTTGATGGCGGCAACGGTGCGGTTGTCGAGCACGCCGGTTGCAGGAATGTCGGCGTCCTCCTGGAAGCGGCGCACCGCTGCGGCGACCTTGGCGTCGTAATGGGTGTCGTCGGCGTTCTCGCTGACGCCGAGCTTGGCGCGAAGCTGGGGCACGCGCGGATCCTGCATCACCACTTCCGGCTGCTTCTTTCCCCTGGCCGGGATGTATTTCAGCGCCGGTCCCGCGGCGATCGTGATCACGGGCGCATCGCCCTGGCCGCGCAGTTCGGCGAGCTTCTTCTTCAGCTCCTGATAGAGCTTCTGCGGCGGGTTGTAGCTTTCGAGCGCGGCGGAGGCGTCCTTGGCGCTGGTGACGTTGGTGAGCACCTGCTCCGGATCGGTCGGATGCTCCGGATACTGGATGTCGGGCGACACCTGCGACCAGTGCATTCGGCCGCTCTGGGCCTGGCGCGCATAGTCGAGGGTGCTCTCGGTCAGCTTGAGGTCGGCTTCGGCGAGCGCCTCCGGCGTGCTGGCCGCGGCGAAATCCGGCACCGGGTAATCGCTCGCGATGAGACCGTCGACCGCCGCGTCCTTCAGGCGCGCGATCACGCCCTTGGCATTGTCCGTCAAGGTGCCGCTCTGGGTCCACAGCGGCGCAAAGTCACGCGCGGTGTAAAACTTCTCGACCGTCGTGCGCTCCGCCTTGCGCTCGAAATCGCGCAGGTTCCTGGATGCGAGCAGATCCTTCAGCTTGTCGGCGACCGGCTGGTCGGCGGGCGGGACGGTGCTGATCTTGGTCGGCTCTGCGGCAGGCGCAGCGGGGTTCGCCTCCGGCGCGGTTGGCGCAACTGCCGCTGCCGCAGGAGCGGCAGGTTCAGCGGAAGGAGAGGCCGAAAGCGGCACCGCGGGCGCCAGCGCCGCGTTGTCCGTCCTCACGGGTGCAGGTGATGCAGTAGCGGTATCTGCATGCTTGGTTTCGGCTGGCTGGGCCGCAACGGCAGCGGCGGGTTTGGCTGCTTCGGCCGAGGCTGGCGTTGCCGCATTGGTGGCGGCCGGCTTGGCGTTATCCGCCGCGGCCGGCGTCGCCGCATCGGTTGTGGCCGGCTTGGCAGCGTCGGCAGGTGCCGGCGTCGTCGAGGCCGTCTTGTCCGTTTTGAAATCGGCCGCGGTCGGCGGCGGTACATTGGCGGGCTCAGGGCGCGGGATCGCCGCTTCGATTGCGAGCTCTGCAGGCGTCGCGCGGGGAGCATCCTGCGCCAGTGCCGACGTTGCGGACATCGTGAGGAAGGTTGCCGCGACGGCCATCAGGACGCGGTCAAATCCACCACGATGATTCAAACAGTCTCGCATTATCGCACCCTCGGGTGACACTGCCCCGGCCGGAACAGTTCTGGTTGTTGTTGGGTCAGCTTCCGCGGATAACCGGCTTGCCGATATTGTTCCGTCTGCACGCCACGATTCATTTTGGCAAACGATACACAGGCACCGCCTTACCAGCCAGCGCCTCAAAGGGCCTGTCACGACAAACTGACTACGAGTAAAGCCCCTCCCACAACGATCGTGCGCTTTTGCCACGCACGTCTTCATTTGTCTGTCACCGCCAAGCCACGGTTCAAATCTTCTGAAATCGCCGAGGCTTCCAGTGCTTTCATGGCTCGCTGCCGCCGCTCGCCTGATTGTCGACCGTGGCGTCATCGAGCTTGCGGTAAAGTGTCGAGCGGCCGATTTTGAGGCGGCGGGCGACCTCCGACATCTGTCCCCGATAATGGGCGATCGCGAAACGGATGATCTCGTTCTCCATTTCTTCCAGAGGCCGTACTTCTCCGGATGCCGTCAGCATCGACAGCGCGCCATTCGCATACGAGGGCGCGATGGGTATTTCATTACCAGCTATCACGGCCGGCGCCGACGCCTGGATCGCAGGGGAGACGATCAGCGGCTCGCCGTGCAGCTCGGCGAGTGCCGGCGCATGGGCCTGCGCAAACGGAAAATCGGCGAGGGCGAGCTGGTCGCTCTCGCTCATCACCACCGCGCGGTAAACCGCGTTCTCGAGCTGGCGAATGTTGCCGGGCCAGTCAAGCTGCGAAAGGTAGGACATTGCCTCGCCGCTGATGCCGGTGACGGTGCGGTTTTCCTCGGCCCCGAACCGCGCGAGAAAATGCCGGAGCAGATGCGGAATATCCTCGCGTCGCGCGCGGAGCGGCGGGATCGTCAGCGGCAGCACATGCAGGCGGTAGAACAGGTCTTCGCGGAAATGCCCGCCCTTGACGCGATCGAGCAGCCTGCGATTGGTTGCGGAGATGATGCGGACATCGACCTTCACGGGCTTGCGGCCGCCGACCGCCTCGACGGCGCCTTCCTGCAGCGCGCGCAACAATTTTACCTGTGTGTTCAGTGGCAATTCCGAGACCTCGTCGAGGAACAGCGTGCCGCCGTGGGCCTCGACGAACTTGCCGGTGTGGCGCTCGGTGGCGCCGGTGAAGGCGCCCTTCTCGTGACCGAACAGGATCGACTCCACGAGATTGTCGGGGATCGCCCCGCAATTGACCGCCACGAACGGCTTTGACTTGCGCTCACCCGAGCCATGGATGGCACGCGCGAACAACTCCTTGCCGACGCCGGATTCGCCTTCGATCAGCACGGGAATGGAGGAGGAGGCTGCCTTCTGCGCGGTGCGCAGCACGCCGGCCATCAACTCGGAGCGCGTGACGATGTCGGAAAACGTCAACCGTCCCTCGCGGCTGTGACGGATGCGCTGCAATTCTCCCTTCAGCGCCGACGTGTTGAGCGCGTTGCGCAAGGAAACCTGAAGCCGCTCGATGCCAACCGGCTTCACCACGAAATCGAGCGCGCCGGCGCGCATCGCGGAGACGACGTTGTCGATGCCGCCATGCGCGGTTTGCACGATCACGGGAACACTGATGCCGGCTTCACGGATCTTTGCGAGCACGCCCATGCCGTCGAGGCCGGGCATCACGAGGTCGAGCACGACGGCATCGACGGCGGGCGCATCAGCGCCGGTGAGCAGGGCGACCGCGGCGTCGCCGCTATCGACCACCACGGCCTCATACCCGCATTTTTGCACCATATTCTCGACCAGGCGACGCTGTACGGCATCGTCGTCGGCAATCAAAATGCTGGCAGCCATGGCTTTCCCCGCAACGCTACATTATTTGTCTCGAATCGGGGCACTTTCGCCGATGCCGATTAACGCACATTTAAATTTTGCCGTCCGCTCCGGTTGAACACAGGTTCCCATCCAGATGATCTCGCGCTCCACGTCCGCCCTCCGCAAAAGAAACTCCACCAAAACCGCAATCAAGCCCAAAACGAAAACGGCCGCCAGGACCGGCAAATTACCGGAATGGAATCTGGCCGATCTCTATGCCGGCATCGATGCGCCGGAAGTTGCGCACGATCTCGCTAGAATGGATGCCGAATGCGTCGCGTTTGAGACCGACTACAAGGGAAAGCTCACCGAGCACACGGCGCAGGAAGACGGCGGAAGGTGGCTCGCTAAGGCGGTACGACGCTATGAGGCGATCGACGATCTCGCCGGCCGCCTCGGTTCTTACGCCGGTCTCGTTCATGCCGGCGACAGCATCGATGCCGCGATCTCGAAATTCTATGGCGACGTTTCCGAGCGGCTGACGGCGGCCTCGACGCATCTGCTGTTCTTCGCGCTCGAGCTCAACCGCATCGACGATGCCGTGATCGAGCGGGCGATGCAGACGCCGGAGCTCGGTCACTATCGTCCGTGGATCGAGGATCTGCGCAAGGACAAGCCCTATCAGCTCGAGGATCGCGTCGAGCAATTGTTCCACGAAAAATCCCAGACCGGCTATTCCGCCTTCAACCGGCTATTCGACCAGACCATGTCCTCTTTGCGCTTCAAGGTTGGGCCGAGGCAACTGGCGATCGAGCCGACGCTCAATCTGTTACAGGACCGCGACGGCAAAAAGCGCAAGGCCGCCGCCGAAGCGATTGCCAGGACCTTCAAGACCAATGAGCGCACCTTTGCGCTGATCACCAACACGCTCGCCAAGGACAAGGACATTTCCGACCGCTGGCGCGGCTTTGCCGATGTCGCGGATTCCCGCCACTTGAACAACCGCGTCGAGCGCGAGGTGGTCGACGCACTGGTGGCTTCCGTGCGCGCGGCCTATCCCAAGCTGTCGCACCGCTACTACCGGCTGAAGGCGGCCTGGTTCAAGAAGAAGAAGCTCGCGCATTGGGACCGCAATGCACCGCTGCCCTTTGCAGCCGCCGGCAGCATCGCCTGGCCGCAAGCGCAGACCATGGTGCTCACGGCCTATCGCGGCTTCTCGCCGAAGATGGCCGAGATCGCCGAGCGCTTTTTCGACGATCGCTGGATCGATGCGCCGGTGCGTCCGGGCAAGGCGCCGGGTGCGTTCTCGCATCCCACGACGCCCTCCGCGCACCCTTACGTGCTGATGAACTACCAGGGCAAGCCGCGCGATGTGATGACGCTCGCCCACGAGCTCGGTCACGGCGTGCATCAGGTGCTGGCGGCAAAGAACGGCGCCCTGATGGCACCGACGCCGCTGACGCTGGCGGAAACCGCGAGCGTGTTCGGAGAGATGCTGACCTTCAAGCGGCTATTGTCGCAGACCGGGAACGCCAAGCAGCGCCAGGCGCTGCTCGCCGGCAAAGTCGAGGACATGATCAACACCGTGGTGCGGCAGATCGCGTTCTATTCTTTCGAGCGCGCCGTCCACACCGAGCGCAAGAACGGCGAATTGACTGCCGAGCGGATCGGCCAGATCTGGCTCTCGGTCCAGGGCGAGAGCCTGGGCCCTGCCATCGAGATCAAGCCGGGATACGAGAATTTCTGGATGTATATCCCGCACTTCATCCATTCGCCGTTCTATGTCTACGCCTATGCCTTCGGCGACTGTCTGGTGAACTCGCTCTATGCAGTCTACGAGCATGCGTCCGAAGGGTTTGCCGAATGCTACCTCGAGATGCTGGCTGCCGGCGGCACCAAGCATTATTCGGAGCTTCTGAGGCCCTTTGGGCTGGACGCCAAGGACCCCAAATTCTGGGACGGCGGGCTGTCGGTCATTTCCGCCATGATCGACGAGCTGGAGGCCATGGACTGAGCGGAAAAGGTCGGCTGTAAAACATCTGTTGAACAAGGCGATAAGGAGTGTTATACAGCCGTATAACGCACCTTCGGCTTTTGCCTTTCAAAGGGAGAACGGCCGTGAAGATCGAGATCAAGAAAATCGGCAATTCAGACGGGCTGCTGCTTCCCCGTGAATTGATGCAGCGGCTTGACCTCAAGCGCGGTCAGCAGCTTCACATCACCGAGCTTCCCGGCGGCGGGTTCCAGGCGCTTCCCTATGATCCTGATTTCGAGCGGACGATGGAGATCGCCGACGAGATCATGGAGAAATATCGAGATACGCTTGCGACGCTCGCCAAATGACCGAGCCGCACGAGCCGCTTTGGATTTCCTACGAGCAAGCTATCGCTATCCACAGCCGCCAGCTCCGCCGGTTTGGCGGTGCGCCCGGCTTGCGCGATGAGGGCATGCTGCGGTCGGCACTTGAGCGACCTATCAACAAGTGGACCTACGAGCAGGCTGCGCTCGCCGAATTGGCGGCCGCCTATGCGTTCGGGCTGGCCAAGAACCACGCCTTTGTGGATGGAAACAAGCGTATCGCCTTCATAGCCATGATGACGTTCCTGCACAAGAATAGCGTTCCGTTCGCCCCTGATCCCGCGCAGGCGACGACAATCATCCTCGCGCTAGCCGCCGGTGAAGTCAGCGAGGAAAGTCTCACGCGCTGGATCAGGGACAATTGGCC
>Ga0134125_10008862_pt1 | contig 11352 bp, 13 predicted proteins | sample KB31751_FD_96464 | JGI IMG/M metagenome (GOLD analysis project Ga0134125, IMG submission 96464) | Terrestrial soil microbial communities with excess Nitrogen fertilizer from Kellogg Biological Station, Michigan, USA - KB3-175-1 | ecosystem: Environmental > Terrestrial > Soil > Unclassified ...
GGAAAAATATTCCTGCCGCGCTTCGCCGCTCATGTTGACGAAGGGGAGCACGGCGATGGCCGGCCGGCCGGGGGAGGGCGGTGCCATGCGCGGGGCAGCGGCGCTGCCCGCGGCCGGTACCGCCTCGCTCCCGGGCAGCCGGACCTCGCCGATGAAGCGGACCCCCTTGCGCGCGACGGTGCGGATAAGCCGCTGTTCCTCGCCGCTGTCGCCAACCGCCTTGCGTGCCGCGTTGATATGGGTAGCGAGCGTCGAATCGGCGACCGTGCGACCGCCCCAGAGTGCCGCCAGAATATCCTCCTTGCTGACCACCCGCTCGCGGTTTTGCACCAGATAGATGAGGAGGTCGAAAACCTGCGGTTGCACGGAAATTGCGGTGCCGTCACGCCGCAACTCGCGCGTGTCCGTGTCAAGCGTATGATCGGCAAAGAGAAATTGCACGTCGCGTCCCTGAAGGCCACGTCTCGTCGATCAAAAATCAAGCATATCTAGGGCAAAAGCCAAGACCTCGGCGAAGTCTTTAGGTTTCGCACCGGCTATCTCCCGCGCCTTGCGCTGCCAACACAGAGCCCCATAAGCACGCGCCCCGCCAGCCAGCAGGGCGGCTCCGTCCCTTTATTTTCAGAGATTGACCGAGGAGAACCAAATTGAACGTTGTTTCGTTTGCCCGGAGCCTTGCCCTGATGTCGTTGCTTGCCGCCGGAGCCGCCTTTGCGGCGGACGCCAGCCACAGTCCACTGGCCGAGCAGGTGCGCGCTGCCAATGACCGCTTCAAGGATGTCGCGGTCGCCGTCTCCGAGGGCTATGCGCCGATCCCCTGCGCCAGCGGCGTCGACGGCGGCGCCATGGGCGTCCACTACGTCAACGCGACGCTGATCGGCGATTCCGTCGACATCAAGAGTCCCCAGGCGATCATGTACGAGCCCAAGGCCGACGGCAAAATGGAGCTGATCGCCGTCGAGTATATCACCACCAAGGGGCCGGCTTCGTTCGGCGGGCAGCTCTTCAATTTCAGCGGCGCGCCGAACCGCTACGGGCTGCCGCCATTCTACGAGCTGCATGTCTGGGCCTGGAAGGCGAACCTGCACGGCGCCTTCGCGGACATGAATCCCGCAGTGAGCTGCGAGCACGCGTCGATGAAGTGACGCCGCCGGCCGTTGTCGCAGGCGAGCGGGCTTGTCCGTCATACGCACCGGTCTCTGCGCCATCGTCGTTCAACAACGCGCGCGTGCGGATGCCGGTCGTCGCGTGCGTGTGCGGAGCCAATTGCGGGAAATGGTGCGCGAAATGTCGAAAGAGCTCGTTCAGAGCGACAAGCTGGAGATCGGCGAGGCCATAGGCCGGGCGGCCGATCCCGGCCGCCTGGCCATCATCATCGTCGGCACCGTCGGCATTGGTCTCCTGATCGGGGAGGGGACGGTGCTCTCGGCAGAGGGCGTTCCGGACATCGCCTATGCCATGCTCGCCGTGTTCGCGGCGTCCACCGTCTCCAGCATCGCCGGATTTGCCTTCTCGGCGCTGTGCGGCGCGATGCTGTTCCACATCATGGAGAGCCCGGTCCGTGCGGTGCACGCGATGATCCTGTGCAGCATCGCGATCCAGATGCTGAGCGTGGCGGCGCTGTGGCGCGCCATCGACTGGAAGAGCCTCGGCGTGTTCCTGGTCGGCGGCTTTCTCGGCGTGCCGGCCGGCGTCTATCTCCTGCTGCATCTGCCGACCGGGACCTATCGCGTCGTCATCGGAAGCATGCTGATCGTCTATGGCGCCTATCTCCTGCTGCGCTGGCCGATCCGCGCGCTCCGGCTCGGACCGGTGGGGGATGCCTGCGCCGGATTCCTCGGCGGCATCACCGGTGGGCTTGCCGGTTTTCCCGGCGCGTTCGTTACCATCTGGTGCGGGCTGAAGGGATGGGACAAGGCGCGTCAGCGCGGCGTGTATCAACCCTTCATCCTGAGCATGCAGCCGGTGACGCTGCTTGCGATCTATCTGATGCAGCCGTCTTCGTCGGTGCGGGTTCAACTGGACTGGAAAGCATTCGCGCTGGTCCCGGCGGCCCTGCTCGGCGCGTGGTTTGGCCTGCGCATCTTCAAGCGCCTCTCGGACCGGCAGTTCGAGATCGTCGTCAATGCATTGCTCATGGTGTCCGGTATCGGCCTGATGCTTTGAACCCTTTTGAAATCGCATTTTCACTGACTGCCGGCGGCCGCGGATCGACCGCGACGGCCGGCGCACAGCAAGAGCAAAGAGGAGAATGGATATGAAGCGGTCGTTGACCCGCCGCACCTTCATGGCGTCAGGGACGGCGCTGCTGGCAGCGCCGGCCCTTCGCACGCAAGCCGCCGCCGATGTACCAATGACGCTGCGCTGTTCGCTGGAAACGGCGCCTGCGCATACGCGCAATGGCGTCGTCAGGGACTTTCTCGCCGGCATCGAGAAGGCGAGCGACGGAAGGATCAAGACGCAGTTGTTCGAGAGCGGCCAGCTCTTCCCGGATCTTCAGGTCGGCAAGGCGTTGCTGCAGGGACAGATAGAGATGGCGCTGCCCGGGACCTTCGCGCTGACCGGCCTCATTCCGGATGCGGATTTCATCCAGTTGCCGGCACTATACGGGCGCCCGATCGAGACGGTGCACACCATCATCGACGGCAAGGCAGGCCAGCTCCTCGCGCGCCAGATCGAGCAGCGGCTGAACGCGCATGTGATCGGCCCCTGGCTCGATCTCGGCTTCTTCAACTGGTACTCGACCAGCAAGCCGCTCAATAACTACGGTGATCTCAAGGGCCTGAAGATCCGCAACAATGGCGGGGCAGGGCAGGCCTGGCGGACGCAGTTCATGGGCGCGATCCCGAACACCACGCCGCTGCCGGCCGTGCCGCTCGCGCTTTCGCAGGGCACCTTCGATGGGATCATCACCTCGTTCGAAACCATCGTCAGCGGACAATTCTGGGAATCGGGTATCCGCCATGCGCTCGAGGATCATCAGTTCGTCGGCGAATACGTTCCGGTCATCAGCCTCGCCTTCTGGCAAAGACTGAAGCCCGATCTCCAGCAATCCCTGACCGATCTCTGGCGCTCGAAGATTTCAGCCTACCGCGCCGACATGGCCGCGGCACAGGCCCGTGCGCGCGACACCGTGCAGTCGCACGGCATCACCGTCGCCGTGCCGTCGGCGCAGGAATTGGCCGCGAGGCGCAGTGCGATGATGGACCGCCAGAACGAGGTGGCGAAACTGTCGAACATCTCGGCCGAGATGGTCGCGACGATTTCGGCCGACATCGCCGCGGCGGGCTGATGCACCCCATGATGAAGCTTTGGGATCGCGCCGAGCAGACGCTCGCTGGCCTGCTTGGGCTCGTGGCGCTCGGGCTCGCGCTGTGGCAGGTCGCCTCGCGCTACTTCTTTCCGCAGCAGGCGATCAGTTTCGCCGAGGAGGTCATCGTCTATCTCATGATCTGGGCGATCCTGATCGTGTCGAGCCAGCTCGTGCGCACCGACAGTCATGTCAGGCCCGACCTCGTGCTCAACGTGGCGCCGCCGAAGGTGAAGCGGTGGCTCGAAGTGTTCAACAGCGTTGCCGCCATCGTCTTCTGCGCGGGTTTCACCTGGTTCGGCTGGCAGGTTGCCTCGATCGCGCTGGTCATCGACGAGCGCAGCGCCTCGGACCTGCGGTTTCCGATGTGGATCTATTACGGCTCGCTGCCGGCCGGCGGGCTCCTGATGTCGGTCCGCTACGTCATCCGGCTGGCCGCCTTGCTGCTGCCGTCCTGGCGCACAGTGCTGCCGCACCAGCCCGGCAGTCACGAATTGCCGCGGATCAACTGAGCGGGCGCGATGGCAGGCTTCGTCACGCTGTTCGTCGGCCTCCTGACCACGGGGATGCCGGTCTTCCTGGTGCTCGGTCTTTGCGCCGGCATCATGTTCGTACTCGCCGGCCAGCCGCTGGTCGGCGCCGCGCAACTCGTCATCAACGAATTGAACTCGCCGACCTTGATGGCGCTGCCGCTGTTCGTGATGGCGGCGACCTTCATGCGCTTCGGCGGCATCGCCAATGCGCTGGTCAATCTGGCGGCGGCCTGGCTTGGCGGCCTGCCGGGCTCGCTCGGGCTCGTCACCGTCGTCGCCTGCACGCTGTTTGCGGCAATCTGCGGTTCGAGCGTGGCCACCGCGCTCGCGATGGGCACGATCCTGATCCCGGCGATGCTGGAGCGCGGCTATCCGCGCTCCTTCGTGCTCGGGGTGGTCGGGGCCTCGGGCACGATCGGCATCGTGATCCCGCCAAGCCTGCCATTGATCCTCTATGGCATCGTCGCGGAGCAGTCCGTGCCGCGGCTGTTCCTTGCCGGCATCCTGCCGGGGCTGCTGCAGGCTGTCGCCTTCTTCCTCTGGGTCCTGTTCGATGCCCGCCGCCGCAACTTTCCGGTCGAGCCGGTGCTGCCGCTTGCCGAGCGGGTGAGGGTGACATTGACCGCGCTGCCGGCGCTGGCCGTGCCGGCGGTGGTCATGGTCGGCATCTATGGCGGTTTCGTCACGGTGACGGAAGCGGCCGCACTGTCGGCCGTCATAGCGCTCCTGATCTCGCTGTTGTTCTACCGCGGCTTCCACTGGACCGAGACGCTCTCGATGATCGCGAGCGGCCTGCGCAGCGCGGCCAGCATCATGCTGATCATCGCGACCGCGCTTGCGGTCGGGCATTGGCTGGCGCAATCCGGCGCGCCGGCGCGGCTGATGCAGTATCTGCTCGAGCACCGCTACGAGACCTGGCAGTTCATGCTCGCCATCAACGCGCTGCTGCTCGTGCTCGGCTGTTTCCTCGAAGTCACCGCGACGCTGCTTCTGGTGCTGCCGATGCTGGCGCCGGCGCTGAAGCCCATGGGCGTCGATCCCGTGCACTTCTCGATCATCTTCACCCACAACATGGAGATCGGCCTGGTGCACCCGCCGGTCGGCCTCAATCTCTTCGTACTCTCCTCGATCGCGGCGGCGCCGATGGGAGAAGCGATCCGCGGGATCCTGCCGTTCCTGGTTCTTCTGCTGGTCGTGCTTGGCGTCATCATCTTCGTGCCGGCGCTCACGTTGTGGCTTCCGGACGCGATCCTCGGGCGATGATTGATGTGCGTCGCCCGATATCTTGCCACCCTGTTGAGAGAGGAGAAGCCTATGTCCCGCATTCGATTGCTGATTTTGTGCATGCTGTTTGAACTGTTTCCGGTGATCGCCTTCAGCCAGCCCGTGGCAACCCAGGCCGGCTGGCTCGAGTCCATGCGGCTGGGCGGTTATGTGATCGTGCTTCGCCACGGTCTGACCACGTCGGACCAGGCGAGCCCCGATCCCATGGCCAATCCGGCGAAGAGCGCCGAGCCCAGGAACACTGATCCCATGAGTAATCCGGCGAAGAAGAGCGCCGGCGAGCGTCAACTCAGCGAGCCGGGCCGGGCGCAGGCCAAGTCGGTCGGCGAAGGCATGCGCAAGCTCAAGATCCCCGTGGGCGTTGTCATGACCAGTCCCTTGCAGCGGGCCGTCGACACCGGAACGCTGCTGGGGTTCGGCGAGGTGACCGTCAATCCCGACCTCGCCGAAGCCGGCGCTGCGGTTTCGCCGGAAGAGAACAAGCGGCGCGCCGCAGCGCTGCGCGGGGTTGTCGCTTTGCGTCCGCCGGCCGACAACAACCTCGTCATCGTCACCCACAAGCCAAACATCACGGAAGCCTTCGGCAAGGACTGGTCCGATATCCGCGAAGGCGAGGCAACGGTGTTTGAGCCCGACAGCAAGGGCGGCTACAAGCTGATCGTCCGCGTTCCGGCGAATGAGTGGAGCGCGCTGCTTCAGTCGGAACACTGAGTGCCCGTTCGCGATGAGGGAGGGGGCGCGTCATGGCGCCGGGAGAGTCGTGTGCGGTTCGAGATCGACTATCTGGCGCGTCATGAGCGATATCTGCCCCTCATTGCGGAATGGCAGTTGGCCGAGTTCGGCCATCTGAATGATATTCGTTTGCCCCTGACGGCGGCGCGGAAAGCAAACCTCACCGGCAGGGTGGGGGCCGGCAACAAGTAGACATGCGGTCTATCGTTTTCGCTTCGCCATTGGCTTTGCGAGCTCACGGGCGCTGTCAATGAAGACCTGCGCGACCGGGCTGAGTGCGCGACCCTTAAGGGTGACGATTCCGTTTGGTCGGTGGGCCGTTGGCAGTTCAACGGACAAGACCTTGAGCGCCGAGCCCCTGGTGAGAAATCTCAGCGCCGAAGCCGGAAAGACCGTGATAAAGCGCCCCGTCTCTAACAGGCTGACCCGCATATGAGGGGAATCGGTGACGACCGTCGCGCGAGGATAATCCAGCCCGCTGGCGCGAAAGGCTTCCATCATGATTGATCCGATCACGCTTTCGGGCGGTGGCAATACCCAACGCTCCTTCGCCAGATCGGCGATCTGGATCTTGCGCCGCCGAGCCCATGGATTTTTTGCACTCGCCGCTACGACATAGCGCTCATCAAAAAGAAATTCGAAATTCAGCCGCTCGTCGGTATTCGGGCCCGGGCTCCGCACAATCAACAGATCAACCTTGCGCTCGCTCAGCTCCCGGTGCAGCGGCTCTATATACCCGGTCACGAGATGAAATGCGATCCGCGGATAGCGACGCGAGAGCCGATCTACGAGAGCGGAAACGAAGCTTGCCGCCAAAAACGCGGTGCTGCCAATCCGCACTTCCCCAGCCGTCGGGTCGGCCAGAAATTCGATGTGCTTCACGCCTTGCCGTAGCTCATCGAAGACGGTCGCTCCACAACTTAGCAGGGCGCGGCCGCACTCGGTCGGCTCAACTCCCCGCTGGTGGCGGTCGAGCAGGCGGACGCCGAGCGCATGCTCAAGACCGCAGATTGCTCTCGAAACGTTCGGCTGGGTGGTATTCAAGACCAGCGCCGCCTTGCCCATGCTGCCGGCCTGCGCCACCGTCATGAGCATGTGCAGGTCCTGCAGTCTCATTCGGCTTCCGATGCGATCGCTCATTTGCATAAGGCCACCCATTTCCGGTTTGAGATGATCTCATTAGAGAATAGCCTTATGCACTTATGGCAGCATCAACTATGTTGGGCCGCTCAGGAGAAGCCACGGAAGCGCCGTACAGGAGGAGCAAGCCCGTGACACATTCCCGACGCCAATTTCTCCATCTTGCAGCGGGCGCTGCTGCACTCCCTGCACTGTCAGGGCTGGCCTGGGCGCATGCTTATCCCTCGCGGCCGGTGCGCATCATCGTCGGCTTTGCCGCCGGCGGCCCGAACGACATCCTTGCGCGTCTGATCGGTCAATGGTTGTCGGAGCGGCTCGGACAGCCATTCGTCATCGACAACCGGCCGGGCGCCGGCAGCAATATCGCCACCGAGGCGGTCGTGCGCGCAGTGCCGGACGGCTACACACTGCTGCTGGTCGGTACGCCGAACGCGATCAATGCGACGCTGTACGAGAAGCTCGAGTTCAATTTCATCCGGGACATCACACCGGTTGCCGGACTAATCCGTGGCGCTCTCGTCATGGTGATAAATCCATCGGTTCCGGCCAGGACGCTTCCCGAGTTCATCGCCTATGCCAAAGCGAACCCGGGCAAGCTCTTCTACGGGTCGGGCGGCGTCGGCGGGATCACCCACATCACCGCCGAGCTCTTCAAGCAAGAGGCCGGCGGCCTCGACATTGTGCATGTGCCCTATCGCGGCGTGGCGCCCGCGCTCACCGATCTGCTTGGCGGGCGGGTGCAGGTCCTCTTTACCAACCTCGCCCCGTTGATTGGGTATATCGGGACCGGCAAGCTGCGCGCGCTCGCACTGACGACGGCAACGCGCTCAGACGCGCTGCCGGACATCCCGACCATCGGCGAGTTCGTCCCGGGTTACGAGGCAAGCTCGATCTTTGGTCTCGGAGCGCCCAGGAACACGCCCACCGAGATCACCGACAAGCTCAACGAGGAGATCAACGCCGCCCTCGCCGATCCCGGGTTCAGGGCGCGGCTTGCGCACCTGGATGGCACCGCACTTGGCGGCTCGTGCGCCGATTTCGGCAGGCTCATCGCCGACGAAACCGAGAAGTGGGGCAGAGTGATCCGGCTGGCAAATATCAGGCCGGAGTGAGGTTGACCGCCGCATATTGCGCAGAATTGGAGAGAGTTCACATGCAGCCGCTAAACGCCGCAGGCCGGGCGTATGAGGTTGAACGTCGCGCCTGTCACGCTGCTCGGCCCGGTTTCCGGATCGCCGAAATGCAGATCGGTCCGACCCAAACGATACCTTGCCTCGCCGCTGGAACCGATAACCACGACCGCGCTTGCGGCGTGCCGCATTCGCGGAAAATCAAAAAGGGCGCGCCTGGTTATTTCGACTGCGCGAATGGCCCCGGGGGCCAAGCGCGCCGGGAGTATGGATTCCGGGCCCGCGCCTGACGGCGCGTCCCGGAATGACGACAGGCGCGGGCGCCGTCTAAACCGGCCTTCCCGCATACGGCATCGACGCGGTGAGGCCGCCATCGACGGGGAACGCCTGGCCGTTGACGTAGGACGCCTCGTCGCTGGCGAGGAACAGTCCCATCGCCGCGATCTCGTGCGGCTGGCCGGCGCGCTTCAGGGGATTGAGCTGGCCGATCTTGTCGGAAGTGCCGCGCTCCTTGGCGCGGTCGAACACCGGCTTGGTCATGCCGGTCTCGATCAGGCCAGGGCATACCGCGTTGATGCGCACGCCGGTGCCGGAAAGCGAATAGGCGGTGGTCTGCACCAGGCTGATGACGCCGGCCTTGCTCGCGGCATAGGGATGGCCGCTGGCGCCGGATTTCAGGCCCGCGACCGAGGCGGTGCAGACAATTGCGCCATGCTTCTGCTTGATCATGTGCGGCATCGCGTATTTCACGGCGAGGAACGGCCCGATCAGATTGATGCGCAGGATCTCCTGCCAGTGCTCGACGGTCTGCTCGGCAAGCGGCACGAGGCCGCCGGAGACGCCGGCATTGGCCCAGATCGCGTCGAGCTTCCCATGGGAAGACAGCGCCCTGTCGATATAGGCGATGACGTCTTTCTCCGAACCGGCATCGGCCTGCACGGCCTCCGCGGTGCCGCCGGCCTTCTTCACTTGAGCGACGGTCTCGTTGACGCCGTCGGTCCGATCGACCGCGATCAGCTTTGCGCCTTCCTTCGTGAACAGCAGCGAGGCCGCGCGTCCGATGCCGCTGCCGGCGCCGGTAATGATGACGGATCTGCCTTCGAGGCGGCCCATGAGCTTCTCCCTGACGATGCTTCCGCTTTGCGGAATTTCAAACACGGTTTCAAACACCCAAGTGTCAGCATGAGTCACTTGAGACGACGCGCGCACTCACGTACGACGGGCGCAAACACTATGGAAGGGTCTTTGCGATGTCCAATCCCGACAAGCCGAGGGTCGTCACCACACGATGGTGGTGGGTACGCCACGCGCCGGTGCGCAGCGATGGCGGCAACATCTATGGGCAGAAGGACATCGAATGCGACACCTCTGATACCGAGGTCTTCGAAGCGGTCGCCAGGATTTTGCCGCGCAATGCGGTGTGGGTCGCAAGCAGCCTGATGCGCACGCACCAGACCGCGGATGCGATCTGGGCGGCGGGCTATCCAAAGCCGGCCAGCATGCCGAAGGAGGCCGCCTTTGCCGAGCAGCATCTCGGAGAATGGCAAGGGATGAACCGTGCCGCGTTCCTCGCCAGCCGCCCGCCCGGAAGCAACTGGTTTGCCGACATCAGCGAGCCCGCGCCCGGCGGCGAGAGTTTCATGGACCTCTATCACCGCACCAGGGCGGCGATCGATCGGCTCACGCTGGAACATGCGGGCCGCGACGTGATCGCGGTCGGCCACGGCGGCACGATCAAGGCCGCTGTCGGCCTCGCGCTCGGCGGCCTGGTCGAGAAGGGGCTTTCCTTCGATATCGACAATTGCTCGGTGACGCGGCTCGATCATTTCGCGGGCACGGGACAGTCGAACTGGCGGCTGCCGATGGTGAACCAGCAGCCCTGGATCGCCGACGAGCGGCACAACGCGATGCACCAGCCGGCCGGACCCGAGGTGACGACGAGCAAGCTCGCTTAGACCGTCATTCCGGGATGGTGCGCAGCACCAGACCACAGGTGCGCAATTGCGCACCGGGGAATCTCGAGATTCCGGGTCGACGCTGGCGCGTCGCCCCGGAAAGACGCTAAAGACAAAGACAACAAATCTGGGAGAGAACCATGAGCCTGTTCGACATGAAGGGAAAGGTCGCCGTCATCACCGGCTCGACGCGGGGCATCGGCCGCGCGATCGCCGAGCGCATGGCCGAGCACGGCGCGAAGGTCGTGATCTCCTCGCGCAAGGCCGATGTCTGCGATGCCGTGGCGAAGGAGATCAACGACAAATACGGGAAGGGGACGGCGGTGGCGATCGCCGCCAACATATCCTCGAAGGAAAACCTGCAAAACCTGGTCGACGAGTCTAACCGCGCCTTCGGCAAGATCGACGTGCTGGTCTGCAACGCCGCGTCGAACCCTTATTACGGTCCGCTCGGCGGCATTTCCGACGATCAGTTCCGCAAAATCCTGGACAATAACATCGTCGCCAACAACTGGCTGATCTCGATGGTCGTGCCGCAGATGATCGAGCGCAAGGACGGCTCGATCATCATCGTCTCCTCGATCGGCGGGTTGAAGGGCTCGACCATCCTCGGCGCTTACGCGATCTCGAAGGCCGCCGACATGCAGCTCGCGCGCAACCTCGCCTGCGAGTACGGCAAGCACAATATCCGCGTGAACTGCATCGCGCCCGGCCTGATCAAGACCGATTTCGCGCGCGCGTTGTGGGAGAATCCGGAGAACCTGAAAGCCTCGACCTCGCGCTCGCCGCTGCTCCGCATCGGTATTCCCGACGAGATCGCAGGCGCCGCAGTCTTCATGGGTTCGAGCGCGGGCGACTTCATGACCGGCCAGACCATGGTGATCGACGGAGGCGCCACGATCAGTTGAGACAGTCGCGACAAGCACAATTGTCATCACCCGCGAATGCGGGTGATCCAGTAAACGCAGCCGTCTCGGCCAAAAACGGAAGTCTCGGCGTACTGGATGCCCCGCATGCGCGGGGCATGACAGCAGTGAGGAGGATTGCGACGAAGTCTATTCCACCGCCGCGTACACCAGGTTCCGCACCAGCGTGCGCGTGTGCTGGCGCTGCCCGGGGCCCTGCATCATGAAGACCGCGAACAGGTCTTCCTGCGGGTCGATCCAGAAAAAGGTGCCGGCCATGCCGCTCCAGAAGAACTGGCCCTTCGAGCCCAGGAACGGGGCGATGCCGGCTTCGCGGCGCACGGCAAAGCCGAGGCCGAAGCC
>Ga0134125_10008863_pt1 | contig 11351 bp, 10 predicted proteins | sample KB31751_FD_96464 | JGI IMG/M metagenome (GOLD analysis project Ga0134125, IMG submission 96464) | Terrestrial soil microbial communities with excess Nitrogen fertilizer from Kellogg Biological Station, Michigan, USA - KB3-175-1 | ecosystem: Environmental > Terrestrial > Soil > Unclassified ...
GACCAGACCCGGAATGAAGGCGCCTTCGTACATGTCGCCGACCGAACGGCCGAGCTGATCGGCCATCACGATCAGAACCAGTGATGGTGGAATGATCTGCGCCAAGGTGCCGGAGGCGGCGATGACGCCGGTGGCGACACGGCGGTCGTAGCCGTAGCGCATCATGATCGGCAGCGAGATCAGGCCCATCGAGATGACGGAGGCGGCAACCACGCCGGTGGTCGCGGCGAGCAGGGCGCCGACGAAGACCACGGCATAGGCAAGGCCGCCGCGCACCGTGCCGAACAACTGCCCGATGGTATCGAGCAGGTCCTCGGCCATGCCGGATCGTTCGAGCACCAATCCCATGAAGGTGAAGAACGGAATCGCCAGTAGCGTGTCGTTGCTCATCACGCCGTAGACGCGTTCCGGCAGCGCCTGCAGGAAGTCTGGCGCGAACAGGCCGAAATCGATGCCGACCAGCGCGTAGATGAGGCCGACGGCGCCGAGCGAAAAGGCGGCCGGATAGCCGAGCAGCAGGAAGACAACAAGCGAGCCGAACATGATCGGCGCCATGTTGTCGATCAGGACGTGCACCATACGTATTTCCCCCCGAGGCCGCTCAGCGCTTTTCGATCGCTTCGACGATGTGCTCGACCTCGGCCTCGATCGCCTTGGTCTGGTTCTCGTGCGGGTCCGGTATCATGTCGCGCATGATGGCGATGCGCTTCACCAGCTCGGACACGCCCTGCACCAGGAGCAGGGCGAAGCCGACCATGACGAGCGCCTTGGACGGCCATTGCGGCAGGCCGCCGGCATTCCCCGATTGCTCATTGATTGCGATCGAGCGGTAGAAGAACGGGATGCCGGTCATGATCATGATGACGCACAGCGGCAGCAGGAAGAAGGCATGGCCGATCGTGTCGATCCAGTTGCGGACCATCTTGGGCAGCATCTGGTTCACGATATCGATGCGGATGTGCTCGTTGGCGAGCAGCGTCCACGGCGAGCACAGCAGGAATACGACGCTGAACAGCACCCACTGCAGCTCCAGCCAGGAGTTGGAGGAGGTGTCGAACACCTTGCGGATGGTGGCGTTGACCGCCGAGACGATGACCGCAGCCAGGATCAGCCAGGCCAGGCGCTTGCCGAGCCATGTATTCATGGCATCGATTGCGCGTGTCAGCGGCAGCAACGCCTTCAGAACTGCGTCGAGGGCGCCCAAGTCGTACTCCCCTCTGCGGACCGGTCATGCCGGCCGGCCTGTTATTTTTCTTCTATGTCCCACGGCCCAGACCCCCACGGCCGAGCCGGCCAACTAATCCGAACCCGGGCAGGCCCGTCAATGGCGAAATTGGTTACCGAGGATAACCATGCAAAGCCGTGGCGCGCAGCGGCGCTGCACCCGCAAGGGGAGGGCTCAGCCGCCGGTCACACTCATGTGGCGCGCGACCGCCGGACGCTGGTGCTCGCGGTCGATGACGAAATCGTGGCCCTTGGGCTTGCGGCCGATGGCCTCATCGATCGCGGCATAGAGCTGAGCGTCGCTTTCCGAGGCGCGCAGCGGCGAGCGCAAGTCGGCGGCATCGTTCTGGCCGAGGCACATATAGAGTGTGCCGGTGCAGGTGATGCGGACGCGGTTGCACGATTCGCAGAAATTGTGGGTCAGCGGCGTGATGAAGCCGAGCCGCCCGCCGGTTTCCTTGACGCGCACGTAGCGCGCCGGACCGCCGGTGCGGTAGTCGATGTCCTCGAGCGTATAGCGCTCCGCCAGCCGCGCCCGCGCCAGCGACAGCGGCAGATACTGGTCGAGCCTCGACTCGCCGGTCTCCCCGAGCGGCATCACCTCGATGAGCGTCAGGTCCATGCCGCGGCCGTGCGCCCAGGCGGTCATGTCGGCGAGCTCGTCCTCGTTGACGCCCTTGAGCGCCACCGCGTTGATCTTGACCTTGAGGCCGGCCTTCTGCGCGGCTTCGATGCCGGCGAGCACCTTGCCGAGATCGCCCCAGCGCGTGACCGCGCGGAACTTGTCCGGATCAAGCGTGTCGATCGACACGTTGATGCGTTCGACGCCGAGGTCCTTCAACTCGGCGGCGTATTTCTCGAGCTGCGAGCCGTTGGTCGTGAGTGTGAGTTCCTTGAGGGCGCCGCTCTTGAGGTGGCGCGACAGCGAGCCGACCAGGGTCATGATCCCGCGCCGCACCAGTGGCTCGCCGCCGGTCAGGCGCAGCTTGGTGACGCCCTTGGCGACGAAGGCGCTGCACAGCCGGTCGAGCTCCTCCAGCGTCAACAGTTCCGCCTTCGGAAGGAAGGTCATGTGTTCCGACATGCAGTAGACGCAGCGGAAGTCGCAGCGGTCCGTGACCGAAACGCGCAGATAGGTGATGGCGCGCGCGAACGGGTCGATCAGGGCGCGCGGCGGCGTGCCGGCGCGATCGAAATCCGTCGTCAATGCGTGCTCGGTTGTCGCCATCGGGGCTCCCTGCGAAGCGGATTCCGTCGCCCCACCCGTCACATATAGAAACCTTGGCGAAGAATGGCCAGTGCGCCAATCGCGCCTGGACGCGAAACGGCCCGCGTCCTTGCAGGCGCGGGCCGTCGATAGCTTGCGAATTCGGGCCGGATCAGCGTTGCGGCGCGGGTGCCGTCGGCCAGGGCGAGGTCGACTGCTGCGGCGCGGCCGCGGCGGGCGCCGGGGCAGGGGCCTGTGCGGCCGGCTTCGGCGCCGCCGGCTTCTTCGCGGCGGGCTTGGCTGCAGGCTTGGCCGCGGGCTTCGCCGAATGGCGCACCGGCTTCTTCTTGACGGGCTTGGCCGGCGGCGGCGCCGGCGACAGCTCGGCCAGAACCGGGTTCGGCCGCAACTGCGGCGGCGTGCCGGGCGTGTTGATGATTTCGAGCTGGTCGGTCTCGGGTAGATAGCCGTTGAGGGTGAAGGTCACCGTCAGGGGCGCATCGGTCGGCAGCGCAAGCGCGCACGGCGTGCGGCAGGACTGGCCGTTCGAGGTCTTCGCATCGGCGCCAGGCGGCTCCGACTCGAACCGTACCGTGTCCATGCTGGGGGCCGGTTTGAGGCCGTCGAGATTGATCCAGTCCGGAGTCGACGAGCACGCCGCGAGAGCCAGCGCGCCACCGACGATCGCAATCACTCGATACATCTTCAATCCCGTCCCCACGCGTTTAATCCGTCCCCACGCGAGCCGCACGCAGGCACGCCCGGCGGCAAGATACGGGCGTTGACACATCGGTGCAATAATCTCGATCCCATTAACCTTACCGCGTTAACCATATTGACGGCGCGGCTGTCAAAATCGCGCCGATATTGCGGCGATTTCGGCCGGCAACTGTGCGAAGTGGCTGATCACACGGTCGGGGCCGTACTCTGCAACCGGAGCCTCGCTGTAACCGAAATCGACGGCGATCACCGGAATGGCCGCCGCTTGGGCGGTGCGGATGTCGGTTGCGGAATCGCCGATCATCACGGCTTGGCCGGGCACGCCGCCGGCGGCGGCAATCGTGCGCCGCAGGATCTCCGGGTCCGGCTTCTGAATGCCGAATGTGTCCTGGCCGCAGATCGCCGCGAAGCGATCGGCGAGATCGAGCGCGCGCAGCAGCAACACCGACAACCCTTCGAGCTTGTTTGTGCACACCGCGAAGCGATGTCCCCGTGCCGCGAGCGCGTCGAGCGCATCGGTCAGTCCAGGGAACGGTCGCGAGCGCACGGCGATGTGGTCGGTGTAGTGCGCGAGGAATTCGGCGAACAGCCGGTCCATCAGCGCCGGCGTGGCGACGCGCCCGTCCGCCTCGAGCCCGCGCAGCAGCATCGCCTTGGCGCCGCCGCCGATCATCGTGCGCGCGTAGTCGTAGGGCACCGACGGCAGGCCTTCACGCGCGAACACGACGTTGAGCGTGTCGACGAGATCGGGCGCGGTATCGACGAGCGTGCCGTCGAGGTCGAAGACGAGAAGCGGGGCGGGCATGTCGCCGACCTCGCTAGCCGCCGCGGCGGCCGGTTGCAAGGCCCTCCGCAAAGGCGGCGGATGCCGATTTTCGGCTATTCAGGCCCGCCATTCGAGGCTAGATAGGCAGCGCCTAATCCCGACCATTCCTCATCCAGTCCCGCCGGTGCCAATGAACGCCGAGCATTTCAAACGCGCCGCCGCCGCCAAGGCCCTCGAATTCGTGCGCCCTGGCATGCGGCTGGGCCTCGGCACCGGGTCGACGGCCAAGCATTTCGTCGAACTGCTCGGCGAGCGTGTCCGCGGCGGACTCGACGTCATTGGCGTGCCGACCTCCGAGTCCACCCGCGCCGACGCCGAGCGCGCCGGCGTCGCGCTCACCACCCTCGACGATACGCCGGAGCTCGACCTGACGGTCGACGGCGCCGACGAGATCGGGCCCGACCTGACGCTCATCAAAGGCGGCGGCGGCGCCCTGCTGCGCGAAAAGATCGTCGCCGCGGCGTCCGGGCGCATGCTGGTGATCGCCGACGACAGCAAATACGTGCCGGTGCTCGGGCGCTTCCCGCTGCCGGTCGAGATCGCGCCTTTCGGCGCCGGCGCGACGCTGCGCGCTATGCACGCCGCAATTGCCGCAGTCCAGACGCCCGGCCGGCTCGATCTCAGACAGGGCCGCGACGGCCATGCTTTCGTCACGGACGGCGGTCACTGGATCGTCGACGCCGCGCTCGGCCGGATCGAAGATCCGGCCGCGTTGGCGCGTGCGCTCGCGGCGGTCCCGGGGGTGATGGAGCACGGCCTGTTTGTCGGACTGGCCACGCTCGCCATCCTTGGCGGGCCGGATGGCGTCAGGACGATCGAACGACGCTGAAGATCACGAGCCAGATGGAGAAACGATGAAACACGTCATGCGAGCCATCAACCGCACGCTGTCGGCAAGCGCCGTCGCCGTCGCGCTGATGGTGGCGAGCCCCGCCGCTTTCGCGCAGGGGCCGCAGCCGTCCGCCGCCGCCCTCGCCACCGCCAAGGAGCTTGTTGGCATCACCGGTGCGACGGCCCTGTTCAGTCCGCTGGTCGCCGGAGTGGTCGAGCAGTCGAAGCTGCTCTTCCTGCAGCAAAACCCGATGCTGCAGAAAGACCTCAATGAGATCGCGGCGCAGATGCGCACCGAGCTGCAGCCGCGCTTCGTCGAGATCACCAATGAGGTCGCGCACGAATACGCGTCGCATTTCACCGAGCAGGAGCTCAAGGACATCCTGGCCTTCTATCAGTCGCCGGCAGGCAAGAAGATGCTCCTCGAGCAGCCCAAGGTCGTCAACAACAGCATGCAGTTCGCCCAGGACTGGGCCAACAAGCTGTCGACCGAAGTGACCGCCAAGATGCGCGACGAGCTGAAGAAGCGGGGCCACCCGATGTGAGACGCGGCGCCGGACGTCATGGTCCGGCAGCCGGTCCGGGGCGAAAGGCGACAGGCGCATGGCTGAGCACGACGTCGACTTGTTTGTAATCGGAGCGGGCTCCGGCGGAGTGCGCGCCGCGCGCGTCGCCGCCAGCCACGGCGCGCGCGTGATGATCGCCGAGGAATTCCGCGTCGGCGGCACCTGCGTCATCCGCGGCTGCGTGCCCAAGAAGCTCCTGGTCTACGCCTCGCGCTTTGCCGACGACTTCGAGGACGCGGCGGGTTTCGGCTGGAGCGTCGATAAGCCGGTCTTTCACTGGCCGACATTGATCGCCAACAAGGATCGGGAGATCGCCCGCCTCGAGGCCGCCTACAAGTCGACGCTGGAGCGCTTCAAGGTGGAGCTGGTCGAGAGCCGCGCGGTGCTCGACGACGCGCACACCGTGTGCCTGAGCGCGAACGGCGCGCGCGTGCGCGCGGCGACGATCCTGATCGCGACCGGGGCCTGGCCGCATTACGGGCCGAAGATCCCCGGCCTCGAGCACGTCATTTCGTCGAACGAGGCGCTGCACCTGACCGATCTGCCCAAGCGCATCGTCATCCAGGGCGGCGGCTACATCGCCGTCGAGTTCGCCTGCATTTTCGCCGGCCTCGGCAGCGAGGTCACCCTGGTCTATCGCGGCGAGAACATCTTGCGCGGCTTCGACGACGATGTGCGCGAACACCTGCGCAGCGAGATGCGCGCGCGCGGCATCACGGTGACCTGCGGCCACACCGTGACGGCTATTGAAAAGGCCGGCGACGAATTCATCACCCATCTCTCCGACAAGACGACGATCGCCGCCGACAAGGTGATGTTCGCCATCGGCCGGCGTCCCAATGTCATGGGGTTGGGCCTCGACAGACTCGGCGTCAGGATTCACGAGCACGGCGGCATCGAGGTCGACGCCTATTCGCGCACGTCGGTGCCGAACATCTACGCCGTCGGCGACGTCACCAACCGCATCAATCTCACGCCGGTGGCGATCCGCGAGGGCCACGCCTTCGCCGACACCGTCTACGGCAACAAGCCGACGCGGGTCGACCATGCCGACGTGCCGACCGCGGTGTTCTCCGAGCCGGAGGTCGGCGTCATCGGCCTGACCGAGGCGCAGGCGCGCGCCGAGTTCGATGTCGTCGACGTCTACAAGACCAGCTTCCGGCCGATGAAGGCGACCCTGTCCGGCCGGCAGACGCGCTCGTTCATGAAGCTCCTGGTCGATGGCATAAGCGGCCGCGTCGTCGGCTGCCATCTGGTCGGCCCCGACGCCGGTGAATTGATCCAGCTTGTCGGCGTCGCCGTGAAAATGGGTGCCACCAAGGCCGACTTCGACGCGACGATGGCGGTGCATCCGACGGCGGCCGAGGAACTCGTCACCATGCGCGAGAAGGCGATGACTTACCGGCGGCAGGCGGCGGAATAGACGTTAATATTTGGCGGCCTGAAACTATGGCATCGGCGGGCAGGGGTCGTGTATAAGGCCGCCTTGCGAGTTGGAGTACCCCGCGATGTCCGAGCGTTGGACGCCCGATAGCTGGCGCAGGAAGCCGATCCACCAGGTCCCGGATTATCCGGACCGGCAGGCTCTGGCCGATGTCGAAAAGCAGCTTGCGACCTTTCCGCCGCTGGTTTTTGCAGGCGAGGCGCGCAGCCTGAAGAAGCGGCTGGCGCGTGTCGCGGCCGGCGAGGCTTTCCTGCTGCAGGGCGGTGATTGCGCGGAGAGCTTCGCCGAGCACGGCGCCGACAACATCCGCGACTTCTTCCGCATGTTCCTGCAGATGGCGGTGGTGCTGACCTATGCCGCCGCCTCGCCGGTGGTGAAGGTCGGCCGCATCGCCGGCCAGTTCGCCAAGCCGCGCTCGGCGCCGACCGAGAAGCGCGACGGCGTGGAGTTGCCGAGCTACCGCGGCGACATCATCAACGACATCGCCTTCACGCCCGCGTCGCGCACGCCCGATCCGCGCCGGCAGATCGAGGCTTACCGACAGTCGGCGGCGACCTTGAACCTGCTGCGCGCCTTCGCCCAGGGCGGCTACGCCAACCTCGGCAGCGTGCGGCAGTGGATGCTCGGCTTCGTCAAGGACTCACCGCAGTCGCGGCGCTATGTCGAGTTGTCCGACCGCATCGGCGAAGCGCTCGGCTTCATGCAGGCCTGCGGCCTCGATCTCGAGAGCCATCCCGAGCTGCGCACGACCGAGTTCTACACCAGCCACGAGGCGCTGCTGCTCGGCTTCGAACAGTCGCTGACGCGCATCGATTCCACCACTGGCGACTGGTACGCGACGTCCGGCCACATGCTGTGGATCGGCGACCGCACCCGTCAGTTCGATCACGCGCACATCGAATATGCGCGCGGCGTCAAGAACCCGATCGGCTTGAAATGCGGTCCGTCGTTGAAGGCCGACGACCTGTTGCGTCTCATCGACCTGCTCAATCCCGACAACGAGCCCGGCCGGCTCACCCTCATCGGCCGCTTCGGCGCCGAGAAGGTCGGCGAGCACCTGCCGGCGCTGGCGCGTGCGATCAAGCGCGAGGGCCGCATCGTCGTGTGGTCGTGCGATCCGATGCACGGCAACACCATCACCTCGGGGAACGGCTACAAGACGCGGCCGTTCGACCTGATCCTGAAAGAGGTGCGCGGCTTCTTCGACGTGCACCACGCCGAGGGCACCTATGCCGGCGGCGTGCATCTCGAGATGACCGGGCAGAACGTCACCGAGTGCACGGGCGGTGCCCGCGCCATCACGGACGCCGATCTCAACGACCGCTATCACACGGTCTGCGATCCGCGCCTGAACGCCGAGCAGGCGATCGACCTCGCCTTCCTGCTCGCCGAACTGATCAAGAAGGACCGCGGCCGGCGCGTCGCGCCGCTGCCGGCGGTGGCGAGCCTTTAACCTCCGTCGCGAGGTGAAATTATAACGGCCGCGCAGCCTGGCGCGGCCGTTGCCATTTTCAAGAAGCGTTTAGGTAAACGGCCGGCGCTTATCGCTTCCTTAATGATGCGGCCGGTTCCTTGACGCATTCGGTCGACTTGTAACGGCTGTGCAAACCCTTCCCGCAACACTCCGCGTCATCGATGCGGTTGGGAAGGCGTCATGGCGAAATCCGCGGCAATGCTGGCACTGGCGGCGGCGATCTTCGCCGCCGGCACGCATGCGTCCCGCGCCAATCCTTTCATCATCGAGGCCGAGCAGCCGTCGTTCACGGCGACCGTCGGCGGCCGTTACTGGTACGGCATGGGCTCGACCAGCAAGGACCTCTACGGCGCGACGCGCGACACGCTGAACTCGCGGCTGAGCTACACCGGCGTGCAGACGCACTCGCTCGAAGCCTTTTTCCGCGTCGATCATGAGAGCAGCCTGTTCTGGAAGGGCTATCTCGGCGGCGGCCTGATCACGAAGGGCAATCTCCAGGACGAGGACTTCCCGCCGGGCATCTCGCCCTATTCGAGCACGAACAGCACGCTGCAGAACCAGACGCTCGGCTATCTCAGCACCGACATCGGCGGCGCCATCCTGCGCGGCCGCGACTTCCGCCTCGATAGCTTTGTCGGCTACCACTACATGCACATGCGGTTGAAGGCGTTCGGCTGCACGCAGACGGCGACGAACACATCGGTTTGCTCGCCCTCGATCCCCGACAGCGTCGGCGTCATCGTACAGGACAATAACTGGCATTCGCTGCGCGTCGGGCTCGCCGCCGACATTCCGGTGTTCGACAAGCTTCGCCTCAATGTCGAGGGCGCCTATTTGCCCTATGTCTGGCTCTCCGGCACCGACAACCACCTGCTGCGGCCCGACCTCGCCGGTCCGATCCCGGAGGACGGCCACGGCTGGGGCTATCAACTCGAGGCGATCCTGACCTATCCGGTGACCGATGCTTTCAGCATCGGCGTCGGCGGCCGCTACTGGCACATGCAGACCAAGGGCAATGCCGACTTCACGGCCTCCGGCGGCACGACCCAGCCGCTCGACTTCAAGGTCGATCTGTATGGCGTATACTTGCAGGGCAGCTACCGTTTCGACGGCATCTAGAGGCTGCGGAGCCCCCTTGCGTCCTTGGCCATTGCCCGACGCAAGGCCGAGGCGGTACAGGTTGAGCCATGACCGGGGCACCCACAGATCGACTGGCTATCGCCGTCGCCCAACTCAACCCCACTGTCGGCGATGTTGCCGGCAATGCGGCCAAAGCTCTTCGCGCCCGTGACGAAGCGGCCGGGCAGGGCGCCGATCTCGTCGTCTTTCCCGAACTGTTCCTCGCCGGCTATCCGCCGGAAGATCTTGTGCTCAAGCCCGCGTTCCAGGCCGCCTGCCGCGCCGCCATCGAGACCCTGGCGCGCGAGACCGCCGCAGGGGGACCGGCGCTGCTCATCGGCGCGCCATGGGTCGACGACGGCAAGCTTTACAATGCGGTGGCGCTGCTGGAGCGCGGCGAGATCGCCGCGCTGCGCTACAAGGTCAATTTGCCGAACTACGGCGTGTTCGACGAGAAGCGCGTGTTCGCGCCGGGGCCCGTACCAGGTCCGATCAATTTCCGCGGGGTGCGGCTTGGCGTCCCGGTCTGCGAGGACATCTGGACCGAAGAGTCGGCGTCGTACGAGAACGTCGTCGAATGCCTCGCCGAGACCGGCGCCGAGCTCCTGATCGTGCCGAACGGTTCGCCCTATTGGCGCGAGAAGAACGACGTGCGCCTCAACGTTGCGGTCGCGCGGGTCACCGAGCACCGCCTGCCGATGGTCTATGTCAATCAGGTCGGCGGCCAGGACGAACTCGTCTTCGACGGCGTCTCGTTCGGCCTGAACGCCGACCGCTCGCTCGCCTTTCAGCTCGGCGGCTTCGTCGAGTCGATTGTCACCACGCACTGGGTGCGCGACGGCGGCACCTGGCGCTGCGACGGCGGCCCAACGCTGCCGAGCGTCGCGGCCGACCGCGCCGACTATTCGGCTTGCGTGCTCGGCTTGCGCGATTACGTCAACAAGAACGGTTTTCCCGGCGTGGTGCTCGGTCTGTCCGGCGGCATCGATTCCGCGCTCTGCGCGGCGATTGCCGTCGACGCGCTCGGCGCCGATCGCGTGCGCTGCCTGATGCTGCCGTACAAATTCACCTCGCAGGAATCGCTCGACGATGCGGCCGCCTGCGCCCGCGCGCTCGGCATGCGCTACGAGGTGCTGCCGATCGCGGCGGCGGTGGAGGGCTTCGAGACGGCGCTCAAGCCGGTGTTCGCCGGCCTGCCGCGCGACGTCACCGAGGAGAATTTGCAGGCGCGCGCCCGCGGCACGTTGCTGATGGCGGTGTCCAACAAATTCAATTTGATGGTCGTGACCACCGGCAACAAATCGGAGATGTCGGTCGGCTACGCCACGCTGTACGGCGATATGAACGGCGGCTTCAATCCGGTGAAGGACCTGTACAAGACCGAGGTCTTCCGCCTGTCGCGGCTGCGTAACGACTGGAAGCCGCACGACGCGCTTGGGCCCGCCGGTCTCGTCATCCCCGAGAACATCATCGTGCGGCCGCCGACCGCGGAATTGCGCGAGAACCAGAAGGACGAGGATTCGTTGCCGCCTTATGCCGTGCTCGATCCGATCCTTGAGCGGCTCGTCGAGCGCGAGGAGCCGGTCTCGACCATCGTCGCCGCGGGCTTCGACCGCGACACCGTGGTGCGCATCGAGCGGCTTTTGCACATCGCCGAGTACAAGCGACGGCAGGCGGCGCCGGGCGTAAAGGTGACGCTGAAGAATTTCGGTCGCGACCGCCGCTATCCGATCACCAATCGCTTCCGCGATCCCGGCACGCCGCTGCCGGCGCCGAACGCGTCGCCGGTCGCCGGCAAGCCGGTGCGCAGCGAAGCCGCGGATGTGTAGGGTCTTCTTTCACACTCCCAACGTCTTTGTCGTCGCCGGGGCCGCGGTCTCCGCTCATTCGCGCGAAAGCGGGAATCCAGCGCTGACCCACAACTGGGTCCCCGCTTTCGC
>Ga0134125_10008864_pt1 | contig 11349 bp, 12 predicted proteins | sample KB31751_FD_96464 | JGI IMG/M metagenome (GOLD analysis project Ga0134125, IMG submission 96464) | Terrestrial soil microbial communities with excess Nitrogen fertilizer from Kellogg Biological Station, Michigan, USA - KB3-175-1 | ecosystem: Environmental > Terrestrial > Soil > Unclassified ...
GATGCGCGCCGCCACGCCGGCCTTCAGCTCCGACGGGTCCAGCCCCCATTGCTTGCGCGTGTAGTTGAGGAAGAACTTCTCGTACAGGTCGCGTCCCACCGAGTTCAGCACCACATCCTCACTCGTCTCCACCGGCTCCCGAGGTTCGCGCACTCGCTCAAAGAACGTCGCCGCGCCAGCTTCGTCCAGTTCCAGCCCGTACAACTGGTTCAACGTATCGCGGTTGATCGGGAAGGGGTACGCCACCCCATCCACCACCCCCCGCACGCGGTGTTCATAAGGTCGCCACGCAGTGAACCGTGAAAGGTACTCGAAGATGCGCTCGCCGTTGGTGTGAAAGATGTGCGGCCCGTAGCGGTGCACCAGCACGCCGTGCTCGTCCGGCTCATCGTAGGCGTTGCCAGCGACATGCGGGCGCTTGTCGATGACGTGCACGCGGTGGCCGGCATCGGCCAGTTCGCGGGCCATCACGCTGCCGGCGTAACCGGCGCCGACGATCAGGGTGGTGGAGTTCATGCAGGGCTCGACAAAGCCGTTATCCGGCCAGGAATTGTTGGGGAGTGGAAATACGGATACCCAAGTCGGATTGCAACAGTCGCTTGTCGCCCGTCACGAGGATCAAGTCATCGCGCGCGGCCAGCAACTCCCATAGGTGCTGGTCGCCGGGATCAGGTGCCGGCATCGCGGCAACCGGTTGCAGCACGATGGCATGTTGCGCCAATTCCACCACAAGTATTTCCACTTCGGGGACGGAAAGTCCGTGCAACTTGCGCAGCTTGACGCGAGTCAGCACGTCGCGGTATTCGGCCAACAACGCGGTGGAAACCACGTACGGAAATGCAGCGGCCAGCATGCCGTCCAGGATGCGCGCGGTTGGCGCCTCGGTTTGGTGTGTCAACAGACCAGCCACAACGACATTTGTGTCGATAACGGCTGGTGCCTTCACGCGCGGTGCGCTCTGACTTCCTTCTTTGCCAGCGTCATCGCATCGGCTTCATTCATGCCGCTGCGTTTGCGCGCACGTTGCACCAGATCCCGCGCCTCCTCGCGGGTCTTGATGCCGTAGAACTCCAGGCTCTCGTCGATCAACTGACCGATCGGCTTGCCGCGTTGGGCAGAAGCTTCTTTCAGTGCTCGGTAGCGCGGTTCGCTCAAGGTGATGGTCAGGCGGTTCATGGTGATGTTTTGGTGTTTTGGTGTGTATTCACCATAGCACATGCCCTGCCGTCGGGCCATTTTTCGCAGTTGTGGTGCCGCTGGTGTAACTGGCGCCCCTGTCAACGAGGGTTTTATCGTGCATGGCGCGCCTCAACCTCGGACTTTGCGTCAGTCGTGGTGGGTGGTTCAATCCTGATTCGTTCGCCGAAAAGATGAGACTTGATGAGCCGTCTCAGAGATCTCAGTTTGCGAACAAGGTCCTTCAGGAGTGGAAGCCTCAAACCGAACCTGACCGCCAACCAAGTCATCCAGCGATCGGATCCACATAATTTGGAGGCCACTTCGTCATGGAATCGGCGCCTGTCGTCCTTCGAGCCGGGCAGGCGTACGAGAGGATCGGAGTAGTACTTGCTGACCATCTCACTCGTCGCAGCATCAAAACGGTGGTCACTTTCGGTGGAGAATCCAGAAAACATGGCTTCGATCTGGCGAGCATACTGAATGCGCGAACCAATCTCAGGCACATATCGCTTGGTCCACGAATGCGGCACGTTTGTGCGATACACCGACATGATCCTGTCGAGATAAGCCACCTTCCCGTTCAATGCCGCACGCAACGCCAACGGGTAGTCGCCCACGGGTGCCTGGTGATACCAGGTCGGCGGGTCGAGGGCGAGTTCCCGCCGTACCAGGATTGAAGCGGTCGGCATGAGTCCACCATCGCCGAGGATGATCTCTTCGGTGCTAAGCATCCGCGAAAAAAGAGATTGTCTGCTGGTTCGTGTCTGCTTGCCGGTCTCGTTGTCGATATAGGCGGCCGCATGAAAAACCAGCGTGCACTCAGGATGGGCTCGGAATACGGCGATTTGACGTGCCAGCTTGCTCGGGTCGCACCAATAATCATCGCCGTCGCACATAGTGATGTAATGGCCGCGAGATGCTAATAAGCATCGCTCCACGTTTGTGGCTGCCCCAGCGTTCGTGGTTCCCGCAAGAACACGAATCACTGCCGGATTGCGTCTCTGATAGTCGAGCGATATTGCTAGCGAATTGTCAGGCGAGCAGTCCTCACCGATGATGATTTCAATCGGGAACTCGCAAACCTGGGCCAAAACGCCATCGATGGCCTGCGCGATGAATTTTTCATAGCGATACGAAAAAATCAAAACGCTGACGAGCGGGTCACTAATGAGTCGATCAGAGTCGGAAATTTCGCTATGACTGATCATAAGTCGCAACGACGAATGCGAAGCAAAACTGCAGTCGAAAGTAATAACGCGCTCTCGAGGCGGTGATTTCAAATATTTCAAAGTACATGATTTTTCTTTAAGCGTAACCCATTTGCCAGTGCGATAACTTCTCTCAACGCCGCGTGCTTAATTAGGTACGCACCGAACAAGTAAACTGCGGCAGCAGACAAAATAGAAGTGGCCGTGGCCCCAACACTTGCCTCCATGAAATGGAGTGCACACCACCCGACGAAGGCGGAAACTATTGATAGCGCAAATGTACCGAGCTGGTCATGGATTTGTAAAAACATTCCGTACCCGAGCAAGCGACTTACGTAATAGGTGGTTACACAAACGGCAAATAGAGTTGCGGCCAAGGTAGCCCACGCAATCATGATTGGGCCGCCGGATGCGCTTATCAAGATAAAGGCTATGCCTGCCAGCTTTTGAATAGTGGCCAGTCGAAAGACGAGTTTGGACCTTCCTTGCGCGCTGATAGCAGCGAAGTTGAGTACATGCATGGGCCAGAACGACGAACTCACTGCCAGAATACTTAGTATTGGCGCAGCCGGAACCCATCTAATGCCGAAGGCCATGACGATAAGTGGCTTGGCGACAAGGGCTATGCCGAACATGCAGGGTACAAACAGGAACATCGCTATTCTTTGCGAGAGTCTGAGGGCACCTAGAAGCTTTCCTTGTTGCTCGGAGACAGAGGAAAATACGGGGAGCCCCACACGGCTGAGGATGCCTCCCATCAATGATGCTGGAGCCTGTTGGGTACTTTGCGCCAGCGCATAATATCCAAGTGCACGGGAATCATAGATCTTTCCTATCAAGACGGATTGGATTCTCAGGTAGATCGTGTCAAGTAAGTCGGACAAGAGCATGTAAGCCCCGAACCCAAAGAGCCCTTCAAACGACTCAATTCTGAATCGGCCCCGAGGCCACCATGCCGAGTTGAGCCATAAAAGAAAAGTTCTCAAGCCGGAGGCAACAAGTACCTGCCAAGCCAAGCTCCACACGCCGTAGCCTTTCCATGCGAGACCGACGGCAACGGCCCCGGATGACAGGGATGCCACTATCTCAGCGCGCGCTCTCGCCTTGAAATTGAGCTTCATAGTGAGTAGCGCGTCGGGTACCGCCGCGAATGAAGCAATGGGCAGCGTAATGGCCATGAAATGAGTCAATGGCAGGAGTAACGGCTGCGCATAGAAGCTGGTGATGAGTGGTGCCGAGAACCAAAGCACTACGCCGGCGAGCAAACCAGTAATCGTCGTAAACAGGAATACAGTCGTTTCGTCATCGAGGCTCGGCCGCTGGCGCTGGATAAGGGCAGTAGCGAATCCGGCGTTTGCCAACGTGGTGCCAAGACTGGTGAACACCAGCAGCATGGCTATCAAGCCGAAATCGTCTGGCGATAAAAGGCGTGCCAAGATAATTGTGACGACAAACTGCACGCCATAGCGAGAGGCAATTTCCATCGCGCTCCACACAGTGGCGCCTGCGGCTTGTTCGGTCAGGGTCCGGGCGGGCATTTATGGCAGGCCGGTTTCAATTCGGTACTCATGGAATGGCTTCGTGATATGTCTCTAAGTGCAGGTGCCAAATTGATATGGGGTGCCGCCAATATCAATCGCCTCAGCAGGAGGGGCTGCAACCGTTACGGAGGCGAAGCCTTGAAAGGGTCTTTGGCGTAGAACACTGATTCCCAGGAGACGGGGCTGTGGTGGCCAAAGGATAGTACGTAGTCGGGGTTCAGAGACTTGATCTTATTGGGAAGTTCCCAGAGATCTTCGGGCTTGTGATAGCCGGAGATGGCCAATGTTGGTTTGTAGCGGCCAATCACCTTTGCCGCGCCCGAAAGTGCCGCCAGTTCAGCGCCTTCAATGTCCATCTTGATGAAGTCGACCCGTTCTAGATTGGCTGACGCGTAGTCGTCAATCGTCGTGGTAGAGAAGTCGTCCAGCGAGAAGTTGCCCGGATTTATGCGCTCCAGATCAGGAGCTTCGGATGGTGCCGTACGCGTGCAATCACTAATTGCCAGCGCATTGAGATGGATTACGGAGGCCAGGTTCGGATTTTGTGCGGCCTGCAGGGCGCAATACCGAATGTGCAACGGAATGGGGTCGAAAAGATGTACGGCACCCGACTGGCCCACAAGCCCAGCAAAGAGCAGGGATACCTCGCCAATGCAGGCGCCGCAGTCAAGAACGACATCCCCTGCCGACGGAGAGACGTCAGATCCCGCCCGCCGTATCAGATACTGGCGGTAGCTATTGAGCAGTCGCAATTGGAGATCGGTGGTGAGCATCTTCAGGGGCGGGATGTCCAGCCGCTCCCTGATGTTGACCTCAAAGATCTTCAGCGGCACGCCGAGATAGTCCTGAGGCAATTGGGAGCTCTCGAATGGTCGCACGCTCTTCACGTCGACCAGGTCATCAAAGTCAATGCGGGGGTAATAGAAATGGCGGTGATCGACGATGCGCACCACGAGGGCCGAATCGAACAGCAGTCTGCTCAGGTCGTCGGACAGCATGCAGCGCGTGGACCACAGGGCATCAACGTTTTCGTGAATCCAGTCCACCGAAAGAGGTCCGCGCTGCCGTAGACCCGCAGACTTCAATCCCAGGCGTATAAAGTTCTTGAGATAGGCAAGCGGGCCAGATCCGTGACGCTCGAACCATGTCCAGTCAAACTCGGGGTCCTTTCGCCCGCTCTGCCGGGACCTTCCATAGAAGCTTGCCTGCCAGGTCATGCTATTTAGCCAGTTGTTGCAGGCGGTATTCATCACTTGTCTCGATCGGGAAAGGGCGTCATACGGTGGAGTCACCGCGCCTGCATATCGCGTAGATACTTGCAGAAAGTTCCGGATACTGCATGCCGAGTGCGTAACATCCATCTAGGTAGCCGTGATCAATAACGGCATGCTTCAGCATCAGGTCAAATTGGAAATTCGCAAACGGCTTGAATAGAACTCCGCCGCGAGACTCAATTTTTAACCCGGCTGAGCGAACGTCATGTTCTAGCGTGTCCATACTGTAGGTACAGCGATGTCCGTGTATCCGCTCACCCTCGGTAACCGAATTGTTCGTTTCAATAAGCCCCATCCTGACGGCAATTTGCCGCGATGCCGCTTGCGCATTCGGGACGACGACGAACAGGCGTCCGTTCGGGGTCAGCCAGCTGGCGATGCGCTCCAAAGCCTCGATTGGTGTGTCCAGATGCTCTAGCGTGTGCACCAGAAAGATGGAGTCGTAGACCGCATTCATCACGGCAGTCTCGATCGTTCCGTGAACGAAAATCACGCTATCGGGAACATTTGATCGTGCGACGTCAATCAGGTCGTTTGATGCCTCCAACACGGTCAGGTCAGTGAAGTGCTCGGCGAAAAGGGCGGTTGATGCACCTTCGAAGCATCCAATCTCCAAGGCCTTGCCTAGAGAGAAATATGGCGCGAGCGTACGCATCATGTAGCGACGGACGATCGCGTCAAAGTCGTAGGCATATTGCCTCAGTTCATTGTCCTGGAATTCGCTGTTGTAGTCGCGCATGTTGTCTCCTCAACCCTGTCCTGGCTTGTACATTCGTTTTTCCGGCGGCTGATACCACTCGTCATAACTGGCAGGCACGCGCGCGTTGTAGCCGAGCAGCTGCCTGACTCTCTCGTTGGGCGGAAAGTCCTCTCCAAGCAAGCGTGGATAGTCCATTTGCTGTTTGAAGAACGGTCGCGTAAACGTCAAGGTCAGAGCCATTCTTTGGCTGGTTGTCAGGTTGGGTGCAGCTGAGTGCCACAAGTTGGAATCGAACAGCAGGATGCTTCCGGCTTTTCCCAAAGTTCGTACGGTTTGGCGATCCAGGAATTCGTCATCGGGACGCTCCTCCGTGAGGTGTGTTCCCGGGACGATCTTGGTGGCGCCGTTTTCGATAGTAAATTCATCGACCATTACCAGCATGTTCAACATCAGCGGAAAATTCTTGGAAAACGTCCTGACATCCCGATGAAAGCGTTGACCGTGCCTGTAGCTCTCTGAAGAATAAGGGAGATTGTTGAGAATCCCATAAGAATTGAGGATATATGGGCCACCAAAATAGGCGTTAATGTAGTCATCTAGGTACAGCGAGCAGAGAAAGTCATTCAGGCTGTCGGTTCCACCGACAACATGGTGGGCCGCGCCTTCCATACCTGTCCCGACCCCATTTCTTGTTTGCCATTCCCGGCATACTGCAATCCGTTTTGGAATGTCGCGTCGCAAGTCCTGCAGCATCTGAGCCTGCACCACGCTCTCAAATAGCGCATACCCGGATTGGGAAATTTCAAGTTTGAATGCCGGAATATCCATAAATCAGTTCCAGTAACCAGAGTTGGCTACTACTTCATCATAGCGCTCACGTGTGATTCCGGCCAAAATCTTGGTCCAATATCTTCCATCCCGAAAATAGGCATTAATTTTTTTCCCCTCCACCAGCCATCCGCATTTTTCCAGGTAAGCACGCTGGGACGCTTCGTTATATTCGATGATGTCGGTATCGAGACGAGCCATGCCGAGCTCATTGAATGCATAGCGCATGACGGACATTATGGTGTCTACACCATAGCCCTTTCCCCTTGCGTGACCCTCACCAAGCAACATGCCATGGAAAGCGTTGCGGTTTTTCCAGTCGATTGATACCAGATTCGCCGTACCAATCAGTCCCAGGTCGCGAGTCTCGATCGCAAAACGCTGATTCGTAGATTGGCAGGACAGCGTGTCCCACCATGCTTCCTGATCTTTCATGCTTGTTGGGAAGTGCCAACCGCCGAGCATGCGTTGAATCGCGGGATCGTTAGCCCAACGCTGCAGCATTGGCAGGTCGGACGGCTCGATCGCCCGCAGCAGCACATGTTTGCCTTCGATGTTCATGTGGACTCCTTGATCTTTGCCAACGTGTCTATGATCTGCGCCATTTCAGGACCACCGTAGCGCTGGTCACAGGGCAGGTACACGGTGCGGTCGCGCAGCATGAGGCCAATTTTGTCATCTTCCGGCAACGCTGTATCCACCCAATAGATCGGAGTGAAGATACCCTTTGCTGACAACTTGCGTTGCAGCCACCTTCCTTCGACGTCGCTTACAGGGCAGCACAGCGGTACCGCATCAATTGGCAGTTCGGGCGAGTCGAAGCCGAGGCTCCTGAGCGCGGCAGACAAATTCTTGAAATTGGCAATTCGCCGACGCCTAACCCGATCAAAGTCTGTTGCAGCAAGCATGCCGGTCGTAAGGACTGACATGGCTTGCGATTCAGGATCTGACAGTGATGCTTCCGCATCCTGGAACTGGGAGTGACCCTTCAGTGTCTGTCCGGACGCCCGGGTCAGCAGGTACTGGCTTCGCGCAATCGAGGCGGCTTCGTCTGCCGTCGCGGGCAAAGGCAGCGTGTAAGGGGTAACCAGCAACCCACCATCAGGTACGCCGACAAACTTGCGCGGTGAATAGACGGTGGCGACATTCTGCCGGGGGGAATGAAAGAGCGATTGCGAGGCGTCAACAAGTACGCGTTCGCGTCCGTAACGTGCGATTGCCGCCTCACAGGCGTTCCCGGATATTCCGAAATAGTCCACGCAAATCAATACATCGCTCGCCTCGATGGCAAGATTTTCAGGTACCCCACGTTCTCCGGTGAGGACATATCTCCGAACGCTGACGTTTCTTGACGCCAGCATTTCGGTGACCGCGCCGCAGATGTAGTGTGGCAGCCATACCGTCTGGGGCCTCATGACTCCGAGGACCGCGGCCATCGCTGCGCGCGCCGACTGGTATTTCGCCGCGCTGCCGAAGTACGGCAAAGGGCTGCCCGCGCCAAATTCCAGTGAGAAATAGCCGCCAAGCCCGATATTCGCGGGGGATGTGCTCACGACGCTTGTGCCGCCTCTGGCTTCAGACGCTCGTTGAGATCCAGCATGTCGCCGAGGCGATCTGTTGAATTGAACATCAGTACGTCGATGATGGAGAGGTAGGGGACATGGGGAGCGGAGAACTGCGTGTAGCTGGTGGGCTTGGAACGCAAGAACTGAAGATCAATGCCCCTCTCGGCAAACGCTGATGCGCTGTAGAGGGAAAGCCCCCCAATCGGGTTGACATAGGTGGATGCGCCAACACTGGCACAAAGCGCGGTGACTTTATCTTCAGCCCTGAGGGCGGATAGGCTGTCGATTTTTGAAGAGCAGAGGAAATCGCAGCGAATACCCATTGCCCGCGCTACCAGCATCAGCAAGTTGCTGTTGTACATGGCGACATTCGATTCACTGTAGTCGAGGAGATCACAGATAAACGGGAATACTCGGGAAAACATGGGTGCTCTTGCGTAGCTCGCCTCAAGACGTCGTTTCATTCTGGCGATCGTTTTGCTATCCAGTTGATAGTGACGGTGGTGTATGGGCGACGTGTAACTGGCGTTTTCCACCGGCAATGTGAGCCACGCGGGTTCGTCGTTTACAAGAATGCGATTTCGATTTATCCACCCGGACTTTATATATTGAACGTCGTCATGGAAGATGAAGACATCTACCGCATGCATGAGTTGGAAGTACCCAATGTACGGAAAAAAATACGGCTGCATGATGGCCGCTATCACGTTGATGCGGCTCCCATGACGCGGCACACCGCAGCGATAGTCTCAATGGCCTCTGCCGGCAACGCGGTGCCGCTGGGCAGGACGATCACTCGACTGGCCACGCGCTCTGTATTTAGCAACATCAGTCCGGCATGCGGGAAAAGCTCTTGGTAGGGCTTCATTCCGTGGCAACCGGGCCAGAAGTATTTGCGTGCCAGCACGTTTTCTGCATGCAGTGCCGCAACGATCTGGTCGCGCGTAGCCACGCAGCTTTCATCCACTTCGATCACAACGTAGTGATGGCTGTTGAGTTCACCGTCATCGTAGGCGAGCACTGAAACACCAAGAACGTCGTTGAACGAGGCACTGTAAGCTGCATGGTTGCGTATGTTGACCTCGACCACATGGTCGTGGTTTCCGAGATTCGTCAGCCCCATGGCGGCGCATATTTCGATCATCTTTCCATTGGTGCCCGGATGGATGACCTTGTCGTAGTGAACAAAACCGAAGTTGCGCATTAGGCGCATGGTCTCGGCCAGTTCATCGTCGTTGGTGACAACCGCACCGCCCTCGAACGTGTTAAACGACTTGGTGGCGTGAAAGCTGAGCACCTCGCATGCCCCAAACCGGCCGATGGTCTGCCCCTTATAGGTGCTGCCGAAAGCGTGCGCGGCATCAAACATCAGCTTCAGCCCGTGCTCGTCGGCGATCGCCTGCAACTCGTCGATGGGTGCAGCGCGACCCCAAAGGTGCACGCCGATGATCCCGCTGGTCCGCGGAGTGATCATGCGCCGCACCGCCGCGGGATCCAGGTTGTGCGTGGCAGGGTCGATGTCGGCGAACACCGGTGTGATGCCTTGCCAGTACAGCGCGTGCGCGGTGGCGACGAAGGTCCACGACGGTATGATCACTTCGCCTTCGAGCCCTAGCGCGCGAATGGCGATCTCGAGCGCGATGGTGCCGTTGCACATGGCGACGCAATGTTTGACCCCGAGATGGGCAGCGATGCGCTGCTCGAACTCCTGAACCATCGGCCCGTTGTTGGTCAACCACTGGTTGTCCAGGATCTGGTTGACGCGCTGCAGGAAGCCTTCGCGGTCGCAGATATTTGGCCGCCCCACATGTAGTGGCTGGTCAAACGCCGGTGGCGCGCCATTGATGGCGAGATCAGCCTTGCTGCGAATGATCTTGGTTGGCACGCGTAGATCGCCCTTGAAGTCCAGTTATTGTGATTCGAATCAAGCGTATCGCAACCGACTACGTGGTAGTTACACCACGCCTTTCTCGACGCTGGGTTCTTGGTTTATTGCAACCCCGGCAAAACACGCAATTCATTCAGTGTCGAATCCAACCGTCCACCGATATCAAGCGATTGCAGCGCCTTCAGTGCCGCATGCGCTTCGTCCCTGCGTCCCTCCGCCGCCAGCATCCGCACTAAGGTTATGCGGTACGCCGGTTCGTTCGGCGCTGTCTTCACGGCATCGACGGTCATTCGTTCGCCGAGCTCGTGGTCGTTCAACACGTTCCAGGCATAGTCCCCGTACATCGCCAGCAGCCGAGCGCTTGGATTCGGGTGTGACAGGGCAGCCAAGTAGGCCTCGGTCATGCGTTGTTTCGAAAGATCGCAGCGGTGTTCGCGGTCGCATTGGGTCAGCGCGCCCAGCGAACTCTCGTCCTGCACGCCGGATCGGCGTGCTTTGAGCTTCGCGATCAGGCTGTCCCACCAGGCATCCCTGATCGGCAGATGCATGCGCGAGTTCATGAAGATCAGCGCCTGCTCGGGCAGGATCGATGATTCGGGTAGCGCGGCGGCCTTTTCCAGCGGAGCGTAGGCGAGCTTGGTGAAGGGGGATGCCGGGTCGTACTTGGAGTAGATGATGTAGGTGCGGCCCAGTTCGTACTCGGCGCGTGGCGATTGCGGTGCTCGGCCGGCCAGATCCTCTGCCAGGCGCAGCGGGTTGCCCCAGGCATAGGCCGTCAACCCTGTCAGCGTGGCCCAGCACAACAACAGCCCACCCAGCAGGACGTGACGTGGAAGTGCCAAGGCCTGGCCTAGCGGTGCCGCCAGTAGCGGCACGATCGCCAGCAGCAGGCCGAAGCTGGCGAAGTAGTTGCGGTGCTCGTAGATCAGCTCAAGTGGCAGGATGGTGCCGGTGAGCAACTGGCAGCCGAGGAACAGGCCGATCCCGAGTGCCGCCAATGGGTGGCGCTTGCGCAGCCACACCATCAACGCGACAACGGCACCCAGGAACACGATGCTGGCCAGAGTCGTCCATGGTTTCAGCAGGCTGGTCGAGATCGGAAAATCGTCGTGGTAGAACGACAGCGCATCCGGCGTGGGCAGCAAGGTCCAGCGGATGTACTCGAC
>Ga0134125_10008865_pt1 | contig 11348 bp, 11 predicted proteins | sample KB31751_FD_96464 | JGI IMG/M metagenome (GOLD analysis project Ga0134125, IMG submission 96464) | Terrestrial soil microbial communities with excess Nitrogen fertilizer from Kellogg Biological Station, Michigan, USA - KB3-175-1 | ecosystem: Environmental > Terrestrial > Soil > Unclassified ...
ATATTCCTGAGCCAGAGCCAGGCCACCGGCGCGGCCACATACCTGTCGGCCAACTGGCAGGCGGCCATCAAGTAGCGAGGGACTGTGACCGTCGCACCAACCATGGAAGCCGGCGCCCGGCCCGCCAGGGCCGGGCGCCGGCAGCTTGCGGCTCCCGCCTGGGTCGGCACCGTGCCGTTCCTGGCCTACGTGGGAGTCTTCCTGCTGCTGCCGACCGGGATCGTGGTGTACAACGCGTTCCGGAACCCCAACGGGCAGTTCCAGCTGGCCGGGCTCAGGGCGCTGGGCAGCTCGGCGGTGCGCAGCTTCTTCGTTGGCTCATTGGAGCTGGCCCTGATCTCGTCGCTGGTGGGGGCGGTGTTCGGCGCGATCTTGGCGTATGCCGTGGCGTCCGGGAACCCAGACGGCGTGGTGCGCCGCCTGTACCTGGTGGTCTCCGGGGTACTGGCCCAGTTCGGCGGGGTCACCCTGGCGTTCGCGTTCCTGGTGCTGATCGGCCCCATCGGCCTGCTGTTCCACGCCAGCTGGTACCAGGACTTCCCGTGGGGCATCACGGTGATCTACGCCTATTTCCAGATCCCGCTGATGGTCCTGGTCTTCATGCCCGCGATCGATGGGCTCAAGGTGCAGTGGCGGGAGGCCTCGGAGAGCCTGGGCGCGTCGGCCTGGCAGTACTGGCGGCATGTCGGCGCCCCGCTGCTGGCTCCGGCCTTCCTCGGGTCCCTGCTGCTGCTGTTCGCTAACGCGCTGTCGGCCTTCGCGACGATCGAGGCCTGGGAGAACCAGATCGCCTACATCGTGCCGCAGCAGATCAGCACCGTGCTCAACAGTGAGGTCGGGCTGGCCAACATCAACGAGGGCGACGTACTCGCCCTGGGCATGGTGATCCTGGTCGCCATCGTCATGACGGCATACGCGCTGGTGCAGCGGCGGGCGACGCGATGGCTGCGGTAACCGGGGCGCTGGCCGGCGAGCCAGAGCCGGCCACTGCGGCGGCCAGCCCGCGCGGCATGAAGGCGGGCCGGCGCCGGCGGCTGAACGTGTTCCGCTACATCGCGTTCACCGTGTTCGGGCTGTTCTTCCTGCTGCCGTTCCTGGCGCTGCTCAGGTTCTCCCTGGAGGGGAGCAAGCTCGGCACGTGGTCAGTGACGCCCTGGACCCAGATCGTGTCCTACCCGGGCCTGCTGAGCGCGGTCGAGATCACCCTGGAGCTGGCCGTCATCACCTGCGTGGTGATGCTGGTGCTGCTGGTGCCGACCATGATCTGGGTCCAGCTGCGGGTGCAATGGATCAGCCGCACCATGGAGTTCCTCTGCCTGCTGCCGCTCACTATCCCGGCGATCGTGCTGGTCGTCGGTCTCGCCCCGGTGTACAACTTCATCCGGCACTACCAGCTGTCCGCGCTCCAGCTGTTCTGGGCGTACGTGATCCTGGCGCTGCCCTACGCCTATCGCGCGCTCGCCGCCGGGCTGGGCTCGATGGACGTCACGACCCTGTCCGAGGCCGCCCGCAGTCTCGGGGCGAGCTGGTTCACCGTGATAGTCCGGGTGATCGCGCCGAACATGCGGCAGGCGATCCTGAACGCGGTGCTGCTGACCGCGGCCCTGGTGCTCGGCGAGTTCACGATCGCCTATCTTCTCCTGTACACCAACCTGCAGGTGGCGCTGTACGCCATCAGCCGGAACACGCCCAACGCCGGGGTGCTCTTCTCCACCTCGGCCGCGGCACTCATCTTTGCGTTCGTCTTGCTTTTGATCCTGTCCTTTGTCAGCCGCCGCCGCCGCGACCGGGGATGAGGTAGCGCAGTGACTTCACCAGTGACCAGCACGCAGGACGGCGCCGCCCGGGCCGCGGTCGAAGTCCGGATGTCCGGGCTGACCCGCCGGTACGGCCCGGTCACCGCGCTGGACGGCCTCGACCTGACCCTGCAGCCCGGTGAGCTGGTCGCCCTGCTCGGGCCGTCCGGCTGCGGCAAGACGACCACGCTGCGGCTGCTGGCCGGGCTGGAAGACGCGGATGAGGGCCGTATTACGGTCGCCGGCCGGGACCTCACCCACGTGCCCGCCAGCAAGCGGGACATGGGCATGGTGTTCCAGGCCTACTCGCTGTTCCCGCACATGACCGTGCAGCAGAACGTCGCGTTCGGGCTCCGGCTGCGCGGGGTGAGCAAGGACGATCGGGACCGGCGGGCGCTGGAAATCCTCGACCTGGTCGGCCTGTCCGAGCAGGCCGGCCGGTACGCCCACCAGATCTCCGGCGGGCAGCAGCAGCGGGTCGCGCTGGCCCGGGCGCTGGCCATCGAGCCGCAGGTGCTGCTGCTCGACGAGCCGCTGTCCGCGCTGGACGCCAAGGTCCGGGCGCAGCTGCGGGACCAGATCCGGCGGATCCAGCTGGAGGTCGGCATCACCACGCTGTTCGTCACGCACGACCAGGAGGAGGCGCTGGCCATCGCGGACCGGGTCGGCGTGATGCGTAACGGGCGGCTGGAGCAGCTGGCCCCGCCCACCGAGGTGTACAGCCGCCCGGCTACCGCGTTCGTGGCCGAGTTCGTCGGCCTGACCAACCGGCTGGCCGGCACGGTCAGCGGGACCGTGGTCACCGTGCGCGGCCGCGACCTGCCGCTGGTCGATCAGTCCACCCCGCCCGGCCCGGTCACCGCGCTGGTCCGGCCGGAGGCGGTGACGCTGGCCGCGGACTCGGCGGCCGAGTCCGGGCCGCTGACCGGCACCGTGATCACCACCACATTCCTGGGTGCCACCAGCCGGGTCACCGTGGACCTGGGCGACACCACAATCCTCGCCCAGCTGCCCACCTCAGACGCCAGCGAGCTCACCGCGGGCAGCCGGGTCACCCTGGCCATCCGCCCCGACCCGGTGCTGGTATCGGCCGGCGCACCGGCTGTGAGCGAGGCTTGACCGGGCCGGTCCCGCCGCTGACCACCGACCGCCGGCTGGGCGCTGGAGCCGTCCTGCGCTGCGGCGCCAGCGCGCCGTACCGGGCCATCGAGCTCACCGACGGTGAACGTCATGTGCTCCGCGACGAGTTCGCGGCGGCTGGGCAGCCGGGGGCACCGGTCGTTAAGGAAAATAATGGCGGTGCGCGGCGGCCGCTGGCCTGCCTGGTGCACGTGACCGACCTGCAGCTGGCCGACGTGCAGTCGCCCACCCGGTTCGAGTTCCTGAACCGCTTCTTCGCCGACCCGCGCTATGCCGGCGTGGTGCCGGTGCAGCGGCCGCAGGAGGCGCTCACCCCGCACGCGGTGGACGCCACACTGCGCACGGTCAACGCGGTCCGCGGGCCGACCACCGGGGCGGCGCCGCAGCTGGTGGTGACGACCGGGGACGCGATCGACAACGCCCAGTGGAACGAGGCGCAGCTGTTCCTGGCGCTGTTCGAGGGCGGGCTGGTCACCCCCAACTCGGGGGCGGCCGGCTACGCCGGGGTGCAGGCCCTGGACTGGCCGGACGACATCTTCTGGAAACCGGACGGCACCGGCCCGGATGGCCCGGACTTCTTCCGCCGCGAGTTCGGCTTCCCGAATCACCCGGGGCTGCTCGATTTTGCCCTGCGCTCCTTCCCGGCCAGTGGCCTGCGCATCCCGTGGCTGTCCTGTTTCGGCAATCATGAGGCGCTGAACCAGGGGGTGGGCCGGGCCACCCCGGGCATCGCGGCCGCGCTGGTTGGTGACCGCAAGCCGGTGGGGCCGCCGGACGGCTTCGACCACGATCAGGCGCTGGAGCTGTTCACCACCAGCCCCGAGGTGTTCATGACCGGGCCGTCCCGCCCGGTGGCCGCCGACCGCGGGCGGCGGCCGGTGACCCGGCAGGAGTTCGTGGCCGCGCACTTCCGGCCCGGGGCCGAGCCGCTGGGTCACGGCTTCACCGAGGCGAACCGGCGCGACGGCACCGCGTACTACGTGCATGACACCCCGGCCATCCGGTTCATCGCGCTGGACACCAACTGCCTGGCGGGCGGCGCCGACGGGTGCCTGGACCAGACGCAGGCCCGGTGGCTGGCGGACCGGCTGGCCGAGGTGCATTCGGAGTACCGCGCTGCGTCCGGTGAGCGGGTACGGACCGGGCACGCCGACCGGCTGGTCGTGCTGTTCTCCCACCACGGCGTGGACACGCTGACCAACACCCGGTACGGGCACCGCGGGCCCGATGGGGAGCCGCTGGTCGGCGCGGCGGAGTTCCTGGCCCTGCTGCACCGGTTCGGCAACGTGGTGCTGTGGCTGAACGGGCACACGCACATCAACAGCGTCCGCGCGCGGCGTGACCCGGCCGGCCTGGGGCGTGGGTTCTGGGAGGTCACTACCTGCGCGGTGGTGGACTGGCCGTGCCAGACCCGGGTGGTCGAGTTCACCGACGCCGCCGGGGAACTGGCCATCACCTGCACGATGGTGGATCACGACAGCCCGCTGGCGGCCCGGTCCCTGGACCGCGCGGCCGACCTGGCCGCGCTGCACCGGGAACTGGCCGCGAACGTCCCGGTCATCGGCGCGGCCAACCTGGGCCGGGCCGGCCTGCCCACCGACCGCAACGTGGAACTGCGCCTCCCGGCCCCGTTCCCCCTGACCCGCCTGCCCACCAGCTGACCGCGCCAGCCTGCCCAGCCGCTGCCCCCTGAACTCATCGGCGCGGTCCATCGCGGGTGTCCCAGCGCCCACGATGAACCGCACTGACCAAATGCACCGCAGTGATGGCGGGGGCGGGGTGGGGGACGCCTATTATCGGGGCGGTGCGGCGGGAGTCTGCGACGGTGGTCGCCCTGGTGGGTGCGGCGGATGAGCCGGTGCTGGCCGAGCTGGCCCGGTCCCCGAACGTGGCGCTGGTCCGGCCACCGGACCGGGACCGCGAACCCGACCGGCTGACCGCGGCCAGCGCGGCGCTGGCCGAAGCGGCCCATCGCGCGTCTCCGTTCGTGCTGGTGCCCGCGGACCCGCTGGCCGGGATGGCGGCGCAGTGGGCGGCCATGTGGGACCTGTCAGCCGGGTCACCGGGCCCGGCGGGCTTCGAGGAGCAGGCCGCCGAGGTGCTGGCCGCGTGGCGGGCCAAGCGGTTCGAGCTGCCCGACTACTACCTGGTGCTGGCGCCGGCCCAGCCGGACGGTGCACCGCCGGACATGTACCTCGGCCCGCTGCGGGCGGCCCGGCCCCGCCGGGTCGAGGTAGTGGTCCGCGCCGAGGGCGAGCAGGAGCAGGCCGCACGGGTGCGCCACGCGCTTCGCTCGCTGCCGCACGGCCCGTGGTGGCCACCGCTGGACGAGCTCATCGGCACCGCGCGGCACTTCTACGCGGGCAGCCTGGCCGAGGGCGCCGAGGGTGCCGCGGCCCAGTAATTCGGACACGTAATTCGTTTCAGTTACAAAACTCAGGGTAATCGGTGAGACTGGGGCTGAGGGCGTCGGTCTCATAAGCCGGCCGGGGGCGTCCCACGCAGGCAGGGAGGCCACTGGTGAGCGCCATCGACCCAACCCAAGCAGCGGTTCCGCTATCGCCGCCGGGACCCTCGCCAGCCCCGGCCCTGGCAGGTACGTTCTACGACGCCCGGCGCGGCATCTACTACGTCAAGCCGGTGATGCGCGGCTGGCTGCACCTGCTCTGGTTCGCGGCCTCGCTGGTGTTCGGCATCCTGCTGCTGCGCCAGGCCACCGGCACCGCGCGCACGGTCGGCGTCGCCGTGTACGCGGCCAGCGTGAGCGCCCTGTTCGGGGTGAGTGCCCTGTATCACTGCGGCACCTGGTCAGACGCCTGGCGCGGCCGGCTGCAGCGGCTGGACCACGCGATGATCTTCTTTCTCATCGCCGGCACCGCCACCCCGACCTTCATCCTGGCCACCCACGGCGCGTTCGGGGTGGCCAGCCTGACCGCGGTCTGGGTGCTCACCGCGACCGCGGCCGGCATCCACCTGACCTGGATGAATGCGCCAGAACGGCTGGTCGGCGGGATGTTCATCGCGCTCGGCTGGGTGGCCGCGCTGGCGCTGCCCGAGGTCTGGGTCCACTCCGGGACCGCGCCAGGCGTGCTGATGCTGACCGGCGGTCTGCTGTACCTGACCGGGGCGCTGTCCTACCACCGCCGCTGGCCCGACCCGGTCCCCTCGGTGTTCGGCTATCACGAGGTCTTCCACGTCTTTGTCTGTGCCGCGGCCGCCTGCCAATACGCTGCGATAGCACTGTCTGTGCGGTGAACCGCGGACCAGCTGGGGGCGGCACATGACCGACCTGGCTGGCCGCACGTTCCTGATCACCGGGGCCAACACCGGGATCGGCCGGGCCACCGCGACCGAACTGGCCCGCCGGGGTGCCCGGGTGTTCCTCGGCTGCCGCTCGCCGGCGGACATCGGGCACGCCACCGCCGACCGGATCAAGGCCGCCAGCGGTAACCAGAACGTGGTGTTCATCCCGCTGGACCTGGCCGAGCTGGCGTCGGTGCGGGCCTGCGCCCAGGGGTTCCTGGCCCTGGGCGAGCCGCTGCACGGGCTGATCAACAACGCCGGGGTGCCCGGCCGCCGCGGCTGGACCACCACGGACGGCTTCGAGCTGGCCTTCGGCGTGGACCACCTCGGGCACTTCGCGCTGACCATGGCCCTGCTCGGCCGGCTGGCCGAGTGTGCCCCGGCCCGGGTGGTCACGCTGGCCAGCGACGCGCATTACCGGGCACCCGGCATCGACTTCAGCGCCCTGCAGCGCGGCAGCCGGAGCATCACCGGCTTTCCCGAGTACGCGGTGGCCAAGCTGTGCAACGTGCTGTTCACCCAGGAACTGGCCCGCCGGGCCGCGGGCCGCGGGATCACCACGTACGCCGTGCACCCGGGTGTGGTCGCCTCGGACATCTGGCGGCGGGTGCCATGGCCGGCCCGGCCGCTGCTGAAGCGGCGGATGCTGACCGTCGAGCAGGGCGCCCGCACCCCGGTGCGGTGCGCCACCGACCCGGGCCTGGCCGGCGTCAGCGGCCGGTACTACGAGAACGGCCAGGAGCGGGCGCCCAGCCCGGTGGCCACCCCGGAACTCGCCGCGCAGCTGTGGGATCACAGCGAGGCGTGGACCGCGGACGGGCGGCTGAGTCAGTAGCTACCAGGGGGCCACCCGGGACGGCAGGCCGGGACGTCAGGCTGGCCCGGCAGGCCGGGACGTCAGGCCGGAACGATGGCGGCGAACCGGAAACGGTCCCCGGTCACCTCGACGGCCGGCTGCGCGAATCCGGCCGCGGCCAGCCGGCCCGGCATGGTGGCCGGGTCGACCGGCTTCCAGTCGTCGTCGCGGTGCAGTTCGGTCCGCTCGGGGGTGGCCAGGCCGTCGGTGCCGACCAGCCGGCCGCCCGGCCGCAGCACCCGGCGGACCTCGGCCAGCAGCGCGTCCTGGAGGTCCGCCGACGGGACGTGATGCAGCATCGTGAACAGGGTGGCCGCGGAGAACCGGCCGGAACCGAACGGCAGGCGGGTACCGTCCGCGTGCACCACCTCGACGTTGCTGCCCGCCAGCCGCCCGGCCAGGGCCTGCGCCAGCCGGTCATCGATCTCCACCGCGGTCAGCCGGGGTACCCGGCGGCGCAGCACGTCGGTGGTCAGCCCCGGCCCGGGCCCCACTTCCAGCACGTCGTCCCCGAGATCCTGGCCGTCCAGGGCCCACGGCAGCAGCTCGGACTCGACGTAGGCCGCCCACTCCGGGCTCGCGCAGATGCGCAGATGCGCCTCGTTCATGCGGCCATTCTGGCCCACTCAGCCAAGGTCACGGAGCCGGGGCCAGAGCGCCGGCCACGGCGCGCGCAGCGCCGAGCAGATCCAGACCGGTGCGTCTTGCTCGTCGTTGGCCACGCCGACGTGGTTGTCCAGCCGGCTGGCCAGCCGCAGCGTACCGCAGTCCGGGGCCAGCGCGGCGCGGCTAAACCCGACCGCGACCGCGGTGGTGGCCGAGGCCGGTGGTGGCCCCCAGTACCAGTAGCCGTTCTGCACGCCGTAAGCGGCGGGCAGCCCGTCGGCCCGGCCGAACCGGTTCACCGCGCCGGCCTCACCGTAGTTGCTGCCCAGCACGATGGCCGAGGCCCGCTGGGCGGGCGGCAGCGCATGGTACACGGCGGCGATCTCCCGGACGTAATCGGGCCAGCCGATGGTCTCCCCGGCGTCGTAGTTGAGCGCGACGACCGGCGTGTGCCGGACCGAGCCGACCGGGACCATGGGCAGCACGACCGGCAGCGCGGTCAGGCTGAGCACCAGCGCCGCCCCGACCAGTCCCGCCCGCAGCCGGCGTCGGCCGCGCCGGGCCCAGTCCACCACCGGCTGCGCCCCCGCCGCGAACAGCAGCGGGAACATGCCCGCCAGGTAGTACGGCTTGCCCCCGGTGACCAGGAAGACGACGGCCAGCACCAGGTAGGCTACGCCGAGCGCCCGGCACCAGCGCAGCGCGCCGCCGCGCAGCAGCCGTACCAGCCCGGTCAGCCACACCGCCGCGAGATACGGGCTGGCCAGCACGAGCTGTTCCGGCAGCAGGGCCCAGCGGGGCGCCGAGGTGCCCGACCCGCCACTGGCGATGGCCCGGGAGATGGCCAGCTCGGGCCAGCCGTGCTGGGCTTGCCAGATCAGGTACGGCAGCCACATGACCAGGGCGATCAGCCCGCCCGCATAGAGCCAGCCGGACCGCAGCGGCCACCGTGGCCCGGCGATGGCCAGCCCGGTCACCACCGCGAACATCAGGAACACGACCAGGTCGCTGTCCAGCAGCCCGGCCCCGGCCAGCACCCCCACCGCCAGCCACAGCCGGCCGTCGCCGGTGCGCAGGATGCGCACGATGAGCCAGCACAGCCCAGCCCACACCGGCAGGGCGAACGTGGTCGTGCTGAGCAGGTGACCGGCGCCGAGCACCACGGACGCGACCGAGATCGATGCCGCGGCCAGTACCTGCGCCGCCCGCTCGCCGCCCAGTTCCCGGGCCAGCAGGCTGGTCACGATGACGAGCACCGCGCTGGCCAGCGCGGACGGCAGCCGGAGCAGCACCAGCGACGTGGCGTCCAGGCTGGACATCAGCCAGGCGAGCAGCGGCACCAGCGGCGGCTGGTCGGGGTAACCCCAGGCCAGATGCTGGCCGCAGGCCAGAAAATACAGCTCGTCGCGGTGGTAGCCGTAGCGGCCCGAGAACGCGACGAGCAGCACGGCCAGCGCGGCTGCCAGGCCGAGCACCGGCCACCTGGCGAACTCGGGCCGCCGCGGCGTAACGGCCGGTTCGGTGTCCTGCTGCACCGCCACGACCCGAGTACAGCACTGCGCCTAGGGTGACGTCATGCCGCTGAGTCCCGAGGAGTTCTACGCCCACGCCACCCGCGACGCGGACCCCGACGGCCACCTGCCGCTGCCGTCGATGACCGGGTGGGACACCTTCCCGTTCGACCCGGACGGACTGCGGACCGTCCCGCTGGCCCGGCCGGTGACGATCGAGCCGCTGCGGCACGGGGAAGGCGGCCGGGAGTGCCCGGCCTGCGCCCCGATCCGGCCCACGGTATGGTCCGACCCGCACTGGCGGCTGTCCGCGCTCGGCCCGTCCGGCGCGCCGCTGGTCCTGCTCCTGGAGTCCCGTGATCACGTGGACCTGCCCGACCTGCCCGATGACCTGGCCGCCGAGCTGGGGCGGCTCACGGTGCACACGGCCCGGGCGATCGAGTCGCTGCCACACATCGCCCGGGCCCACGTGTCCCGGTGGGGCGACGGCAGCGCGCATCTGCACGTGTTCTTCTTCGCCCGGCCGAAGGGCTTCAGCCAGCTGCGCGGCACCTGCCTGGCTGTCTGGGATGACCTGCTGCCCCCGGTCCCGCGCAGCCAGCGTGACGCCGACGCCGCGGCCGTCGCCCAGGCCCTCGCCGCCAGCTACGGCGGCACCCCCACCTGACCCGGCCGGCCAGGACCGCAAATGTGGACGCTAGCCGTCGTCCGAACAGCACCCAGCGACCACATTTAAGCCGTGCCGCCCGCGCCAGAGCCCGCGCCGCCCGCGCGGGCCCGCGGGCGGAGTCAGCTGGCCACGGCGAGGACGAGCAGGACCGCGGCGGTGCCCAGCTCGATGATCGCGCCGAACACGTCGCCGGTCAGGCCGCCGAGCTGCCGCCGGGCGGCCCGGGTGAGCAGACCGCCCGCCGCCAGCCCGGCCCCCGCGGCGCCCACCCCGGCCAGCGCCCCCGGCCCACCCCGCACGGCCCAGCCGCCCGCCGCCGCCGCGCCCAGCAGCAGCGCCGCGGTCAGCAGCCGGCCACCCAGGCTGGTCCGCCCGGCCACCAGCGCGCCGAACCCGCCCGGCCGCGCGGCCGGCGCCCCGGTGGCCAGCACCACCCCGGCCCGCCCGGTCACCACCGCCAGCACCAGCGCCGTTGCCCCCGCCAGCCCGCGCGGCACCGCGGCCAGCGCGGTCACCTGGATGAGCAGCACCAGCACCAGCGACGCCACGCCCAGCGGCCCGGTGTCGGACCGGCGCATGATTTCCAGCGCGCCGGCGGCCGGCCGGCGGCTGCCCAGCCCGTCCGCGGTGTCGGCCAGCCCGTCGAGATGCAGGCCACCGGTCAGCAGGCCGAGCAGCGCGAGCGCGACCGCCGCACCGAGCAGCTGACGATACGGCGACGCCCCATTTCCCTGAACGAGAACCATCGCCCCGGCCGCTACCACGCCCAGCAGCAGCCCCACGGCCGGCAGCCAGTACACGGCCCGGGCCGCCACGCCTTCATCGAGGTCCGGCCCGCCGCCCACCGGGATGACGGTGAACAGGCTCAGCGCGACGCGCCATGGCTGGCCGCGGGCCCCGGCCCCGGGAGAGCCGGCCTGCTGGGTCATTTCAGCCGCTGCGCGATCCCCGCCGTGCACAGGAAAACCTGCTCGCACTCGGCGGCGATGCGCGCGTTCAGCGCGCCCAGCTCGTCGCGGAACCGCACCCCGGAGACGGTGGCCGGGACCACCCCGGAGCCGACCTCGTTGCTGACCGCGATCACGTGCCTGCGGGTCCCCTGCCAGGCGGTGAGCAGGGAGTCCACCCGGCGGCCCAGTTCCTCGTCCGACCCGGGCCGGCCGTCCCACAGCCCGTAGCTCTCCATCAGCCGGGCCAGCCAGGTGGACAGACAGTCCACCAGGACCGGGGTGTCCGGGTGCCCGGCGGGGGCGCCCGGCGGGACGAGCACCTTCTCTACGTCGAGCGTTTCCAGCGTGGTCCAGGTGGCCGGGCGGCGGTTGCGGTGGGCGCGGATCCGGGCGGCCCAGTCCGGGTCGGTGCCGTCCGGCGGGGCACCGGTGGCCACGTACTCCACCCGCGGGTAGCTGGCCAGCAGGCGTTCCGCGGTCACCGACTTGCCCGACCGGGCCCCGCCCAGAATCAGG
>Ga0134125_10008866_pt1 | contig 11347 bp, 6 predicted proteins | sample KB31751_FD_96464 | JGI IMG/M metagenome (GOLD analysis project Ga0134125, IMG submission 96464) | Terrestrial soil microbial communities with excess Nitrogen fertilizer from Kellogg Biological Station, Michigan, USA - KB3-175-1 | ecosystem: Environmental > Terrestrial > Soil > Unclassified ...
CTCGACTTCGCGACCAACGCCGCCGGCGATCAGCTGGGCGAGGTCTCGCCGTTCCTCGCGCTCGGGCGCACCGTGAACTTCACCGACGTGCGCGTCGAGCACGACGGCTCCGACGGCGGGCCCGCGGTGATCGTGGCCAGCGGCGACGACGCCATCGACGACTTCATCAACATCTACGGGCTCGGCGGCTTCACCGTCGCCGCGCTGCCCGACGCGCTGCGCCCGACGATCCCGCTCGGCCTGCGGGTCACGGCGACCTACACGCTGGCGCCGGGCGACTCGTTCATTCGCGTCGACTACGCGATCCACAACAAGGACGCGACCGCGAAGAAGGTCCTGTTCGGCACGCTCACCGACTCGGGCGCCGAGATCGAGCTGTTCCACCCCGGCGTCGGCTACGGCGAGTTCACGATGAATCAGCTGCTCACCGGCGCGGTGCCGACGGTGGAATACCTGGCGCTGCAAGGGCAGGGCATCGCCTACGGCATCGTGCCCGTCGAGAAGGACCCGTCGGCGCGCGGCGCGCCGCTGCCCATCGGCGGCGTCGTCGTCGAGGCCTACGAGCAGCGCAACTTCTCCGACGCGCTCGGGCAGAACGGGCAGTCGGTGTCGATCGGCGGCAACGGCACGGCGATGCGCTCGGTGTGGATCGCGGCCGTGGCCGGGGGCGCCGGCGGCGTCGAAGGTTTCGTGCGCGCGCACAAGGGGCAGGCGCATGCGCCCGTGCACGGCACCGTCACCGGCGTGACCTCACCGACGGGCGGCGGCGCGCGCGTGGCCATCTCCAAGGCGGGCGTGAGCGATCCGGGCGCGGCGCTGGTGACCACCTTCGTCGCCGACGACAGCGGCGCGTTCTCCGGCGAGCTGCCGCCGGGCGACTATGTCGCCGAGGCCGAAGGCGACGCGTGGCGGCGCGCGCCGGCGGTGCCGTTCACCGTCGCGCCGACGACCGGCGCGCCGCCGCTGTCGCTGGTGCTGACCGATCGCGCGACCTTGTCCTATCGCGTGTACGACGAGACGGGCCAGACGCTGCCCTGCAAGATCAGCGTCGTCGGGACGCCGCCGAACGCGCCGGATCGCCGCTTTCGCGACATCGTGAAGGATCCGTTGCCCTACGGCATGGTGGCGTGGCTCGCCTCGCGCGCGGGCGATTCGACGCTCGGCACCGAGTACGATCATCCGCTCGCGCTCGCGCCGGGGCACTATCGCGTCGTCATCTCGCACGGGCCCGAGTGGAGCGAGTGGGCCAAGGAGCTCGACGTGCCGCCCGAAGGCGTCGCCGTCGACGCTACGCTCACGCGCGTGGTCGACACCAGCGGCTACGTCGCCGCCGACTTCCATCAGCACTCGCACAAGTCGCCTGACTCGCCGGTGCCGCCCGAGGAGCGGCTGGTCGCCAACCTCGCCGACGGCGTCGAGTACCTGTCGTCGAGCGAGCACGACTTTCTGTTCGACTACCGCCCCATCATCGATGCGCTCGGCGCCGGCGATCTCATCGACAGCGGCGTCGGCGTGGAGTCGACGCCGTTCGACTACGGCCACTTCATCGGCTATCCGCTGCCGATCGATCCGACGCAGCCCAACGGCGGCGCCCTCGACTGGGGCGACGGCGGCGCCGGCGATCTGACGCCGAACGCGATCCTCGACGGGCTGCGCGCGCAGGGCGCCCTCGTGGTGCAGGTGAATCATCCGCGCACACCGCCGCTCATGATCAGCTATCAGCAGAACTTCGATCGCGGCGGGCTGCGCTTCGACTACGCGCAGCACACGTTCTACGGCGACGCCACGCTCGAGGAGGTCTCGCCGCTCGACCTCGGGCTGCCGGACGGCGCGTCGGTGCTCGCCGCCAACTTCAACGCGCTCGAGGTCTACCTCGGCTTCTGGCCCGACCGCGACATCACGCTCGCCGACGGGGAGCGCCAGGACATGCTGGTCAACACCATCCTGCGCGACTACATGACCTTCCTGTCGTTCGGCTTCACGCCGACGGCGGTGGGCGACTCCGACACGCACACGCGCTGGACCTTCCCGTCGGGGATTCCGCGCAACCTCGTGCGCGTGCCCGACGATTCCCCGGCGGCGATCGCGGCCGGCATCGGCGGCGACGTGGTGCGCACCATGAGCGGGCAGACGCCGCGCGACGTGATCGTGACCAACGGGCCGATGATCCGGCAACGATCCGGCCAACGGCGGCATCGGACGCACGGTGGCGCTGCCGTCGGGGGCGACGCAGCTGGCGGTGCACGTCGAGGCGCAGGCGGCGGAGTGGGCGCCCTTCGACACCCTCGAGCTGTACGCCAACGCGAGCTTCACCATCCCGCCGCCTGCGGGGCAAGAGCCGGAGCCGCTGCTGCCGCTCCTCTGTTTCACGGCGCGGGCGACGCCGTCGCAGCGCTGCGCCATGGCGGTGGGCGGCGCGCGGCCGCTCACCGTCACGCGCGAGCCGGTCGGCAGCGCCGGCGCGGCGCGGCTGCACGCCGTCGTCGACACCAGCCTGGCGGTCGCGGACGTCGCGGCGCACACGCGGGCCGGCGCCGCCGGCAAGGACTTCTGGCTGTTGGCGCGCGTGACCGGCCTGGTCGGGCTGTGGCCGGTCATCCCGCAGGCGGTGGACTCGTCGGTCCCGGTGTCGACGTTGGTGGCGGGCACGCCGCTCCAGGGCGAGGGCGTGCCGGCGCTGGCCTTCACCAACTCCGTGTTCGTCGACGTGGACGGGGGCGGCTGGCGGGCGCCGTTTGCGCCTTGACACGGCGAAATGCGTCGAGTAAGTAAACGGGACTTCGACGGCCGGGACCTGGCTCAAGGGGCGCATAGCTCAGCGGTAGAGCATCGGCCTTACAAGCCGGGTGTCACAGGTTCGAATCCTGTTGCGCCCACCGACGAAGATGAAAATTTGGGGTGGTAGTTAAGTTGGTTATAACGCCGGCCTGTCACGCCGGAGGCCGCGGGTTCAAGTCCCGTCCACCCCGCAAGAGTAGGTAGGAGGCCGAGAGAAATCTCGGCCTTTTGCTTTTCTGGTGCCCGAGAGCGAGCCGCCGCGGCCGTCCGAGGCCGTCGACGACTGGCCGGGCACGTCGCGCCTGGCGGTGCCGCTGCACGAGCGTGGTGTCGATGCTGGACGTATGCAGTCAGTCGGCGCGCGAGTAGACGGCCAGCTCCCACTCGTCGCGCTCGCTGTCGTAGCGGATGATGTAGAGGGCGCCGTCGTCGCCGCGCAGCTTGAAGTAACGGTGGTCGGGGGCGAGCCAGCGGTCGACTACGTCGATCACCTCGACGCGGCGCTCGCCCAGGAGCACCGCGCGCGGCGTCTCCTCGGCACGGTATCCGGCGTAGCATTCGACGTCGATGCGCATGGTCGACCCCTCGCGAGACTGAAGATGGGCCGCGGCGGCGGCGGGGCATGCCCTCGGGGCGGTAATTTGGTACCCTAGTCGCCCCGCATGCGCGTCTCGGCAAGGCCTGTCTACTTTTCGCGCCCGGGTCATGACGGGAGCCCGCTGTTCGCGCTCTACAACGCGCCCGTGGGCGTGCCGACCGGGCTCGGCGTGGTGATCTGCCCGCCGATCGGCTCGGAGCTGATGCGCTCGTACCGCGCGCTGCGCGAGCTCGCCGCGGTGCTCGCCGGGCGCGGCATCGCGGTCTTGCACCTCGACTATCACGGCACCGGCAACTCCGCCGGGCGCGACGAAGATCCCGACCGCATCGCCGCGTGGACGCAGAGCATCGACGCCGCCGTCGACGAGCTGCGCCGGCTCGGCGGCGTCGCGCGCGTCGGGCTCTTCGGCGTGCGGCTCGGCGCGGCGCTGGCGGCGCTGGCGGCGAGCGCGCGCGACGACATCGATCGCCTCGTCCTGTGGGGCGCGTGCCGCTCGGGCAAGGCGCTGGCGCGCGAGCTCCGCATGCTGCGCATGACCGAGGAGGGGCGCACGAGCGACGCGCCCGCCGACGAGGGTGACCAGGAGGCGGGCGGCTTCATCTTCACGCGCGCGACCATGGAGGCGCTGGCGAAGGTCGATCTGACCAAGCTGCCGCGCCCGCCGGCCCGGCGCGTGCTGGTCGTCCATCGCGACGACATGCCGGCCGATCAGCAGCTCGTCAAGGCGCTCGTCGCCGGCGGCGCCGACGTCACCGTCGAGCAGTGGGCGGGCTACGCGGCGATGAATCAGCACCCGCACGAGTCGGTCGCACCGATGGAGCTGTTCGCTCACGTCGCGGCGTGGCTCGCGCCCGAGCGCGCCGGCGCGGGTGACGCGGCCACGAACGCCGCGAGCGTCGACGTCGCCGAGGCCGCGAGCGACGTGCCCGCCGCGGCGACCGCGGTGCGCGAGACCGCCTTCCGCTTCGGCGGCGACGTCGGGCTCTTCGCGGTGCTCTCGCAGCCGACCAACGGCGTCGCGCGCCGCCGCACCGCGGTGCTCTTCACCAGCACCGGCGCCAACTATCACGTCGGGCCGAACCGCCTCTACACCAAGCTCGCGCGCGACTGGGCCGCCGACGGCTTCGACGTCATGCGCATGGATCTGTCGGGCATCGGCCAGAGCGAGCTGCGCCCGGGCGGCACACCCAATCAGCCCTATCCCGACGCGCGCATCGAAGATCTGCGCCTCGGCCTCGACGAGCTGCGCCGCCGCACCGGCGCCGAGCGCACCGTCGTGATCGGGCTCTGCTCGGGCTCGCACATCGCCTTCCACGCGTCGCTCGCCGGCGTGCGCTTCGACGGGCAGATCCTCATCAACCCCGCGCTCTACTACGTGCCCGGCGATCCGCTCGACGAAGGGCTCGGCCAGCGCTTCGACGAGATGCAGCGCTACAAAGGCTCGGCGCTCCAGCTCGACAAGTGGAAGAAGCTCCTCACCGGCAAGGTCGCCTATCGCGCGCTCGCCGGCATCGCCGCGCGCCGCGCCTGGGACGTCGTCGGGCCGCGCCTCAAGCACGCCGGGCGCAACCTCGGCGTCTATCGCCCGAAGAAGGACGTGGGGCGCGATCTGTTGCAGGTGGTCGACGGCGGCGCCGACACGCACTTCGTGTTCGCCGATGGCGACGCCGGGCTCGACTATCTGCGCCGCGAGGTGCGCCTCGATCTCGAGCGCGTCTTGAAGATGAAGAACGTCAAGCTCTCCATCATCCCCGGCGCCAACCACACCTTCAGCGACTGCACGAGCCAGAAGAAGCTCGGCGAGCTTTTGACCACGCATCTCATGCGAACCTACCGATGAGCGCGCGCCGCATCCTGGTCCTCGACGGCAACTGCATGGCCGCGACGAGCATCGTGCAGAGCCTCGGGCGCGCCGGCTACGAGCTCACGCTCGCGGCCGAGAAGCACGATCATCCCGCGTTCCGCTCGCGCTTCGTGGCGCGCGCGCTGAAGTATCCGAACCCGATGTCGGACAAGCGCGCCTTCCAGGAGTGGGCGGTAAACGAGAGCGGGTACGATCTCATCATCCCGTCGAGCGAGCGCACGCTCATCCCGCTCGACGAGATCCGCGATCACGCCGCGCTCGCCGGCAAGCTGGCGCTGCCGCCGCCGCGCGCGGTGGCCATCGGCTTCGACAAGGAGCGCGTGCGCGCGCTCGCCGAGGAGCTCGGCATCCGCAGCCCCGAGAACGTCGTGATCGCGCGGCTCGAAGAGCTCGCGGATCATCCGCTCGGCCGCTGGCTCGAGCGCGGGGCGCTGGTGCTCAAGAGCGTGCGCAGCAAGGTGTGGGGCGACGGCGGCGGCGGGCGCGATCTGACGGTGCGCATGGTGACGAGCCAGGGCGAGCTCGAGCGCGAAGCGGCGCGCCTGCTCGCCAGCGGACCGATCCAGGTGCAGGCGTGGGTGCCGGGGCACGGCATCGGCATCGGGCTCCTCGTCGATCGCGGCGAGACGGTGATGGCGTTCGCGCACGAGCGCATCCACGAGCTGCCGCTCACCGGCGGGGGCAGCTCGTACCGACGCGCGATCGATCCGCCCGAGCCGATGCTGTCGCAGTCGAAGAAGCTGCTCCGTGCGCTCGAGTGGCATGGCGTGGCGATGGTCGAGTTCCGCCATTCGCCCGAGCGCGGCGAGACGTTCCTCATGGAGCTCAACGGGCGCTTCTGGGGCTCGCTGGCGCTGGCGACGTTCGCCGGCTACGACTTTCCCGCCGCGCTCGCGCGCCTCCTGCTCGACGGGAAGCGTCCGCCGCCGCCCGAGGCGCGACGCGTCTATGCGCGCCAGCTCGCGCGCGATCTCGATTGGTTCAAGGAGGTGGCGCGCGTGCGCGCCGGCGATCTGCGGCGCCGCGGCGAGATGCCGTCGGAGCGCAAGCTCCTCCTGGTGCGCCCGCTGGTGCGCAGCGTGCTCGAGCTCGGACGGCTCGCCACCGGGCGCGAGACCTTCGACGGCGCCGCGCTCGACGATCCGGGGCCGATCGCCAAGGAGGCGCTCGACGTCGTCGGCCGCTACGGCGGCGCCGTCGGGCGCAAGGCGCAGAAGTGGCTCGCCGAGCGCGACGCGGTGCGCGCCTGGCGCCGTCCCCTGCCCGACGTGCGCCGCGTGCTCGTCGTGTGCAGCGGCAACATCTGCCGCAGCGCCTACGCCGGCGCGCGGTTGGCGCCGTCGCTGGCGCCGCTCGGCCTCGAGGTGCGCTCGGGCGCGCTGCTCGGGCGCAGCGGACGGCCGAGCCCGGCTCTGTTCCAGACGGTGGCGCGGCGGCGCGGCGTCGAGCTCCTCGAGCATCGCTCGTACCACGTCGACGAGGCCGATCTAGACTGGGCGTCGCTGGTCTTGATCATGGACGATGAGCATCATCGCTTCTTGAAGACGACGCCGGCGCGCGCCAAGGTGCGCTGGCTCGGCGCCATCGACGGCACGGCGACGATCCCCGATCCGCTCGACTTCGGCGAGGCCGACATCGAGCGCGTGCTCGAGCGGCTCGATCGCGCGTGCGCGCGCCTGGTGGCGCGGTTGAGCACGCCATGAGCGGCGTGGCGACGGGCGGCTTCGTCACGAGCGGCGTCTGGTTCGGGCCCGCCGAGCGTCCGCTCTTGGGCTGGTGCACGCGCCCGACGGAGCGGCCGACGACGAGCGCCGTCGTGATCGCGCCCGGCTTCGGCTACGAGTACTGGTCGTCGCACCGCACGCTGCGCACGCTCGCCGAGGCGCTCGCGGTGCGCGGGCACACCGTTTTGCGCTTCGACTACGACGGCGCCGGCGATTCGTCGGGCGAGCGCTGGGACGGCGGGCGCGTCGCCGCCTGGCGCGCCAGCCTCGGGCACGCGGTCGCGCTCCTGCGCGCGGGCGGCGCCGAGCGCGTCACCCTCGTCGGGCTGCGGCTCGGCGCCACCTTCGCGCTGCTCGACGCGCGCGCGCTCGGCGCCGACGCGGTCGTGGCGTGGGTGCCGGTCCTCTCGGGCAAGCGGTTCGCGCGCGAGCTGCGCCTGCTGGCCACGCCGGTGCCGCGCGACGAGCGCCATCCCGAGCGCGACGGCGCCATGGTCTTCGCCGGCAGCGTGCTCACCGCCGAGACCGTCGCCGAGCTGGGGCGGCTCGACGTCGAGGCGCTCGCCGACAGGCCGGCGCCGCGGGTGCTCGTCGCCGCGCGCCCCGAGCAGCCGTGCGACAAGCTCGCCGACAAGCTGCGCGCGCTCGGCGCCGACGTTGCGCTCGAGACGTTGCCGGGCATGGAGACCGCGCTCGACACGCCGACCGAGGACGCGACGGTGCCGGCGCCGATCGTGGCGCGCATCGCGGACTGGATTGGCGACGCGCCGGCCGCGCCGCGCGACCGAGCCCGCGGCCTCGAGATCGCGCCGCGCCCGTCGGCCACGATCACGACGTCGCACGGCGCGCTCGTCGAGCGGGTGACCGAGATCGGCTCGCCGCGCCTGGTTGCCATTCGCGCCGATCGGCAGGGCGCCGCGGAAAGCGGGCGCGCCGTCGTTTTCCTGAATTCCGGATCCGAGCCGCACATCGGCCCGGGCCGCGCCTGGGTCGACTACACGCGCGCGCTCGCGCTCGCCGGCTACACCACGTTTCGCGTCGACTTCTCGGGCTGGGGCGAGAGCCCCGATCGCGGCCACGCGCCCGGCCGCCCCTACGACGCGCACTGCGTCCACGAAGCCGTCGGCGTCGTCGAGGACCTGCGCGCCGCCGGCCTCCGCGAGGTCACGCTCGCCGGGCTCTGCGCCGGCGCCTGGGTGTCGATGCGCGCCGCGCAGCTCGTCGCCGTCGATCGCGTCATCGCCATCAACCCGCAGCTCTACTGGCAGCCGGGCCAGCCCGTCGAGGCGCTGCTCTCGACCACGCGCAAGCGGCGCGCCCACGAGCGCGCGCGCGAGGAGGCCGGCGGCCGCGACGGCAGCTGGTCGATGCTCGACGCCTACGGCTTTCTGCCGCCGGCGTCGCAGTGGCTGGTGCGCTTGCGCCGGCGCCGGACCGGCGTGCTCATGCTGTTCGCCGAGAGCGACGACGGGCTCGAGTACCTGCGCAACCGCTGCCGGCGCCGCCTCGGCGACGAGCTCGCGCGCGGCTACCTGCGCGTCGAAGAGCTCGGCGACATGGACCACCAGATGTATCGCGAGTGGCGCCGCGCCGCCGCCATCGACGTCATGACGACGTTCCTTGCGTCGCCATCGCCGCCGGCTCCGCCGTCGGCAGCGGACGCGCCGCGAAGCGCTCCTTCAGCTTCAGGAAGCGCCGTTCGAACAGGTTATAGGAGACGAAGGCGATTCCCAGGATGGCCACCATCCCGGTGACGATGTAGAGCGCGCCCGCCGTGGTCGTGTGCACGAAGTCCCAGCCGAGCCGCTGCTGAATCGGCCGTCCGATGAAGTCGTGGAACGGCTTGTGGAAGACGTACATGCCGTAGCTGTACTTGCCGACGACGCGCAAGGGGCGCAGGCGCAGCGGCGAGAACCAGCCGCGCGCGCCGGCCGCGTCGGCGGCGGTGCCGCCGATGATGGCGATGCCGCAGATGAGCGCGACCAGCGAGTAGCCGACGGTGGCGCCGAACGCGTGCTCGTAGCTCGCCGAGCCGGTGGCGAAGAAGAGGCCGAGCCCGACGGCGATGAGCGCGATCCAGACGCGCGCGTCGACGGCGTGCAGCTTCGCCGCCAGCGCCGGGATGCGGAACGCCGCCGCGATGGCGCCGCCGAGCGCGAGTGCGTCCATGCGCGAGATCGAAAACGTGTAGATCGCCTCCCACGGCGCGTGCAGGCGCAGCATCACGATGCGCACCCCGAGCGCCGCGACGACGAGCGCGAGGCAGAGCCGCAACACCGTGCGCGGGCTCTTGCGCCGGAGCAGGAACGGCCAGACCAGGTAGAACTGCTCCTCGACGCCGAGCGACCAGAAGTGCGGGAAGGCGCGGCTGCCGTTGCTGAACGGTTGCGTCCAGTTCGATAAGTAGGCCCAGAGCCAGAATTGATGCGGACGGTCGTGGGCGATCGTCGCCGGCTCCACGCCGCACAGCGGCAAGATCAGGAACGCCACGACGAGGACGGCGTAGTAGAGCGGCAAAATTCTGAGCAAGCGCCGCGCGAAGAAGCCGGAGTAATGATTCGCGGTTTTCTGGGTGTCGAGGAGGATCCCGGTGATGAGGAAGCCGCTCAGCACGAAGAACAGCTGCACGCCCACCCAGCCGGCGCGGATGCCGTACGAGAGCTCGCGGCCGACCAGCGAGTGGGTGACGTCCACGCGACCGAGCATGTGGGTGATGACGAAAAGAATCGCCAGGCCGCGAAGCCCGTCGAGGGTGGGAAGATGTGTGGGCAGTGAGTGGTGCGAATCACGAGGTGACATGTCGTTCACTTTGTATCGATGCTGACGTCGCTCGACGAGTCGCACATGCTACTCGTCGAGTGTTAGTGAAATGTGTAGCCGCAAAACCGGTCGTGCGCTCGTGAGCCTCGTCGCGCGTCAACCAGAGGGGGCGCGCGCGTCGCCCCGCATCGGCATCAGGGGGCAGTCGCCATGGACAGGGTGAGCACGCAGACGGAGACGCAAGATTCGATCAATCGACGCGTCTACTATTCGCAGGGCGTCGAGACGATCTACAAGGAGCGCGGGCTCTACCCGACGGAGGCGCTCGCGCTCCTGCGCGTGATCGCCGAGTTCCCGCACCGCGACATCCTCGATCTCGGCGTCGGCACCGGGCGCACGGGGCGCTATCTGTCGCAGCTCGCGTCGCACTACGAGTGCATCGACTACTCGCCGGTGATGATCGAGCACCTGCAGAAGAACGCGCCCGAGCTGCACGCGCGCCAGGGCGATATGCGCGATCTGTCGGCGTTCGACGACGCGTCGTTCGACTTCGTGTTCGCCGCGGCGAACCTCGTCGACGCCGTCGGCCACGCCGATCGCCTGAAGGTGCTGCACGAAGTGCATCGCGTGCTCAGGCCGGGCGGCGCCTTTCTGTTCTCGTCGCACAACCGCAACTACTTCGGCGCCGCCGAGGGGCCGCGCCTGCGCATGGTGCGCAATCCGATCGTGAACCTGAAGAACGTGGTGCGCTACGTCCGGCAGAGCCGCAACTTCGCGCGCCTGTCGCAGTATCGCGTGGACGAGAGCGAGTACGCGTTGCTCGTCGACGAGGCGGGGCACGACTATCAGCTTCTGCACTACCACATCGATCGCAAGAACCAGCGGGCGCAGCTCGCCGGCGCCGGCTTCGAGCTGGTCTACGCCATCAGCGAGAAGCTCGCCGTGCTCCACGACGGCGACGACGACTCGCAGAGCATGACCCTTCAGTACATCGCCCGCCGCGTCTGACTGCGCCGCGCCTGACGCGCGGCCCCCACCGTTCATCTTCGTTCGCGCCGAGTCGCCACTTTGGGAACGGCTCGTCCAGTCGCGGCCCAATCCGCCCGCCGTGCGCCCGCGTGATCGCGCGGGATCGCGATCGGCACACGGGTTGAATCGCCATGCTGCGATCGCCGAAGAGGAACACGCATGCCGCTCACCAAGGATCGCATCGCAGTGCTCGATGGTCTCCGCGGGTTCTCGATCGTCCTCGTCATCGCCGGGCACCTCGCCGGCACGCGAGGCTTCCCGCTGCGTGAGAACCAGGTTTCCGCTGCGCTCGCGCTGCTCGGCGTGCGCGTCTTTTTCGTGATTTCAGGATTTTTGATCACGCAGATCCTGCTCAACGAGGTCGGCGAGACCGGAACCGTGAACCTCGGCCGCTTCTACTTCCGCCGCACGCTGCGCATCTTCGTGCCCTACTACGCCTTCCTGTTCGCCATGTTCGCGCTCGAGCGCGTGGGCGTCATCCTCGTCGGGCCCAACGACTTCGCCGCGGCGGCGACCTACACGTCGAACTACAACCCGCACGCGGCCTGGCAATTGGCGCACACCTGGTCGCTGTCGGTGGAAGAGCAGTTCTAC
>Ga0134125_10008869_pt1 | contig 11345 bp, 13 predicted proteins | sample KB31751_FD_96464 | JGI IMG/M metagenome (GOLD analysis project Ga0134125, IMG submission 96464) | Terrestrial soil microbial communities with excess Nitrogen fertilizer from Kellogg Biological Station, Michigan, USA - KB3-175-1 | ecosystem: Environmental > Terrestrial > Soil > Unclassified ...
CGCCGGCAAACACCGCCTCGACCGAACCGTCGGCGCGGTTGCGCACCCAGCCTTCAACGCCTCGCTTCAATGCCTCATGCTCGACAAACGCGCGATAGCCGACGCCTTGCACCCGACCACGGATCAAGATGTGGCAGATGCGACGGTCGGTCTCGCTCACGCAATCTCTCCGATATCGACCGGTCGCACGCCGGCGAAGCCCGGCACCGCCCAGCGTTCGACCGAGCCGACGTCGCACCGACGCAGCACATAGACCGTTGTTGCGCGATCCATGCTCTCGCCGTAGGCAAAATGAGGTGTCATCGCGCCCGGTTTAGCAGACGCCGCGACCGCCGTCAGGGCTTCTCGCTCGTGCGGCCGCGGCGCGACTTCGCCACATCGTCGATCTGGCGCTCGTAGTCGCCGGGCGTGAAATCTTCCTCCGGCTCGTCGTGTATCGGATGCTCGTCAACGCCACCGTCCGGTGCTGACGTATGGGCCGCGATCGGCACATCTTCCTCGGCTTCGGGCAGCGAATCCGGTGGCGTGTCGCGCTGATCCTCGCGTTGTAAATCGCCCGGCAATTCGTCGGCACTCGGTGCGATGGCATCCGGCTTTCTGTCGCGGCCGGGCGCAAGCCTGGGCGGTCGTTTCGATTTCTGCGGCATGGTCAGACTCCCTCGTTCGGGAAACCAACGCAGCGGCAAGTTGACCGGTTCCTATGAACCGACCACGCTGCCGCCGTTCGGATGCGGATCGTCGCTCTCGTGCTCCCGCCGGCGTTGTGGACCAGAATGTCGATGCGGCCGAATTGCTCCATCGTTGCCTCGACAGCGCAGAAATCCTCTACGCCGACGTCACCTGACGGCACAATCGCCTCGCTACCCTCGCGCTTGACCAAATCGCGCGTGGCGTTGGCGTCCTTGTGTTCTTCGCGATAGCCGGCCGCTGTCGCCCGTGATGACTGCAACCTCGCCCATGAGTTTCCCGACGCCGGGAAACATCGGCATGAAATCTGGCTGCGGACGCAATCGCGCTTTCGCGACCGGGCTGACGGCATTGCTGTTGTGCCGGTTCCGTTTGCACCGACATGGAACTCGCCCCTTGCAATATATCTGAGGGCGAACGCATTGGGTGCGCGGTCTGTTCCTGTCAGGCGAACTCCAGGATCACCGCGTCGACGGCGAGGCTGTCACCTTTTTTGGCGTGTATTTTTTTCACCGTGCCATCGATCTCGGCGCGCAGCACATTTTCCATCTTCATGGCTTCAACGACAGCCACCATCTCGCCGGCCTTGACCTCCTGCCCCTCTTTGACGGCGATGGACACCACCAGTCCCGGCATCGGGCAGCGCACGATCTTGCCGGTATCCGTCACCTTGCGCTCCGGCATCAGCCGCGCGTAGTGCGCCTCGCGTTCGGTATAGACGTGGGCCGTGGTCTCGACGCCGCGATAGCTGAGTGCAAAGCCGTTCGGGATGGTGCGCACCTGCACGGCAATTGGCTTATCATCGATGGTGCCGGACCAGAGCGGCTGACCGGGCTTCCAGTTCGATTGCAGACGGCGCGGCTTGTTGCCGGCAAAACGGACTTCGATGATGCCGTTCTCGCGTCCGATCTGCAGGTTCCGTTCGGTGGCGCCGAGGCGCACCGTACGCATGCTTTCGCGCGTGACCGTGCGGCCGTTCATCTGGCCGGAAACCCGCCGCTTGCGCTCACCCAGCACATGATCGATCGCGGCGGCGACCGATGCCAAAACTTCCGCGCGTTCGCCTTCCGGCGTCGCAGGATGAAACCCGCCCGGAAATTCCTCGGCGATGAATCCGGTCGAGAGGTTGCCGGCGCGCCAGCGCGGATTCGCCATCAGCGCGGCGAGGAACGGAATGTTGTGCCGGACGCCGTCGATCACGAACGCGTCGAGCGCGTCGGCCTGCGCGTCGATCGCAGCGCTGCGGGTCGGCGCGTGCGTGACGAGCTTGGCGATCATCGGATCGTAGTAGAGCGAAATCTCGCCGCCCTCCTCCACGCCAGTGTCGTTGCGCACGGTGACGCCTTGCTCGCTGCGCTCCGCCGGCGGCCGATAGCGCGTCAGCCGCCCGGTCGACGGCAGGAAATTCCGGTACGGGTCTTCGGCGTAGATGCGCGTCTCGACCGCCCAGCCGGAGAGTTTCACGTCCTTTTGCGCGAGCGAAAGCTTCTCGCCCGCGGCAACGCGGATCATCTGCTCGACCAGATCGATGCCGACGACGAGTTCGGTCACCGGATGCTCGACCTGCAGCCGCGTGTTCATTTCGAGGAAAAAGAAGCTGCGGTCCTGCCCCGCCACAAACTCGACCGTGCCGGCACTGTCGTACCCGACGGCTTTCGCGAGCGCGACCGCCTGCTCGCCCATCTTCCTGCGCGTCGTCTCGTCGAGAAGCGGCGATGGCGCCTCCTCGACCACTTTCTGGTTGCGGCGCTGGATCGAACATTCGCGCTCGCCGAGATAGATGACGTTGCCGTGCTTGTCGCCGAGAACCTGGATTTCAACATGGCGCGGATCGGTGATGAATTTCTCGATGAACACCCGGTCGTCACCGAACGACGACTTTGCCTCCGAACGCGCGCGCACGAAACCTTCCGCTACTTCGCCTTTCGAATGCGCAATGCGCATGCCCTTGCCGCCGCCGCCGGCCGACGCCTTGATCATCACCGGGTAACCGATCTCGTTCGCGATCTTCACCGCTTCGCTCTCATCGGCGATGACACCGAGATGGCCGGGCACGGTGGAGACTTTTGCGGCGGCCGCCGCTTTCTTCGATTCGATCTTGTCGCCCATCGCGGCGATGGCCTTGGCGTTGGGGCCGATGAAAACGATGCCGGCCGCCTCCAGCGCCTTCGGAAACGCCTCGCGCTCCGACAAAAATCCGTAACCCGGATGTACGGCCTGCGCGCCCGTCGCCTTGCAGGCCGCAACGATCTTCTCGATCGACAGATAGCTTTCGGCAGCCGGCGGCGGCCCGATCGCGACCGCCTCGTCGGCCATCGCTACATGCAGTGCGTCACGATCCGCGTCCGAATAGACAGCGACCGTTTCAATGCCCATGCGGCGAGCGGACTTGATGATGCGGCAGGCAATCTCGCCGCGATTGGCAATCAGGATGCGCTTGAACATGCGGGAATTATGGGTTTGCCGTCAGATATTTGCGTCCGGGTGAAGCCTCACCGTTACACTACTATCGTCCAGCAAACCAAGTGCACGAGAAAAATCATTCCGACATGCCTGCCTGAGGCCAAAGCCCTGTTCCATCGCGGCAAGGATGAGTAGCGAAACGATGCTCTTTTTGCACCGCCCTATCCCGCCCTGACCCGGGTACATATATTAAGGGCCTGAATTCAGCGTCATTAGTGAGAGCTGAGCAGTTATTGGAGGATAATCATGAGTTTAGCGATCAACGACACCGCCCCCGATTTCGAGGCGGAAACAACCGAAGGTAAAATCCGCTTTCACGAGTGGCTCGGCGACTCCTGGGGCGTCCTGTTCTCGCACCCGAAGGATTTTACGCCGGTCTGCACCACCGAACTCGGCGCCATGGCGCGGCTCAAGCCGGAATTCGACAAGCGCAACGCCAAGATCATCGGCCTCTCGGTTGATCCGGTCGAAAATCACAAGAAATGGGCCGGTGACATCAAGGACGTGGTCGGCGTCGCGCCGAACTATCCGATGATCGGCGACACCGAGCTGAAAATTTCCAAGGCCTACGGCATGCTGCCCGCCAGCACATCCGGCACCGCGGAAGGCCGCACACCGAACGACAACCAGACGGTGCGCAACGTCTTCATCATCGGCCCGGACAAGAAGATCAAGCTGATCCTCGTTTACCCGATGTCAACCGGCCGCAACTTCAATGAAGTGCTGCGCGTGCTCGATTCACTCCAGCTCACCGCCAAGCATCGCGTCTCGACGCCGGCGGACTGGAAGCAAGGCGAGGACGTCATCCTCAGCGGCTCGGTCACGGAAGACGAGGCCAAAAAGCTTTACCCGCAGGGCTGGAAGACGCCGAAGCCGTATATCCGCATCGTACCGGCGCCGCGCGGCTAAAACGGCAAGCTATCGCGAATGGAGGGCGCGGGTTTCCGCGCCCTTTCTCTTTTCGCGCCGCGTATGCGAGAACGGCGCACGATTCAAGCTGGAGCGACCCTCATGATGGAAGACGCCGAAAAACAACCGGCCTATGCCCAATTCCTGGGTATGAAGGTGACACACATGTCACCCGAGCGGGTCACCGCCGAACTTTACGCGCGGCCGGAGTTCAACAACCGCCACGGCATCATGCACGGCGGCGCCATCATGTCGTTTGCCGACAATCTCGGCGGCACCGCCACCACCGCCAACCTCAAGCCGGGGCAAACCACAGCCACCATCGAGAGCAAGACCAATTTCTTCGCCGGAATCCCCATCGGCGATACCGCCAAAGCGGAATGCGTCGCGCTGCATCGCGGCAACCGGACGATGGTGTGGCAGACGAAAATCACCCGCAATGACGGAAAGCTTGCCGCCATCGTGACCCAAACGCAGATGGTGCTTGAGCCGCGCCAGAAATGACGCGTCAGGTCGTTGACACTTCCCTTGCCGCCGCATTGGCGGGCGCGCCGCGACTGACCACGACGACGCCGGCGGCGCAAACCAGGATTCCGACGATCGACAAGTGGTCGAGCCGTTCGCCGAACAGCACATAGGCAAAGAGCGCCGTTACCGCCGGCACCAGATAGAACAGGCTGGAAAATCCGGTCGCGGCCGAGCGGCGGATCAGCCAATACATCAGTGCCACCGCGCCGATTGACAACACGACCGCGAGATAGACAACCGCAAAAACAAATTCACCACTCCAGCGGACTGTGTACGTCTCGAAAACAAGCGCGGCGAGCGTGAACAGCGTGCCAGCGGTCACATACTGCACGAGGTTACCGGTGCGCCAGTCGATGCCGCCGCCGAAACGTTTCTGGTAAAGCGTGCCGAGCGTAATTCCGATCAGCGAGACGAAGCTGCCGCCCCAGCCGAGCCATGAGCCGGGTCCAGTAATCGCATGATCGTGCAGCACCAGTGCGACGCCCGCCAGCCCGAGCGCCAACCCGATCCACTGCAGACCGCTCACCTTCTCGCCCAGCCAGCGATTGGCGATCGTCGCCGTGAGGATGGGTTGTAGTCCCGGAATCAAGGCGGATATGCCGGCCGGCACGCCCTGACTGATCGCAACGAAAACGCCGCCAAGATAAAGACCGTGAACAAGCGAGCCGGTCACGATGCTGTGCGCCGTCTCCCGCCCATTCGGCCAGCGCGCGCCGGTCGCGAATGCAAGTGCGATATGCAGCAGAACGACGACGGCCATGCGCAGCGACAGAAACGTCATCGGCTCGGCATAAGGCAACCCGTATTTCGCACCGATGAAGCCCGTGCTCCACAGCAGCACGAACAGGACGGGTGCGGCCACCGCCGTCGAATCGCTCAGGCGCATTGTGATTCTGAAGCTCGCGGATAAGCCGGAATTACTGCGGCGGGTTGAAGACCGCGAGGGCTATAGCATTCCTGCCCCCCGCTTGCTTGCCGATTTGCGCGTTCAATACCGCATAAGGGGCCGGCATTTGCGAAGACCGGTCGCGACTCATTTATACGATACTGACTGGACGGCCTTCGTAGGCCGCGTCTATGGTCCGCCGGGGGTTCGGACCGTACTGGGGGGTCTCGCCTTGAGCTTCTACGATCAAGCCTGCGATGTCGTCCGCTCGATCTACGACCGGCGCATCGATACGCCGGCCATTCTGGATCCCGATCTCTATTTTCCCGATGCCGCACGTTTCAAGGATCGCTGGCAGGATATTCGGCGCGACGCGCTGACGATCCGTGGCAACCTCGACAAGGTGCCGCGCTTTCACGAGATCATGGGCTCGCAGTCGGACATCTCGGCGGTCGACGGCCGCGACTGGCGCATGTTCATTCTCAAGGCATACGGCGTCGAGATCGAGCAGAACGTGAAACGCTGCCCGGCGATCGCATCGCTGATCAAGGATCAGCCGGACATCGTCTCCTGCGTGCTGTCGTTCCTTGCGCCAGGCAAACACCTTCCGAAACATCGCGGCCCGTTCCGCGGCATTTTGCGGTTTCATTTGATGCTCTCAATGCCGAGTGACGCTGACGGCCGCCCGGCTTGCGTCATGGACGTCGACGGTGAGGAGTATCGTCTGGCCGACGGCGAAACCCTGCTGTGGGACGACACCTATCCGCACGAGGTGTGGAACCGCAGCGATGAAGTACGCGTCGCACTGCTGCTCGACGTGTGGCGGCGCAATATGCCCAAGGACATGGAAATGCTGTCGCGGCTTGTTATCGGCGGCGTCGGCTTGCGCATGCGCATGGGCGGAATTTCCTACGGCGGCTGAGCGCCGCGCGCCGGAACCAATCAAGCGGCCGGCGGGTTATCCGAATGAAACAGCATTCGGATTTTTTGCGTCATGAACGCCGTCGACTCCCATCTTCCCGTTCCTCTGGAGCATCGCGCAGACGACCGCGCCAGCGGCTTGCAAATCGCGGCAACCGCGGTTGCCGCGATTTTCATCCTCGGTGTCTTTTTCTACGGCATCAGCAATCAGCGCAGCGAAACCGGCCAAGCAAATAACCAGAAAATGGCCGCCACCCCGGTCGAACCTTCCGCACAGCCTACCCCGCAACAAGGCGAGTCGGGCAAATCCACGCAGCCACCGAACAGCCAGCAGCAAGCCAACAAGCAAAACGGCAATCAGAACCAGCAACCAGCCAATCAGGCGAGCGCCAACAAGGCGCAGCAGGCCAATCCAAATGGCGCGCAGGCGCCGGGCCGCAGTTCGACCACCGGTCAGAACAGCAGCGGTCAAAGCAACGGCGCAAACGGCAAAGCCGCGTCGCAGCCGGAGACGCCGCCCGCCAAGCAGCCGCAATCGAGCGGCGCCCAGTAACCGCGCCCAACCTGCATCGTTCGGGACTTCTTCGTGCGGCGATATTGCCGCAGCGGTTGCCGTGAGTGATGCAGGACTTCAGCGCAAATTATGTGACGACGGCGAATACGTCATCGCAGAGGACATCGGCACGGGAAAATCGAGTTGGCCGCGCGAGAAACCGCCCGCCGCGCGAAGCGCTGCGCCTCAGCCGAACAGCGCGTAAATGCCGTAGCCGAGCGAGGCGCTGACGACGGCTTCAATTGTCTGGAACTGCATGCCGGAAACTAGGTCGCCAAGGTGCGGGAAGATCATTCGGCCGAGCGGCAGCATGACCACTGCGACCAGTGCGACGCATAAGATACGGTTGACGATCGGATAGCCGGTCATTCGCATTCCCCCTGAGCTTTTCGCCCTTTGGCATACTTTGTCATGGGCAGCCTGCGTTTCGCAATATCGGACCTGGACCTTAACCGGGTCTGGGGATTGTAGGCTACGGCTGGAATGCCGCATCGATGGGAACACGGTAGCCATTGGCAAGCCGGTTGGTTTCATTGGCCATTCCGGTCACCGCCATCACCTCCCCGAACATGGCTTCCGTCATGCCCGCCTTGCGGGCCGCCGCGGTATGGCTGGCAATACAGTAGCCGCAGCCGTTCGTGACGCTGACGGCGAGATAGATCATTTCCTTGGTGAGCGGGTCGAGTGCGCCCGGCGCCATGATCTCCTTCACGCTCTCCCAGGTGCGCTTGAGCGTCGCGGGGTCGCGGGCCAGATATTTCCAGAAATTGTTCACATCCGGCACGTTGCGGGATTTCTTGATGTCATCGAACACCGCCCGCACGACAGGCGAAGCATCGGCGTAGTCGACAGGGGGCGGTGTGGCCATGGCGAGCTCCTGTTTTATTGAGGTGTGATCTAGCACAATCAGGCGCCGCCCCTAGTATGCTGGCAGGCGGATGGCAAAAGCGGGGAAGAGCAGCGATGACAACATGGTGCCGTTTTGAGAAGGATGGCAGGACAGACTACGGGATGGTCGAAGGCGACGCCGTCATCGCCATCGACGGCGATCTGTTCGGCCAGCATACGCGCAGTACCCGCTCCTACCCGCTCGCCGGCGTGAAGCTGCTGATTCCGGTAGTGCCGCGGACGTTCTTTTGCGTCGGCGTCAATTACGGCGATCACATCCGCAAGATGGCGGAAAAGCGCGGCAGCCAGCCGATATTCCCGCAGCGGCCCGACATTGGCTACCGCGCCAACAATGCGTTGATCGCGCACGAGGAAGACATCGTGAAGCCGGCGGATGCGGGCGAGAATTTCCAGTACGAAGGCGAACTGGTGGCCGTGTTCGGCAAGCGCTGCCGCAAAGTCTCGCGCGAAAACGCCCTCGATTACGTGTTCGGCTGGACTATCGGCAACGACGTGAGCGAGCGCGGCTGGCAGGCCAGCGACCGCACGCTGTGGCGCGCGAAAAACAGCGACACTTTCAAACCGATGGGACCCTGGATTGTCACGGGGTTGAATCCCGCCGACATGCAGACGACGGTTCGCCTCAACGGCAAGGAGACCGATCGTTTCGCCACCAATAACATGATCTTCGACACCGCAACCTACATCGCCGAAGTGTCGAAATACTGCACCATCGAGCCGGGCGACGTCATGTGGATGGGTACCGACGGCCTGCCGGCGAATATCAAGCCCGGCGACACGGTCGAGGTCGAGATCAGCGGCATCGGCACGCTGCGCAACCGCGTGGTCGCAGAACGGTAGTGGAAAAAGGCGGTATAACTTTTGAAATCGCGCACGGCGGCGGGACGGGCGGCGCACTTTGGAATATCGATTTTACACACGCCCTCGAACGCCGGTGCCCCATGCATCGCCTCCCTTCCGATGAAGACGTTGGCCGCCAGATCGTCAGCATCTTTATGCGCCACCGTGTCCCGGTGAGCGGCATGCTGCCGCGCAATTATTTCTTCGACGTCCGCGACGGCGATTTCCAGCGCGGAATCAACAAGGCGGTCGCCAATAACTGGATCACGATCGATCAGCGGAACCGCTACCGCTATCAGCTCACCGCCGCCGGCCATGCCGTCGGGCGCGTGATCGACACGCCATCGGAAGACCCCGGGGCCGCTGCCGGCACCTGAGCGCGGCTGCTTCGCGTCGGCCGCAAGCCGCCCCCTTCTCCGCGACGTGGCCGTCGCGGGCCGTGACGGCCAGGCTTGTCCAGGCCATTTACGTCCTGAACAATGGCTTCCATCGGCAGGCGTGAACGCCCGGCGCGCGACGGGCATGACGTCGACAAGCCGGGTACATGGGGAAATGCCATGCCGAAGACGCCGGATTATTTCAAAGGAAAAACCATCGTCATCACCGGCGCCGCCAGCGGCATCGGCCGCGCCACCGCACTGATATTCGCGCGCGAGGGCGCCAATGTCGTCTGCGCCGACATCAACGAGACCGGCGTCAAGGAAACAGTCGAAAAAATCAACGACCTCGGCAACCAGGCGCTCGCCCTCGCCATCGACGTGACCAGGCGCGCGGCCGTCAACGAGATGATCGAGCTTGCCATCAACGGGTTCGGGCGCATCGACTTCCTGTTCAATTCGGCAGGCTCGGCCCTCAAGCGCTCGAAATTCCTCGATATCGACGACGACCTGCTCAATCGCACGCTCGATCTCAATTTCAAGGGTACGTTTTACGCCATGCAAGCGGTGCTGCCGCACATGCTCAAGAACAAAGCCGGCGTCATCGTCAATGTCGCGAGCATGGCGGTAAAGCGCGGCGGGCCGAACACGTCGGTGCACTACGCGGCGGCGAAAGGCGCGGTGAACACAATGACGCTCGGCGTCGCGCGCGAATTCGCCAAAGACGGCATCCGATGCCTGTCCATTTCGCCGGGGCCGATCAACACCGCCTTCGCGGCGGCATCTGCCTCCTCGCCCGAGTTACTCAAGCGTTTCCTCGACGACATCCCGATGGGCCGCTTCGGCGAACCGGAGGAGATCGGCGAACTGGTGTTGTTCATGTGTTCCGATGCCTGTCCGTTCATGACGGCGGACACCGTTTATGCCAATGGCGGCGGCGGCTGGCGCTAGCCGCCGGGGCTGACGATATCCAGCTTGCAGGTGGCCGCCGCGCGGAATCCGGCAGGCAGCGGCGTACGCCCGCCGGTCTTTGCCAGACGCTCTATACCCTTGGTCAAATTGTCGATGCTGTGATGCGCCAGCAGGCCGCCGCCTTCCGCGAGGTCGAAACGGATGGTGCGCACGTAAGGCCGGCACGGCGCCGCCGGAAAAAGCCCCGACACCAGTGTGCGCGGCAAAGCAAGCACCTCGCCTGCTTCATAGACGCGATCGATGCCGAGCCGCTTGACGGTCGCCACGATCGTGTCGCGCGGCGCCTCGAGATAGGCCGTCACCGGCGATGAATTGAACGCATAGACATAGGCGACGCGCCGGTCGAGAAACGCCATGAATTGCGCGAGGCCGCCGCCGAGCGAATGGCCGGTGGCGACGATGGGCGCATTCCGGCAGCCGAGCGCGGCGATGCGGCGCATGACCGCCGGCTGCACATATTTGGTTTGGTCGTATTCGTCCCACGTCCGGTGGGGAATGAACCAGCGAAAATTCGACAGCCAGTCCTCGATATCGTTGGGATCGGTGCCGCGAAAGGCGATGGCGATTTGCGCACAGTCCGACTTGCGCCAGACGTGGAATGTCAGCCCGCCGCCACATTGCCGGCCGGGCGGGCAGACGTTGAACGCGGCCGATCCGAAAGCGCAATGCCAGCCTTTGCCGTGCAGTTCCTTGAGCCACGGGGCGCGGGTGGCGTTCGCGATCGGGCAGCCGCGGGCGTCCGAACTTTGGGCATAGGCCAGCGCCGACATCTGCGCATAGGGCAGATAAAGCTCGGCGTAGGGCCGCGCGGGAGAAACGCTGAAAGCTGCTGACCCGATGCCGACATTGACCTCGTCGTGCGTCTGCGCACAGCCGCACAGCGCGGCCGCGGCCAGCACGACCAGGACCAGGCGACGAAGGCGGCTCCACGTCTCCATACACGGCCTCGCACGCGATGCTGATACGCCTGGAGCACAACAAGACGGCCGGCAACTGGCAAGTCCCCCTTTGGTGCCACCTCCGGATTGCCGGCGGCCGGTGTGACGGAATATCCGGCCGCCTGCGTCGTTAGTCTCGCAAGGCCACACCGGCCATCGGAGGACGTCGTCATGATCCGCCTTGCCAGCCTTGCCTTCAGCGCCGCGCTCATCTCGTTTACCAGCGCGGCTTACGCGCAAGGACAACCCACCCCGCCGATCGGGCCGGATTTCTCGAAAATCCAGGTAAAGACCTTCGATCTCGGCCACCGCACCTGGATGCTCGAAGGCGCGGGCGGCAACGTCACCATCGCCGCCGGCGA
>Ga0134125_10008871_pt1 | contig 11345 bp, 11 predicted proteins | sample KB31751_FD_96464 | JGI IMG/M metagenome (GOLD analysis project Ga0134125, IMG submission 96464) | Terrestrial soil microbial communities with excess Nitrogen fertilizer from Kellogg Biological Station, Michigan, USA - KB3-175-1 | ecosystem: Environmental > Terrestrial > Soil > Unclassified ...
CGGCTGGGCGATCTCCCAGCCGTCGCGCAGCTACCTCCCCGCCCCCATCGTCGAGCGCGCAAAAGGCTATGGCATCCCGGGTGTCGCGCTGGACGGCAACGACGTGGAAGCCGTGCACGGCGCAGTCACACAGGCTATGGAACGGGCAGCGGCCGGAGACGGCCCCACGCTGATCGAGGCCCGCACGTGGCGCAAGGGCGGCCACTGGGCCAACGACAAGACGCCGTATCGCACGGCTGCCGACGTCCCGGATCACCCGTGCGACCCGTTGGACCTCATGCGCCAGCGGCTGCTGGACCGCCGCCTGGCGAACGCGGCCGACCTGGAGCGAATGCGGGACACCCTCGTGGCACAAGTCGACGCCGCCATCGAATATGCACTGAGCCAGCCGAACGCCGGCGAGCCCGAGTTCGGGCTGGACGAGGTTCTCGCCCCGGCCAATTCGGTCTGACGCAGCCACCCCCTATTCGAGACCATCATGAACCAGGTCAAGACTCAAGCCGACACCGGCACCGCCGTCCGCCAGCCCAGACTCACCTTCGCGCAGGCCGTGATCGAGGCCATCCGGCATGAAATGCGCGCGGACGACACCGTCCTCTATCTCGGTCAGGACATCGGGCCCTTCGGCGGCGTGATGCAAGGCACACAGGGGCTGTATGAAGAATTCGGGCCGCAGCGGGTCATGGAGACCCCCATCAGCGAATCCTCCATGGCCGGCGTCGGACTGGGCGCGTCGTGCTTCGGCTGCAAACCCATCGTGGAGCTGAGCTTCGGGGAATTCCTGCCGGCTGCCATGAACCAGCTCATCAATCAGGCGCCCAACCTGCATTACATGACGGCAGGCGCCCTATCGCCGCAAGTGGTCATCCGTACCCGCGCCGGCGACGGCCCGTACGGCGGCCATCCACAGGATTATTCGGTCTGGTTCTGCCACGTCCCCGGACTGAAAGTCGTGATGCCGGCCACGCCGCCGGACGCCTACCAGCTCATGCGGGCCGCCATCCGCGATCCGGCCCCGGTACTGTTCGTCGAGCCCATGTCGCTGTCGCACGGACGCCGCGAGGTCGTGGACCTGGACGCCGCGGACGCCACCTTGGGAAGCGCCCGGATCGCCCGCGCCGGAAAAGACCTCACCATCGTGGCCTACGGGTCGGAACTTCCGCACGTCCTGCGAGCCGCCGAACAGGCAGCCCTGGACGGAGTGGACGCGGAGGTCATCGACCTTCGGTCGCTCGCGCCCTGGGACGAAACCATGGTCATGGCTTCGGTGCGCAAGACCGGCCGGCTGCTGACTGTCCACGAAGCCTGGAAGGCCTTCGGACACGGCGCCGAAGTCATTGCGCGCGTCACAGAAGTGCTGGGTGCGGAAGGCCGCACGGTCCGAGTTGGCCGCGTCGGAGCCAGACCCGTCCCCATTCCCAGCGGACCGTTGCGCAAGCTCGCCCTGCCGGCCCTGCAGGAGATCCACACGGCCCTCCTGCAAACCGCGGGGATTGCGCCCCGATCGTGACCTGCCACGGATCCCAACGCATGGAAAGCACCTTCAACCACGTGCCCGTCGCGCGCCAATACAAGCTGTCGGGCATGCAGAAGTTCGTGGCCGAGCGCCTAACGGCCAGCCGGCACGAGACCGCCAGCGTCACCGCCATGGCCGAGGTCCCCATGCGCGGACTGCTGGAAGCTCAGGACGCCTGGCGCGCCCGCGGGATCGAAACCAGCCTCACCCACCACATGATTCATCTGACGGCCCACTGCCTGGATCGTCACCGGCTGCTGAACAGCACGCTGCATGAGGGCGTCGTCTACGAATACAGTCCGATCAACGTGGCGCTGGCCATCTCCATGCCGAACGGCGACCTGCAGGCCGTGGTCATCCGCGACGCCAGCGGCAAGAGCGTGGCGGACATCGCAACGGAGACCGACGCGCTGATCGGCCTGGCGCGCGACGGCAAGCTCGAGCTGGAACACGTCCGCGGCGGCACCTTCACGCTCAGCAACTATGGCAGCCTCAGGCACACGGTCTGGGCCACGCCCATCATCCCGCCCGGGCAATCGGGCGTACTTGGGATGGGCCGCGCACGGCCGGGGGTGGTGGCAGACGACAGCCCGCAGGGCTGGCACGTGGAAACCGTCGTTCCACTCTCCTTCACCTACGACCACCGCGTCATCAACGGCGTTCCCGCCGGGCGCTTTCTCGAAGACCTCGCAGACCTCATGATCCACGCTTCCACGGAGAACCCGCATGAGCCATGAACACACCGTCACTCTGCCGGAACTGGCCAACGATTTCCGGTCCGGCACCCTGGTCGCCTGGCGCAAGGCCGTCGGCGATACGATCCAGCAGGGCGAAGTCATCGCCGAGGTCATGACCGACAAGGTCAACCTGGAGGTCGAATCGCCGCACGCCGGTACCGTCAAGACGCTTCTGGTGGAAGTGGACGATACTGTCAGCGTCCATCAACCTATTGCCATCATCGAACAAGCCCACTGACCCGCCATGCAAACCCATCTCTCTCTGCTCCCTGAAGACCATGAGCAGGCCCTGCTCATCGGCCGCATTCACGACCCGCGCGACGAAGGCCCCAGCGTCGTGGCCATCAAGGGCCACACGCTGCACGACCTGACGCCGCGCTTTCCGACCGTATCGCAACTGCTCGAGCAGAACGACCTGACCGCGATCGTGGCCGGGACGCCGGCCACCTCGCGATGGTCTCTGGACGCCGTGATGCGCAGCACGCTCGACAACGACCGCCACGCCGCCCGCTTTGTCGCCCCCTGCGACCTGCAGGTCATCAAGGCTTGCGGCGTGACCTTTGCCGGCAGCATGCTGGAACGCGTCATCGAAGAAAAAGCCGGCGGCGACCCGACACGCGCCACGCAGATCCGCGACGAGATCGTCAAGGTGATCGGCTCGGCCGTCTCCAGCCTTCGCCCGGGCTCCGAAGATGCCGCGCGGGTCCGTCAGTACCTTGTCAAAGAAGGGCTGTGGTCCCAGTATCTGGAAGTCGGTATCGGCCCGGATGCCGAGGTCTTCACCAAGGCGCCCGTGCTGTCGTCCGTCGGAAGCGGTGAAGCGATCGGCATTCTGGCGGCCTCGAAATGGAACAACCCTGAGCCCGAACTGGTGCTCGCGGTGAATTCGCACGGCCAGATCCGCGGAGCGACGCTGGGCAATGACGTGAACCTGCGCGACATCGAGGGCCGAAGCGCGCTGCTGCTGGGCAAGGCGAAGGACAACAACGCCTCCTGCGCCATCGGTCCCTTCATCCGGTTGTTCGACGAGCGCTTCACGCTGGACGACGCGCGGCATCTCGAACTCGAACTGAACGTCAGCGGTGACGACGGATTCACGCTCGCGGGCCACAGCTCCACCAGCCAGATCAGCCGCGACCTGACGGACCTGGCCGCGCAGACCTGCGGCCGGCACCACCAATATCCCGACGGCTTCATGCTGTTCACCGGCACGCTGTTCGCGCCCACCGAGGACCGTGACGCCCCGGGCCAGGGCTTCACCCACAAACTGGGCGACGTGGTGCATATCCGCTCGGCCCGGCTGGGGTCCCTCGTCAATCGCGTCACCCACAGCGAAGACGCCCCCGAGTGGACCCAGGGCATCACGTGGCTCATGGCAAACCTGGCCAAGCGTGGCCTGTTGGGGAATCTCGGCCCCCGCTAGGAGCCGCTGCCCGAGAACCGCGCCTCCTCCGCGTCATCTTCCGACGAGACGACGCGGGCCAATTCCCGAATCGCCCGTTCCCCTTGATAATCCTCACGTTCCGGCGTCAATGACCCGGGCGTGCGGGCGGTCCTGTTTCGTCACGAGTCCTATAGTCGAGATGTATGGCTGGATGACGAAGGAGAACGCGATGTCTGCAATCCTGTTGGCCTGGGTTATCACCGGGTGCGTGTTGGTGCTCGTCTACGTTGCTTTCTTCGAGGACATCGAAAGCCACTGGGCATCCGTATTCTGGGGTGATCCGGTGCTCGACCTGCTGACCATATTTCTGTGGCCGGTGACGCTGCCGGTGTTCCTGCATGCCCGCTTCCTGAAGAGAAAAGTGTCGATGCCGGAAGCTCCGCGGCGGGGCTGACTTCGTCGGTTCGCCGCCGGATCCACGTTGTGTCCCGGGGGCGTCGTATGGGGGGATCCGCCCTCATTTTCCCAGCGATCGGTGCATCCGCATCGATAAAGCGGTTCGCCGCATCGCGGGCAAATCGTTTCGGGGGTTGTCCGCGGACCGTCATTGGCTTGTCCGGGCGTCGAATCCTTCTGAGTCATGAGCATTGCTCCCTACAGGAATCAGGACTGTCAGCATTCGCGAGAATGGACGAATGGCTCTGCGGCAGCTGCTTTCAGCCTACTCCGTCTCGTCGGCCCTTCGGCGCCAGAGACTGTCGGAAATTGACGGAAGTCAAATTGGCGCCGGTCAGCGGGGCCCGATCACAGTCATCAGACGGGCATGCGCGCGCGTCAGATGGCGCTGCATCGCCGCCTGAGCCTGCAAGGCATCGTGATCGGCCACCGCCTCGTAGATGGCCTGGTGTTCATCCACAGCGCTCTGCCACACTGCCTGATTGTCGAACAATCGGTGCATGGAGCCGCCAATCGGCGTGTAGCGCTGATCAAAGAGCTCTTCGACGGTCTGGAGCAGAAGCCGGTTGCCGGTGGTCGACGCCAGCGTGGTATGAAACTGGCGGTCGGCGTCCGCCAGCGGCTTGTCGCCCGCATGCTCGCGCATGTCCAGCGCGTCGCGCATGGCGTCCATGCTGGCGGACAGCGCCTGGATCTGTTTGCGCGAAATGAAACGCGCCGCGTGCGCCGCCACGCTGCTCTCCAGAAAAAAGCGGGTCTGGTTCACCTCCCGGGGACTGTAGCCCATGAGGGAGGCCTCCGACGCCACGTCGCCCGCTGCGGAATCCCCGGCGGCAGGCTCGAGCTGCAAGGCATCGCGCGTCAGATAAATACCCGAGCCGACACGGATCTCGATCTCACCCTGGAGCTCCAGAACGATCAAGGCCTCGCGCAGGCTGGGCCGGGAAATCTGCAATTGCCGGGCCAGATCGCGCTCAGAAGGCAAGCGCGCCCCCTGGGGCACGTTCATCCGATGAATCGCGCGCCGAAGCGTATCCGCGATATGCATGTAGCTGCGGGCGCGGTCGAGAACCGGCACGGCGGTGACTGTTTTTGGCATGCAAGCCACCCCTCGATTTGTGGCACTGAGTCGGGGCCCATTTTATCTGGTCAAACCAGTTTGATAAAAACTAGGGAAATCCATAACTGGTTTTACCGGTCAACCAATTTAGACTAGCAGGCACAGACGGTTCCATGCCCGCCTTCCGGTGGCAGACAGGTTTTCAACCATGACGTACCAATTCGATTTCAGCGCGGTCCTGCAGTATTGGCCCCTGCTGCTGCAGGGCGCGGAAACGACGCTGATCATGTCATTCTGGTCCACGGTGGCGGGCTTTGCCATGGGCGTCGTCTGCGCCATCGCCCGCAGCTCAGGCACGCCCGTCATCCGGCGAGTCGTGGGCGGCTACGTGGAGATCATCCGCAATACCCCGCTCATCATCCAGAGCTACTTCCTGATTTTCGGCCTCGCCAGCGTGGGGCTCAAGATGTCCATCATGGCGGGGGCCATTCTTGCGCTGGTGATCAACATCACCGCCTACACCTGCGAAATCGTGCGCGCGGGGATCGAATCCGTTCCGCGGAGTCAGCGCGAGGCCGGCGAATGCCTGGGCCTGTCGCCCCTTCAGGTCTACTGGCACGTCATCCTGTCGCCGGCCCTGGAGCGCGTCTACCCGGCGCTGACCAGCCAGTTCGTGCTGCTCATGCTGGTCACCAGCCTGTTGTCGGCGGTCGGCACCGAAGACCTGTTCGGCATTTCCGGCAACATCCAGGCCATGACTTTCCGCAATTTCGAAGTCTTCATCGTGCTGTGGGTGATGTATCTCATCATGTCGGCCCTGGTGCGCGCGATGTTCGCGCTGGCCAGCCGCATCCTGTTCGTGCGCAAACGCAAGCTGGGCACACTGCTCTGAGGACGCGCCATGAACAACGATCAGATCCTCTATCTTCTTCAGGGCGCATGGGGCACCGTCGAGCTGTCCGTCCTGACCTTCGTCTTCTCGGCCGCGCTGGGACTGGCCATCGCGCTCATGCGCGTCTCCGCCAGCCAGACGCTGCGCGGTTGTGCGTTCGGCTACATCAACCTCATCCAGGGCACGCCGCTGCTGGTCATCATGGGCGTGTGCTTCTACGGCCCCTCGATCCTGGGCTTCACGGAGACGTCGCCCATGTTCGCGGCGGTCCTGGCGCTCACCGTCCACGCGGCGGCCTTCCTGGGCGAGATCTGGCGCGGCTGCATCGAATCCGTTCCGAAGAACCAGTGGGAAGCGGCCGAATGCCTGGGACTGAACCGCATCCAGCGCATGTTCAAGGTCATCCTGCCACAGGCCTTGCGCATCGCCACCCCTCCAACGGTCGGATTCATGGTCCAGATCGTGAAGAACACGTCGTTTGCTTCCCTGGTGATCGGTTTCGCCGAACTCTCCTACAACGCCAAGATCCTGAACAACTCCACCTTCAAGCCTTTCCTGTATTTCGGCGTTGCCGCCGCCCTGTACTTCGTCATCTGCTATCCGCTTTCCTGGGTCAGCCTGAAGCTGGAGCGCAAGCTGACGGTCGCCCGCGACCAGGGCTGAACGACGACTCCCGGAGCTCTCCATGACAGAAATCGTCCGCCTCAAGAACGTCCATAAATGGTTCGGAGACAACCACGTCCTGAAGGGCGTGGACCTCAGCGTCAAAAAGGGCGAAATCGTCGCCATCATCGGCCAGAGCGGGTCCGGCAAAAGCACGGCGCTGCGCTGCATGGACCACCTGGAAATCATCAACGAAGGCGAGATCTCCGTCTGCGGCCACACCTTTGGCGCGGGCATCTCCAGCAGCGACCTGAAGAGCCTGCGCCTGGATGTGGGCATCGTCTTCCAGAGCTACAACCTGTTCCCACACCTGACGGTCGAGCAGAACATCACCCTTGCGCCCCGTTCGGTGCGCAAGATGCCCAAACAGCAGGCGCGCCAGATCGCGTTGGACGTGCTCACCCAGGTGGGGCTTGCGGACAAGCTGGCCTTCTACCCGGAACAACTTTCGGGCGGCCAGCAGCAGCGCGTGGCCATCGCGCGGTCCCTGGCGATGGACCCCAAGCTCATGCTGTTCGACGAAGTCACCTCCGCCCTGGATCCGCAACTGACGGGCGAGGTGCTGCGCGTCATCGAAAAGCTCGCGGCCGGCGGCATGACGATGGTGCTGGTGACGCACGAAATGGCCTTTGCCATGAAGCTGGCACACCGGATCATCTTCATGTTCGAGGGCAAGATCCACGAACAAGGCACGGCAGATATTCTGCGCAATCCCAAAACTCCGGAACTGCAGCAGTTCGTCAGCAACGGACTTTAACCGACGGGCCCGGTCGGGCCCGGCCCATTCAAGGAGACACCCCATGAATTTCTTTCCGTTGAACCGCAGCGCCGTCGCGCTGACCCTCGCAGCCAGCGCGCTGTTCACGGCGTCGGTTCCCGCGCAGGCGAACACACTGGCGCAGGTCCAGCAGCAGAAGACGCTGCGCGTCGCCATCGACCTGAACGCGCCACCCTACGGCATGAAGGACGCCGACCTGAAGGAAGTCGGCTCGGACGTGGAAACCGCCCGCCTGTTCGCAAAAGAGCTGGGCGTGAAGCTCGACATCGTCCCCACGACACAAGCCAACCGGATTCCGTTCCTGCTCACCAACAAGGCGGACGTGGTGATCTCCAGCCTGACCATCACGCCCGAACGCCAGAAGGTCGTGGACTTCACCATCCCGTACGCGGCCATCCAGTCGGTGATTGCCGCGCCGGCCAGTGCGGACATCAAGTCGATCTCCGACCTCGCGGGCAAGACGGTGGTCACCGCGCGCGGCACCACCAACGACATGAATGTCACCAAGCTGGCGCCGGCGGGCACCGACATCGTGCGCTTTGAAAACGACGCGACGGCCATGACCGCCGTGACCAGCGGGCGCGCGGACATCTATTCCGGCGCGCCGGCCATCATCGCGTCGCTGAACAAGGAACTGAAGAAGAACGGCAAGCCGCCTCTGGTGACGAAAGTCGTGATGGCCACCTCCATGCTGGGCCTGGGCGTCGCAAAGAACAACCCCGCGCTGCTCGACAAGCTGAACGAGATGATTCGCAAGGATCTGAAGAACGGCGAGCTCAACACCATCTACAAGAAGTATCACGGCGCCGACCTGCCGCAAGACGTGCTGAAGGAAGGCAAGTAATCCCATCGGGCAAAGCCCGCAGCGGGACTGCCCGTTCGGCCGGCTGGTGAACCCGGGCCGGCCGGATGGGCGCCCGGGACGCCCCAAACGAGCATATCCCCCCGCATTTTCGATTTCACAGGACAGACCTGACCATGACCATCATTCAATCCGTCGAAGTGCTGGATGTGCGCTTTCCGACCTCGAAGAACCTGGACGGCTCGGACGCGATGAATCCGGACCCCGACTATTCCGCTGCGTATGCGATCCTGCACACGGACGTCCCCGGGCTGGAAGGCCATGGCCTGACCTTCACCATCGGGCGCGGGACAGAGATCTGCTGCGCCGCCATCAATGCGCTCAAGCATCTGCTGATCGGCATGGACCTGGACTGGATCACCGAGGACATGGGCCGCTTCTGGCGCCACATGACGTCTGACAGCCAGCTGCGCTGGATCGGTCCGGACAAGGGCGCCACTCACATGGGCACCGCTGCCCTGGTCAACGCGGTCTGGGATCTGTGGGCCAAATCAGAGGGTAAACCGGTCTGGCGGCTGGTGGCCGACATGACGCCCGAACAGATCGTCCGCCTGATCGATTTTCGCTACATCACCGACTGCATCACCCCGGCGGAAGCCCTGGCGCTGCTGACCGAGCGCGCGCAAGGCAAGGCGGGCCGCCTGCGGGAGCTGGAGCAAAACGGCTACCCGTGCTACACCACGTCGGCCGGCTGGCTGGGCTACAGCGACGAGAAGCTGCGCCGGCTCGCGACCGAAGCCGTGGATGCCGGCTTTTCGTACATCAAACTGAAGGTCGGACGGGACCTCCAGGACGACATCCGCCGCCTGCGCATCGCCCGCGAGGTGCTGGGCCCCGACCGGCATCTGATGATAGACGCCAACCAGGTCTGGGACGTCGACCAGGCGATCCCATGGCTGGAACAACTCGCCTTTGCGCGGCCCTGGTTCATCGAGGAACCGACGAGCCCGGACGACATCGCCGGCCACCGCCGCATCCGCCAGGCCATGCAGGGCCACATGCAGGTCGCCACGGGCGAAATGTGCCAGAACCGCATCCTGTTCAAGCAACTGATCATGGAATCGGCCATCGACGTCGTCCAGATCGACGCCTGCCGGCTGGGCGGCGTCAACGAAGTCCTCGCCGTCATGCTCATGGCCGCAAAATACGGCCTGAAGGTGTGCCCGCACGCGGGCGGCGTGGGCCTGTGCGAATACGTGCAGCATCTGTCGATGATTGATTACCTGTGCTTCTCGGGCACCAAGGAAGGCCGGGTGATCGAGTACGTGGACCACCTGCACGAGCACTTCGTCCATCCCTGCGAGATTCGCAATGCGGCCTACATGGCGCCCACCCACCCCGGCTACTCGATCGAAATGAAGCGCGAGTCGCTCGCGCAATACGCATTTCACGGGTAAAGGCACGGCGATTTTCGATGGCGGTGGCCCGTGCAGCCACGCCGGTGGAGAAGCCTTGTTTCGGAGGAATTGAGGACTAAGATAAGACCGGATACTGTGGGTAGCGTCATGGACGCCGCCAGATAGGCGGCCCGAGGTTCAATCAACAGTGAGGCAGGGACAGGTTTATGTCATCATCAGAGAAGCCGTCGAAAAAATTGCGCAGCCGCCGGTGGTTCGACAGTTCCGAAAACCCGGGAATGACGGCGCTGTACGTCGAACGCTACCTGAACTACGGGCTTACGCGTGACGAACTGCAATCCGGCAAACCCATCATTGGCATTGCACAGACCGGATCCGACTTGTGCCCCTGCAACCGCCACCACATCGACCTGGCCAAGCGCACCCGGGACGGCATCCGGGATGCCGGCGGCATCCCCATGGAGTTCCCGGTCTACCCCCTTCAGGAGACCGGCGTACGGCCTACCGCCGCCATGGAGCGCAACCTCGCCTACCTCGGGCTGGTGGAAGTGCTGCACAGCTACCCGCTGGACGGCGTGGTGCTGACGACCGGCTGCGACAAGACGACACCCGCCTGTCTGATGGCGGCCGCCACCGTCAACATCCCCGCCATCGTGCTATCGGGCGGTCCCATGCTGGACGGCTGGTGGCACGGCGAACTGGCCGGATCGGGCACGGTGATCTGGGAAGCTCGCCGGAAATTGTCCGTGGGCGAAATCAACTACAACGACTTCATGGACATCGCGGCATCGGCCGCTCCCTCCATCGGCCACTGCAACACCATGGGCACGGCGCTGTCGATGAATTCGCTGGCGGAAACGCTGGGCATGTCGCTGCCCGGCTGCGCCGCCATTCCGGCGCCTTACCGGGAGCGCGGCCAGATGGCCTACGAAACCGGCCGGCGGATCGTCGGGCTGGTACATGAAAATCTGCGCCCGTCGGACATCATGACCAAGCAGGCCTTCGAAAACGCCGTGGTGGCCGCGGCCGCGCTGGGCGCCTCGTCGAACTGCCCCATTCACATGATCGCCATCGCACGCCACATGGGCGTGGACCACGACCTTCAGGACTGGCAGCGCCTGGGGCCCAAGATCCCGCTGCTGGTCGATTGCCAGCCGGCGGGGCGCTTCCTGGGCGAGAAATTCCACCGCGCGGGTGGCGTGCCGGGCGTCCTGCGCGAGCTGATGCAGGCGAACAAATTGCACACGGACGTCATGACGGTAACCGGCAAGACGCTGGGCGAGAACCTGAAGGCCGTCCCGGAACCCGACCGCGAGGTGATCCGGGCCTACGACAAGCCGCTCAAGCCCAACGCAGGCTATGTGGTGCTCACCGGCAACCTGTTCGACAACGCCGTCATCAAGACGAGCGTCATCGACGTGAAGTTCCGCGAGCGCTTCCTCTCGGACCCCGCCCATCCCGACCGCGTGGACCTGAAGGCCGTGATCTTCGAGGGTCCGGAGGACTACCACGCGCGCATCGACGACCCAGCGCTGGGCATCGACGACAAGACCATCCTGGTCATTCGCAACGTGGGGCCGGTGGGCTATCCGGGCGGTCCGGAAGTCGTCAACATGCAGCCGCCCGCCGCGCTGCTCGC
>Ga0134125_10008872_pt1 | contig 11344 bp, 9 predicted proteins | sample KB31751_FD_96464 | JGI IMG/M metagenome (GOLD analysis project Ga0134125, IMG submission 96464) | Terrestrial soil microbial communities with excess Nitrogen fertilizer from Kellogg Biological Station, Michigan, USA - KB3-175-1 | ecosystem: Environmental > Terrestrial > Soil > Unclassified ...
ATGGAACGCCTGCTGCTGATGGCATGCGATATCGGCATAGCATCGGCAGCCCAAAAGACAGAGCCGCTGGAGCTTGCGTCCGCTGACGAGGATCTGGTCAAGCTGACGTGGCAACTGTTCGACACGATCGCCCGCACGACGGCCCATTGGTCCTTGCACCTTGCCGTCAAACAGGCCAACGACCGGCTGGCGCCGATACGCCGGGCCGCGCAAGGATTGCTCGAGCACAGGTTCGAAGAGCTTTCGGAACTGAATCGCCACTGGCAGGCGCGCGACATGCCAGCCCTGAAGTCCGCACTACGCGACTATCACGAGCGCCGCAAGCAACTCGTCCCATGCATCGTGGCCCTGCTGAGCGAGCGCAGCGAGCACCTCCACTAACGCGCGTCAGCCGAAGAAGCATGGAAGCTTGAATCGGTACCGTGGGAAGTCCATCGCACTCTCGAAATAATTATCAGATGACAACGCAATAATCATTTGAAAATCAAGAATCCCGCCTCCTACGCTGCTCGCGTCATGGGACTGCCATGACGCGAACGTAGGAGACAGAAATGAACACGAACGAGAACATTCGCAACGATGCGTCGGAAGACGTCATCGAGCTCGGCGTCGCCAGTGTCGAAACCCGAGGAGGCCCAAACAATACCGAGCCTTTCGGCGGCGGCCCCGCCACTGCGGGCATTTCCGAAGATTGACCACCTTGGGGCGCGCGGGAAAGCGCGCCCCTTCCGCGGGGAAGTGACAATGGTCCAGCATCTGAATGCGGACATATCATTCTGCGAGCTCGATGGTCGATTGTTCTTTCTTGATATACAGAACGATCGATACTTCCAGCTATCCAGAACACTGGAGCACAGCTTTCTACGCTATCTGGAAGCCCCTGAAAGTGCGAGCATCGACGTCAGCGGACTGCTCAAACACAATCTGTTCTTGCAGACCACGGCGGGGCCCATAGCGGACATTGCCTACCCTGGCCGAAGCATCCTCGAAACCCCCAACCCCGATAGACACGTCCCTTTCGATGCGGTGCGAGATGTCTTTCTTATGGTCGCCATGATGCACTGGCAACTGAAAATACGGCGCCTGAAGTCCATTCTCCAGTCTCTGAACGACTACCGTCATATCAAAGCACCGCCATTTGTCGAGGACGAAGCGAAATTTCAGGAACGTATGACGGAAGCCGCAACCGCCTTCAACCGTGTACGTCCTTTCGTTCCCGTCGAAACATGCTGTCTTATCGACTCATTGTCGATGGTCAGATTCCTCGCCAAACGCGGCCTGCATGCCCATCTTGTCATGGGAGTCGCCTGTGATCCGTTCTCCGCCCATTCATGGGTTCAATACGGACCGCTGGTGTTGAACGAAACCGTGGGAACAGCCCAAGCCTATGTCCCGATTCGGGTGATCTGATGTGCTATCGATACATCGCCTTGTCCGGCAACTTTACCGGCGATCACGACGAATCCGAATGGTCGCTTGCGGGCCCGTTGCAAAGATTGGGCATGGAACGCCAAGGCCACGTGGGTTGCGTTGCGCTGTTTGCGTCCAAAGAGACCCCCACCCTTCACTTGCCGGGTGGCGGCATACTCCTTGGCGACCTGTATGGCAGGGATGGCAGGCAGGCCACGGATCTTGCGGGCCTTCAGCATCTATCGACGCACTCAGTGCTTCGACAACATCTTCTCGACCACTACTGGGGGGAATACCTACTGTTCCAGCCTACCGAAGAGGGTGCCGGAGGCCTCACCCTCATGCGGGATCCATCCGGTGGTATGGCGTGCGCTTATTCGTTTCATCCGGATGGCAGTGGGTTCATCACTTCTGACTTGTCGATCGCGTCGTGTATCGGCCTGTATCGCGATCGGATTGACTGGGACTTTGTAAGCCACTGCCTGATTTACCCACACATGAAGGTGGCCCGTACGGGCCTTACGGGCATCAACGAACTTCTTCCCGGCTGCCTGCTCTCCATCGACGGCAAGAAAGCGTCCACCTTGATGGCGTGGTCTCCCTGGACATTCGTCACGCCAAAGGAGCGGCAATGCGACCCCATTGCAGCAGCGCGAATGATTCGGGAAGTCATAACCTCCGTGGTCCATGCCATGGCTGAAACGGATCGCAGCCTGCTGCTCGAGCTCTCGGGAGGACTGGATTCGTCGATCGTTGGCGTCTGCCTGTCGGATGCGCACGCGCGCATAGCCTGTTGCACAGCCATCACGCCGTTACCCGGCGCCGACGAACGCAGGTACGCCAGCCAGGTTGCAGGACAGCTCGGCATTAATCTCCTGCAACAGCCACTCGACTTTGCAGATGCGGACATTGGTTTCGACCTACCGCAGCACTCACTGCGACCGGCAGTCTGGGCGTTGGGCCGCGCGGTCGGTCGCGCGATGAACAATGCAGCAGAGCTACAGGGAGTGAACAGCCTGTTCACTGGGGGTGGCGGCGATACGATCTTCTGTTACCTCCGCTCGGCCGCGCCCGCGGCCGACGCCTTCAGGGCGCGCGGATTAGCGGAAGGCTACAAGGCCATAGTCGATCTGAGCAGACTACATGGGTGCACTGTGGCAAAAGCTACGCGACTGACTCTGCGAAAGCTATATCTCAATCCCAAGGCACCGTGTAAACCGGATTATTCGTTGTTACCAGGGATCGAAGGAATCTTCCCTCTGGAGCTTCATCCATGGTTCTCTGCACCACCCGACGCGCTTCACGGCGACCGCGAGCGAATATTCGACCTCGCGGGCAACCAGTTATTCGGTGACAGCGCCCCGCGAGCGGGCGGTCGACGAGTACGCTTCCCCCTTCTCTCGCAACCGGTCATGGAAGCTTGCCTTCGGGTCTCCAGCTGGATGTGGATATCCGGAGGACAGAATCGGGCTATGGCGCGATCCGCCTTTTCCCGACAACTTCCATACGAGGTACTCAACCGGCGCAGCAAAGGCAATTTCATGAACTACACCTTCGCGGTGTACCGCAAAAAAAAGGAAGCCATCAGCCACTTTCTCCTGGATGGCCATCTCTGCTCCAACGGCCTGCTGGACCCGTACAAACTGAATCTTTTTCTGGAAAGCGCTCTGCCCGCCCGTGACCAATCATTCATGCGTATCTTCGACCTGTGCATGATTGAGAATTGGGTAAGAAATCACGCCTAGCCGGAAGCCCGTGAAGGTCGAGAGTCGATCGGTTTCTGCCTGGTACGCTTCCGCATGGCACGCCAACGTACGTACTGCGCCCTCTTCTCGATTGCAGGATTTTCATAACCCTGCAGCCAGAACCGGAACCAATCGAGGTTTCGGCTGTACACAGCCAGCTTGTGCCGGGGTTGGAACTTCTGGTGTGGCTCGTCCGGAAACACGTAGAGATCCGCCCGATGCTCGCGAATCAGCGGAATCTCGTAGTCCAATGCGAACATGTATTCCTGTTCAGGCGTCTGCATCAGAATCGGCGCGCGGATACTGTCGAGGTTGAATGCAGGCGAGATCACCTTCCAACGCTCCGGTGTTTTATTTGGCGAACCCAGACCCCATAGCTCGAGCAGGCCGTCAGTGAAGTCATCGCCCTTCAGGCTCCCGATCAGGTAGTACAGCGGCGAGACCGATGGGGAACTGACGGATGCGGCAGAAAGCAGCCCGGAGTGCATCGCGACCCAAAGCGTGACTTCGCTTCCAAAGCTCAGCCCACCCATGCCCACTTTTTTGGCATCGATCTCGCCGTTTGCCGACAACAGCTTTACCGCGCTCTCGATGGCCGCAAGCCCATTCTTGTAGCGACCAACAGGGTCGACAACATAAGGGGCGGCATTGATACACAGCGCCGATATTCCGTGCGCTGCCAAGCTTGCGAAGGGCCATTCATCGCCTACGCCGCCACGCACGAATCCCGCACATCGATAGTAGTTCACGAACAACGGAGGCTTGGTTCCAGAATTTGTCTTCGCTGGATAAAACTGTCCCGTGAACAGTTGACCTTTCACATCCTTCCAACGCAATAGCCTTACCGAACTGGATCTCGCCATCGCCTGCGCGAGCGCCGCATTGGGATCAAACAGCACCAGACGGGCTCCCGTCTTCAGGTCGACCCGCTCCAGGCGCGGCGGCTGACTGGCTGCCGCGCTCACACATACCATCGCGGCATGGGAAGCCCCGCATTTACTGGATGGACTCCGTCCACCATTGAGCAGACCTGATGAATGCGCCACAGGAAACACGGTTCCAGACTTGGCGTTCCAGCGATAGATGGATTGCGCCAATCCTGCCGCCGGATCTGTCACAGTAAACAGCACCTCGTCACTGTGGGGGCGCCATTGAATCGACGTGATGGCCTTGCCAGTACACAATGCAGCATCACACACAATCTCGTGCGATCCATTTTCAGACAACATCGCCGACAGCCTGACCCTCGGCTTGAGACGCAAGCCGTTCCGCTTGCCAATCCGGGTCAAGATCGCGACTCGGCTCTTCACCGGCGAATGGGCCAAAATCCAAGCGTCGGGATATCGCTTGTCTGCATTGGAATCACTACCGATATCGCCGGCAGCGGCAGCGTTCATGTCCCGCGTTACATGCTTCTGCAGATCTACCGCCTTCCAATGATCGGGGACATCGGCCAGCAGTGGAACGCGGTTGAACCAGACCTTGCCGTAACGCTGCGTCGCCATTCGCCCCCCAACGAAGCCGGAGCGAAACAGCACCTGGCCGACTGGAACGGAGGCCTCAATGTGGATGCCCTGATCGTACTCGGTCCGTTCCGCCGACCGGATCTCTCTGCGGGTCGCACCGACGCTGTACCTGAGGAAACGGCCATCCTCACCCAAGGCGAAATCCCGTACGTCCGCCGAATCATGCGTCACCGGTTCTGCGCCCGAGCCATCGGCCGCCGCGCGCCACACTTCAATCTTTCCGCCGATCAGGGCGCAGTAGTAGATCCAGCGGCCGTCGGGGGACCACATCACCTTCGGGGGCAATGACTCGCCCGCTGTATCACGTAGCGGAATGCCGCCATCGGCGACGCGCCTGGGCCATCGGTCTTCAAGGCCCTGCACGTACCAGACAGTGTCATAGGTATTTCGTGCGACCGACGCCCGCTCCACTCGGAATGCCACGCTCCGGCCATCTGGCGACAGTGTCGGGCTCGCGATATCGGCTACCTCCAGGAGTCGGCGAGGTGAAACGACTGAAGCGCGGCAAACAAACGTGCAAGCGGCCAACAAGACACCTGCAACGAGCAAGTGCCTCATGACGTACTTCAAAATGGACATAATTACCCCTTCTCCCACTATCGGGAGTGCCGGCTGCAGCCGGTACCCGGCGTGCATTACCAATGCTTGGAAACCGTAAGGCTCAGGAAGCGACCGACCGCCGAATAGTTGGTCGAGTCGTAGGGCGTATAGGTCAACGAGTTGACGGCAAACAACGGCGGCGCACGATTGAGCAGATTCTTTGCCGACAACTCGAACGCCAGATCCGACCAAGGGTCATTGCGCGCGCCGGTGTCATAGCGCAGCGTGACGTCGAAGGTGGTAAACGAGGCGCCTTTCGTGCCGCCGGCGGTATCGGTCACTCCACTCTTGTAGTTTCCAAACAGCGAAGCGATGAAGCCACCTTGCTGCCAGACTGCGCCGACCCGGCTGTTGATCCTGGCCGGGTGGAACAGCGTGCCGGACAAATCGTATGGGCTTTGTGCTGCCGTCAGGGATTGTGTGCTGTCCAGCCAACTGACCGAGCCGCGGAACGTCAACTGCCCTACGCCCAGGTCCGTTCGGTACGAACCTGACAGATCGATTCCTTTAATCTGCTGCCGCGATGCATTGACATACCGGCCGTCGATGATCGCCACAACCTTGCTGGCGTCGTATGACGCACCAACGTAGTTGTAGAAATTGCTGATGCTTGCGAGCGCCGTCGCCTGCGCGGCCTCGATTGGGTCATAGTCGACGAAATCTGTGTATATCTGATTGCCGAGTACGTTGTAAGTGGTGATCGGTTGCAGAACACGCTCGGTGTAGTCGATATCAAACCAGGTCAGCTCCGTTTCGAGCTGGGGCAATGCCTCCGGGTGGAATGCCAGTGAGGCACTCCATGTCCGTGCCCGCTCTGGACGCAGGTCCGCATTGCCGCCCGACAGCCACAACGCCGTGGCATCCGTGGGATAACCAGCACCAAACGCCGACGCTGGGTAGTAGATGCCGGTCTGGGTGGAATAACGTTGAAGGAGCGTGGGCGCCTTGAATGACTTGCCCCATGAGGCTTTCAACGACAAGTCAGCACCAGGCGAATAGATCACACCAAGCTTGGGCGTGGTCACCCTTCCGTAGTCGCCATCTTCTGTGCGGATCGCACCTGTTAACGCAAGCCGCTCGATCCCGTGGATGCCCTGCTCCGGTTCGACCAATGGCAGGCTCAATTCGGCATAGACAAAACGGCTACTCTCATCGCCATTGGCTTCGGCCGTGTTGCCACTTAAATACAGAAGGTCGTTATATCGATAGCCTGCACCCGTAGCCAGCCTTGCTTCTCCACCGGGCAAAGTGAATAGCGGCCCTTCCACGCCGATCTCGTAAGTCAGGCTTTTGTTCCTGTACGCAATGAGGCTGTCGGTAATGACCGATCCGCCCACATTGCTCACCAAGGGTTGAGCTACGGATGTCTTGTCTTTGCCACCGGCCCCGCTGAGCGTGAGCGTCCAATCGTCCGGCAACTGCACTTCGAGACTGGGCGCCAGCAGGGTGGTATCCGTGGCCGCCCCGATAGGATAGTAAGTGGTGGCGAACGCCTCCGCTTGGTCCACGTCCCGTTCGGTCTTGAGCGCATCCAGGCGCAGTTCGATAGCATTTCCCAACGACTGATGCAGACTGAGCAAACCGCTGCGGAGATCGTTGCCCTGCCACAGCGTCGAAGGCCGGTACATCGCCTTGGTGTAGTCACGCTGATCGGAGTAGATCGGATCGTTGGAGGTTTTCTCCCCCGCCACGATCAACCCTCCCGTGGCCCAAGTAGCACCAGCGGTGGCACTGTATTCGTGTGTGATCAACCCACCATCAGTGGCACCGCCATAACGTGCGCCGACAGTCACACCATCAAAGTCACGCTTGAGGATTATATTGGCCACGCCGCCCACCGCATCTGAACCGTAAATCGCTGAAGCGCCATCCGGAACGATCTCGATACGGTCCAACGCCCCCATCGGTATAGCGCTGATGTCCACCGCCTGGGAGAAGCCGCCATAGGACATGCGACGACCATTGAGCAGGGTCAAGGTCGCATCCGGTCCCAGCCCGCGTAGATCGATGCCCGAACCGCCGGTGATATTTCGATTGCTTGGCCCACCCACTGTTGCTCCTATCGTGACCCCGGGGTTCTGACCACCCGAGAAGTTCTGCGGCACGCTACGAATCACTTCTCCCAAGTCGGTGAGCCCTTCCTGCTGGATCTGCTCGCTGCCGATGGTGATGACTGGCGATGGCGTGGTGCCGCCGCGGATGCGGGTGCCGGTGACGGTCACGGTCGGCAGGCTGGTTGCCGCTGGTGCCGCGGACTTGTCGGGCACTTTTTTCGATTGCGCCTTGGCCGGCGCCTTGGTCACGGGTGCCCTGCCCTGCGTGGCCGTGTCTGTCCTGGTGTCCTGGGCCATGGCCCACTCGCTGGTGCCGGTGACGGCTACGAGCAGAGCGATGGAAATGGCGTTGCGTAGTGTGCGTGTCTTCATGCTGCGTCCCTCCCCTTGGTTGGCCCTCCCCGCCTGCCGTTCCGGATATCTCCTGGAGTTGGCAATGTCGTCGGGCTAGATCTGCCACGTGTGGCTTACGTCGGCGGCGCGTGCAGCCGGCCAAGCGCAGTTCCACCGCCACAATCGCAATGTAGGATATATACAGTAGAGTTATATTCTGTAGATTGCAAGACAGTAGAGGTGGAGGCTAGACCTCATGCCCTCCAAGTCTTTGCAATCGTTTCCATCAAGCACCCGCTCTTACATAGCGGCGAACGTTCGTAGTCGACGCGAGGCCAAGAATTTGAGCCAGGAAAAGCTTGGGGAATTGGCGGAGTTCCATCGCACATACGTGTCGCAACTTGAGCGCTGCAAGGCCAACATCTCTATCGACGGCCTTGAGCGGATTGCCCGGATTTTGGGTGTGGATGCCGCCGAGCTGCTTCAGCCCCCTGCGTAGAGAAACTGCGCCTTAGCGGCCCCAACGAAAGCGCAGCCACTTGGAACACCACGCTCTAAGCACTGTCTAGCCTGAGGTGGCAACAGGGCCGCACGCGGATACGCTCAACGCGACGCGAAAGGAATGCATCGCCTCCATGGAAGGCAACAGCCGCCCGCGTTTCGCCGCGCGACCGTCCAATAGCGCTCACGCCACCCAAACGAAAAGTAGAGTTAAAAGGAGTAGACTTATAATCTGTAGAACATAAGCCGGTAGATGGTCAGGCTGGAGGCATGCCTTCGAAGCCCTCGCCACGATCCCTGCCAAAAGCACGCGCCCGTGCTGCAGCGAACATTCGCCGCCTGCGCACTGCCCAGGGATTGAGTCAAGAGCAACTGGCTGAGGTGGCACAGTTCCACCGCACGTATGTCTCGCAACTCGAACGCAGCGTTACCAACATCTCCATCGATGGCCTTGAGCGACTTGCTCAGGCTTTGGGAGTGGACATCATCGAGCTGCTGCAGGTGCCTCATTAGGAAGCGGCGGGGTATTGGAGGACGCCGCTTTATCTTTGACAATCCGCTCAGTGGAGCGTGGGAATACCTGCCCCCAGTCGTCGCAAGAACCTACAGAACACCGGTCCAGCCGCTGATATCCGCGACGGCCAAGCTGCGCGAACGTGGCAGCCATGGACGAGCATATCGACATGGATAGCCCCCTCTGCCGAGCCTACTGGTGCGGCAACTTCAGCTGCAGCGATGCAGAACTGGCCAACGCAGTGCGCATCATGGACAGCACAGCAGTGGGCCTTGTTGGGCTCTACCTAGCCACACGTCGATCCGAATCTTGTGCCGTCAATCAGCTTGATCTTGCCGTGGACGCTTGACGGATAGGACGGCAACGAAGTGCTAGCTCCAAAAGCGGATGCGACCTGCAACGGTCCATAACCGTACCCGTTCAAAGGTGTCCGTCAAACCCGGGCCAGCTCACTCTGAAGACTCATGTCTCCGGCCGGTTAGCGCCAAGCGCTGTCGTCACCAGATATGAGACTCGCGCGCTGTACCGTCCCCAAAATGGCTAAGCAACTCCCGAAACGCACCAACGTGTTCTATCCTGCCGGCAGGGGTACAGGCGGAAGTGTCAAGGCACGACGGCACCCGACACGCAAAACTGGTCGGTGGATCGTCCAAGGGGGGAGCATGGAAGATGTCGGATTAGGCGTCGTAACGGCGATGCTGGGGGAGGCTGGGAACGGAATAAATGGCGCATTTCGTGCTCGCGTTACGCTCGCCTCCGGTGAAAAGTGCAAGGCCTACGTCAAGATTCTGGGCTGGCGAGAAATTTTGGTGGAATGTGTCTGCGCATTACTCGGTCGCGAGGCCGGGGTGCCGATACCGGAACCGCTGATCGTAAAAATTCCCGAGGAGTTAGGCGGTCCACTTTACGGATTCGCCGCGAGGGCGCTTCCATTTCCCGACTTCGCCCACAAGTTTGAAGCTGATGTGCCAGGCGGGTTTCGTCTACTGCAACAGTGGTCACAACTCATTCCCGCGGCATGCTTCGACGAATGGATCGTCAACGTCGACCGGAATCAAGGCAATTTGCTGTATGCCGGCGCGAATGATTTTTGGCTAATTGATCATGGCTTCGCGTTGGCGCCAGGACTTGCTGATGACGTGCAATGTCATCCAAACCACCTTTTTAGGCTGGCAGTGGATGGTGCTGATGAAGATCGTCGCTCTTCAACATTGTTACCGCAGACGCGCGGTACTATGCAGTCCTATGGTGGCATCGATGTTTCCGTAGCCGCGTGCACGAGCCTCCACGTTCTTGCATCGATTCCCGATTTCGCAGCAGTGTTAAGCTATTTGAGAGCGCGTCAACTGCACCTTGGTGTGCTAGGTGCGAATCAGATCCCACGCAAACAAGGGGACATGATTGATGACCAGTCCCGCTGAAATCCCAGCTATCGCCAGTTTGTTCCCGCAAGGCCCTGAGTACATTGCTCACTGGGCGCCTATTTTCATGGAACCGATGCAAGGCTCTGGCGAGCGTTTCACCATCGGCATAGTTGCGATTGATTCCGAAGGAAATGCAGCTGTCGAACCAGTGATCGCCGATCGCACGCTTCACTGTATGTTCGGTGATGCCGCGAAGAAATTTTCAAGCGCCGTGGCGCTGATCGTCGAGAGCTTGCAGGAACATCTGCATGCCGGATACGAAGTCGGCAAATGGCTATCGCCATTGCGGGACGCCACCTTCCTTGGCCCCTTACGACCTGCGTTAGGCGACAGCCTGCAAGACATTTTGCGGAGTGGAGCTCAGCTTACCGCGAGCTTAAGCGGAGCCTATTTGTCGGCTGAAGTATTCGAAGTCATCGCTGAAAAGCAGAGTGGCGAAGGTGACGAATGGGTTCGGCAAATTAAGGAACAGACTGTAGCTATGCGGCTTGAGTTTGGGGCGCGCTTTCAAAAAGAGCTTCCAATTCGTGTTGGTGCTCCCCCAACTAGATTCGGATATGTAGGTGATCGCCTGGCCGCTCAATTCGGCCGTTTAATTCCGGGACGCGGACTTACAAAGCACCGCAATCGAGCCAAAGCCTACCTGACTGACCTACAGATTCTTAGAGATCACTATGACGCCAACGATCTCCTTCGGCGGCCATACTACGAACTGATGTTGTGGGTTCCGCCGCGCTCATCACCTGCATACACGCAGTCGCAAATGGACGACGCGGAAGGTTCCCTTGTTGAGCTAGAGGAGTTCGGCAACAAGCATGACCTGCGCGTGGCAGCAATGTTGGATAGCCAGGAAGCAGCAAAGCGGATTGTGGAAGCCGAAGCGGCCTAGAGTTCAGTCGATTGAAGGTATGTCAGAAATTTTGTGTGTGAGCCGGTTGATGGTCAGTCAGTCCATGTGAAGCGCGCTCCGAACTGGATGGCCAGTTGCCGTTTGGCTTCGTGCCAAGCGGTGGGTGGCCGTCGACGTGCCAGATGAGCCGGATGAGTGGGTGACGTGCAAAGCCATGTACAGCTTGGCGACGCCTGTGCCACGCGACTTTGGTGCCATGGAAATAGCGCGCAGCAAGCCACTGACGTCGCGTGTGGTGTTGCATGCCAAGCCGCCCAAAGGACGCAAGCACCGCAATCGGCAAGGCGCGCCAGCATGCAATTCCAACAGCCGCAAAAACGCACAACG
>Ga0134125_10008875_pt1 | contig 11343 bp, 12 predicted proteins | sample KB31751_FD_96464 | JGI IMG/M metagenome (GOLD analysis project Ga0134125, IMG submission 96464) | Terrestrial soil microbial communities with excess Nitrogen fertilizer from Kellogg Biological Station, Michigan, USA - KB3-175-1 | ecosystem: Environmental > Terrestrial > Soil > Unclassified ...
CATGACGCCGACGTCATTCTGACATTCGTTCGCACGGACCCAAATGCCCCCAGGCACAAGGGGATCAGCGCGCTGCTGATCCCGACCGACACCCCGGGGGTGGTGCGTCGCCCCTTCGCATCGGTCTATGACCGCGACGAGCTGGACTTCAACGAGGTGTTCTTCAACGATGTCCGGGTACCCCCGGACAACCTGCTCGGTCCGCTCAACGGTGGGTGGCGGGTCGCCAACGGCTCGCTGGGCCACGAACGCACCCTGATGTGGATGGCCTTCGCGAACCGGCTGGAGCAACTGCTCGAGGACTACCGGCCGACCGACGAGGTGAACGCGGACCACTACGCCACCATCGTGATGGATTACTACGCGCTGCGGCTGCTCGGCTCGTCGGCACTGGGGCGGGCGGCCCGCGGCGACGTCGACGTGGCCGCTTTGTCCGTGCTGAAGGTCTTCGGGTCGGAAGCCGAACAGAGTGCGCTGCGGCACGCGCTGGACGCGGCCGGGGTCGACGGGCTGCGCGACAAGGCGCTGACGGCCCCGTACAACCCTTACGCCCCAGATCTTTTCACCGCCAGCTGGTTCGCCCGCTACATCAGCAGCTACGCGGGCACCATCGCGGGCGGCACGTCGGAGATTCAGCGCAACATCATCGCCCAGCGGGTGCTCGGCCTGCCGGCGCGCTAGTCACAACCGGGGACACAGCGATGCGAGGAACTCCTGGGTCCGGCGTCGTGATTCGGCCCGCTCGCCAACGTCCTTGCCCAGTGGCACAATTCGCGCCGCCAGGTCGGTGACACCCGCGTCACGGTAGCGGCGCAGCCGCGCGAGGACGGCCGACTCATCGCCGGCCGCCATGGTGTCGCCGACGTCCTCGGCGTCGCCGTGCTCCAGCAGCCGCACATAGTTCGGCGAGAAGTCCGCATGCCCGAGCGCCTCGCTGGCGTAGCCGCGGGCATCGCCTATCTCGTTGTCAGAGCACAGCGCGACGGGAACGCCGGCGACGACCCGAGGCGCGGGCCGCCCGGCCCCGACAGCCGCCGCGGTGATGCGCGGAACGACGTGGTCGCCGATCGCCCTCTCGTCCGCCATCCAGAGAACGGTGCCGCCGGCCCGCTCGCCCGCGAGCCGCAGCATCGCCGGCCCCAACGCCGACAACAAGATGGGAACATCGAATGCATCCGTGACATCCACCGGCGAATGGACGCAATAGCTTTCGTTGTGGACATCGACGCTCCCCGGCCCGGCGAACGACGCCGCCAGCACGTCGAGGTAGTCGCTCATCAAGCGAGCCGGGCGGTCGTAGGGCAATCCCAGTTGACCGTTGACGATCCAATGATGTGACGGCCCGACGCCGAGCGTGAACCGCCCGCCGCACGCGATCTGCGTGGTCAAGGCTTGTTGCGCCATGGTCATCGGATGGCGCGTCTGAATCGGAACGACCGCCGTCCCGATTTCGATGCGATCGGTGGCCCGCCCGATCAGCGTGACGGCCGTCATCGCGTCGAGGTAGCCGGGAACCTGGGGCATCCAGAACGCGGTGAAACCGGCGCTCTCGGCCGCGGCACCGTCGTCGATCAGCCCGGCCAGTCGGTCAGCACGCGAGCGCTCCTTGTCGGAGCCAACCATCAAGCCGATGCGCATGCGGCCCCTCGTCTCCCCTTGCTAAGGGACATACCGATCCCACTCGTACGGCACCACCGCGAAAAACGGTGCGGCAAACAAGGGTTCGACGTCGGGCCCGGCCCAGCGCGCGGCCAGCACCGGCCGCAGCCGTTCCGCAGTGGCGACCGGATCGTCATCCAGGAAGCAATACGTGATCGACTGATTCCCTCGAGTGCTGGCCAGTGTGGCGTCGACCTGGCGCGATAGCGCGGACCAGACACCGGTGACACCGTCGACTTCGAGCAGCGGGTTCATCGCCGCCGATCCCCGTTCGACCAACAGGAACACTCCCCGCGCGGGCAACCAGGGCAGGACGTCGGATCCGGCCGTGATCCGGGGCGCCGCCGCTTTGCTCTGGACGTCGTACACCCCGCGCTCCACCGGTGGCAGCAACGGCAGTTTGCGACCGGCATTGCCGAGCGCGGTGGACAATTCGTTGAAGTCGTGCAGTCCGGCCACGTCGGCGAAGAAGTAGGTCATCACATGGTCGACCGCGTCCAACGGCCCGTCACCGAGCGGACGCGCGGAGCGGCAGGCCGGCGTGGACACCAGTCGCAACGAGGCACGCACCGCGGCCAGCCGGTGTTGCTCCGGCCGGTGGTCAAGGGTGTGCCAGCGCAGGTACTCGGCGTCCTTCCCGTCGGGGTGGCGAGTGGCCATGGACACGAACAGGGTGGTGATCCCGCCATCGCCGGTGGCAAGGACCTCGGCGACGTCGTCCGAGGGTGTGCCGGGTAGATGCATCGCGTACGTCCTCAAACTCGCGTCGAACCAGGTTGGGGCAGTGTTAGTTCGGGGTGGCGGGCCGCAATCATGCGCCGAAACCCCTCACGCCAGGGCACCTTGGTGCGGCCGAGCACCTCGTGCATGTGCGTGACGTCCGGCCATAACGGCGTGTGCGCGTCGGGCGTGTATTCGAAGATCGGCTCGACCCCGATCAGCTCACCCATGAAGGTGCAGTAATCCTCGACACTGACCGTTTCGCTGCCGGCCCAATTCACCACGACCGGCGGCGTCGCGGCCACTTCCATGGCGCGGATCCCGAGTTCCACGTAGTCGTCTTCATAGATCGGGTTGTAGTTGTTCGGCCTGTCGGGATGCAGCCGAATCGGCTTGCCCGCCAACATCGCATCGAGACGATCAGCGGGAGCACCTCCCTGGGGCCCATACGTCGAACAGATCCGGATGATGGTCAGCGGAATGTGAAAATGCCGGGCGATCCAGGTGCAAACCGCCTCCGCGGCAACCTTGGAGAAGCTGTAGTTGGCGCGCAGCGGCACCCCCGGCGGATCGGCCTCGGTCAACGGTCGCTGCCCCTGGTACGCGTAGATCGATCCGGTTGAGCACAGCACGAAGCCCTTGGCGGCGCGGCAGTGGTGCAGCAATTCGCCCGACATCTGCGCGTTTGTTTCGACGCAGCGGCTCCAGTCGTCTGCGCCGGGGTCCACCGCCGCGTGAAAGACGTAGGTGAAATCGTCGGGGAGGCCGGAGAAGTCGCCGGCGCCGACGTCCAGTGCGACGGGTTTGATGCCGGCAGCGACGAGTTTGTCCCGGGCCGCGGGATCTTTCAGGCGCGCAGCGCCCCACACCTCGTTTCCCGTTGCGGCCAGGGCGCGCGCAATGGGAAAGGCGATCTTGCCCGTCGCCCCGGTGATCAGGACCTTCTGCGCTTCGAGCAACAAGCCCTCCCAATGTGAAGTACTTGATATGCCGTTTGGCAGCATAACGCCCGGCCGCAACGAGATGTCACCAGAGGTCGGCCCGGTGCTGTGCCGCCGCCGAAGGTTTTTCCCGTGGTCATGGCGGTATGAACGGAATAAGCTGAAGCCACCCAAGCCAGGATGGCCCCACTGGGAGGCCCAGCATGAGGCGCCTTATTCGTCGTCCGACCGCCGTCATTGCGGTTACCTTCGTGGCGCTGGCGGTCGCGGTGATCGCCACCCCCGGAGTCAGCTCGGCGCAGTGCGATCCCAACATGTCGTGGAATCGGACGACCTTCGGGTGCGAAACGCCTCCCGAGCCGCCGGCGTGGTACACGCTCCCGACGCCATACGCGCCGTCATTCGCCGGGCAGGATGTGCCGCCGCCTCCGCCACGGCCGTCGTGGGCACCGCAGGATCCGATGTGGCGCGCCGGCCTCAACCAGTGGGGCGTGTATGTGGGCTACGTCTGGGTCCCGCTGTGACCGGACGGGCGTGCGTCCCGCCCCGGCTGGCGTGCGCAGCCAGCACTGCCGAATCCGTCTGGATTGCGCCTGCTTGGGAGTGATAACGTAATTCTCCGATTCGTATAACGGGCCTACCAAATTGCATCCAGGGCCGTCCTACTGCCGGAGGTGACGTGTCAGCATCCGGACGCCCACTGCCCCTGATCACCGAGGAAAACGAGTTCTTCTGGACTTCGGGCGCCGACGGGAAGCTGCGCCTACAGGTATGCAAAAGCTGCGAATCGCTGATCCATCCGCCCGCGCCGGTCTGCCGGTACTGCCGGTCCCGCGATATCGGTGTGCGGGCCGTCTCGGGCAGGGCGACCCTCGCCGGATTCACCATCAACCACCGGTTCAGCCTGCCCGGGTTGCCGGCGCCGTATGTGGTCGCCCAGGTCGCGATCGATGAAGACCCCCGGGTTCGGCTGACCACCAACATCGTGGAATGCGATCCCGATCAGCTCGAACTCGGCCAACAGGTCGAGGTCGCCTTCGAGCACGCCGAAGACGTGTGGTTTCCACTGTTTCGGCCCGTCACCGACGCCGAGCCCGGTCAGCTTCCGGTCGACGACATCGCGCCCGAACGGTTCGGTGAATACGTCCGGCCGATGCTGACCACCGACAAATTCGAGGACCGGGTCGCCCTCACCGGGATCGGCATGTCGCCGATCGGGCGCCGGCTGATGCAGCTGCCGCTGGCGCTGACGGTGCAGGCATGCGAGGCGGCCATCGCCGACGCCGGGCTGACGTTCGCCGACATCGACGGCCTGTCCACCTACCCCGGCGCGATCAATGTCGGCGGCTTCGGGGAGGGCGGGACCACCGCTCTCGAGGCCGCGCTGGGCATCCGGCCGACGTGGCACAACGGCGCCATGGAGACGTTCGGCCCGGGCGGCTCGGTGATCGCCGCGATGCTCGCGGTCGCCTGCGGGTTGGCGCGTCACGTGCTGTGTTTCCGGACGCTGTGGGAGGCCACCCACGGCGAGCTGATGAAGCAGGGCAAGATCACCCCGGCCGGTGCATCAGGGGGCCGAATGTCGGGCTGGCAGATGCCATTCGGCGCAACGTCGGCGGCGCACACCCTGGCGATGAACGCGCAGCGGCACTTTCACCGGTACGGCACCACCAAAGAGACGCTGGGCTGGATCGCGTTGAACCAGCGAGCCAACGCCGAACTCAACCCGACCGCGATTTACCGGTCTCCGATGACGATGGAGGACTACCTGGGAGCGCGGCCGATCACCACGCCCTTCGGCCTGTACGACTGCGACGTGCCGTGTGACGGCGCGATCGCCGTCATCGTCTCCGCCGTCGACGCCGCCCGCGACCTGGCCAAGCCACCCGTTCTGGTGGAGGCGGTGGGAACGCAGATCATCGAGCGAATCGACTGGGACCAAAGCACTCTCACCCACGAGCCACAGGTACTGGGCCAAGCCGCGCACGTGTGGACGCGGACCTCGCTGCGACCCGCGGACGTGGACGTCGCCGAGCTGTATGACGGATTCACCATCAATTGCCTGTCCTGGATCGAGGCGCTCGGATTCTGCGGCATCGGTGAGGCCAAGGATTTCCTGGACGGCGGCAAGAACATTGCCCGCGACGGCCAGCTGCCGCTCAACACGCACGGCGGCCAGCTCTCGCACGGCCGCACCCACGGCATGGGTCTGCTCCATGAAGCCGTCACCCAGCTGCGCGGCGAGGGCGGCGACCGGCAGGTCGCCGGCGCCCGCGTCGGCGTCGTCAGCAGCGGCGGCCTCACTCCCAGCGGCGTGATCCTGCTCCGGGCCTCGGAATGAGTCGAGCATGAACATCCCTCCGCGGCCGAGGCTCGTCATCGTGGACGGCGTGCCGATGTCGGCGATTGTCGCCGAACCCGAGAACCCCGACGATCCCGAAGCCGTCATCGTGGCCATCCACGGCGGAGGCACCACCGCAGTCTATTTCGATTGCCCGGGCCACCCGTCGTCCTCACTGTTACGCACCGGTGCCGCAGCAGGATTCACCGTCGTCGCGCTCGACCGGCCGGGCTATGGCAGTTCGGCTCCGTATCCGGAGGCGATGGCCGAGCCCGAGCAGCGAGTCAATCTCGCGTATGGGGCGGTGGATCGCATCCTCGGGCAGAAGCCACGCGGTGCCGGGCTGTTTCTGATGGGTCATTCGGGCGGCTGCGAACTCGTCATGCGGATGGCCGCCGACGAGCGCGGTGCGGATCTACTGGGTGTCGAATTGGCAGGGACCGGCCGCCACTATCACCCCGCGGCCCGGGACATCCTGAAGACGGCGACGCGCGAGCGTCGTCCCACGGGGTTGCGTGAGCTGTTGTGGCAACCGGAAAGCCTGTATCCGCCCGAGGTTCTCAACGGCGCGACGGTCTCCCCGACCGCCCCGTCCTACGAGGACCAAATGGTGTCAAACTGGGCGCGTCAAGATTTCCCGGCGCTCGCCCCAGCCGTACGTGTGCCGGTGCAGTTCAGCATCGCCGAACACGAAAAGGTCTGGCAGAACGACACTTCGGCGATGGACGAGATCGCGGCGCTGTTCTCCGGAACGCCGCAGTTCACCGTTCATCGACAGCCCGATGCGGGACACAACATCAGCCTCGGTCATACGGCATCGGTCTACCACGCCAAAGTTCTGGCGTTCGCGGACGAATGTGTGGCCGCCCGTGCGCATTCGCCCGACTCGTCGAACGTGACGACACAGTCACTTTCGGGCCCGAACGTGACCGTGGTGTCACGCTCGCCGGCTGACGACACCGATTTGGAGGCCCGTTGATGCACGTCGGATTCATCGGGTTGGGCAGTCAGGGCGGCCCCATGGCGCGGCGGATCGTCGAGGGCGGCTACCCCACCACGCTGTGGGCCCGCAGGCCCGCGACCCTCGAGGCGTTCGCCGACACCCCGGCGAAGATCGCCGGTTCGCCGGCCGAACTCGCCGCCGCCAGTGACCTGGTCTGCCTCTGCGTCGTCGGCGACGCCGACATCGACGAACTCACCGGCGGCGAACACGGACTGCTGTCGGCAATGAAGCCAGGCAGCGTCATCGCGGTGCACAGCACGGTGCACCCCAAGACGTGCCGAGAACTCGCGAAGCGGGCTGGGGCCGTCGGTGTTTCGATCGTCGATGCGCCGGTGAGCGGGGGCGGCGGCGCGGCGGCGGAAGGCCGCCTGCTGGTGATGGTCGGCGGCGACACCGACGCCGTCGAACGCTGCCGCCCGGTCTTCGAAACCTATGCCGATCCGGTGGTCCATCTCGGCGAGCTCGGTACCGGGCAGACCACCAAGCTGCTCAACAACTTGCTGTTCACCGCCAACCTCGCCACGGCGGCCACTGCCCTGTCACTGGCGAACGCGCTCGGCGTCACCCCGGAACGTCTCACCGAGGTCGTCTCACGCAGCAGTGGAAATAGCTTTGCGCTCAACGCCCTTGGCGGCATCGGCGGGCTGGATCGGCTGGCCGGTGTCGCCGGGGGCCTGCTGCAGAAGGACGTCCGGCTGGTAGTCGACCTCGCCGACCGGGCCGGGGCCGACGGCGGCGCCGTGCTGGCGGCGGCCGACGCGGCACTGGCCCTCATGGGCAATCCCCGATGAGGGTTCAGTGAGAGTCGGATTCGTCGGCGCGGGGCGGATGGGCCGCCCCATGGTGAGCCGCCTGGTCGGTCACGGTCACGACGTCCACGTCTTGGGCCGCACCGCCGAAAAGTGCCGCGAACTCGAGGAACTGGGCGCGCGGGTCGTCAACGAAGCGGCGGATGCCGGCGCGCAGGCCGACGCGGTGGTGCTCTGTGTGTTCACCGACGAGCAGGTGCGCCAGGTGTGCCTGGACGGCGGATTGCTGCCGACCATGTCGTCCGGTTCGGTGCTGGTGGTGCACACCACCGCGAGTCCAAACACCATCGAGGCCATCGCCGCGCGCGCCGACCACGTCGACGTCGTCGACGCCGCGGTCAGCGGAGGCCCGCACGACGTCGCGGCCGGCCGGCTCACGCTGTTCGTGGGCGGTGCCGAGGCAGCGGTTGACCGGGTACGGCCGCTGCTGGGTTGCTACGCAGATCCGGTCCTGCACGTCGGGCCCACCGGCGCCGGCCAGAAGGTGAAGCTGGTCAACAATGCCCTATTCGCGGGACAGATCGGGCTGCTCGCGGAGGCAATCCGGCTGGGCGGGCGGCTCGGCGTGCCCGAATCGACGTTGCTGAGCGCACTCGGACACGGCAGCGCGACCAGCCGGGTGCTGAACCTCGTCGCGGCGGGCGGGTCCGTCGCGTCGTTCAGCGAGGTCGCCGGCGATTTCGTCGGCAAGGACGTGGCCGTCGTCCGCGATATCGCTGCGGAACTGGGCAGCGGCCTGGGCGTGCTGGACGACGTCATCAAAACCTTCGAGTCTGGGCCGGCCGTGGCGAAGTTGGTTTGAAATGCCAGCGTTTTGGTCTTTCCGGTTCGTCACGAAGGTATTACCGTTAGCGTTACAGTCAGGGACTCCGCTGTAAAGGTTCAGCCCAACCTCGCCGTTGAGGAGGATGCAGTGACAAAACCGAAGGTCGTCTTCGATCCGTACTCCGAGGACTACTTCAACAACCCGTTCGACATATATCGGCGGATGCGCGAGGACGCGCCACTGTATTACGACGAAAAAGAGGACTTCTACGCGCTGACCCGCCACGACGACGTCGCTGCCGCGTTCAAAGACTTCGAGACGTATTCCTCGGCGCGCGGCTGCGACCTGGCGATGGTGCGCCGCGGCGTATCCCCCGAGCAGAAGTCGATCATCTTCATGGACCCGCCGGAGCACCGCCACATGCGCAGCCTGCTCAACAAGGCGTTCACCCCTCGGGCCATTCAATCGCAGCGCGAGACCGTCATCGAGGTGATCGACAAATACCTGTCCGCCGTCGACCCCGACAACTTCGACGTCGTGCAGGAATTCTCCGGGCCGTTCCCCGTGGAAGTCATCACCCGGATGGCCGGGGTGCCGGAGGAATACCGCCAGCAGGTCCGCCACTGGATCGACACCAGCCTGCATCACGAACCCGGGCAAATCGAGGTCAGCGAAGCCGGCGTGCAGGCCAACATCGACACCGCGATGTATTACTTCGGACTGGTCCAGGAGCGGCGCGCGGAGCCACAGGACGACATGATCAGCAGGCTGATCGCGGCCGAGATCCCCGGCGACGACGGCCAGCTGCGCAAGCTCGACGATATCGAAATCACCGGCTTCGCGACCCTTTTGGGCGGGGCGGGCGCCGAGACCGTCACCAAGCTGATGGGCAACGCGACGGTGATCTTCGCCCGTCATCCCGACCAATGGCAGAAGCTGCAGGACGATCGCGACAAGGTCCCCGGGGCGGTGGAAGAGCTACTGCGCTACGAGGGACCGGTGCAGTACAACGTCCGCTACACCCTCAAGGAGGCACACGTCACCGGTGGCGTGATTCCGCCCGGCAAACCCGTGTTCCTGTGCGGCGCCGCGGCGAACCGCGACCCGGAGGCCTTCACCGACGCCGACACGTTCGACATCGACCGTGACCAGACCGAGGCACAGCACCTCGGTCTCGGGTACGGGATTCACAGCTGCCTCGGCGCCGCGCTGGCCCGCATGGAAAGCAGGATCGCGCTGGAGAGGCTGCTCGACTTCATGCCGCGCTACGAGGTGGACTGGGCCCGATGCAAGCGGGTGAACATGCAAAACGTCGCGGGCTGGAAGAACGTGCCCGTCAAGGTGCTGCGGTGAGGGTCGAAGTCGACCTTGGGCTGTGCGAGGCCAACGGGATATGCATGGGAATCAACCCGGAGGTCTTCGACCTGGGCGACGATGACGTGCTGAGGATTCTCAAGCCGGAAATCACGCCGGAGACCGAGAACGATGTACGGGAGGCTGTTCGTCAATGCCCCCGGCAGGCGCTGTCGATCAAGGAATAGCGATCGGCTGCTCGCCGAAAGATATTCAGAACCCGGCGATGATGACCGCGTTGCAGTCGGCCGCGGCCTGGCGCAATTTCGCCGCCTTTTGATAACCCTCGGACTCGTACCACGCCCGCGCAGCATCCACCGACTCGAATTCCAGCACGACGGTCTGGTCGCCGTGCCAGTCGCCTTCAATGACTTTGGGTGCCGTGTCCACCGCGAGAATGGTGGCGCCGCTCATCGCTGATCCGGCGGCCTGGGCATAGGCCTTCATGCCCTCCGGGTCTTTGATGGCTTCGGTCAGGATGACGTATCCTTTTGGCGCTTTAGCCACTGAAGAATCTCCCTATTCGCCTGAGTGTTTGGTTACTTCTCGCTGATCGCTTGCTCGGGACAGCATTTGATGGCCTCTTGGACGGCGGCCTCTAATTCCGTTGGGACATCGGTGTCTATCGCCACCGAATAACCATCGTCGGTCAGGCTGAACACCTCTGGGCACAGCGTCGTACATACGCCGTGACCACAGCACCGCTCGTCGTCGACCCAGACCTTCATGACAGCGTGAACTCCAGGTGCAATTCGGTCAGGCCGCGCAGGATGTACGTCGGAACATATTGGTAGCGACGGCCATTCGCCGGGCCGTGCATGTCCTCGTCGATCCTGATGTCGGTCGTGCGGTCGAGCAGCCGCTCGATCGCCACCCGGGTTTCGGCCCGCGCCAGCGGCGCGCCCGGGCAGCTGTGAATCCCGCGGCCGAACGAGATGTGCTGGCGGGCGTTCTTGCGGGCCGGGTCGAAGGTCGCGGGGTCGTCGAACCGGCGGGGATCGCGGTTGGCGGCCGCCTGCACGATCATCACGGTGCTACCCGCGGGCAGGTCGACGCCACCGACGTTGACGGGCACCCGGTTCATCCGGAAGTCGCCCTTCACCGGGCTCTCGTGGCGCAGCGACTCTTCGATGAAGTTGGGGATCAGGCTGCGGTCCTTGCGCAGCTGCGCCTGGACGTCGGGCCGTTCCGCCAGGGTCTGCAGCGCGGCGCCCAGCAGTCGCACGGTGGTTTCCTGGCCCGCCGAGAAGACGTTGCTGGCGACGCGGGCCACGTCTTCGACGTCCGGGATCGAGCCGTCGGGGTAGGTCGCGGTGGCCAGCCCGGTCAGCACGTCGTCGCGGGGCTCGCGGCGGCGGTCGGTGATGTAGTCGGAGAAAAGGCCGTAGAGGAATTCCAGCGGGCTGTGGGCCAGCGATTCCTTGCCGGTGCCCCCGATGCCGCCACCCGAGTGCTCGCGGATGCCCTTGATGAATTTGTCGCGATCTTCCATGGGCACGCCCAGCAGATCGGCGATCACCAGCAGCGTGAACGGGCCGGCGAAGCCCTTGATCCATTCGCCGTGGCCGGGCGCCAGGAAATCGTCGAGCGCCTGGTCGGCGAGCGCCCACATGGCGTCCTCGTTCTCCTTGAGGCGCTTCGGGGTGATCAGCCGCATCAGCAGGGAACGGTGGTTGGTGTGGGTCGGCGGGTCGAGCGTGGGCAGCTGGTCGCTGAAGGGCAGCTCGTCGCGATGCCGCTCGATCACCTCG
>Ga0134125_10008876_pt1 | contig 11342 bp, 4 predicted proteins | sample KB31751_FD_96464 | JGI IMG/M metagenome (GOLD analysis project Ga0134125, IMG submission 96464) | Terrestrial soil microbial communities with excess Nitrogen fertilizer from Kellogg Biological Station, Michigan, USA - KB3-175-1 | ecosystem: Environmental > Terrestrial > Soil > Unclassified ...
CGGCGTCCTCCTGTAGAATTTGCATAACCCGTTTCGATAACTTTTCCCTCCGCAATTAACTCATTCAGGTACTTTGTCGTAAAGGGGAGGCTTTTGCCAGTCAATCTACTCAAGTCTGCACAAGAGAGCATTCTTGAGAAATAAAGATGCTTTTGAAGTTCTCTTCTATAAATTGTGGACTTTTCAGACACTTATTATGCAATTAGTTGTAAAACTTTATAAATTGTTTCACAAAGCTGTAACTCTTTTTAAACATATAGTTGCTTGATTTTACCTTTTTATTAACCAATATTACCTTCTTTAATAAAAACTTAACAATAGAAGTTAAGTTATAGAAATATCTTACTCTAATTTTTGTGTGTTAATACTGTCGTCCTTCCTTGAAAAATCCGTTCTATAATGAGAAAATAAAACATGGATTATTTGTTGGTTTGCTGCAATGCTGTACCCATTAGGTACAAAGATTACCTAAAAAGAAAACCAACCCGGTTAGAGGTTGGAGTTCTTGCTTGATTATGAGAAAAAACTAGTTCATTAACAATTGAAAGCAAAATCCATTATTCATAATTGTAATTATCCCAATACGGATCCTGGTTTCTATCTGCGGGTACCCAGAATATTTTGGATGTCAAATTATTATCAGCAGACACTTTCGATAAATTGGTCGGGTTGTTCGTTACTTCTTCTGATGGATACCGAACCCTTTCCGGAAAAGGTTTCATCATAGTGCCATGCCATGTAAAAGGTTCCAATTTAGGATGGCCTGTTCTTCTTAATTCAGTCCACAATTCATAAGGCTGCATAAGATTCAGATGAATAAATTTTTGTTGCATTAAAATTTCCATTTTATCATCAATGGAATTCGCAGCCATAAATTTTGCCTTGATAGTATCGCCCCAATTGGCAATGACCAAATCACTTGGTTTAGTGGGATATAATGGTGCTGCCGCGCCCTGTGCATCCGGGTCATCTTTAAAATCACTATTCCCGTTTATATTGTACCAGTAATTTATAGAATGGATAACAGCATCCTTTATATGATCTTCTGCTGCCTCTCCTGTATTTGCCAGCCCTTTCAGTTCTACCTCTGCAAGCAACAGATCTACTTCTGCCACTGAAAACATATAAACCGGCATTGTACCGTTGCGGGTAAATGTTGCGAAATTATACATTGATTTCGCATTTGTGGACAGGCTGCTGGGTAAGTTATCAGCATAAGGATAATACTTATCACCACTGGTATATATTACTGTCTGCGAGTCAATATCATAAGAAACCCCTCTGTAATCACCGTACTTTGTAGGCATTGCTAATACCGGAAGCCGCGGATCGTCAATGCCAGGCTCATATGCAGAGGTGCCGTGATTTAGTCTTTTCATAATAATATTAGGGATGAAAGATGCATAAGTGTTTTCGTAAAGCCCGCGCATCCAGAATCCTCCGGCGCTTTTCTGGTCAGTATCAAACCACATTTGAAAGCTGAGATCAGTCTGTGGTAATGGTTTGGAAATCGTTTCCTGGATAAGTGGTTTAGCAAAAGCTCCGTCAACACCGGCAACGCGTACCAATAATTTAAGCCTCATTGCGTTAGCAAATAATGCCCACTTGTTTACATCACCCTTAAAAATAACATCCTGCTGAGCAAGAATTTGTTTAGCTGTTGCCGACATAAGACCATAAGCTATGGGTAATGAATCTCTAAGGTTTCCCAAATCAGTAATTATTGATTCATAAGTTGTTTTAGGGTCGTCATAGGGAGGGTACCAATTACTATTGTTCCCATTACTTCCCTGGAATGCGTAAGAATACGGAATGGAATTAAAAAGATCAACTAGCTTGGCACTTTGATAATCTTTTACAAGAGTCACCAGCTTAAAATACATGTCTGCATCCAACTTATCCTGGCCGCTACGGTTATTAACTTCGGTACGCAGTGTTTCCCAGGCCTTCAACCTTGTGTAGCTGGATTCAAAATAGCCTTGGCCCGTAATTGGGAAATCGTCGAAGCCGTTTCCTGTGGTAAGATCATTATAGGTGGAGAACCAATCGTAACGATAAGAAACATATCGCTCGGCAATTTGCTCATAACCTGTAATGCTGGTACCACCGTTTAGTAAATAATACCACTCGCCATAATCCTGAACAAAAATTTTATTTTGTGTGATGGCACTGGTAAATAATCCTGGAACAATATCCGTAACCCCTTCACTCAACTGGTCCGGGTTGTAAAATCTAGTTTCCAGGTCCTTCTTGCAAGAAGTGAACCCTATTGCAATTATAAGGCTGATATATAAAATTGAACGTTTCATTTCTTAATTTTTTTTGGTTAAAATGACAGGTTTACTCCCAGTGAAAAGGTCTGTTGCCCAGGGAAAATAGTATTTTCAACATAGCTATCCGCACCCAATGCCGACTCTACATCAATATTGGGTATCGTTTTATATATGTAAAACAGGTTACGCGCAGCAGCAGTAACAGTTAATCCTTGCAACTTCATCCTTTCCACAAGTTTTGTGGGAAGCCTGTAGGACAATGCAACTTCCCTTACTTTAATGTAATCATTTTTAAACAAATTATCGGGAGGAAAAGAAGTGGATAGGTCATTAACGTAAGTAAGATAATAATCTGAAGCAGATGCAATAGTTGTGTTTGGTACATATTTGCCATCAGCCCCCATCATTACACCTGGTAAAATAACTCCGTCGTGATAAACGTGGCCATCGGTAGATTGCGGGGGAGCAGGTTGACTACTCTGCCAAGCAACTTTGGTACCATTATTATCAATGTAATAAGGCAATCCGCCATGTGCTTCATCCCGGTATTTCAAAGTGCTTTGCAATTGGCCTAAGCCGAACATTCTTTCATTAGTATAAGAAAATACAGTACCTCCGTATTTATAATCAAGAGCAACGCGGAATGAAAGGTTTTTATAGCGGAAATCTGATAATACTCCACCTAACATTTTAGGCATTATGTTCCCGAATACTTTCATGTGGGAAGGATCAGCATCAAGGGTATAAACCCCATTTGCACTTACTACTCTTTCCCCTTTATCATCCTTAGTATAGTCGTCCATTTTTATATCCCCAAATGGCCGGCCTAAGTCTGCTCTTATGCTTGCTGAACTACCGTTGATTAGGTTACCGTAAGTGTAATCGGTAAGATCGCCATACAAGTCTAAAACTTTGGATCCTTGCCGGGCGCCATTTACCGTAATATCCCACCTCAGATCGTTGGTAAGAATAGGCGTTCCCGTTACGGAAAACTCAAATCCATAGGTTCTCATATTTGCCACATTGATCAACAATCCAGTCGAACTTGATGTCTGAGAGATCGGTAGAGATATAATCTGGTTATAACGATTATTAGTGTAATAAGAAAGGTCAAAAGTAAGCCGGTTCCCTTTAAAAAAGCTATTATTAATACCTACTTCAAACTCTCTTTTTCTTTCCGGTTTTAAAGCGCCTGGCAAAAGATTACCCGGAGGTGTTACCACCACGGCTTGTGCACCTGTGCCTGAAATATAACCAAGCCCATATTGGTTATTGGCAAAATACCGGCTAGTCCCGTTTCCTACATCAGCCCATGAAAATCTTACTTGCCCACTGTTCATTTCGGGGATAGAAAATCTGTTAGTGTAATTCCATGTTAAAGAAGCTCCCGGGAAAAAATATTTATTGTTTTGAGGAGGCAACGTTGAGTTCCAATCCTGCCTTCCCTGTAAATCCATATAAAACTCATTTTTCCAGGATAATGTGGCAGATGCCACGGCACTGTACAATACATCACTTCCTCTTGAATAATCTCTTAATAAATAAGAATTTCCAGCACTTGGCGTGCCAGCCTGGTTGTTAAACGAATACCAACCTGGGAAATTTAATCCACCAATTGTTTGGGTTCCTAATGACTCCGAAGTTCTCAACCTATAAATAAAGCCTCCGAAGCCGGAAACGCGAAAATTGTCACCAAGAAAGCTATTATCATAGTTTAATAATCCCTGGTAAGTCTGGATAGTATTGTTTTCCTTTTTAATACCAAAACCTCCGCCAGCTACTGAGGGCAATATTCGAGTTACACTAGTTTCTGTTGTATAATTAGTATTATCATAATCAAGCCCGAATTGTCCTACAAAGAAAATATGTTTTGTGAAGTGAAGTGTTGTTCTGGCAGAAGTAATCATATGAAATTTATCGTCCTTCGCGCGGTTCTTATCCAGATCCCACATATACCCCCCTATGATGCTTCCTGCATTAGGAACACCATATAAAGATAGGTCCCGCTGATAGCCTGTACCGTCTCTGAACAAATCATACATTTGATTATAATCGTAGTCAACAGGAAACCCCCAGGCGATACTCCCACTATTGGCTTCTCTCCTGTTTTGAGAAACGATGTTATAAATATTAGTAATCAAATCGAAACTCGCAAATTTGGATGCGTTTATATTCCCGTTAAAACTAAATGTATTCCGTTTCTGCCAGGCATTGGGGCTTGTAATGTCATTGTATTTATAATTAGTGTAGGAAGCTCTCAGGCTTCCTTTATCATTACTTCCTGAAATTGCTACATTGGAAGTATAGGAGCTACCATTTCTAAAAAGGTCACTATAACTATTGTGAGGGCTATTTTTCACCATAGTACTATCATAAAACATAACGTTGGATCCATCAAACTTAGGCCCAAAACTGTATCGCCTGTTGGGTATTTCTCTTACTGTCTGCCCATTTAAAGTGCCATAAGAAGTATCATAAATATTATTTCCAAGCCCATATTCGTTCTGCAAATCAAGGTAAGATTTTGGTTTTTCAATAGAATATTGGAAAAAGCCGGTCATACCTAATCCTTTAGCTCCTCTCCCACTCTTTGTGGTGATCAGCACTACACCATTGGCAGCATCTGTACCATATAACACAGTTGCCTTGGCGCCTTTCAGGATATCTATTGAGGCGATATCCTCAGAATTAATATCATTGATGTTTGCACCATAATCATAGCCTGCACCCGTAGAGCCTCCAATAGAAGTAGTTCTGTCTGAAATAATTACTCCGTCCACTACAAACAATGGCCTGGTATTTTGATTAGGATTTAAACTGGCAGCGCCTCTTATATTGATTTTCAAACCACCCATAGGCCCTGCTGCACCGGTATTTACTCCTACACCTGCGGCCTTGCCATACAAAGCAAGGAATGGATTCATAGTAGTTCCTGCTTTGGTCAATTCAGTAGAACTTATGCTACTTACCGCATAGCCGATAGACCGGCGCTCCCGTTTAATTCCCAATGCGGTAACCACTACTTCGTTTAATTCTCCTCCGCTGGAGGAAAGACTAATAGCTAAATTGTTTTTGTTTTCTACTTTTATTTCTTTGGTAGTAAAACCTACAGAACTAAAAACCAAGGTTGAATTGCTGCTGGCCTTAATGCTAAAATGCCCATTAGCATCAGTAATCCCGCCGGTTTTAGTGCCTTTAATAAGATAAGACACATTAGGCAATGGATTTCCGTTGTCGTCTTTTACCGTGCCTGAAATCTGTCTTTCCTGTGCAAAAACAATTAATGCACAAAAAAACATTGCTACAAATAAGAGCAGTTGTTTTGAAAGTTGTTTCATGATTTTAATTTTTGTTTTTAATATATATTTTATCTAACTTATTGGAAAAGTATAAGAATAGATTTGTTGGTGTTTATTTTTAAGTCAATGATTTCAAATCATAAAAATATAAATCTTCAATATTTCTTCATTTACTGATCTGATATTTTCGGATCATTAATTTTTCTGATTTCACACTTTGAACGATAGGCAATCCCATATTCTCCGCTTATTATAAAATTTAATTTCCTTCTCCAAAAGCCGGCGCATTTTTATCGTACCACACCCTTTCCTTATTTAAGGTAGGCGCATCCTGTGCTAATGGCGTGAATCCTTCTTCCTGTAAAGCGCTTGACCAATTGGCCCTGTTTACTTCTCCCGGATCTGTTGTCCACCAACGACGGGGAATTGCTTCATTAAATGTTTCTCTTGCATAATAAGCGGATGAAAATTTTGGATACCCCGTCCTTCTGCAGAATACAAATGCTTCAGGAGGGTTGCGGTAAAAATTCAAATATTCCTGGATGTAAATTCTTTCCAAATCATTGGTTCCGTTAAATTTTACCTCCGGGTTATCTAAGTAGTTATTAATTGCTGCCGTACCATCGCCGCTAAAGCCTGTTGTAGATTCTGCTGCGATAGCGATGTTATTCATGGTTTTTATGGATGAAGTGATGCCTTTGATATACCAATCTTCTGCAGTACCCCCTGTATTTGCACCACCTGCGTATCCTTTCTCAATAAATTCAGCTACTAATAAACAAGATTCCGCGTTGCTAACCATTACGTCTGTAAATTGTCCGCTGGTATTTCCATTCCATCTTGGTGAAAAGAATTTTCGGTTGATGTGGGAAATTAGAAAGTATTTTGACGCCGTGCTCACCTGAAAAGGGTTCTTAATATAAGATGCATAACTTGGGTTGGTTGTCCAATCTGCGGGACCGCCCTGGTACATAATCAAAGGATCATTAATATCAATAAAGGAGGGAAGAGTAACACCATACTTGTTAAGCGTATCTTTGAAACTCCCCTGCAAATCATTCTCTTCAAAGTATATTGGCAACCTTGGATCGGCAGAAGATTTTAAAAACTTCATAATTGAGGCCGAGGCATAACGGGGTGACCGGTAATCAATATCCCCTGAGGTTCCGAAAGGCAAAAAAGTAATACTTGAATAGGATAATTGTGCGTCATCGCTACTTATAGGACCTATTGCATCGCTCATTACTTCCTGGAAAATACTTTGTGTTTTGGTCTTATCCTGGTTTTCAAGACGTGCAGCAATACGTAACTTTAAGGTATTGGCAAGCATTACCCATTTAGTCCAATCGCTTCCATAATATATATCAGATGAGCCGTAACTTTGCTGTGCAGGTAAGGAGCTATTTTCCAAAACAGCGATAGCGTCATCTAATTCTTTCAACCAAGTATCAAATAAGGCAGACTGCGTGTCATACACAGGACTATAATTACTCTGATATCTTCCCTGCTCAGCCTGTGTGTAAGGAATAGACCCATTCATATCTGTGACTTTAACTCCCTGCAATATTTGTATTATATAAGTAACAGAAGCCATTTTTTGATAGGCATCTTTATCCGCTTTATTACTTATTTGACGCCTTATTTCAAAAAGATTTGGCAAAATTGACGAATAAAATGAGTTATACCTCGTGTTCACGCTATTGCTTATTTCATAGGGGTCGGAGGTTATATGCTCCGTAAAACGCCATAGTTGTTCCATGCTTTCCCATACCCATTCAGTTCCTTTGTAAGTTGCAAGCTGATCTTCTGAATAAGAAAAAAGAAATTTAACATCGGGTGTAGTAACAAGGCTTGGATTTGTATTAATTGAACCAAAATCTTTTGTACACGAACTGATACTTCCGAGGCAAATAAGTACTGCTGCACAAGTTGTATATTTTAATACTATTTTTTTCATAACTAAAGTATTTATTTCTTGAAATGATATTCTTTTAATTTTTTTAAAATGACGCTCTTATTGAAAATGTAAAAGAACGAACCATTGGAAGAAAACCGTTTTCTCCTGAATAAGCCGTGTTGTTTGAGTTATTAGATTCCGGATTAAAGTTCAGCGGCAATGTCTTGTACAGATATACCAAATCACGCCCTATTGCAGAAAAAGACAATCCGTTTAGCTTCACCTTCTCATATATTTTTGGGGGGAACCTATAGCTTAAAGCCACCTGACGTAACGATACCCATGAGTTTTTCTTGATCCAATAGTCAGATACTCCCGTAGAAGAAGAACCGTAACGGTAATAAAATTGAGGAGCGTGGGTAGGTTCTACATATCCTTTATCATAAGCTTGCTTATAGGTCAATCCACCCACATCTACACTTGATCCATCGGCTTGTGTAACGGTTTGACCTTGAGCAAACACCCCAACAGGAATCATGCCATCATCGTACGACACTCCATTGTATTTACTGGTCCAGGTAATACCACCATGACTCGCGTCTCTCCCTGCCAGCGTGTTCGCCAATGCTCCCGTGTGCGTACCAAAGCGATACGAGGCCATCACAAAATCTCCACCTATTTTGGTATCAATCATTACATTCAGACTAACATTTTTATAAGTGAAGGTGTTAATCCATCCACCCCTGAACTTTGCGTTGATATCTCCAACATCCTGCCACTGATTGCTTCTTGCCGGAAAAGCAGCTCTCGCATCACTACGCCAGGCCAAAACGGGCATGCCATTTTTAGGATCGGTAATATTATTCCCATTAGCATCCTTAGCCTGGTATGTTGTTGAGTGAATCTGTGTGCGTAAAGTTCCATACGATTTGCCAACAACCGCCCAGGTACTGATTTCTGCAATATCTGCACCCAGGTTAAATTCGGTGCGCCCGGGATATAAATCAACAATTAAATTTGTGTTTCTTGAATAGGTTGCAGATGTATTCCATGAAAAATTTTTAGTTTTAACCGGTGTGGCATCAATAGCTAATTCAATTCCTTTGTTTTGAATATTACCGGCATTGATAAGAATAGAGCCAACACCTGATTCCGGCGGGGTGCCGATATTCAAAATCTGGTTTTTGGTGTTATCCTGATACAGGCTTAAATCAAAACCTAACCTGCTATTAAGAAACCGCATTTCCATTCCAATTTCCTTAGAAATTTTTCTTACAGGCTTTATGTTTGCCTGCAATACAGCATTAGAATTATAGGTAGAAATTGGTACATTACCTCCATTGGCAATTGTAAATCCATTGAAAGCATAGCCCGGATTAAGATTAAAAGGATCTGTATCTCCCCCAAGCGCTGCAATATTTGTTCGCAGTTTACCAAAAGTTATCCAGGAGGGCAAATTCTTAAATGTTTCTGAAAATATCCATGACAAACTTGCTGCCGGATAGTTATAAAAATTATTACCGCTACCATTAGTATAAGTAAGCGCTGAAGACCAATCTCCCCGAAAAGTTCCCTGCAAATACAACATATTCTTATAAGAGATATCGGCGCTGGCATATAATGAATTAAAATTCTTTCTGCTCAAAACACCGCCGGTAGTTATTTGGGGATTAACAGAGTTAGCAATGAAAAAGCCCCCGGGATAATTTAAGCCTCCATCTGTGGAACTTGATTCAAAATCAATCTTATTCCGCTGCGATTCCGCGCCTATGTATCCATTAATGCTGATATCTTTGTTGATGTCTTTATTCATCATCAGCATAGCTTTTAACAGGTTACTTTGCTTATTTTTAAACCCAAGGCTATAGGAACCTCCCGAGAAATTGAGCCCTTCGCCCAATTCTGAATTTTCCGTTTTAGTATAAATGTTATTAAAGTTGCCCTCGAGTATTAGTTTTGCCCAATCTGCCAGCTTAACAGTAACGGCAATTCTTCCTCTGACCAACTGTTCATCTTGTACGTAGTTATTATTATAAAGTGAATACCAGAACCTGGCTTCAGGCACTTTATTAGGCTCATTCGGATTATTGGGATCAGGTACACCTCCTAAAATGCTCGTGTACTTATCTTTCTGCATCCAGTATTTGGTGTCGTAGTTGCGTGGTAACACCCATGTGTACATGTGGCCTATATTGAATGATCCAAACGCATCTAAACCACCCAGGCGTGGCGGGTTTTTTCCATTAAAGCTGGAATAAGCCACGCTCGCATCCACGCTTATAGATTTATTGAAGGTATGTGTAGCCCGCAGATCAAAGGCGTCTTTTACCAGCTTATTATTTCGCGCTACACCTTCTGCATCATTGTGATTGTAAGATGCTCTGAAGGTTGATTTGTCAGTACCGCCGTCTAATGCGATATTAATATTGTTACCCATACCGGTTTGAAAGGCTTGCAAAAAGTTGTTAGGCTGAGGGAGGTACTTTGTTTGAGTACCATCATAGTTCGTTACTACCTGGCCTTCCATCCGCGGCCCCCAATTTTCCAACTCCCTCCCCGTTTGATGGTCAATATAGGGCTTCCCTGTAACCGGGTCTATAGGAAAAACTTTTGTTGTCCAGCTATCCGATTGATAATTCGGATCCCTGTTATCCGTAAAAAAAGCTCCTACACTTCCACCGCCGTATTCATTCTGAAAATCAGGTCCGGAATAAGGTTTGGAAAAACTGAACGCGTCATTTACAGTAACGCCAATTCCTTTTCTTGCCGAACCTTTTTTGGTAGTGATAAGTACCACTCCATTAATAGCTCTTGTACCGTACAAAGCCGCGGCTGCCGAACCTTTAAGAATAGATACCGATTCAAAATTATCCATGTTGAGATCCTTAAGGTCGTTGCCAAAATCGCGGCCTGTGCCATTGAAAATATCATCATCCATTATCACCCCATCTATTACAAATATGGGCTGGTTGTTGGTGCCAAGGGTAGAATTGCCTCTTATAAGAATCTTGGAATTTCCAAATAAGCCGCCGGCGCCCTGATCTATCTGAACGCCCGCCACTCTTCCGATTAATGAATTGACCGGATTAACTTCATTGGTCTTAGCTAAATCATCACCTTTTACTTCAGTAATAGAATATCCAAGCTGTCTTTTTTGCTTGGAAATTCCGAGCGCTGTTACTACTACTTCCTGCATAGTGCCGGTACCGCCTTCCAGTTCAATGTTCAGAACGCTATTCGTCCCTACAGCCACCTCTTTTGTTTCATAGCCAACAGAACTTATCACAAGAATCGCATTAGGCCCTTTTACCGAAATACTAAAATTGCCGTTTAAATTCGTAGCCACACCTGTGGGGGTGCCTTTAATGAGCACCGAAGCATTAGTCACCGGAGCGCCTTTATTATCTTTCACAGTTCCCGTTATTTGCCTTTCCTGCGCAGTAACAATTGTTACACTGAAAAACAGCGCAAGAAAAAGAAATAGTTGTTTTGATAGTTTCTCCATAAGTTTTTAATTTTTATAATTTTTATCTGTCTTATTTCCTTCTTTAGTACCGTTTTATTTTAATGCACCTCTTTACTCCTGAAACTCACTTTACTTTATTCTATTCAAGGGGTTTATGGCATCCACCAAACTTTCACTTTAGAATCGTTACCACCCATTTTCGAAATTTGCGCATTGTAATTATCAGTATTGTTTATTGATTCAATATTGGGATAAGGCAGTCTGTTGAAATCAACATAAGCAGCTGGATTGCCTTGATGAGGTGTTCTGCCGGTCCTTCTCCACAAATTGAATGCTAACCAGGGTTCGCGGAAATAAGAAAGCCATTCCTGCGCATATATCTTGTTTAATTTATCATCATCAGATCC
>Ga0134125_10008877_pt1 | contig 11342 bp, 9 predicted proteins | sample KB31751_FD_96464 | JGI IMG/M metagenome (GOLD analysis project Ga0134125, IMG submission 96464) | Terrestrial soil microbial communities with excess Nitrogen fertilizer from Kellogg Biological Station, Michigan, USA - KB3-175-1 | ecosystem: Environmental > Terrestrial > Soil > Unclassified ...
ACCGCGCGACCGCGTCCGGGCCGGCCGGCCCGAAGAGCACCGCGTCTGGGAGCGCTGACACGACCCGCTCGATCTCTCCGATCAACGTGCGTGCCGGCTCCCTCATGCGGACGGTTTAGACCGCCACACCCTGACAATCAAGCGCGGCGGCGCAGCCGAGATTCGGCATCGCATCAATTTCTACGCCGAGGTATGTAGCCCACCACCCCAAAAAAAAGCTCGCGCAAATCGGATGAGGCATGCGAAACTTGAGAGGCTTTTCGCCGCGACCACCATGGGCAAAATCCTTCTTTGCGACGACGAGGAGTCCCTGTGCCGCAGTCTGGGGCGCGTCCTGCGCGCCGCGGGTCATGAAGTTGTCGCGCAGAACGGCGAGCAGGGGTTGGCCCGGCTGCGCGAAGAGCGCTTCGACCTGATCCTGACCGACATCCGCATGCCGGAGGTCAGCGGGTTCGAGATCCTAGCTGCGGCCCGGCTGCACGCGCCCGGCACCCCGGTGATCGCCATGAGCGGCAGCGCCGAGATCCCCGACGCCGTCCGCGCCATGCACGCCGGCGCCCGCGATTTCTTGATCAAGCCATTCGAGACCCGGACTCTGGAAGAGGCGGTCAGCGCCGTGCTGCGGCCGGCGCCCCCCGAGCCCGAGCCGGACCCGCTGCTCTGGCGCGACCAGCACGCGCCGTGGCTGCTGGGCAACGATTCGGCGCTGCTGCCGGCGCTGAGCATGATCGCCAAGGTCGCGGACACCGCCTGTACCGTCCTGATCACGGGCGAGTCGGGCACCGGCAAAGAGCTGGTGGCGCGGTCGCTGCACACCGGCTCGGCGCGCCAGAACAAGTCGTTCGTGCCCGTGAACAGCGCGGCCATCCCGGCCAACCTCGTCGAGTCCGAGCTGTTCGGTCACGCCAAGGGGTCCTTCACGGGCGCCACCAGCACGCGGCTGGGGAAGTTCGCCCAGGCCAACGGCGGAACGATCTTCCTCGACGAGATCGGCGAGATGGACATCGCCATCCAAGCCAAGCTGCTGCGGCTGATCCAGGACGGCGAGCTGTACCCCGTCGGTGAGGAGACGCCCACGCGGGTGGACGTCCGGATCCTGGCCGCCACCAACCGCAACCTGGAACAGGAGGTCGCGGCCGGGAAGTTCCGGGCCGACCTGTTCTGGCGCCTGAACGTCATTCCGATCGAGCTGCCGCCCTTGCGCGAGCGCATCTCGGACATCCCGATGCTGGTCGACCACTTCGTCCGCAAGAGCTGCGCGCGGCACAAGCGCGAGGTGACCGGCTTCGAGCCGGCCGCGCTGGCCAAGCTGGAGGCCTACCACTGGCCGGGCAACATCCGCGAGCTGGAGAACGTCGTCGAGCGCGCCGTCCTGCTGCGCGGAAAAGGGATCGTCCGCGTCAGCGATCTGGCGCGAGAGGTCGTCTCGCCCCGCAGCCTGACCCCCACCCGGAACACCCCCATCCCCAGCCTCCCTGAGGACGGCACCGACCTGCGCGCCATGCTGGAAGCCGTCGAAGAGCGCATGATCGGCGAGGCGCTGGAACGAACCGGCGGCAACAAGAACCGCGCCGCCGAGCTGCTGGGCATGAACCGCACCACGCTGGTCGAGAAGCTGCGCCGCAAGCGCGTCGCCTGACGTTCAGCGGCTCCAGAGGTTCACGAGCTCGAGCTCGACGGCGTCGAAGGGCCCGGGCCGCACCTTGGCGTCACCGCCGTAGGCGTCGACGAGCCGCCAGCCGTCGCCATCCAGGCGGAAGACCTCCAGCGTGGTCGCGAGCGGGTCCACCAGCCAGACGTGCTGAACGCGGGCCCGCGCGTAGTGGCGCATCTTGCGCGAGCGATCGATGCGGGCGGTCGAAGGCGAGAGCACCTCGCACAGCCAATCGGGCGCCAGCTCGAAGAAGGGGACGTCCGGGACCTGCGGCATTCGCTCGCGTCGCCAGCCGGCGAGATCGGGGACGATGACCTGGGGGCCGAAATGCAGCTCGGGTTCGGTGAGGATCGCCCACCCGCCCGGACCACCGCGGCCGCGGTCGAACGGCCCGCCGAGCTCGATCATCAGCCGGCTGGCGGCGATGGCATGAGGCGCGCCTGGCCGCGGGCTGACGATCAGTTCCTCGTCGAGGATCTCGCCCACCACGTGCTCCGGCAGCGCCTCGATATCGGCGTAGGTGGCCGGCCCCTTCCCCTTGGCTGTCACCAGCATGAGTATGCCTGGTTCTCGGCCCCACGCCGTCCGCGGTTGCGCGCTAAGCTGCGGCCGTGAACGTCCAGCTCTTCGGGACCAAGAAGTGCGCCGACTCGCGGAAGGCGGAACGTTTTTTCAAAGAGCGCGGCATCAAGATGCACGTCGTCGACCTGGCTCAAAAAGGGATGGCGGTGGGCGAGCTGCGCAACGTCGCCTCGCGCGTGGGCGGCATGGAGGCGCTCATCGATCGCGACGGCAAGCGCTACCTGGAACGTGGCCTCAAGTACGCCGCGCCGACCGGCCCGCGCGTCGAACAGATGCTGGCCGACGATCCGCTGCTGCTGCGGACCCCCATCGTGCGCTCCGAGGGGCGCGCCACCGTCGGATACGTGCCCGAGGTCTGGGAGACCTGGTTCGCCAAGTGAGCTGGCGCAACTCAGTCGTGACCAAGAGTTAACATCCGCCTGACGCACCTTCGCGTAGTCTGACGTCAGACACACGGCACCCGGTGGGGCCGACGGGGAGGCAGGAGAGGCGCGGAAGGCGAGGCCCCACCCGGTGCGCGTGCGTTGAACTCGGGCCGTGCGGGTCCATCGCGTAGACTTGCCCACATGGGCATCCGACGAGACCTCAAGCTCGTTCCGGCGCCGGGCATCGAATTTCGGTCGCTGGGCAACGGCGCGGTCCTGGTGAACATGACCTCGGGAGGCTGTTTCGAGCTGAACAGCGTCGGCTCCGCCATCTGGTCTCGCCTTCAGCAGGGCGCCTCGGTGGGCGAGCTGATCAGTGATCTGACCGTCCGTTACGGCATCACCGCGGACGCGGCCGAGCGCGACATGATCCCCTGGATCGAGTCGCTGCGGGCCGCGGGGCTGGTCTCCGAGGACCTCTGAGCCTCAAGTCGGCCGCGATGGTTGTCGAACTACCACCTGGTGAGCGGGTTCCGCGCCATCCGGGTGACAGCGCTGGCCGCCGGGGCCCTGGCGTTCCTGGGCGTCATCTTCGTGTTCGCCTGCGAGCTGCGCGTGACCTCCGCGGCGCGCGGCCGCGTCTACCGTGATCTGGCGGCCGTCCCGGTCAGCGACGTCGCCATCGTGCCGGGGACGCCGACCGTCGGTGGCCGCCCGACCGCCGTGCTGATCGATCGGCTCGCGCTGTCCCTGGACCTCTATCGCGCCAAGAAGGTCGGCATGATCTTCGTGTCGGGCATCGACACGGCCAGCGATCCGCAGGTCACCGCCTCCGTCCGCTGGCTGGCCGCGCACGGCGTGCCCGAGCGAGACATTTTTCGTGACGCACGCGGGACCCGCACGCGCGCCACCATGCAAAACGCCGCCGAGCTGGGCGTCCGCAGCGGCGTCATCTGCACCCAGGCACCCAACGTCGCGCGGGCGCTGTTCTTGGCCCAGCAGGCGGGCGTCGACGCCGTGGGGGCGCTCTCGTCGATCAGGCTCTCCACATCGCAGGTGCCCGCCCGGGTCGAGGCGCTCAAGAGCTCGCTCGCCGTGATGGAGTCCTATCTTCTCGCCGGGACGCACTCGCGGGCGCCGGTGGCGCAGCTTGGCGCCGGGTTCCGAGCCGGGAGCTGAGCGTGCTATCGTTTTTTGCTCATGATCTCGCCCGACCTCGGCTTGCTGGCCGGTAAGTTCCTGCTGGCCGAGCTGGCGGACGGCGGCGTCGTCGTCGACGTCGAATCCGGCGACTATCTCCACATCAATAGGTCCGCCGCCGCGATCTGTCGCGTCCTGCTGAACGCCGGCTCGCCGGAAGACGCGATCGCGGAGACCGCCCGCGTGCTGGCGATCGATCCCGGTCTGGCCGAGCAGCACGTGCGCGGCGTGCTGGCCGCCCTCGAACAGCCCCGGTCCCGTCGGGCGCCCCGCGAGAGCCTGCAGTACAGCGCCTCGAGCTCCGGCTTCGAGCTTTGTTACGACGGGCGGCCCGTCCTTCAGGTCGATCCCGAGGGGCGCGACATCGCGCTGGTCGCGCCCGTATCGGCTCTGCCCGCCCCCGTCGATTCGTTCGTTCGTCAGATCCTGCCGCGGATCGCCTTCCTGCAGGGCGTGATGGTCCTTCACGGCGCCGTCGTCGAGCACGGTGCAGAGACGGTCGCCATCTCGGGCCTCAGCGGCGCGGGCAAGAGCACCACGGCGGGTGCCCTGGTCGAGGCCGGCGGGCGATCGATCGCCGACGATCTGATCGTGGTCGTCCCGCGGGCTGACCATGTGGCCGTCCCGGAAGGCGCGGAGCGCAGCCTGAACGCGTGGGCGGCACGAGCCAGCCGCGCGCTCGCGTCCGGGTCGACCGCCTCGACCCGGGATTTCCCCCAGCCGACGAGCGGTCCGTTCACGCGGCTGACCGGCATCTGGTTTCTGGATCGGAATCAGCGCCGGCCCGAACCGACCATCCGGAAAGAACGACTGCCGCCCTCTCGCGTGCTTCTCCGCGTCCTCGCGAACAGCTTCGTCGGATCCGCAGAGTGGGACCGGCACCTGCGCGCGACGCAACATCTGGCGTCGACCACCGCCGGTTACGAGCTCGCCGTGCCGGACACCATCGCCGCGCTGCGAAGCGCGGCGCAGGCTCAAACCACGAAGGTGGCGTCGTACTTGTCAGACGTCCCGGCGTCGGACGACAACCAGGCGTGACCGGAGTTCTTCCCGCCCCCGGCGCGAAGCCCCAGATACATCGGCTCCGCGGCGGCGCCAGCGTCCAGCCCGATCTCGACCAGCGCCCGGCGATAACAGTTGGGGCCAGACGGAAAGAGGCGATCGACCCTATGGATCAGCGCGCGCAACCGCGAACGCTGCTGGGGGGACCGCTTCGGACAGCTCTGACCGCGGGCGCGAAGCGCCGCGACGAGCTGTTGGGGACCAGCCCGGCGTCGAGACCGGTTAACGCGGACCGAAAAAAGCAGGACTGAGAGGAGATCCCTGAGGTAACCCATGCGCCGCACCGCCGGCCCGGCAGGTCAGCACGCGTCGTGACCGGAGCCCGACCCGCCCGGGATGTCGTTGTCGCAGAGGGCCGAGACGGTGGCCTGCGCCAGGATGTCGTGCAGATTCCCAACGTGCGTCAGCGTCGGAGGCTCATAAGCGTCCTTGGCGACCTCGCCAGATTCCAGTTGCTCACCCCTGTGGTCGGACATACCGAGCCCTCCTAAGGTGAAGGAATATAACCGAATACTCGCCGAAGCCAAGCCTCAAGTGTGACGAGACTCCAGATCCGCCGACAGGTCACGCCATCTGCTGTACGCCAGTCAAAGGTGCGCCACGCGTTCAGAGCTGCCTCACGAGTGACGTACCGACCAGAAACCCAGATGCCACCGGAGAATAGCTGCTCGATCAGGGGAGCAGCGCGACGGATGCGGTTCGCGAAGGCGGGTGTCAGATCGGCCTTCGACTGTCGGGTGCCAATGACGGCTGGGAGCTGTCGCTCGAAGGCCCGCTGGTGCGGTCGCGTCCGCGCCGGCCAGTAGGCCGCTGCCGCGCTGACCACGAACCGCACCAACTCGCGATCGAGGAACGGAAAGCGGTATTCGACCCCGAAGGGTGTCGCCTGCCGCTGCACAGCCTCTACAGAGGTGATGAGCTGGGGTGAATTCACCCTTCTCCAAACATCGGCCGAGGCTGCGCTGTCCAGCACCGGTGCCGCCTGCCCCGCGACGATCCCGCCGACGCGCTGGCGGGACGCTGCGGTCAACCAGGGCGGCACGCGAAACCGCCGAACCGCCCTCTCCGTCGCGAAGGAGGCGGGAAGATACTGGGACGCCAGGTGCTTGAGCCGGGAAAGCAACCGGCGTCTCGGCGACCCGCGAGACAGCACGACGCGATCGAGGGCCCGCGTCCACTCGCGTCGTGACAGCATGTCCTTTGCGGTTCCCACGTTGATGGTGAGCTCATCACCGCCGGTGCCGCTCAGGATCACCGCCGCGCCTTGCCCCTGTGCGATGTCGATGTCGCCCAACGTGCCGTTCACGAAGGCCGACTGAAACGCAGGCCCGTCCAGCGCGGGGCTCACGAGGTCCATCGCGACGGACTGGGTACCGTCCCAGCGCTTCACAGGAAAGCGCAGCTGTCGCTCGAGCGGCCGAACATACGCGTCTTCATCGCAGCCGAAGCCGGGATAGCTCGCCATCGCGCCCACGATCGCGACGCGATCGGACGCGCCGCTTTCAATCTGGTCGCCGACAAGAGCGATCACCGACGAGTCGACCCCTCCGCTGACATGAACGACGGCGGCGGGGCAGCCGCGCAGCCGGGTCGCGACCGAGCGTCGGAAAAGCTCGCGGAACTCTTCCAGGAACTCCGTCGTCGGTTGAGAAGGTCTGCGATCCGAAACCGCGGCCGGTGGGTTCCAGTACGTTTGCGTTTGCGCCTCCGCCGTGGCTCCGCGGAACACGACCGTCTGGCCTGGCGGCACGGACCGGATCGGTTGGAAGAACGTTCGATGAGTTGCCGAGAAGATCCCCAGCAAGTGCTCGACGACGCGGTCGTCGTCGAGGGCAGGCGTGCTCTCGAACGTGCGCAGCAAGGCTTGCAGATCCCGCGAAAACCAGATGCCGCTGGGCGCGCGGCGGTAAAACAGCGATCTGACGCCGAATGGATCGCGGCAGGCGATCAGAAGTCGCTCGCGTCGGTCCCAGACGACGACGGCGAAGTCGCCGGACAGGTGCTCGGCAAACCGAGCGCCCCATTTCAGGTACGAGCGCGCGACGAGTGCCGATTCGGTCCAGGTCGCGCCGACCCCAAGGTCCGTCGCGAGCTGTCCAGGCGCATCCAGCCTGGTGCTCGCGAACACGGTGACATGATGGAGACTGGCGCGGTCGAGGAACGCGGGCTCGCTATCGGGCCAGCCGTCCCTCGGGTCTCCGGTTAGCGCGCCTGCATCGATGAAGAGGACAGGCGCCGTCCCGGATGGTCGATCACCAGTAGACGACGACGGATCCCTTGGTGCCACCCAGGCCCGTTCCGACGCAGAAATCGCCGTACGTGTCACCGTCGATGTCTTTGACGATGCTGCCTTCGCCCTCGCCGGTGTTCCCCGGCATCGGAACCAGGACCTCCGCCGCTGTGTCGGCGGAGATCGTGGCAGGCTTGGCGGTCAGCTTCGCACCGTCGAAGATCGCGAAGGCGGTCCCGGCCTTGGGGCCGACCACCACGTCACCCGTCGAGTCACCGACGAGGTTCACGACGGCGCGTTGAGCAGGCAAACCGCTGCCGATGACCAAGCCGCCAGACTGCGTCCCCGTGATGGCGACCGTCTTTTGGTTGGTCAGCAGGCTGCCGATTGCGCTGCCGGACATGAGATAGACGGTTCCGTTCCCTCCCGGCCCGGTCGTCGTGTCCACCGGGTTGCCGAGGCCGACTCCGGGAATCGCGGAACCGAAGAGCGGCCCCAGGTTGGTGAGGACCTCGCCGACGTGGATCCCCAGCGGGGCCGTGAAGACCGAGTCGGCCGTCCCGATGGCGATGGCGCCGGCGGTCCCGCCCTGCCCATGAAACGCGTAGACCGCGTTGGCCGATCCGCTCGCGCGGCCCGGCGCGGAGGTGATCAGAACCTGGCCGCTCGGCGTGCCGATGCCCAACACGCGATATCCGAAGTTTCCAGTTCCGAGCGCGGGATCCCCGTCGATGATGATCGAGTTGTTCGGGTCGGGGAGCGTGACGCTGGCGAAGGCTCCGCCGCCCTTGCCGGGGATGATCACGACGCGCCCCACGTTGCTGCCATATCCGCGCGCGCTGATCGCGAAATCCTCGACACCGTCGCCGGTGAAGTCGCCCAAGCGGGCGATCGAGATTCCGAAAGCCGAGCCGGCGTACGTCGCGTCCGCCGCGGAGATGACGTAATCGGCCTGCGCGTCCGTCAGCGTCGTGGGCCAGGACTGCCGCCCCTTATAGATGAACACCTTCCGTGACGTGGAATCCCCGATTGCGACGTCCTGGAAACCATCTCCATCGACGTCTCCAATCTGCTCCACGGCGACGCCGAATGCGGCGGCGGTCCCGGTGAAGGTCACCGCGGGCGTTTCGGGTCCGAAGGTCGCGCCGCCCAGGAACAGGTACGCCGCCTTCCCGCCTGCCGTGCCGGCCAGGACGTCGGAGAACCCGTCGCCGTTCAGATCGCCGGCGGCGCTGATCGAGAAACCGAGCGCCTCGTTCGCTGACGAGCCGGACACCAGCGTCGTGACGTTGAAGTGCGCCGCACAGCAGTGGTTGCTCAGGCAGTCGCAGGTTCCCGGCTCGTTGGTCAGGATCGAGCTGGTGGTTCCCGTGAGGTCCACGGCTCTGACGGCGAAGTAGTAGTTGTTCTCGATGTACAGCGGCGTGACCGGGTCGGGCAGCCCGTCGATGTGCATCGGGTCGGAGGTGTTGGTCGCCGTGTATGGAAGGTTCGTCGTGACATTCGGGTCGTCGAAGTTGGCCGACGTGATCGGCACCTTGGCGTAGCGGACCTGGTACGTCTTCACGTTGCCGCCGCCCGCGTCAGCCGGCGCCACCCAGGTGACCCGCATCGAGGTTTCGCGCCGCTTGACGACGGAAACCGACAGATCGGTCGGAGCATTCGGCGGCAAGGTGTCGACCGTCACGGTGACGCTGTTGGTGCCGATGCCGGCCCCTGCGACGTCACTGGTGGTGGCCACGATCGTCTGCACGCCCTCGGGGATGGTGACGGCGTTCAGCTGGGCGTTGCCCGAGCCGTCCAGCGTCGCGCTCCCCAGCGTGTTTCCGCCGATCGTGAAGGTGACGGACCCGCTGGTGAGATTCGCGCCCGCAACCTTGACGTTCACGGCGATGCTCCCCTGCCAGCCGGCCGTCGCGACGTCGTTGTCCATGGTCAGCGCGCACGCCGTGGCCGGCGCGGACGCCGGGCAAAGCAGCGCACCGTTGACCGGGGTGGTGAAGCTGACAGAAGGCGCCATGCCGACGTTCACCCTGCAGGTGCCGGGACCGCTCGGCGTGAACACGACGGCATTGCCGGCGGGGTCGCTCTCGGTGACGGTGATGTCGCTCTGCCCCTGGGTGAACGTGACCCCCGGGAAGATGACGGTGCCGTTGATGAACGCCGGCGTGTCATAGGTCGTCGTCGTCGTCCCGTTGGTGACCTCGAGGACGACCAGCCGATCGTCGGCCGTGAACGAAATGTCTTCGGTCACGGTGCCCGACGACTGCATGAACTGGTTGCAGAGGTCGGGAGGCGACAAGAGCACCAGCGCGGGCAGCGCGGTGTCGACCCAGACGTCGTCGGGCTGGCTGGTTCCGACGTCCTGGGCGTTGGCCGAAGACGTCACGGTGACGGTCAGCTCGGTCGCGGCGCTCAGGGTGCCGTCGGCGTTCTCGTTGCTCTCGGGCAGCGTGACGCCCGAGAACCTCACGACGTTCTGCAGGCCGGCCGGGCAGTTGTCGGCCGTGGTGGCGACGGCGGTGGCCACCGAGCCGCCGAGCTGGGCCAGCGTGGTGTCCCCCTTGTGACCGACCTTCAGGACGGCGGTGCCCGCCTTGTCCGTGCAGGCGACGACGTCGACCTGTGCCCCGGGGGTGACCGCGTCCTGGTCCTTGGTCCCGGTGGGCGCGCTGGCGGCCAGGATGTGCTTGCTCCGGTCCGTGAAGGTCGGCGCGTCGGAAGCCGGCGCGATGATCTGGACCGACGGCAGCGACGACACGCAGGTCAGCCCGGTCAGCGTTTGTACGGTCGGGTTGCCGGCGGCGTCCCTCAACGTGACGGTCAGGTCGAACGCCCCGGCGCCCGGGCAGGGAATCCCCACGCAGCTCGAGGTGTTCACGGCGGTGATCGGCCCGCAGTTCGGCGTGGCCGCGGAACCAACCTTCACGCAGAGGTTGCTCTGCGCGGGGCCGAGCGCGGCCGCCAGGCCGGCGGCGTCGGCCGACGAGGTCTGGGCGCACACGTTGACGTTGGCGCCGACCACGAACTGTCCCGAAAGCGGGCTGTTGATGGTCAGGTTGGGGGCCGTGGTGTCGACCGGGTACGTCCCCTTGGCCGACGTGCCGGTGACGCCATTCTTGTTGATGCAGGTGGCGACCGCTTCGTAGGTCCCGTCGGGCGCCAGCGTCGCCGTGAATGTCGCCACGCCGTTCGAGGCGGTCGCGTTCAGCGTCGTCACCGCCGACGGAGAGGCCTGATTGTCGACCGCCAGCGTGATCGGCTGGCCGTCCTCGGCGCTGGTCTGCACCTTGAACGTCACCTGGTAGCTCGACACCGTCGAGCTGGCCCGGTCACCGGTTGGCGCCAGGACGCCATTCAACGCCGGGTGCGTCGCGCTGATGACCGGCTCGGTCAGGTTGCACGAGGGCGGGTTGTCCGGGCACGTGACGGTCACCATCGTGCTGACGTTGCAGGTGGCCGTGCCCGGATACTGGATGGCGAGCGACTGAGGCGTGTTGCCCGAGGCCAGCCGGACCGAGAAGGACGCGGTCCCGTTCATCACCGTCGACGCCTGCAGGATGGTCGAGCCGCTGTACAGCGACACCGGTGTGTTGTCGGGCGCGCCGCTGCTGATCCCGACGATGTAGGTGAATCCGTCCGCACACGAATGGTCGACGTCGTCGTTGACCGTCAGCATGGCGTTGTTCGACGCGGGGGTCGTGAACGTGGTCGCGTAACAGGGGACGGTCGTTCCGCCGACGCCGCCGATGCCGGCGGTGCCGCCCGTTCCACCGCCGATGCCACCGATGCCGCCCGTTCCGCCGCCGATGCCGCCCAGCCCGGCCTCGCCACCGACGCCAGCGCCGCCGCCCGAGCCGGCGTGGCCGCCCGAGCCCGCGACACCCGCGCCGCCGGTTCCGGTCGCCCTCGGGGCGTTGTCACCGCACCCGACCAGCAGCCCGACGACCGCCAGCAACGACGTAGACAACGACAGGGAAGCCAGACGCATACGAATATCCCCCATAAAACTCTCCAGAAAGCGTGTGTGCCGCGGCAGAACTATATAGAAGCCGGACCCTCAGCTTAAATTCTTTTGAAATTCCCGGCTAGTCCCGAGCGCCTTGGGGCGCTGATATAATTCGCGTGTCGATGAGCACCACGGCGTTGCCTCGCGAGCGATCGGCTGCTCCGGCCGAGCTGTTCGCCGCACTCGAAGCCAACGTCGGCCGCGTGCTGCGCGGCAAGCGGGCGGTCATCCGCCACGCCG
>Ga0134125_10008878_pt1 | contig 11342 bp, 13 predicted proteins | sample KB31751_FD_96464 | JGI IMG/M metagenome (GOLD analysis project Ga0134125, IMG submission 96464) | Terrestrial soil microbial communities with excess Nitrogen fertilizer from Kellogg Biological Station, Michigan, USA - KB3-175-1 | ecosystem: Environmental > Terrestrial > Soil > Unclassified ...
GGACGTATGGCCCCTGGCTCGAAGTGCACCGCCAGGACGGTATCCACGGCTGGGTGCTGGAAGGGGAGATCGCGGGATTGTGAGTGTGGTCGCGGGAGAACGGCCGCGCGTGCAGGTGCTCGCCGATACCGTCGCCGATCAGATCGCGGCGGGTGAGGTCGTCGAGCGTCCGGCATCGGTCGTCAAAGAGCTCGTCGAGAATGCGCTCGATGCCGGAGCGAGCGCGGTGCGCGTCGAGCTCGAGGATGGCGGCAAGGTGTTGATTCGCGTCAGCGACGACGGCGCCGGGATGGATCGCGAGGACGCGCGCCTCGCCCTCCAGCGCCACGCCACGAGCAAGATCCGCACGGCCACCGACCTCATCGGCGTGGCAACGTTCGGATTCCGCGGCGAGGCGCTGCCGGCGATCGCCTCGGTGTCCCGGTTCGAGCTCGAGACTTCCGGGACCGGGGAAGACGCCACGCGCCTGCGCGTGTCCGGCGGAAAAGTGGAAGGCACCGACGACACCGCGCGCCAGCGCGGGACGACCGTCACGGTGCGCGGTCTCTTCTACAACACCCCGGCACGCCGGAAATTTCTGCGCGCGACGGCCACCGAAACGCGCGCCGCCGTCGAAGCGCTCACGGTGCTCGCGCTCACGCGCCCCGACGTCGCGTTCTCGCTCAGCAACGACGGGCGGTCGCTGCTCGACTGCCCTCCCGCCACCCGGTTGATCGATCGCGTGCGCGCGCTGTGGGGGACGGAGCTGGCCGATACGCTGCTCAGCGTCTCGCATCGCGCCGGTCCGCTCGAGATCACCGGTCTCGTGCAGCGACCGGCGCAGGCCCGCCCCGCCGGTCGCAAAGGGTACGTCTTCGTGCGCGGTCGCCCGATTCGCGATCCGTTCATTTTGCGCGCGGCCGAGGCCGGGTATCGCTCGACGATCGCACCCGGGGATCGTCCTTCGCTGCTGCTGTTCCTCGATCTCCCCGGTGATGCGGTGGACGTGAACGTGCATCCTGCCAAGCTCGAGGCTCGGTTTCGGGACAAGTTTTTCGTGGAGAAGGTGGTGGAGGAGGGCGTGAGAGCGGCGCTGGCACCGTTGGAATCCGCTGTTCCCTTGAGTGGTACCGGCTATCAGGTACCGGCTTTCGGGGGAGTCAGCATTCCACTCGAGTTGTTCGCCGCGCACCACTCGATAGCCGATACCCGATACCCGATAGCTCCAGTCCTCCAGCTCTTCGATACCTACATCGTCTTCCAGGCCAACCAGGCCGTCAGCATCGTCGATCAACACTCCGCCCACGAGCGCGTGCTGTACGAAGACGTCATGCGGCAGCTCTCGGGTGACGGCGCTCCCGCGCAGCGGCTGCTGCTGCCGCTCACCCTCGATTTCGCGCCGGCCGAGCTCGACGCGATCGAGGCGCATCGCGAGCTGCTGGCCCGCGTCGGGTTCGAGATCGAGCCGTTCTCCGGTCGAAGTATCGTGGTGCACACGGCGCCGAATCCGCATCCGCGGTTCGAGGCGGCTCGCTGCCTGCAGGAGCTCGTCGCGGATCTGGCCGGCGGCCGGTTTGGCGGGTGGCAGAACCGGCTCGAGCGGTTCGCCGCCACGTACGCCTGTCGCGCGGCGATCAAGGCCGGTCAGGCGCTCGACGTGAACGAAATGCGCGAGCTGGTGGTGCGGTTGCTGAGCGCGACGCTGCCGGCGCATGACGTTCATGGGCGACCGTCGATGGTCCAGCTTCCCAAGGAAGAGCTTGAGCGCCGGTTCGGCCGCACCTAACACCCAGCACCTCACACCTGTGATTGTGGGCCCCACCGGCGTCGGCAAGACCGCTGTCGCCGTCGCGCTCGCGAGCCTCAAGCGCATCACCGTCATTTCGGCCGACGCCCGCCAGCTCTATCGCGGTCTCGATATCGGGACCGCCAAGCCGGGTCCGGACATCCTGGCGCGCGTGCCGCATCGCGGGCTGGATCTGCTCGAGCCCGGTGAGCGCTACAGTGCGGGGCGGTTCGCGCGCGATGCGGCGGAATGGGTGGCGCAGAGTCGCGCCGACGGACGGAGTCCGGTGGTGGTGGGCGGCACCGGCCTCTACATTCGCGCGCTCGCCGATGGACTGTTCAACGAGCCGGTTCTGGATCCCGAGCGGCGCGAGCGGCTGCGGGAGTGGTCGAGCGACCTGGAGGCGGGGGACCTGGTGCGCTGGGCGGGGCGGCTCGATGCCGGCTTTCCCGGTGGGGGGCGGCAGCGGGCCGCGCGCGCCATCGAGGTGGCGCTGCTGACCGGCCGCGCGCTGTCGTGGTGGCAGCGCGAGGCGCGTGCGAGCGGCGTGCTTCGCCCGTGGTACATTCACCTCACCATGCCGCGGGACGTCCTGCATCGCCGGCTCGCCGTGCGCGTGGATCAGATGCTGGCCGCCGGCCTGGTGGACGAGGTGAGACGGGCGCTCGATCGGGGCATCGCCGCGGATGCCCCCGGACTCGACGGAATCGGATATCGGGAGGTCGTCGCGATGCTGCAAGGCAGCCTGCCGGAGCCGCTGGTGCGCGACGCGATCCTCGCGGCGACGCGGCAGTATGCCAAGCGGCAGGACACCTGGTTTCGCAATCAGCTGCGGGAGTCGCAGGTGTGGACGATCAACGCCACCGACGCCCCCGCGCTGATCGCCGAGCGAATCCGCGAGCGGTGGGAGGGGCGGGGGGGGCCGGGGGGGCCGGTGCGCGCGTGAGAATCGGCATCACGTGCTACCCGACGTACGGCGGCTCCGGCGCCGTCGCGACCGAGCTCGGCCTCGAGCTCGCGCGCCGCGGCCACGACGTCCATTTCATTTCCTACGCGAGCCCGTTCCGCCTGCGGGGCTTCGCCGAGCGCGTCACGTTCCACGAAGTGACCCAATTCGACTATCCGCTGTTCGAGCAGTCGTCCCCGTATGCCCTGGCACTCGCCGTGAAGCAGCACGAGGTCGCGAAGCGCGAGCAGCTCGATCTGATGCACGTGCATTACGCGATCCCGCACGCCGCCACCGCGTGGCTCGCGAAGCAGATGCTCGAGCACGAAGGGTTGAAGCTCAAGATCGTGACGACGCTCCACGGCACCGACATCACCCTCGTCGGGCAGGACCCCTCGTATTACACGCTGACGAAATTCTCCATCGAGCAATCGGACGCGGTCACCGCGGTATCGGCCTATCTGCGCGACGAGACCTATCGCGCGTTCGGGTGCGGCCACTGCGACCTGCGCGTGATTCCAAATTTCATTTCCACGGTCGACTACCATCCCGCCACCGACGACGCGTTCCGCAAGCGGCTCGCGCCCAAGGGGCACCGCGTCCTCGTGCACGTTTCGAATTTCCGGCCGGTCAAGCGGATCGGGGATGTCGTCACAGTGTTTGCGAGCGTGCGCCAGAAACTGCCGGCGACGCTGGTGCTCGTGGGGGACGGCCCCGATCGCGACGCCGCGGAGCAACAGGTCGATACGCTGGGGCTGCGCAAGGACGTCCGCTTCCTCGGCAAAGTCGAAAGCGTCGGTGACGTGCTGCGCGGCGCGGACCTGTTTCTGCTGCCGTCGGCGACGGAGTCGTTCGGATTGGCGGCGCTCGAGGCGATGGCGTGCGCGGTCCCCGTCGTGGCCAGTGCCGCCGGTGGATTGCCGGAAGTGATCGAAGAAGGGAAGACCGGGTTTCTCGTGCCGGTCGGCGACACCGGCGCGATGGCCGAGCGCGCGCTGCGCGTGCTCGAGGACGGCGCGATGCTCGAGCGCATGCGGCGCGCCGCCGCCGAGCATGCACTCGGGTTTTCGGCCGATCGCGTGGTGCCGGCGTATGAGGAGCTGTACGAAGAGGTGCTCGAGTAGGTGGCTGCTCTGCTGCGGCTCATCCGCGCGCCCAATCTGCTCATTGCCGCTGCCGGCGTGCTGGCCGGCGGCTGGATCGCGCTCACGGACATCGCGGCTCCCCAGGAGCTCGTCTACGCGGCCCTTTCGGGCTTCGCGCTCGGCGCGGCGGGCAACACCTGGAACGACGTGCGCGACGTCGCCGCGGATCGCATCAATCGCCCGGGGACGAGACCGCTGGCGGCGGGACTCGTGAGGCGGGGCACGGCGGATCTCATACTGTTCGCGGGCGCGCTGGCCGGCCTCAGTTTCGCCGGGCTCGTCAGCGGCTGGCAGGTCGTGACGGCCCTCGCCGCGCTCGGGGTCATGCTCGTGTATTCGCCGTGGCTCAAGCCGGTTCCGGTTCTGGGCAACCTCGCCGTGGCCGTCGTTGCTGGATCGGCGCCGTTCTACGGCGCGCTGGCGGTCGATCGTCCGGCGGCGGGGATCGTGCCCTGGATTCTCGCGGCGTGGCTGCATTTCGTTCGCGAGGTCGTGAAGGATCTGGAGGACGAGCCGGGCGACCGCGCGATCCATCGTCGCACGCTCCCGATCGCGGTCGGGCGCCGCCCCGCGATGGTCATTGCGGCCGGAGCAGCGCTGCTGTTCGTGCCGGCCAGCCTGCTGTTGCCGAAAAACGCCGGCTACACCGGAGCGTACTTCCTGATCGCCCTGCCGGTGCAGATGGCGGTGCTCCTCGCTGCCACGTGGCTCTTGATCGGTAAGGTGGACCGCGTGAGCGCGTTGCTCAAAGGCGCGATGGTGATCGGGGTGGTCGCACTCATCATGGGAAAGGCAGCATGAATCTCTGGCAAGGCATCCTGCTCGGCCTCGTCCAAGGGCTGACGGAGTTTCTTCCGGTCTCGAGTGACGGGCACCTGGCGGTGATCGGGCACGTCGCCGGCGTTCACACCCCGGGGGTGTTCGTCGAAGTCGCGCTGCACGTCGCGACGCTCGGCTCGATCCTCGTCGTCTACGGCCGGCGCTTCTGGGATCTCGTGCTGGGGGTGTTGCGCCGCGACCCCGAGGCCCTGCGCTACGCCGGCCTGCTGATCATCGGCATGATTCCCGCCGGCATCGTGGGAGTCTTTTTCGAGGATCTGATCGCGCGCGCGTTCGATTCGCTGTGGGCCGCCGGAATCGGATTTCTGGTGACCGCCGCGGCGCTGCTCTCGACCAGGAAGCGGGGTCCCGAGGGGGCCGCGCGCCCGACCCCCGCTGGCGCGCTGGTCATCGGACTCGCGCAGGCCCTGGCACCGCTGCCCGGCGTTTCGCGCTCGGGCATGACGATCGCGTCCGGTCTGTGGGTGGGGCTCGGCGCCGTGGCCGCGGCCGATTTCAGCTTTCTGATGGCGATCCCGCTCATCGCCGGGGCGGGACTGCTCGAGGCGCGTCACGCCTCCGCCGACCTGGCGCTCATCGGCGTGGTGCCGCTACTCGTCGGCGCCGTCGTCGCCTTCCTGTCGGGAGTCTTCGCGATCCGGTTCCTCGTCGCGATGCTGCGACGCGGCCGGTTTTACCAGTTCGCTCCTTACGTGATTGCGATCGGTCTGTTCACGCTCGCCTACGCGCTGTGGCACGGATAGGCATCGACGACATTCCAGCGGCGGCGCTCGCGCGCCGCTGGGGCATTCCGCAGTGCGGTGTGTTCCGCACGCTCCCTTCGGCCCTCGACGCGATTCACGATCTCGGCGCGCAAGGCGTGCCCGGCGGCACCGTGGTACTCGCCGAAGAGCAGACGGCCGGCCGCGGTCGCGATGGCCGGACGTGGCGCTCGCCCGCCGGCGGCGTCTGGCTGGGCATGCTGCTGCGCGCGCCGGTGCCGGTGGCCGGCGTGCTCTCGCTGCGCATCGGGCTGGTCCTGGCTGATGTGGTCGAGGCGGTCGTGCCAGGCCGCCGACCGGCGCTGAAATGGCCGAACGACGTGCTGGTGAACGATCGCAAAGTCGCCGGGATCTTGTGTGAGAGTCGCTGGCAGGGCGATGCGCTCCAGTGGCTCGGCGTCGGCATCGGGATCAACGTCGCGAACGCCGTTCCGGCGGAGCTCGAGCAGCAGGCGATCTCGCTGAGCGAGCTGCGTCCCGGTGTGCGCCGCATCGATGTGCTGGACGTGCTCGTGCCGGCCCTGGTCCGGCTCACGGCACACGGCGCACAGCTCACGGAATTCGAATGCGCGGCCTTCGCGCGCCGCGACTGGCTGCGCGGCCGCCAGATTCGCGCGCCGCTGGCCGGACGCGCGGCGGGAATCCGGCCCGACGGCGCGCTGCTCGTCGATACCGGCGCGGGGACGACGATGGTGCGCGACGGCCACGTCGAGCTATCTTAGCCGCCCCATGCTCCTCGCCTTCGACGTCGGCAATACCGAAACCACGGTCGGACTGTTTGCCGGCGAGCGGCTCGACGCGCATTGGCGCTGGCATTCCACGTCGCAGCGCACGCCGGACGAATGGGCGTCGGTCCTCACAGCGCATCTGACGCAGGCGGGACATTCAACGCAGGAAGTCCGCGCCAGCATCGTGGCGTCGGTCGCGCCGCAGGTTGCCGAGAGCCTGTGTGACGGAGTGGCGATCGCGACGACCCGGGCGCCGCTGCGGGTCGACGGACGCTCGCCGCTGCCGATCGTGCTGGACGTCGATGAGCCGCTGACGGTCGGCGCCGATCGCATCGTGAACACGCTCGCCGCCGTGCAGCTGTTCAAGCGAGACACGATCGTCGTCGATTTCGGAACAGCGACGACGTTCGACTGCATCACCATCGATGGCGGCAAGGGCCGGGGTCGATTCATCGGCGGGGTGATCATGCCGGGCCTGCGCACCGCGTCCGACGAGCTCGTCCGCAAGACGGCGAAGCTGCCGGCGACCGAATTGACGCCGCCCACGCGTGCGATTGGGCGGCGGACCGAAGACTGCATTCGTGCCGGCGTCCTGTGGGGAACCGCGGACGCCGTGGACGGTCTCGTGCGCCGCATTAAGAAGGAGTGGCCGTCGAAGACCGAGCCGCTCGTGGTCGCGACGGGTGGACTGGCGCCGCTCGTCGCGCCGCTCTGCACGGAAATCGAGTCGGTGCATTCCGATCTCACCCTGGTCGGCCTACGGATCGCGGCGGCGGCACTCGACCTGAAGTGGTAGCTCCCCCCGACGGTCGATCGCTCAACGCGTGGCGTCGCTGGGGCTATCGACTGCTGCCCGGCGATTTGTACTCCTACATCCTCCACCTGCGTCCCGCCGAGTGGCCGATCATGGCGGGGCATACGGCGCTCGGATACATCCTGGCCGTGGGAGTGCAGGGAGCCGGGCGAGGGGAGCAGCTGGGCAACGCGCTCTTCGCGTTGGTGATCTGGGTGGTTTTCCTCAACGGCGGTACCCTCGCGATCAACAGCGTGTTCGATCGCGACGAGGGCGACATCGGGTATCTCAACGCCCCGCCGCCGCTGCCGCGCTATCTGCTGCACTTCAGTGTCGCGCTGCTCGTGGCAGGCCAGTTGCTCGCGTTGCGGTTGCCGCTCGGATTTCAGATTGCCTACGGCATCTGCTTCGTGTTGTCGGTGCTGTATTCCGTCCCGCCGTTCCGGTTCAAGGCCGTGGCCGGAGTGGACTGGGTGATCAACATGTGGGGCTTCGGGACGCTGACCCCGTACGCGGCCTGGGCGGCGACCGGCCGGGCGCTCGATCTCGGCCACGGGCTCGTACTGCTCGCGTTTTGCCCGCTGTTCGCCGGCCTCTATCCCCTGACGCAGCTCTATCAGTTCGACGAGGATCGCCGGCGCGGAGATCGCACGCTGGCGTTGATTCTCGGCATGCGGGCAAGTCTGTTCGTGGCGCTCGCCGCAACGCTGCTGGCCTTTGCTCTCCTTGGCTGGGCCGGCCTAATACTCAGGGTTGGCTGGAAGGGGTTCAGTCTCGCGGTGCCGCTGGTCCTCTGGTTGATGGTCCTGCTGCCATGGATCGCCCAGCACGAAAGGTGGACACCGCAGCAACATCAGCGCGGGATGTACCAGGCCCTGGCCGCCTGGGCCGTAACAGATCTCACAGTGCTGTTTGCGTTTGCCACGCAGTCTTGATGGCTTAGATTGACGTAACTTCACAACTCTTCTTCGAGGCGAGATGACCGCCGCTACAACTCCCGACCGCTCCGAATTCCGGCATGTGCTCTTCAGTGGGACGATCGTTGGCGCCGTCACCGGTGTGTCGGTCATCCTCTATCTCGTCGTGGCGCGCCTGCTGCCGTCCGGGACCGTCGCAGCGGTGCTCGAGACACTCATCGTTCTCGCCGCGGCGGTGCTGATCACCTTCCTCCCAGGCTTCTTCGCGACAGCGCGGACGGTGCAGGGGGTGGCGGGTGCGGCGGCAATCGGGTTGTGGGGTACGATTGTATTCATGGCAGTCGACGTGATTCTGCTGCGTCCGTTCAAGGCGTATCCATGGACGTGGGATGCGATCGCCGGCGGCAGTACCTGGTGGTACCTGCCGGTCTGGTGGATGCTCGGGACGTTCCTTGCCTGGATGGGCGGGATCGTTACCGCCGGGCGTGCGGCCCGTGGCGGCAATACGGCCATCGTCTCCCTCGCGATCGCGCCGCTCGGCGGCGGAATCGGCGGCGCGCTCGGTTTGGGACTGGGTGGTGTGACGGCGTTGCCCGTCGGCGCTGGAGTGGGATTCGCGCTGACGTTGGCGGTGTTCGCGATCATCGTGATCAGCCGTAAGAGGTAGCAAACCGTGCCGAGATGGTTGGCTCACGCGCTCGTGGTTCTGGGATGGCTGCTCACGCCCGGGTGGGCGTGGGCTGCTTCGCACGTGGGGCTGTGGCTCGGGGCCATCATTGCCCTCAAGTTCACCTCGCCCCTCGTGATGATCGCGATCGCGGGTGCCGGCGCCTTCGTCTTCGGCTTTACCGTCCTCTGGATCTGGATCACGTTCATGCGGCGCCTGCCGCATCTTCTCTCGCATCACATGGCGCCCCGCGAGGGCACCTCCGAGGAGCACGCCGCGATTGCGGCCGCGGATTGAGCTCCTTCTCCTAATCGCCGGCGTCTCAACCCTCCACGCCCAGGGGCGTGACGTCGACTTTTTGTATGGTCGTTGGTATCAGGGCAACCAATCCACGTCCTATCAGCTTCGCACGGCGAGACCGCTCGGCAGCGTGTTCAGCCACGGCCTGTCGGGATACGTTCTGCTGCACGACAGCCTGGGACGCAACCGGGCGTTCTATGGCGCCGGCTGGGAATTCCAGGCATTCCGGCATCGGCGCACGTTCGGTCCATACGCCATCGCCGGCGTCGCCCTCGGTCTTTCTACCGACACCTCGAGTCAGGAACTGGCCGCGTTATGGAATCTCGGCGCGGGACTCGAGTGGCGGCCGATCTCGTGGATGGCGCTCGGCGTGGAGGCCCGCTACCGAATGCAGGACATCGGACCGCGCGGATTCTGGCGTGCCTCCGACGACTCTCGCGACGGGATCGGCGCGGCACTCACCTTCTCGTTCGGCGTGGGAAAAGCACCGTGGCGGGGCGGGGGACAGAGTAGCGGCGCCGGCACACCTGCCCGACCGCCGCCGACTGCGCCATCCACCATCACCGGCAATGCCGCCGACGTTGTCCGCAGTGCGTTGGATGTCTTGGGCACGCCCTACGTGTGGGGCGGAACGGCGGCGAATGGGTTCGACTGCTCCGGGCTCGTGCAGTGGGCCTACGCGCAACATGGAATCCAGCTGCCACGCATCAGTCGAGACCAGGCTCGGTCTGGGAGCGAAGTCACGCCGATGATCGAGGCATTACGGCCCGGCGACGTGCTGCTCTTCGCGGCGCAGCCGGGCGGTGGAGTCACGCACGTGGGGATGTATGTCGGAGAACAGACTTTCATTCACAGCGCGAACGACGGCGTGAAGCTTTCGCGGCTCGAGGCGCAGGACGCGGACGGCGCGTGGTGGGTCGCGCGCTGGGTGGGGGCACGACGAATCGTACCGTGAAGGGTCTGTTCGGCCTGACTCTCGTGCTCGGATGCGGGGCCTCACGCGTTCCCGCGAACCTGCGTGGGTACGACATCCTCGTCGCCGGCACCGATGAGCAGAGCGTCGAGCTCGCCACCGCGATGAAAAGCGCGGGCTACCACGTGAAAGCCAAGATCAAAGGAGGCAGCAAGCACACGGCTGCCCTGATCCACTTTACGTTCAGCGAGCCTGGTCCTGACCAGACCGTCTGGCTGCATTTGCGACTCGCCGATACGCGCTCGGGGGTCATCATCGCCGCCGGGATGATTCCATTGGATTCGACCGTTCCCACGCCACGAAGCCGTGCGGTTGCCGCCGTGCAAACCCTAGCCCCTAGTCCCTAGCCCCCGAACCCCCTAGTCCCCCGTCGCTTTTCTCGCCCCTTGACCTGCGCCCTCAGCGCAGTGAGATTCCCCCCGTCGTCACTTAGCACTCATCGACCGCGAGTGCTAACGGCTAATCAAATCAAAGAGTTACGGAGGTTGAGGGTCACATGCCAACGGCATCCAAGACGGCTCAGAAGTTCAAGGTCTTCCCGCTGGCCGATCGCGTCGCGATCCGCCCGATGGAAGAGACCGAAACGATGAAAGGTGGGCTGTACATCCCCGATACCGCCAAAGAGAAGCCGATCCAGGGCGAAGTCATCGCCGTCGGACCGGGCCGGCGGGAGAAGGGTGAAGCGGTTCCGATGGAGCTCAAAGTCGGAGATCGCGTCGTGTACGGGAAGTACAGCGGCACGCAGGTCGAGTTGGACGGCGAAGAGATCATCCTGATCAAAGAAGCCGACGTCATCGCGAAGCTCGCGTAAGCAGCCCTTCAGGGAGGAAGCACAGACATGGCAGCCAAGTATTTGGAATTCAGCACCGAGGCTCGCGCCCGGCTCAAGCGGGGCGTCGACCAGCTGGCCGATGCGGTGAAGGTGACGCTCGGCCCCAAGGGCCGGAATGTCGTCATCGACAAGAAGTTCGGCAGCCCGACGGTCACCAAGGATGGCGTGACGGTCGCGAAGGAAGTCGAGCTCGAGGACGAGATCGAAAACATGGGCGCCCAGATGGTGAAGGAAGTGGCGACCAAGACCTCCGACAACGCGGGCGATGGCACCACCACCGCCACCGTGCTGGCGCAGGCGATCTACCGTGAAGGGCTCAAGTCCGTGACGGCCGGCGCCAATCCGATGGCGCTGAAGCGCGGCATCGACACGGCCGTCGAAGCTGTCGTGGCCGAGCTCAAGAAGATTTCGGTTCCGACCTCGGGTCGCAAAGACATCAAGCAGGTCGCCACGATTTCCGCCAACGGCGACGAAGAGATCGGCGAGAAGATCGCCGATGCGATGGACAAGGTCGGCAAAGACGGCGTGATCACGGTCGAGGAAGCGAAGAGCCTCGAGACCACGCTGGACACCGTGGACGGCATGCAGTTCGACCGCGGCTATCTGTCGCCTTACTTCATCACCGATCCTGAGAAGATGGAAGCGACCCTCGAGGACGCCTACATCCTCATCTAC
>Ga0134125_10008879_pt1 | contig 11342 bp, 10 predicted proteins | sample KB31751_FD_96464 | JGI IMG/M metagenome (GOLD analysis project Ga0134125, IMG submission 96464) | Terrestrial soil microbial communities with excess Nitrogen fertilizer from Kellogg Biological Station, Michigan, USA - KB3-175-1 | ecosystem: Environmental > Terrestrial > Soil > Unclassified ...
AGGAAGAATGAGAACTCAACTGCCGCCTTACGGTTAAGCTTTTGCAACAAGCCGCCAATAATGGTTGCGGCAGAGCGCGATGTACCCGGTATCATACTCAGTGCCTGAAAAAAACCGATCTTAAGTGCGCTTTTGTAGGTTACTTCATTATCGCCGGTTACTTCAGTTTCTGCAAACCATTTATCTACAAAAAGTAAAATAATACCGCCAATAAGTAAGGTTGCGCCAACTATCCTCACATCGCCCAGCATTTCGTCGATGTATTTATTAAGAAGCAAGCCAAGTATACCGGCAGGTAAAAAAGCCACAAAAAGTTTCTGGTAAAAGGTCCAGTTTTGTAAAAAGCGTTTCCAGTATAATACAAGCACCGAAAGAATAGCGCCCAACTGTATAGCTACGGTAAACGCTTTGGTAAAATCGCTGTCGGCTATGCCCATAGCGGAAGAAGCGATGATCATGTGGCCGGTTGATGAAACAGGTAGGAACTCAGTAATTCCTTCAACAATACCGAGAATAATAGCCTGAATTATAGACATAGAAATTTATTAGTTACCGGGCAAAACTATAAATAAAGGCGTTACTGTTGCATCGCCTCTATTGCCTGTATAACCAGGTAGCAAGTGTACCCCAGCAGAATTGCTATGTACGCGAATAAACCTATGAGTTGTTTGGTTTTCATTGATGCTATCTTTAATGCGACAAATTTACTACTTTATAAGACGAAAAAGAAGGGGTAGGGTTTAATTTATTGTTAACATTTTTATCAACATTTTGTTAAAACGGTTTAGGTATTCGGGTTATTGTAAACAATTTAAACATGTACATTTGCGTTATATTTGTTTTCTATGAAATACCCACGGATACTAATACTCCTTATAGTTTCACTTACTACACTGAAAACCAGCGCACAACAGTTCAGGGGAGGTGTGTTTTTGGGCCCTGCCATTACCGAAGTTGCAGGGTTCAGTGCGGCATCGGGCAATGCGGGCGAGTTCCATAAGTTTGGTTTAGATGCCGGCATACTGGTTAATAGCAAATTGGGCAAAAAAAGTGAATTACAGATGGAATTTGCCTTTATTCAGGAAGGAAGTCAGATAAAACCAGATACCACCAACAATAATAATTACTACACTTTTAATCTTAACTACATTTCATTGGCCCTTCTATATCGCAAGCACATTCACATTTCGGTAAGTAAAAAGCCAACCGACCAAATGGGTTTCGAAGCGGGCTTATCATATAATGTGCTGGCAGGTTATAAATATGAATTGAAAAGCGTTGACCAGTCGCAAAACATTACCGTGAACAAATCGTGCTTTGGAGGTACTGTAGGGCTGTTCTATGACATATCGCCCCATGTAACTTTTGGCGGGCGATATTCAAATTCATTCACACCCGTTATTCCGCGTAATGGCGCCCAGCCTCCGGGCATAGTAGGAGTGCTTTACCGAACCTGGAATTCGGGAAATAACATGGTGTTCCAGCTTTATTTTGCAATAAACTTTGGCAAGGGCAGAGATTTGGGCACTTCCTCTACTACACCTCCGCCTGCACCGGCTGCACCTAACGAGTAAAAAACGCAGGTTATATTTGTTCCCGGCATCTAAAGTGTTAAGCCGGTTTATTGAACGAAGAAGATTTCATATCGCAATTACGCTCAGGGGATCATTCTGCCTATAGTGAGCTTGTGCGCCTGTTTGGCGATAAAGTATATAACACCACCATTGGCATACTTCAGAATGAAGAAGATGCCGAAGACATTACGCAGGAGGTATTTATTGAAGTGTTCCGATCTGTACACGGATTTAAAGGACAGTCTACCTTATCAACATGGATATACAGGATATCGGTAGTAAAAGCTCTTGAGTTTTTACGAAAGAAAAAACGCAAAAAACGTTTTGCCATAGTGCAAAGCCTGTTCGGCATGGAAAGCGTATTGCCTGAAACCGACGCACCGCATTTCTATCACCCGGGCGTGCAACTTGAAAACAAAGAGCGCTCTTCTATATTATTTGCTGCCATTGACAAACTGCCCGATACGCAAAAGACCGCTTTCATACTGCATAAGACAGAAGGATTGAGTTATGCAGAAGTAGCGGAAATAATGATGACAAGTGTATCATCGGTGGAATCATTAATGTTCAGGGCAAAGCAAAATTTGCAAAAACTACTGGCCGATTATTACAATAAAAATGAAAAGTAAAATTCACAATCGAATGAGATTACTTATTAATTATCTTACTAATAAGGAATTCGTGAGCGCTTTGCGGTTCCCCACTACACCATCCAAATATTCTGTCAACGCTCAAACGTCACCCCGAATTTATTTCGGGGTCACATACTTCGGTCAAGTGTTCCTGCTATTGCTTGTGACCCTGAAACGAGTTCAGGGCGACTGCAGGACAAGCATAAATGTTCACAGGAACGGGTTAATGAATAAAAAAACGCCAATCTACCCGCAAGTAATTACAACCATTAACATCTAAAAGGTATGGACACAAAAGAAAAATGGATTAATGAAACCCTGGAGAGCATTGAAGGCATGAACCGTGCCGGTGCAAATCCCTTTCTTTTTGAAAAGGTAATGAACCGCATGAACGCGGTTGACAGCGCACCCGTGCTGAAACCGGCCACCCTGCGCTGGGCCATCTCACTCACCTTATTATTAGTAGCACTAAATATTGCGGGGCTGCTTCATTATAATAATAGTGCGCAAAAAACAGCCGGCGCAAATGAAAATGGTTTTGCGCAGGAGTACTTTTCATACATCACCAACTATTAATCCGTAAGAAAATGAATAACGTTCGGTTTCTGAAGATAGCCCTGGTGATAATGGTTCTTATAAATATTGTCACCATTGGTTACTTATGGATAGGCCGCCCGGGTGGTGGCATGCAAGCGCATGACGCAGGGGACAACCGGGGGCCTTTCCGGTTTTTGTGCGACAAACTGCAATTGGACCCTAAACAGGTTTCCACCTATGAAGAACTACGCAACGAACACCACAACGCAGTTGTAAAATACCAGGAGCACAGCCACCAGTTACGCGACCTCTACTTCGCACTTATGCAATCGCTGCCCATCGATTCAATGAAAGTGAAACAATATGCCGATTCAATTGCTGCTGACCAAAAGCAAATAGAGCTACTTACATTTTACCACTTCACAAAACTGAGGGCCATTTGTAATCCTGAACAGCAAAAAATATTTGACAATGTTATAGGCGACGCACTGAAAATGATGAGCGGCCCTCCTCACCCACCACAACCGCCAAGATAATTTTAACGAACCACAAGTTTTATTTTTGCAGCGCATCTAAAGCTATATAAACACCAAACCAAGATGAATTACACAGTAATCACGAGTTCCGTAAAAAGAACAAAAAGAATAACGAGTAACAAATTATTTATTATTCCGGCGCTACTATTTGCAAGTATTCAATTTGCCTGCGCGCAAGGCATTCCCGTAATCAACTCCTGGGTTATGAACGTGGGTGGCGCCTATGGTATAGTCGATGGCCATTCCGATACCATTGAATCGAATGTATTGAAAGATCAATTCGACAGCAACTGGGTATATATTACATGCAATTGCATACCCGGTTACGATATCGGCCCCTGGAGTTCGAATCCTAACTGGGCAAAGAACCAGAACTTCTGTTTTAAAATTACACGCAACCCTGTTCAGAATACGGGAACACCCGTTACCGTTGGCCTTGGCCAGATAGGCGTATGGACCAATGGTGTAAGCATATTCAACGCATGGGATGGAATGAGTTACAACAATAAAGGGTATTGGGATAGAAACGCACTTGTTTTTGAAGGCGTATCGTTCGACACTTGTCTTGGCCACCCGGCGCAAAACGGGCAGTATCACCATCACGTAAATCCAAAATGTTTGTATAACGATAAAGACAGCACTCACCATTCACCTATTATCGGTTGGGCTTTCGATGGCTTCCCTATTTATGGTGCTTATGGTTACGCAAATGCTAATGGCACAGGCGGCATTAAAAGAATGACAAGCTCTTATGTATTGCGAAAAATGGTGAACAGGGATACCTTACCCAACAGCACCTCTGCCCTGCCTTCAGCCGACTATGGGCCTCCTGTAAGTTCAACATATCCTTTAGGCGACTTTTTACAAGATTATATTTACGATACAGGCTACGGAGATCTTGACGAACACAACGGGCGTTTCTGTGTAACACCCGAATATCCTGCCGGTATTTACGCCTACTTCGTTACCATCGATTCTAAACAGTATCCGGTTTACCCATTTGTATTGGGTCCCACATACTATGGCACTGTAGCCAGCGGCAACACAGGCCCCGGCGGAGGACACGTAACCATTACCGATTCAACCAAGGTGTGGACTGTTGTTCAGAACCTGAACAAAACCATTAAATTCGCTGTTGAACCTAACCCCACAAACAACAGGGTTTACATTTATTTTGACGCCGTGAGCGATAATAATATGGCAGGAGAATTATATAATGAAGGCGGACAACTGTTGCAGACATTCACCAATATGCAACCTACCATGAGTTATGGAATTGATATGAGCTGCTACCCCGCAGGTATATACTTCTTCCATGCGCATACAGCAAATGTATCGGCTGTGCAGAAAATAATTAAAGTGAATTAATATCAACAAGAAATTGGATCAGATTCCTCTCCGCCAAAAGGCGGATCGGAATGACAGGAATAATGCGGTTAATGATTGGAATTGGAGCGAGGTCGACCCTGCTCCAATTCCTTTAATTTTAGTGGACTCCACAAATGTACACTGTACATTTGCGAATTCCGATTGAAGTGCAACGAAATGAGGAAACTAAAAGCATCATATTTTATAAAATCTGTTTATGCTTTAATAAGCATAGCAGTCCTTGTGGCTGCTATGTCTTTTAATGTACCTTCTGCAACTGTTGTTGTTATAAAATTCAATAGCTATGTTGGAAACACTCCGCTAAAACTTGATAGCATTACTTACAAAAACGAGCTAGACCAACCTTATACTGTTTCAAAGTTCAGATATTATATTGGTAATATAGCCCTAAATACTAAAGAAAAAGAAATGGGTTTCCCTCGCATGTACAAACTTATTGATGAAGCGGACAGTGATTCACAAAAGTTAATACTTCATTTTCCTAGTGCGTATCTTAAAGAAGAATTTATTAATCTTAGTTTTATACTTGGAGTAGACAGTGAACATAATTGTAGCGGCGCTCAGTCGGGCGTACTCGACCCAATTAATGGGATGTTCTGGACCTGGAACACAGGTTACATATTCCTGAAAATGGAAGGGCAGTCTGCGGCCTCAAAATCTCCCGGTCACCTGCTGGAATTTCATATTGGTGGTTACAAAGCCCCGTATAATTGCGTAAGGCAAGTGAAGCTTACTTTTAAAAAACCATTGATGCTTGATGGTGTAGTAGCGGACACAATAAACGTTAAAGTGGATTTGTCGCAACTTTTCAAAGCGCATACAACGGTCGATTTTTCAAAATTATCATCGGTAACCGATTTTCATAACTCCACTACAATTGCCGATAATTACCAAGCTATGTTCAGCCTGCAATGAACAGGAAATATGTTTACATACTTGCATTTTGCTTTAGCTTTATTGTGCTCTCGGCTTTTGTGGCCGACGATTATTTTACCATTACAGCAGCCGATGTAAAGCTTGAAGTGCCCAAAGGCTTTCCAAAACCCGTTTACGATTTTAAGAACAATACCCCTACCCCGGCTGGCTTTACTTTGGGGCGCAAACTATTTTATGATCCCATTCTTTCAAAAGACAGTTCAATTAGTTGCGGGTTTTGTCACCAGCGCATTGCTGCCTTTGCACATATTGACCACCGCGTAAGCCACGGCATTAACGGGCAGTTTGGTATTAGGAATGTGCCCGCCTTGCAAAACCTTATTTGTCAAAACACTTTTATGGCCGATGGCGGCATAAATAATCTTGAAGTGCAGCCACTGGCGCCTATGAATAACCACGTAGAGATGAACGAAGAAACTGCACACGTCATTCAAAAGCTGCAACGCAACAAAGAATATGTAAACCTATTTAAAGCTGCTTTTGGCGATACTGTAATTACTTCTCAAAAAATGCTGCGCGCGCTTGCCCAATTCACAGGACTAATGGTGTCGTGCAACTCGCGTTACGATAAATTTATGCGGGGCGAAGACACACTTTCGGCAACCGAGAAAAGAGGATTACAGCTTTTTCGTAATAACTGCGCACAATGCCACAAAGAGCCTTTATTTACCGATGGCACCTTCCGCAATATTGGGTTAGCGTATGATACCGCTTTTAAAGATTCAGGCCGTATAAAAATTACAGGTGATATGAAAGACTTTATGAAATTTAAAGTGCCCAGCCTGCGCAATGTAGAAATGACTTACCCTTATATGCACGATGGCAGGTTCGGCAACCTTAAACAAGTATTGGACCATTACACCCAAAGTTTTATAGGCATGCCAGGTGTTGACCCGCTTATTGTAAACGGGTTTAAACTTACAGCACAAGATAAAACCGATATTATCGCCTTCCTTAAAACCCTAACCGATAAAGATTTCCTTTACGACCGCAGGTTTGTGGACCCGAACATGAAGGGGAATTAGGCTATCTTACAAGTGCCACATTTCCTTTCTTACCGTAGCTGGTACCATTGTACATTTCAGCGTTGAGCAGGTAAACATAAGTGCCTGTATTCATAGCTTTGCCATTATAGGTGCCATCCCAACCAATTGAAGGGCTATTACTTTCAAACATTTTGTTCCCCCATCGGTCGTATATAACAAAGTCCATTGTTTTAATACAATCGCCACGCACATAAAGCACATCGTTTGCTCCATCTCCATTTGGTGAAAAAGCATCGGGGATAAATACATTGCCACAGTTAACATCAATGGTTACCGTATCGGTTTTATAACATCCAAGGCTATCAGTAATTGTAACGAAATATGTGGTTGAAATCAGTGGTGAAGCAACCGGGTTGGAGCAATTTGTGCAACTTAATCCGTAAGATGGAACCCAGGAATATGAATCATTCTTCGCAAGTGGACTCAAATTAAGAACTGCAGAATTTCCGGCCTCAACAGTGGTACTACAGCATGCGTTTACGTTTGGTAGTGGGTTAACAATAACTGTAACAGTATCTTGTACTATGCACGCTCCGCTTTTTATCGTAACGGTATAATTAGTGCTTACTGATAGGGTTGCTATGGGATTTGCAACCGTAGTTAAATTGAGTCCATTGGGCGGTACCCAGCTATAAGTTATACCGCCTTTTGAAGAATTTAATATAATCGAATTTCCGGCACAAATAGTATCAGGCCTAATTTCCGCATGAGAAATTGAACATACACATGACCATTTGCCCTGGAAGGCCCATTCTGTTCCGGGATCTGAAATTACCGTATCTCCAAACCTACAAGTATCGTAAGAAAAACCACCAACATCACCGGTAAAGAATGCATCATCAGCTATGGGATCGGCCGCTATAGCATTATTGTCATCGTTAAAGTTGTTTAAGGCTGTACCGCAAAGGGCATTGCCAGATGAATCGAACCTGAACAAAAAAGAAGGCTGGGAGTTATTCGACGTAAGCGATATACCATTAAAATTGATCGTATCGGAAAATGTTCCGCATAAGTAAAAATCATAATGGCGGCCAGCGGATATTGAATATACAAATACATTATTTAAGTAACCACTTGAGCCCTTGGCCCAAATCACATTTCCTGTAGAATTATATTTTACGACATAGGCTTGGCTATACAATCCTACGGTTCCTAATTTAAACGGCCCGAAACTCAAGGAATCTATAAAAGTTCCTGCCACATAAACGCCACCTGCACTATCGCAAGTTATAGCTTGTCCTTCTGCGTATGCAATACCATTCTCAGTAGCTGTCCTACCCCACAAAACATTTCCCCCTGAATCATATTTAACAACAAAGTTATCTATACTATCTGCAGTTAAAGTTACAGGGTTAAAGATTACAGTATCCTTATAAGTTCCAGTTATATATACATCTCCTGCGAAATCAATAGCTATATTTGGTTCATCCTGAATAAAAAAGCTAATAACCGGATGGCCTGCCGAGCTTTTGACCCAAATTACATTTCCCCCCGAATCATATTTAACAAGAAATACTCCGCCGTTTGGGCTCACCAGGGTATATGAGCCAAATGATACAGTATCAAGATATGTGCCCGTAGCGTAAGCATTGCCGGCAGCGTCAGTAGCTATTCCGTTTCCCCAACTAAAGCCAGAGCCACCATAACGTTTTGCTTCTTTCGCCCATAAAAAATTGCCATTCGCATCTAACTTTGCTATAAAAAAATCATAATCATATTCAGGGGTAGTAAGTGTGGTAGAACCTATGGTAACTGTATCAGAAAAAGTACCCGTTACATATATGTTCCCCAAATTATCTGTAGCCACACTTATCACTGTCGCATTGCATAAAGTATTTGGAGAAGTGGAACCAACAACCCACAGCGCTTTACCATTATTATCAAATTTTGCCACGTAAAGGCCTCCTATATATTTACTTGATGACACAATATTATGTGAGCCGAAACTCACTTTACCAATAAACTCTCCTCCTTCTATCATATTACCCCAACGGTCAGTGGTAATTGCCAGTGCATCACCCCCACTTTGAGTATTGCCAGAAGTATCATCCGCATCCTTTGACACCCACAACCATTTTTGCGCAGAAACGCTCAGGCACAATGCAAGGCTTAAAATAAATGTAACTATAAGCGGTTTCACGGTGGGTTTATTTAGCTCAAATATACTAAACAAAAACTACTTACAAATCACCGTATCGTAACTTGAACCGTAGACATAATTACCTTACCAGTGCTACATTTCCCTTCTTACTATAGTTGGTACCATTATACATTTCAGCATTCAGCAGGTATACATAAGTGCCGGTATTCATAGGTTGGCCTTTGTATGTTCCATCCCAGCCAATTGAAGGATTATTGCTTTCAAACATTTTATTACCCCAGCGGTCATATACAATAAAATCCATTGTTTTAATACAATCACCACGCACATACAACACTTCATTTGCCCCATCTCCATTCGGTGAGAATGCATCAGGAACAAAAACATTTCCACAGACAACGTCGATCGTCACAGTTTTCTGAGCGCTACAGCCATCGCTATCGGTAACTGCAACTACATATGTTGTAGTAACAGTAGGCGACGCGATTGGGTTTGGACAAGAATCACAACTTAGCCATGCAGAAGGGTTCCAGTAATAGGTCGCCCCACCAGACGATTTCAATTGTATGGTTTGCCCAAACTGAATTACAGTATCATTATTTGTGTTAATGATAGGGGCATAACATCCGCATGTCCATTTAGCAAGGTAGCCAGCAACTCCACTCGCAAACAAGGTGGTGTCACCAAATGCACACGAATCAGGCTGATGCCACCAAACTGCTGAAAAGCTGCCTATTAAATATACTTCATTCTTAATAGGATCTGGAGCAACGAGATTTGTCACATAACTTATATTATTAAAATTATTTACAAATGTCCCACATAGGCCGACTCCATTAGTATCGAGTTTTAACAAATATGTTGGCAATAGTGAATCTGAATTAAACGTGACGCCGCCCAAGTTCATTGCTTTGTCGAAACAACCTGTCAGGTAAATATTATCTCTTCTATCAATCGCCAGGGAAGACCCTATTGCCGAGCAAGTTGAAGAAACTGGCGTAGCCGATTCGACCCACATTATGTTTCCTGAAGCATTATATTTTGCGAGAAAAACATTACCATTGGTACCGTAGGTAGTTAATTTATATGGCCCGAACATTACTGAGTCTTGTATTTGGCCAGACACATACACATTCCCTGATTTATCAACAATATCTGTAAGTGCAAAACAAGCACCTTCCATGCCTACGTTTAGGTTTGTTGGGGCTGTCACCCAAATTACATTGCCTGAAGAGTCGTATTTCGCAAGGAAAGCTGTTGTTGAAAAGAATTTGGTGTAAAGTGAATAGGCCCCGAAAGCTACAGTATCTGCTAACTGCCCGCAAACATATACGTTACAATTCTTATCAGTGGCCACATCATACCCTCTGCTTTGGCAAGTTGAACTTGCCAATTGGGCTCCTTTTAACCATAACACATTACCATTTGTATCACATTTTGCAAGAAACATATTTTCAGTATATCCGTTGGCTAAAACAAATGAGCCGAAATTAATTGAACCGCCGTAGTGCCCGGTTACATACAAATAACCTGCGGAGTCGGTTGTAACCGACAATCCAAAAGCATTACTTTTTTCTCCCAGCAATATTGAAGATTTAGCCCAGACAACATTGCCATTAGGGCTATACTTAACAAGAAACATGCCTGCGCCACCAACAGAAACTAGTGTATATGTTCCGAAAGTAATAGTATCTTCATATACTCCTGTTAGGTATATGTTACCTGTTTTATCTGTAACCACTCCATAAGGAAATCCTGATGAATTATTACTTGGAACAACTGCATTGTTTGCCCATACAACCGTTCCGTTGCTTGCATATTTTGTCAGAAAAAAATTGCGTGTGTTTAGGTAGTTTGTCCGTACCTTAAAGCTACCAAACGAAATAGTACCATCATACACTCCTGCCTCATAAACATTACCTGCTTTATCTGTAGCAATTGCAGTTGGTTGGCAAATATCATTCAAATTGCTATCAACCCCTTCCCTCGCCCAAAGCCATTTTTGTGCAGATACATTAATGCACAATGCAAGACTTAAAATAAATGTAACTGTAAGTGACTTCACGGTGGATTTATTTAGTTCAAATATACTAAACAAAAAAAACACTTACAAATCGCTTTATCATTGCTTGAGCCATAGGCGATATGCTTTGGGCCTGTTAAAAACAAAATCACAAATTGCTTTTAAAAAGTATTTTGGAGAGCGAACTTTGTATTACAGTCGTTAGTCAACAGTCGTTAGTCGTCAGTTGCCTGCGAAACGTTCTTTGAAAGTTTGGGATATAAGTTATTGCATTGGGGCAAAAAATGTCGGTAATTCTACTTTTAAAACCGACACATTTTTTGTCGGAAAGTGTTAAAACGCCTGAAAATGAGGCAAGTAAAAATGTCGGTTTACGAACTCTGCGCTGTCCTTTCTCTGCGACCTCTACGGTAAAATACAATCAATTGCAAATAAGCCACTTATGAAATTTGGCTGCCGTAAAACGGCAATTCTTGACATCATTTGGCAATAAATGGCAATAGTGCAATTAGGTCTTCGACAGGCTCAGACTGACGAGCGAGTCTGCGTTAGGGATTGCAGCGGATAC
>Ga0134125_10008881_pt1 | contig 11338 bp, 11 predicted proteins | sample KB31751_FD_96464 | JGI IMG/M metagenome (GOLD analysis project Ga0134125, IMG submission 96464) | Terrestrial soil microbial communities with excess Nitrogen fertilizer from Kellogg Biological Station, Michigan, USA - KB3-175-1 | ecosystem: Environmental > Terrestrial > Soil > Unclassified ...
ACCGGCCGGAATTGCACGTAAAAGGATTCACTGCAGTAGAATTGGATTATATGTTTAGGAAAGCAAAACTTACTGTGAAAGAAGGAATGAAAAAATTGCATGATGCCGGTTTGCAATCCATGCCAGGTGGTGGTGCAGAGATATTTGATCCGCAAATCAGAAAGCAAATTTGTGAAGATAAAGTAGATGCAGAAGGATGGCTTAAAATTCATGAAGAAGCACATTTGTTGGGAATGCATACAAACGCTACGATGCTATATGGCCACATTGAAAATTATGGGCATCGAATCGATCACATGAGCCGTTTAAGAAATTTGCAGGATAAAACCAATGGATTTAATACATTCATTCCATTAAAATTCCGAAACAAAAATAATGACATGAGCAACGTGCCTGAATCATCAATTATTGAAGATATGAAGATGTATGCAGTGGCCAGAATTTACATGGATAACTTCCCTCATCTAAAAGCCTATTGGCCAATGCTCGGCCGTCAAAACGCGCAACTTTCTTTGTCATTCGGAGTAGATGATATTGATGGGACGATCGATGATTCTACAAAAATCTATTCAATGGCCGGCAGCGAAGAACAATCGCCAAAAATGAGCACTGATGAATTGGTCATGCTCATTTCACAAGCTGGCCGCAAAGCTGTCGAAAGAGATACTTTGTATAACGAGGTCGTTCAATTTTAAATCTTACTGTTACACATCATTCAGAAATTGTTTGTGCCTTTGTGACTATCGATATACGAGCGAATAGGCTGTAAAATTTATTATTCTATTCTTTCTCTTGAGCAAAACAAATAATAGTACAAATGCATCCGATGACTTGGAAATGAAAACTTATCTTTGAAAATCACAAATTTTTAAAGTCGCAGTAAAGCAACAAATAACAGCAATTTCATTTTCATTCTTAACTAATTACTTTTTAAATGGCACAAGACTTATTTCAATCTCCGGATTATTTTAATGTGGACGAATTATTAACGGATGAACAAAAACTGATCAGGGAAAGTGTAAGAAACTATGTGAAAAAAGAAATTTCTCCCATCATTGAAGAATATGCACAGAAGGCAGAATTTCCACAACAAATCATAAAACAACTGGGAGATTTGGGATGTTTTGGGCCAACAATTCCTGTTGAATACGGAGGCGGCGGATTGGATTATATTTCTTATGGATTGATGATGCAGGAACTGGAACGCGGCGACAGCGGCGTTCGCAGCACAGCCAGTGTGCAAGGCTCATTGGTGATGTTTCCGATTTTTCAATATGGAAGTGAAGAACAGAGAAAAAAATACTTGCCAAAATTAGCGAGTGGTGAATGGCTCGGATGTTTTGGATTGACAGAGCCGGATCATGGAAGCGATCCTGCAGGAATGTTGAGCAATTATAAAGACGCCGGCGATCATGTTATTTTAAATGGAAGCAAAATGTGGATCAGCAACGCGCCTTATGCGCAAGTGGCGGTGGTGTGGGCAAAAGATGAAGCCGGAGAAATTCATGGGTTGATTGTAGAAAGAGGAATGGAAGGTTTTTCAACACCAACCACACATGGGAAATGGAGCCTGCGTGCAAGTGCTACAGGTGAGTTGGTTTTTGACAACGTAAAAGTTCCGAAAGAAAATATTTTACCAAATATAAAAGGATTGAAAGGCCCATTAAGTTGCCTTACAAAAGCACGATATGGAATTGCGTGGGGAGCAGTTGGAGCGGCAATGGATTGTTATGATACGGCATTGAGATATTCTAAAGAAAGGATTCAGTTTGATAAACCAATTGGTGGATTTCAATTGCAGCAAAAAAAACTTGCCGAAATGATCACGGAAATTACCAAGGCGCAATTGCTGAACTGGCGTTTGGGAACATTGATGAATGAAGGAAAAGCGACGCCGCAACAGGTAAGCATGGCCAAAAGAAATGCTTGTGAAATTGCCACAAACATTGCCCGTGAAGCAAGGCAAATGCTTGGAGGAATGGGCATTACAGGCGAATATCCGATCATGCGGCATTTGATGAATCTGGAAAGTGTCATCACTTATGAAGGAACGCAGGATGTTCATCTTTTGATAACCGGAATGGATGTAACCGGGTTGAATGCTTTTAAATAGTTTTATGTAAATTGCTTACAGTAAACATCGAATAATGGAGTATCAGTTATATAAAAATATTATTTCCAACCCTGATGTTTGTAATGGTAAACCGACTATAAAAGGGACACGAATTACGGTTCAATCTGTAATGGGTTTTATTTTGGCGGGAGATTCTGATGAAAGTTTGTTAGAAAGCTATCCACGATTAACAAAAGAAGATTTACAAAATTGTAAGGATTTTACTTTTATGCTTTTTGAAAAACCCACCTTAGTAAACTCCATTAAGCTGTCTGCCTGATGATCACTTACCTGATTGATGAGAATATGCCTTTTTTGCCTTTTTGGAGCTGGGATAAATTTGTTCATGTAAATGATATTCCTTTTATTCATTCTGATACTGATATATGGAAATATGCATTAAAAAATCATCTTACCATTATAACAAAAGATACCGATATTTATTTTAGACATCTTTCTTCTACTAAAAATCCAAAAATCGTTTGGATCAGAATTAATAACATGAAGAAAAAAATCTTTATTTCCTTAGTAGAAAATGTTTGGAATGAAATAGAAGAAACGCTTTTGTCAAATTCCTTTATCATTATTAATGAAGATAAAATAGAAAGATTTTGAATCACAACATATTTTTAATCGGTTTTATGGGAAGCGGTAAGTCTCACTGGGGCCATATTTGGGCACTGGAGCATGGCTATACTTTCTATGATCTCGATACAGAAATAGAGAAAGCATTTGAAATGCCGGTAGATGAAATTTTTGAAAAACATGGAGAAGATAAGTTTCGCGAAATGGAAAGGTACCACCTTCGAAAATTTGAAAAGAAAAAGAAATATCTGCTTTCCTGTGGTGGTGGAACTCCTTGTTTTTTCGACAATTTACATTGGATGAAACAACATGGTGAAATTATTTATTTAAAAGCTTCGCCCGAATACATCCTGGATCGTGTCATGGATGAAACGGCTAAACGGCCTTTATTAAAAGAAGTGAACCCGGCAGAGCTTTTATTTTTTATTCAAAAAAAATTAAAGGAACGCGAACCGGTTTATTTAAAAGCTAATCATATTCTCGAAGTAGAAGGTCTCCAAAATGACTCATTAAATTTTCTAAAAGAAACATAAAAAAGATATTACCTAACTCAACAGAAGCTGAGTAAGCGCATTCGGAAGAGAAAGAAAATTTCATAAAAATTCAAACAGAAAAAGAGCCAAAAGTTCTTTTACTGAAAAAAAATCAAAGAAAGAATCTAAATAAACTGCAATGCATAAAGGATATTTAAAAACTGCTGCGATATTGGGAGCACTTTCCGTTGGGCTAGGAGCTTTCGCAGCGCACACCTTAAAAGATTCGATTTCCAGCTATGCTTTAGAAATTTTTGAAACTGCTGTTAAGTACCAATTTTATCATGTATTTGCGTTGATTGCGGCAGGAATAATTTATAAAGAATTTCCAAATAAATTCGTGAACTGGTCGGGTAAATTATTTATCGCAGGAATCGTTTTATTTTGCGGCTCTTTGTATGTGCTTACAGCAATAAAAGCGGCGGAGCTTGCCGGTTATAATTGGATAGGAGCCATTACACCTTTTGGCGGTTTGTGTTTCATTCTCGGGTGGATTTTTTTATTTGTGGGCATTTCGAAAAAAGCGAGATCGTGAGTTGGTGAATTGTAAAATGTAAATGTTTTTTAATAATACTATTAACGTTCTTTCGCAATAAGAATTCTAATTATTTCTTCGTTTATTAACTTTTTAAATTTATGATTTGATCGGTATTATTCAAACGTTTCCAAAGATTAAACCACTCAAAAAACGATTCTAAAAATCAATGCTGTACAGCAATTTAACAATTAAACAATTTAACTCTTTCTCTATCTTTGCTATCAATGGCAACTAACCGAAAAAAAACTAAAAAAACAAAGTCTGCAGATCCTTCTAAAATGAATCCTGATAAAGTGGAGAAAATAGAAGTAAAAAAATTGATTCATGATGAGCGTTCCCACAAAATCGCGGGAACGGTTTTGATCCTGATCTCTTTTTTGTTATTCATTGCTTTCACTTCTTATTTATTTACCTGGCAGCAGGATCAATCAAAAGTTTTACAGGGTGCGAAAATTTTACTGCCCAGTCATGATACGCAAATGGCCAATTCTTTGGGCACTGCAGGCGCTTATTTTTCTGATCTGTTTTTCCGCTCCGGTTTCGGAATTGCCTCTTATTTATTCTGCATTTTCTTCTTCGTACTTGGTGTCAATTTATTTTCTCCAAAAAAAATATTTTCACTGAGCAGAAATATCCGTTATGTAATTGCGGGACTTTTGGTGATCAGTGTGTGTGCTTCATTTTTAATGCACACACCCCATTCTCATAAAATCAATGCTTCCAATGCCGAATTTTTTTGGGGTGGAAAAGTGGGTGATCTGATCAATGAATGGCTGCAGCAAACAATTGGTTATATTGGCACTGCCTTGCTCTTGCTGGTTGGGTTGCTTAGTTATATCATCTGGCGTTTTAATCCTTCTTTTAATTTTAAAAATAGAATTGCTGCAGCTAATTCTTTTTTTGAAAAGCAAAAAGCCGATTCTTTTACACCAGAAATCGCTGAAGAACAGGAGGAGGAAGAAGTTTCATCAAATTCGCAAATTTTACCGATCAATAAAAATGCAATAAAAGAAGAAATTCCTTATGAACATGAATTTGATATCGTAGAGAAAAATGAAGAAGTTATTCCACCTAAAAAAGAAAGAATATCTTTTGCAAAAGAAACTCCGGAAACAGGAATAACACTGGAAGTGAAAAATGCAGAAGTTCTAAATGAAAAGAAAGAAGAAGAACCAACTGTAATAAAACCAAAAATCCAGCAGGATCCTTACGATCCCGTTCTGGATCTCAGAAATTATAAATATCCAACCATTGATCTTCTGGAAAATCATGGAAGCGACAAAATTGTGCAGGATGTAACTGAACTGGAAGAAAATAAAAATCAAATTCTTCATACATTGAAGAATTATGATATCGAAATTCAGAAAATTTTTGCTACCGTAGGACCAACAGTCACATTGTACGAGATCATTCCAGCACCCGGCGTCCGTATTTCACGCATCAAAAACCTGGAAGATGATATTGCGCTAAGTCTTTCTGCGCTTGGCATCCGCATCATTGCGCCGATTCCGGGAAAAGGAACCATTGGAATTGAAGTTCCTAATTTTAAGAAGACGGTCGTGAGCATGAAAACACTTTTAAATTCTGATAAATTTCAAACCAATAATTTTACCTTACCGATTGCAATTGGGAAAAAAATTGACAATGAAAACTTCATTGTTGACCTTACTTCCATGCCGCATTTGTTGATGGCTGGTGCTACCGGCCAAGGAAAATCTGTCGGATTAAATGCAATTCTTGTTTCACTTTTATACAAAAAACATCCTTCTCAATTGAAGCTCGTTTTGATCGATCCAAAGAAAGTTGAATTGAGTATTTATAAAAGTATCGAAAAACATTTCCTCGCAAAATTACCGGGAGAAGAAGATGCGATCATAACGGATACAAAAAAAGTAATTCATACCTTGAATGCGCTTTGTATTGAAATGGATAACCGCTACGATCTGTTGAAAGAAGCAGGCACAAGAAATATCAAAGAATACAATCAAAAATTTGCTGCGCGAAAATTAAATCCGGAAAAAGGGCACCAGTTTTTGCCATTTATTGTTTTGGTAATAGATGAATTCGCAGATTTAATTATGACTGCCGGTAAAGAAGTGGAAATGCCCATTGCACGATTGGCGCAACTTGCAAGAGCAGTTGGGATACATTTAATTATTGCTACACAGCGGCCTTCTGTAAATATCATTACCGGAACGATCAAAGCGAATTTCCCCGCCCGGATTGCCTTTAAAGTAAGTAGTAAAATTGATAGCCGCACAATTCTGGATATTGGTGGCGCCGAACAATTGATTGGGAAAGGCGATATGCTGATCAGCTATAATGGCGAATTAACCAGGCTGCAATGCGCATTCGTAGATACGCCTGAAGTTGATAAGATCACGGATTTTATAGGCGATCAGCAGGGATATACGGAAGCCTTTATGCTGCCGGAATACGTGGATGAAAAAGAATTTGAGAATAAAACTTTTGATGCCGCCGATCGTGATCCGCTTTTTGAAGATGCTGCCCGTTTGATCGTTCAAAGCCAAAGCGGAAGTACTTCTTTATTACAACGTAGGATGAAACTCGGTTATAATCGTGCAGGCCGCTTGATGGACCAACTGGAAGCCGCAGGAATTGTGGGTCCAAACCAAGGGAGCAAAGTGCGTGATGTAATGGTAAAAACAGATGCCGAATTACAGGAATATCTGAATGTGAATTAGCAAGTAAATGTCTTATTACTTGTTAATGGCAAATCAAGGGTGACAACAAACGAAGAAATAAATTGTTTTTCTATTTCTTTCCAAGCGAAATGCCACGAGAAAGAAACAGAAAAAAAAACAATTTTTACCGATTACTGTTGCATAACGATGGATTCTATTTCATCAAAATGAATACCACTGTGGCTTTCATGATAAACACATTTTCCATTTTCAATTACCAAAACCTGTGGAGATTGATGAGTTACTCCAAATTCCCTGGCAATCCTGTTTGACAGATTCCTGTATTGTATCAGATCCAGAAAATAGAAATTGATGCCGTCAGGAGCATTCTTTATGTCCAGCCTGTTTTTCGCCATACTGGAGATTGAGCAACGGGTACTGTGTTTAAAAATCACCTGTGGAACAGTATTTGAATTAACGACAACTTCATCCAGTTGTTTTTCATCGGTTAACGGTATCCAGTTCATGTATTTTTCATTAAAATGTTAGATCAATGTATAATCCCTTCTGCCATCGGGCAGCCACTTCTGCGGCTGCTGCTGCACGAAGATACGGTAACAGCCAAAAGGCAAATAACAAGCAGGGAAAGGAATAATTTTTTCATAGATTATTGTTTAATTAGGTCTTATTTTGCAAAGTTAGAATTAAGATTTTAATGTATTTGGCAAAAAAAGATTTTGGATTAAGAATTTATGATAAATTAACGGAAAATATTGTAAAATTATTATGTGGGTTCATTTTATTTCTATTGGCGGTAGTGTGATGCATCAACTGGCGATTGCTTTAAAGCATAAAGGATATCGGGTTACCGGGAGCGATGATGAGATTTTTGAACCATCAGCTTCGAATTTGAAAGAAGAAGGCATTTTTCCTGACAAAATGGGGTGGTTTTCTGAAAATATTAGTTCAGAAATGGATACGATTATTTTAGGAATGCATGCAAAAGCAGATAATCCGGAACTGAAAAGAGCTGTAGAACTGGGCCTGAAAATATTTTCTTTTCCTGAATATATTTTCCAGGAAAGTCTTCATAAAAAAAGAATCGCTATAGCAGGAAGTCATGGCAAAACCACGACTACTGCCATGATCATGCATGTTTTGAAAAATGCCGGTTTTGACTTTGATTATTTGGTTGGAGCGCGCCTTCATGGATTTGAACAAAGTGTGAAACTTACTGATGCGCCAATTATTGTTTGTGAAGCCGACGAATACCCGGCAAGTACGATAGAAAAGCGACCGAAATTTCATTTTCTCTTTCCACATATCGCTGTAATCACCGGCATTTCGTGGGATCACATTAACGTGTTTCCTACATTTGATTTTTACCTCGAACAATTTATTATTTTCATTAAACAAATAGAAACAAAGGGCATTTTAATTTACAATGAAACAGATGCAATTCTAAAAAAATTGGTGGAAGAAAATTTGCGGAAAGAAATAACATATATTCCATACCACCTGCCGGATCATACGATTGAAAATGGTGTCACCACTGTGACGATTGAGAATGAAAAAACAGGTTTAAAGATTTTCGGTAATCATAATCTTTTAAATTTGCAAGCTGCATATGATGTATGTAAAGAACTTGGCATGGCGGAAGCAGCGTTTGCAAAAGGTATTGCAACATTTGAAGGTGCTGCAAAGCGACTTGAATTAATCAGTGAGAAAAACTACGGCAATATTTACAGGGATTTCGCACATGCACCAAGCAAAGTGAAAGCAAGTATCGATGCAGTAAAGCAACAATTCCCTCAAAGAAAATTAATTGCCATTCTTGAATTACACACATTTAGCAGCCTGAATAAAAATTTTATGGAAGAATACAAAGGGGCAATGGAAAAAGCTGATGAAGCGATTGTATTTTACAGCAAACATGCATTGGAATTGAAAAGAATGGAATTTCTCGATCCACAAAATGTGAAGAACGGATTTCAAAAAGAAAACCTGGAAGTGATTACTGACAGAAAAAAGCTGGAAGAAAAATTAAAAACAGAGGATTTAAAAAATACCAATTTTTTATTTATGAGCAGTGGCAATTATGACGGAATGGATATTTTAAATACATTAAACATCAAACAATAATCGTAAATTTTTAATCCAATATGGCCTTACAATTAACACGTCCGATCGCATTTATTGACCTTGAAACCACAGGAGTTAATATTGCGATTGACAGAGTAATAGAAATAGCGATCATAAAAATATTGCCGGATAAAACAAAAGTGGTCAAACATAAATTGGTAAACCCGCAAATGCCTATACCCAAGGCCAGCAGCGCGGTTCATGGCATTACTGATGAAAAAGTAAAAGACGCACCCATATTTAAAGAGGTGGCCAATGAATTGAAACAATTTATTGACAACGCCGATCTTTCAGGATACAATTCAAACCGCTTTGACATTCCTTTACTAATGGAAGAATTTTTGCGGGCAGGAATTACCTTAGAAATGCATAACAGAAAAATGCTGGATGTACAAACGATTTTTCACATGATGGAAAAACGCACACTCGCTGCTGCTTATAAATTTTATTGCGAAAAGGAACTGGAAGATGCACATTCTGCGCAAGCAGATGCAACAGCAACGTGGGAAATTCTGGAAGCGCAATTATTGCGATACGAACATCTTGGAAATACCCTTGAAACTGTATTACAATTTACCGGAGAAGAAAAATATGTAGACTTTGCGAGGCGGTTCGTTTTAGAAAATGACGTGGAAGTTTTTAATTTTGGTAAATTTAAGGGCCGCTGCGTTGCTGAAGTGTTGAAGGCCGAACCTCAATATTATGACTGGATGATGAAAGGAGATTTTCCGTTACATACAAAACAAAAACTAACGGAAATTTTTAACAGAACCCTGCTTAAGAAATAACAGCTTATACCTTTTGAAAAATTGTAACAATTAAAACGGTAATTTCAATTTCAAATCTCATAATTTTTTTTGGAAAAACTTCTTATTATACCTACTTATAATGAAAGGGAAAACGTATCTCTTTTACTAAAAACCGTATTTGATTTAGAGCAGGATTTCCATGTTTTGATTATTGATGATGGCTCTCCGGATGGCACAGCAGACATTGTAAAAAACCTTTTTGCTAACTATCCGGGGCAATTATTTCTGGAAGAACGTGTAGGTAAACTTGGCCTCGGAACGGCCTACATTCATGGCTTTAAATGGGCTTTGGATAAAGGCTATCGTTTTATTTTTGAAATGGATTGCGATTTTTCTCATAATCCCAAAGATCTGGATAAATTATATAGGGCATGCAAAACCGGTGGCGCTGACGTAGCAGTTGGCTCAAGATATGTAAAAGGCGGAAAAGTTGAAAACTGGCCTGCGATAAGAATCTTCATTTCCAAAGGCGCTTCCATTTATACCCGTTTGATCACTTTTATGCCGGTAAAAGATCCTACCGCCGGATTTGTTTGTTACCGCAATTATGTCTTGGAGGCGATCAATTTTGATACGATCAGTTTTGTTGGTTATGCGTTCCAGATTGAAATGAAATTTGCCGCCTGGAAACTTGGATTCAAAATAAAAGAAGTGCCCATTACTTTTATTGACCGTCAATATGGAGTTTCTAAAATGAATAAAGGAATCGTGAAAGAAGGAATTGTCGGCGTACTTAAATTAAAATGGATGAGCATGTTTAAAAACTATCGGAGGCGTGTAAAAAAATATGATTTCGCCTGATATTTTCTTGAAATTCAAAATGAGAATTTGAATTATTTGTTCGCTTACTGTCTATTAAAATTCTTCTTGTCTTTATAACATTCAAATTTATCTGAACGCAAAAACATGAATGCTAAAACTAATTTACTTTTCATTCTTATTTTTTTGGTTGCCGCCTGCTCTTCGAATAAATATGCAGCCACGAATAAAGTTTATAAAAAACAGGCAAAAGCTTTTGCAAAAGAAATCAGGAAATATCCTGTTGACGGGAATAAATCAACGTGGGTTGGTACTACCAATTTTGGTTTACGCAAACCAAATTTTGTAATTATTCATCATACGGCTCAAAATAGTTGTGATCAAACTTTGCGCACTTTCACTTTGCCGCGAACACAGGTAAGTGCTCATTATGTAATTTGTAAAGATGGAACGGTTCATCATATGTTGAATGATTATTTGCGGGCATGGCAGGCGGGGCGTGCTTCCTGGGGAAATGATAAAGACGTTAATTCTTCTTCTATTGGAATCGAGCTGGATAATAACGGTTTTGAACCTTTTCCGGCTGCACAAATAAACAGCTTACTAACGGTGTTGGATACACTAAAATCAAGATATTATATTCCAACCGCAAATTTTATCGGCCATGCAGATATTGCTCCTACAAGAAAAAAGGATCCGAATGTAAATTTCCCGTGGCATTTGCTTTCAGAAAGAGGATTTGGATTGTGGTACGGGGACACAAGCACGATCGTAGTTCCGCCAAACTTTAATGATTTACAGGCTTTGCGGATTATTGGTTATAACATCAAAGACACATCTGCGGCAATCGTTGCCTTTAAAAGACATTTCGAAACGCAGGACAGCAGCGCTACTTTTACTGAAGGCGATAAAAAAATTCTGTATGATCTGATGGAAAAATATCAGTAATAGAATTTTAAAAATATATTACAGCAAAGCAAGAAATAAAGAAATTTCTATTTCTTCACTGTACTGGAAAATGACTGTTTTTTATTATTCCTTTATGAATATAACGGTTAATGTACAAACGAAAACTGAACGGTCATTCTTTCATACAGTAAACCTTTGGATTGAAATTAAGTAATTCTTATTCTTTAAATCATATTAATATTATTATTATATGGGGGTTCTTAGGGGGTGTTAATAACTCTCATTTTGTGAATAACTTTGAAAAT
>Ga0134125_10008883_pt1 | contig 11337 bp, 8 predicted proteins | sample KB31751_FD_96464 | JGI IMG/M metagenome (GOLD analysis project Ga0134125, IMG submission 96464) | Terrestrial soil microbial communities with excess Nitrogen fertilizer from Kellogg Biological Station, Michigan, USA - KB3-175-1 | ecosystem: Environmental > Terrestrial > Soil > Unclassified ...
GTTACACGATTTCCAAATATTGGTCGATCCAGCGGCGCACCTGCAGGCGGCGCTGGTCACTGGGATCGAAGCGCAAGCCATAAATTTTGTCGGCCGGACGGGCCCAGCAGACATAACAGCGAACATCCAGCCGGTCCAGGCCTGGGAGCTTGGCGGTTATGCGAATCTGATCAGAAGACTGGATGGGGCTTGTACTCCGCACAGACATTCCGCCGGAACTGACTTCCACGGTAACAACCTTGTTTACTGTCGCCCCGATTTCAAGTTGTGCCTCAGCGACAACCGGTACCCGCACATAGCGGCGCAGTTCATGGACCACGAGCAGGTGGGTGGCCCGCACGACCTTCAGTACGCTTTGCCTGTCCAGCGGCTCATCGAAGATGGCATTGATGCCGTAATTTGAATAGCGCAACGCCTCCTGCGTGTTGCGCGCGATGCCGTAGATCACGATGTTCTTGTTGGAGCTGGAACTCCGCGCCGCTTTCAGAATGGTTTCCGCCTCAGGATCGTAAAGGCGCAATACGCAGGCTTCAAATTTCTGCCGTCCGAAAACAGCCACGGCATCTCCGGGCAGGGCCACCACATGAATGCCGAATTGCCGGAAACAGTCATGCATGAACGCGTTACAGGCGTTGTCAATGTGTACGCTGGCAGCCCTCGCCACAACCTTGGCAGGGACGCTGCTGGTGCCCGGCGAACTCATGAGTTGACGCTACCCTTTCACATTCGTGGCGGAATATTCCCGCTTCATGCTGGCTGAGGTTACCCGATTGCGCCCCGCTTGTTTTGCTGTGTACAACGCATTATCCGCGGCTGCTACTACTTCATCCCGGCTGATTCCGTGCGTGGGGTAATCAGCCACACCGCAACTGATGGTTACGGGCCGCGGAACACCGGGAAAATGATGGTTCTCAACCTGCCGCCGCAATTTCTCCGCCACACGCACGGCATTTTCTCCCGTGGTCTCCGGCACCACGAGCGCGAACTCCTCTCCACCATAGCGGCACAACAAGTCGGACTTGCGCAACTGCTGCTTCAAAATGCCGGCTACCAGCCGCAGGACTTCATCCCCCAGCAAATGGCCGAATTCGTCGTTCACGCGCTTGAAGTTGTCGATATCCACCATGATCACGGACATGCGTCCCTGGAAACGCCCGGCACGTTCCAGTTCTTCCACGATGCGCATTTCAAAATAGCGGCGGTTATGGATCCCCGTCAGGCCATCCACGTAAGCCAGCTGTTTCATGCGATCAAAGTAGCTGGCGTTCTGGATGGCGGCGGCACAGATGTCCGCTACTGACTCCAGGGGTTGAAGATCGTCAATTTCAAAAGCGTTTTTCCTGGCGCTGTCGAGGGCGAGCACGCCCAGCTTCTCGCCGAAGAAGATCAGCGGCACGCACAGCTCAGACTGTGTTTCTGAAAAACCTGCAACGTAACCTTTAACGGTGTTGACGTCGTTCTCAATAATGCTTCTGCCGTTTGCTAGCGCACGGGCAGCAACGCCGACTCCTGGCGCCAACTGAGCGCCCAGGGTCATGGTAGGGGTGAGTCTCCCTTCGTAGGCCCGAACGCGCAATCCCTCACCTTCCGCCATCAGCACGGCCACGTGATCGATGTGAAACCACTCGAGGAGCAGACGGCAGACAACCGTCAGCAGTTCGTCAAGGTCGAGCACCGCAGTCGTCTGGCGGGCTACAGCGTTGATTGCCTCAAGCTGCTCGGCGCGACGGCGCTCCAGCGAATAGAGGCGCGCGTTTTCGAGAGCCAGCGACGCCTGTGTGGAGAACAGCGTCAGAAGGTCAATCATCTCGGAATCAAAAAAGTCCAGTTGCTCGCTCTGAAAATCGAGCACACCGACGACTTCGTCACGCACCATCAGCGGTATGGCGACCTCTGAACCAGTGGCCCGGATCACAGGCAGGTATCGCGGATCTTTGCTGACATCTGGCGCGTAGATGGGCCGTTTCTGCTGCGCGGCATACCCGGTTAAGCCTTTTCCCAGAGGAATACGCAGCCCCTCGGCTGCCTGCGCACCCAGGTGCGCCCGGATGTAAAGCTCAGACTTGGCATTGTCCAACAGTAGAACCGCGCCGTTCTGAAGCTGGAAATAATCGCGGATGATGGTAAGAATCTGGTTTAAGACTTCGTCAAGATCAAACGTAGACAGGATCGCCTGACTGGCGTCATACAAAATGGCGATCTTTTGCATTGATTCAAGCAAAGAACCTGTGTCTCCGTTTTGACGGTCAAAACCATGCGGGCTCCTGGGCGCAGAATAGTCCTTCGGCGTTGCCAGAGGGGGTTAGAGCTCGGCCAGTGGCGTTGAGTTATTGAGATTCTACAGCGGAATAATTCGGCACGGAAGTAGGTGTCCATAGCACGAAAGTGTCTAGTGCCTTGTCCCAAAGAGCGCCAGCAGAATGCTGAAAATTAGTGCACAGAGCCAGAAATCCGCTACCGCAAGGTCACTTCGGAGGAGACATGCTGTCCTTTGGCAGTCAGAAAGCGTTGAAAAGAGAGAGAGAAGGTTTCCGGAGACGACTGCGGCCGGCGCCAGAAAGAAAAGACGCCGGAAAGCAGGTTAGATTCATCGCCGCAGCAAGTCTTTCATCGCCGCAACAGATCTACGGCCTCTTTTACATCGGAAACGCGGAAATATTTCGCCAGCGAGGGATGCTTCCGCGCAACCTCCTCGTACATGGCATAGGCGACTGCCCGGTAGGAAAAGTGCCCGGCAGCTCCGCTGCGCAGTTCCGAGATGTAAAGAGCTTCGGCAAAATCCATCTTGAACATCGTCCGCTTGCGAAATGCCAGCGGGAGAAGGTACAGAGCTGCGTCTTCCTGATGGGCTGCTCTGAGCTGGCCAGAAACATCGATCACGCGCTGAATCGCAGATTGATAGCGCGATTCGAGACCGGCAGCAACGAGGTCTTCTGGCGTGTCGTAACCATGCACGGCGGTAAAACCCTGCTCAATCTGAGTGCAACGGCGGTGCCGATGCATGTCACGGAAGCCGCCGATGTCCATGAGAATGTCAAAACAAAAGCTCTGGCCGGCGTGGAAGCTGCGCAGCAGTTCGTCGTGCCTACCACGATGCTGCATTCCGAGAGCAATGATTTCGTCGCGTTGTGCGCCGGTCATTGCCTCAACTCGCTCGCGTACCTGACGATAAGGATACTGAGTAGCGGAATAGAGCAGCGTGGCTGCAAGTTCAACCTCCACAACGCCACTCCCTACCAGATCCACCAGCGGCGCAGGAGCGATGGGCGCGTCATTCATGATCTCTGCTGCGGCACGAGCCAGTTCCTGACGCGACTTGATCTCGTAATCGCTTTGAACGGCGTACTTCACCAGCGTGGGGGCGACCTTTACTGGACGAAGCAATTGCTGTTCGGCCCGGGCTCCTATTTCAGGATTCGCGTGCTTGATTTCCTCAACGAGGCCCCTCAGCCACTCGGATTGAACGTTATAGGCGGGCTCACGGGCTGCCTGCTTCAGCAACTCGCCCAGATAGCGGACCTCATGATAAGGACTGGAGAGCAGCCGCGCGATCTGGGTTTCCAGGGTGCGCGCGTTCACGATCTGGCCCAGCGACGTATTGGTGGCCAACGGCAACAGGTAGCGTGAGTTATCAAAAGCGCGCGCGCGCAAGGTGCGCGTGTACGCGTCTTCAGGCATTTCAGCCGGGCGCGGAACCTGAGCGGTGTAGTAGCGCAGCATCTCCTGCGTTAAAGCTTCATATTCGGCGAAGAGGAAATCTGCATTAGCGGCGTATTTCTCACGGAGAGTTTTTCCTTCTTCGTCATCGTCGAACTCGGGGATGTAATAGCCGCTCTTTTTGAAATTCTGATAACGCGTGGAGCGTTCCTGCCCGTCCCAACGCTGCTCGTCGACCAGCACAATGGCAGCGAGGATTGAGAGCTTTTCCACGGCCAGAGCAATGTGGGCCAGATCTGCGATGGAGCGGTGGCCGTATTGGAAGTAAAAGGTATTCAGGAACTGCTCGGCCTTCTGCTCGCTGATCTCCTTGAGTGACTCCTTCATGGAAAGAGCTGAACGCGAGTACTTGGCCATGGCATACGCCTGGACTTCCGGGTCCACTCCGTGCACGGCAAACACGTTTACCTGCGGGCCCGGATTGGCCCCGTTCTTTGGTTCTTGCGGCTTGGGTCGAGCGAGAACGGAATCAGACATGAGAGTGCTCTTAGGGATTTTATTCCATCGAGCAACTGAACGCTAAGAATTGGCGAGAGCCTGGCGAGAGCGCACTCTTCTTTTGGCAATCTCGAATATCTCAAACAACAACAGCGAGCCCGCGATCGGTTGGAGCATCGGATTCAGTAAGGCAAAAGCACCGAACCATTGGCTGAAAACATGCCAGTCGCGGGACTCCTTTGAGCGTGACGCGTAAAGCGCGATGAGAAAGGCAAACAGAGTGGACGTGATGAGCTTCTGTGCTTCGATGATCAGTTGCTGCACTGGCGCTCGAACGATTTCGGCCAGCAGAACCCAATGAAGGCCCCAAAGCAACAATGGCGCGACTATATATAGGAGTACCGGACCGGTCTGTTTTTGCAGTTTTGTCCGGGGATCGACTGCCGAGGTTGCCATGACGTGGTCTACTCTAAATCAGGTGGTCTTGAGAACCAGGTTGTGACAGGGCTTGGTTTGCCTGATATCGAGCTGCAGCTTCTGCGCACTTTTCCTCGAAGTACTTTTTAATGGCCTCAGGCTTATCCACCAGGTCCTGGGAGAACGAAATGCTTATTCGATAGATGAAGCCGCAGGCTACTTCTGTCCCATGCAGGACAATCTCGCCATCACGCAGCTCGAAGCGGGAGAATCGATAACCGGAGGCAGCGATCTCCGGTGTCCAGTGCTCTTTGAAGAGCTGGTCGTGTCGCTCGATGAAGGCGACATAGCGATAGTGCTCGAATATTTCCGCAAAGCGTGCATTCAGTTCCGTCTCCGCGGATTTCTGCATGCCGAGCAGCTTTGAGGTTTTTCCCGAAGTATGCATTGGCCTGGGCGCAAACTCAGCCAGCATCATAACCGAGATTCGGGCCCAAGCTGCTTTCTTTTCAGCAAGATTAGCGGGTTTAATGTTTGCGTGGTGATGGGACTACTGTGCCTCTGCCGCGCGATCTTTTGCCGCCCACGGGCTCTGCTATCCTGAAGACTATCCCGCCATGCCTCCCATCATTAATGCCCAGGCCATCAGCAAACGTTTTGGGGCTGTGCCGCTGTTTGAAGATGTCTGGTTTACGGTATCCGAAGGTGACAGGATCGGCCTGATCGGGCCAAATGGATCGGGAAAGTCGACGCTGCTCAAAATTCTCGCTGGAGAACTCGAGCCTGATTCCGGCGAAGTGGCTACGCGCAAGAGAAGCAAGCTGGCTTACGTGGCCCAACAATCGGAGTTTCAGCCCGGCGACACAGTACGCACTGTGATTGAACGGGCGCTGGCCCGCTGCGGCGTTGCGCCGGAAGAGCGCGAAGGACGGCTGGTGGAGTCGCTGGGACGCGCGGGGTTTTCACCTTCGCAAACTGCGGGTGAATCAGAGTCCCGCGAGTCACAGGTTGTAACGTTCAATATGGCTGCTTCCTCGCTTTCCGGGGGCTGGCGCAAGCGCCTTGGGATTGTCGAAGCGCTGGCACAGCAGCCAGATGTGTTGCTACTGGATGAGCCCACGAACCATCTCGACCTGGAGGGTATTGAGTGGCTGGAGGAGCTGCTGGAGTCGGCGAGCTTTGCCTGTGTGGTGGTGAGTCACGATCGCTATTTTCTGGAGAATGTGGCCACGGAGATGGTGGAGCTCAGCCGCGCGTATCCGCAGGGGCTGCTGCTGGTTTCGGGCAACTACACGGCATTTCTCGAAAAGAAAGAAGAGTTTCTGCATGCGCAGGCACGGCACCAGGAGGCGCTGGAAAACCGTGTGCGTCGCGAAATTGAGTGGCTGCGCCGCGGCGCCAAGGCGCGCACGCGCAAAGCCAAAGCACGCATCGACAAAGCCAACCAGTTGATCGGCGAGCTTGATGACCTGAATGCGCGTACGCGCACCGCAACCGCCGACATCGACTTTTCCGCCACGGAGCGCAAGACCAAACGCCTGATTGAGCTGCAAGGACTGACATATGAGGTTGGAGGAAGAACGCTCTTCCGTGGTCTCGATTTTCTGCTCACGGCAGGCAAGCGCGTGGGGCTGGTTGGGCCCAACGGCAGCGGAAAAACCACCCTGCTGCGGTTGTTGAAGGGCGATCTCAATCCCACTCAGGGCGAGATTCGCCGAGCGGAGTTTTTACGCATTGTGTACTTCGATCAGAACCGACGGTTGGATGCTGACGTAACGCTGCGCCGCGCGTTGGCGCCGGAGAGCGACTCAGTGGTTTACCAGGACCGTGTAATCCATGTGGCGAGCTGGGCGTCGCGGTTTCTGTTTACCAGCGAGCAGTTGAACCAGCCGGTAGGGAGGCTTTCCGGCGGCGAGCGCGCCAGAGTGCTGATCGCGCAACTCATGTTGCAGCCCGCGGATGTGCTTCTGCTCGACGAGCCTACGAATGATCTCGATATTCCCACGCTGGAGATTCTGGAGGAAGGCCTGCTCGAGTTTGCGGGGGCGCTGATCCTGGTAACACATGACCGCTACATGCTGGATAGAATTTCAAGCGTAGTGCTGGGCCTGGATGGGATGGGCGAGGCGGGAGTGTTTGCCGATTATTCACAGTGGGAAGCGTGGATGGACGCGCAAAAAAACACCTCAGGGGCTGAAGCCCAAGAGAAAGGTGATGCTGACCGCAGGCCTAAAGGCCTGCTCCACCCCGACGACCGAAAAGGTCTTTCTGAGGGACAGAGGCCTAAAGGCCTGCTCCACCCCGACGATGGCGAAGGATCGGGCGATGCAAGCAGATCAGCGGCCAAGAAGAAACTTTCCTACATGGATGCCCGCGAGTATTCAACCATCGAACAGCGCATTGCCGATGCGGAAGAGATTCTGCAGCAGAAGAAAGGTGCCTCCGAAGATCCGGCCATCGCCAGCGACGCGGAGCGCCTGCTGCAAGCGCATGCGGAGTTGGAACAGGCGCAGAAGAAAGTGGATGAGCTGTACGCAAGGTGGGCAGAGCTGGAAGGAAAGCTCGGTTGAGAATCTTACCGCGGATGAACGCGGATCAACGCGGATGAGACGCACAAAGCAATTCGCGGAGAGGACACAGGAGTTCCCTTTGGTTCGCACTGGTGGGCCGCGTTGCGGTTAAGGCTCAGCTTGCTGTTTCTTGCCTTCACTTGCCCCTTACGACCTTTGCGTCCGTTGCGCCCTTTGCGGTGAAACAGTTTTTGCCGCCACGTTTTCCCAATTTGGGAATAGTGACACCGGTATCAACACCCCCGGGCAATACGACTCTGCAATTCCGGCATCTCACCTCGTTGGCTTCTCACTTCGTCTGGGCCCTGACTTCCTGCTGATTACTGACAACCTGTTCACGAGGAGGAGTTATGACACGGAATCGCCTGCCGAACGGCCAGAGAGTCATTTCCGAGCGCTTCATTTCCACCGGGTTCATTTCGAAGGGGTTTTTTTCAAAAATCTTCAGCTCATTGCTTCTCGCCCTGCTTGTTACCGCAACCGCCAACGCCACGCAAATCCAGATTTATGGCGCATGGCATTGCGGCAACGACGCATGCACCTGGGGCACGGTTCGCAACATGACGGATTTTGACACCAAAAATCACTGGATGATCGACCGCGGGGATGGTGTCCCATCCGTGAATCTTGTGGTGCTGTCATTTGTTGATCCGGTCAAGCTACTCAACCAGACCAACGATGCGCAGACCGTGAATGGCATTCCTATCGGCATGAACTCGCAAGTTGTGAGCTACTTCACCAGCAAGAACATCCGGGTAATGCTGGCGATTGGAGGCATCACGTTTGTCACCAACTGGGACAACGCTCTGGCGTCGAACCCAACCCAGCTCGGCCTGAATGCCGCTGCGGCCGCAAAAAACCTGGGTGTGGGAATTGAGATCGACTACGAGGAAAACACCAGTCCCAACCTGAGCGGCCTGCAGGCGTTCATCAATGCTTATCGCTCGCAGTTGCCGTACGATGCTACCGGCGCCAATCCGGCAGCGCGGCTGACCATCGACGTCGGCGCCGGCGATCGTTTCCTCATCCCGATCGATCAAATGGCTACATCGCAATGGCTCACCACGAGCAATCCTGTGCTCGATTATGCGAATGCTCTGGTTCCGAGCAGGCAGCCGAACAGCGCCAGCGCGGCGGAGAGCAACTGGCTGGAGCATGTGGACGGCAAACCCAACTTTGCTCCTCCCATTCCCCCCCTAGCGCCAGCGAAATTCACCGGCAGCCTCTATATCACGGACAGCAACAAGCCCATTGCTGAATGCACCAACTTCAGCTCATCCCTCGAAGACTCAACCGGAAGCTTTGTTCAAACTGTGGCCCCGGCCGGAGCCGGAACCAGTTCCGGCATGCTGGGATTTATGTTCTGGGCAGCCGAATGTCCGTCAACACGCAATGTCTGTACCACACCTCCGAATTCTTGCCAGGCCGGCGTAGGAACGGGAGCCAAGACGTTTAGCATTCCCATACCCATGCCGCCGCTAAGGCAGCAATGATGGGCGCGCGTCGACATTACTTGCTTGTCACAGTGAGTTCAGTCCGTCGATTCCTGGCGCGGCCCTCGTCGGTGTCATTGGATGTTATGGGACGGTCCTGGCCGTAACCCACGGTGGAAATTCTGTTCGTATCAACTCCACTGTTGACCAACATTGTCTTGACCGCGTTGGCGCGATCGAGAGAGAGTTGCTGGTTGGTCTGTGGAGCTCCCGTGTTGTCGGTGTGTCCCGCCAGTTGAATCTGTGCGTTGGGATATGCCTTCAGGATCGTCGCCAGGTTGTTGACGGTCTCATTGGAGTCGGGCGTGAGTTGGGCAGAGCCGCTTTCAAAATTCAAATGGTCGAAGACAAAGGTCCTCGGCGCGGCGGTTCCAGTGGCCAGGTAACTGGCCAGGTTGAAGTTGATGGTTCCCTGAGGAACAAAAAGACGGCCGCCTCCGGGCAAAACCACGTTAGGGATTACAACGTGGGTAGTAGGGGTAGCCCGCCGCGCCCGGGAAACGAAGTACGATAGCAATCCCAAAGCTATGAGCCCAACCAGCAGCCAGGGTAGCCACCTTGCGCCGCCGGAAGGCGCTCGTGGTTCGTAAGTGGTGGCACGAGCAGGAGCATCGTAATGTTCGTCGTGCTCGTAAATTGCCTTGGGCGGAGGAGCAGCGGCGGCTCGTTCTTCGGGTTCGTAAATCTCGGTAGGATAGGGCGCAGCGACCGGCCTGCCGCCAAAGCCGAGAATATGCGACAGTCCGGATGGAGTAGCTCCAGCGATTTCCTTTTGCTGACCCCGGAGTAAATTCATAATGCCGGAGCCATTTTGCCCCTGCGGACCGGCCATCTTCCACACGCTTCCGAGCGCCAGTGGCGCCATCAGGCTCATAAGGGCACTGGCAGATGATGGTTTCACGCCGCTCGACGACGCAATATGGTCGCGCACGGATGAGGACTTGCCTCCGAACAGTTTGCCGATCATCGATTGTCCGGCGTTCATGGCAGCCGAACTCGCGCTTCCACCAGAGAAGAGGGTCGCAGGATTCTCAATGGCGGCGCCATAGTCGCCATCGCGAGCCAGTCCAGCAAGAGTATTCGCGCCTTCGCGCGTGGATGAGAAATTCAGTAAGCCTCCCAGCAGGGCGGGTATTGTGCTGTGCAATGCGCTGGTAGTAGATGATTCGGATTCTCCGATCATCGAACTCGCGCTGCGTACTACATTCGGGGTCAGGTAACCCTTTAACGTGTCAATCAGGCTTGAAGGTCTGGGATATTGTGAAGTGGCCATAGCTTAAATCTCCTGTGGTTGAGATCTGTCCGTTACCGGGCCTTTGCGGTGATGCGCGTTCCCGATTGCTGCGCGGTGATGTGTTCCTCCCTGTGATTGTGTTTTCAGGGATTGGCTGAAGGATTAGCCAGGTTGGCGTCTCTGCGGAATGCGCTCTATCACAAGCTCGAAGAGAAGTTTTGCGCCAGGAACGGCACAACAATTAGGCGCAATGCTGAGTGACGTCAAAAAAAGATCGCGTTGATTGTTGACGATCAGAAGATTCGTTCGCGATTGCGAAGGTTGTCGGCGACGATGGAATTTATCGTAAAGAATTTTGTAGTTAAGGACTCTTCATGGAAGGCGTTAGGAACTATTCATAGAAACTGACAGCACCAGATCGGGAAGTATTTCCGGGGAAACTAACAACTATCTTTGGCCCTTCAATGGCCTGAAATGGAAGGCCTTGACTCACTCGCGAACAGTCGATTTCGATAATCGTTCAGATTGGTCTATCCTTCAAAGATGTTTGGAATAACGGCGCAGGGAAACCGCATTGGCAGTTGGCATGTGATTTCGTTGACGGCTTGTGTTTTGTTAAGCACGGTCGCCGTCGCGCAGGTTCCTCTCGACGCTGACCACGATGGACTGTCTGATCAGCAGGAGCAGGCCCTGCTTGAGCAGTTCCGGCCGGCGTTCATGATCAGCGCCACCGACTGCGCGGTGCGCCCTTCCAGCTTTGAGCCGGGCCATGTTTCTCCCACGCCGGTCGCCGCCGATGGCACCATCTACGGCCAGGTATTTCCAGTCAAAGACTCCCAGTATCTTGAAATCCACTACTACACGCTTTGGGACCGTGATTGCGGACGCAGGCCGCATCCGCTGGATGTGGAACATGTATCCGCCATTGTTACCAGGCAAACGGGATCAAATCCACAAGCCCTCTACTGGTATGCAGGGGCCCATGAGAATACTGCATGCGATATCAGCAGCGGTGCTCGCGCCGGGGCAATTGCGGCGGAACAACACGGTCCGGTGGTGTGGAGTTCCTCGGGCAAGCACGCGATGTATCTTCGGAGGGGCATGTGCCACCACGGTTGCGGAGCTGACTCCTGCGATGATGACGTAGAGCTTGCGCAAAACGGGCCCGTGATCAACATCGGCGAGATGGGCGCTCCGGCAAACCGAGCGGTTTGGGTTGCGTCGCCGCAGTGGTTCGCGGCGGACAAGATGGACAGCGATTTTTCCCCTGACACAATCGCAACTTTGAGTGCCACCTCCGGCGATACCATTGTCACGCTCAGAGGTAACAGTTCCGTGCGCGGGGCAATTCAGGGTAGCGGTACCGTGCTTGACAGCACAGAAAAAGGTACAGATATCGGCGCCCGACACACCGGCGCAGCTTTGGACACGGCGGACAATCACACCTCAAAAAGCCTGGATAAGGCGA